>Ga0310810_10005250_pt1 | contig 14467 bp, 12 predicted proteins | sample NCmetagenome_FD_207641 | JGI IMG/M metagenome (GOLD analysis project Ga0310810, IMG submission 207641) | Soil microbial communities from experimental microcosm in Duke University, North Carolina, United States - NC | ecosystem: Engineered > Artificial ecosystem > Soil microcosm > Unclassified ... | reverse complement strand
ATCGTGATTGCGGGCACGAGGAAGACGTTATGCTTCAGGAACGTGAAGTTGCCGTCGAAAATCCCCTTCAGCAGAAGAAGCAGCATCGCCGGGACGAACGTGACGAGCAGCAGGAACGTCAGGAGGACGGCCAGCTTGCCGGCGATGTACTCCGTCCGCATGAGCGGCTTCGACAGATAGATCTGCAGGGCGTTCGCGCGGCGGTCGTTGGCGATCAGCCCCGCCCCCACATAGACGGTGATGATGAAGACGAAGAAGTCCTGCTGCTCGAGGAACTGGCGGAAGGTCTCCGGGGTTGGCGCGAGAATCGACGCCTGGGGATAATTCGAGCTGATCCACAACTGCACGGCGCGCACGATGAAGGGCGCCAGCGCGAAAATCAGCAGGCCGAGGAAGGTGCGCTTCCGGATGAAGCCCCGGATGCCCGCCCGGGCGATGACGGTCCACGAGCGGCCCGGCAGCGCGCGTCCGCCCGCATAATGCCGATAGCTTTGATCGTGAATCGGCATGCCTACTCTTCTCCGATGGCTTTCGCGAAGACGTCTTCGAGCGTGGGCACGCTCGGGCGGAGGTGGCGGACCTGCGCGCCGAACTGGGCGGCGGCTTTGAAGATCGCCCGATGGTCGCCGACCGAGGCGGGGACGAATACGCGCATCACGTCCTCATCCGTCGAGTGCGTCTCCATTCCGGCCGCGGCGAGAACGTCGAGGAACCGGGGCAGGTCCCCCTTGATGCGCAGCTCGTAGACCCGTCCGGCCGGCCCCTTCAGCTCGTCGATCGGCCCCTGCGTGGCGACCTGACCTTTGTCCATGACGACGACGTAGTCGCAGGTGTACTCGACGTCGGGCAGGAGGTGCGACGAGAGGATCAGGCTCACGCCCTTGTTGTGCCCGAGATCCCGCACGAGCTCGAGCATCTCGTCGCGTCCCTTCGGGTCCATGCCGTTGGTCGGCTCGTCGAGGAACAGCAGATCCGGATCGTGCACGAGCGCCTGGGCGAGCTTGATGCGCTGCTTCATGCCGGTCGAGTACGTCTCGACGTTGCGGTAGCGCGCCTCGCCCAGCCCGACGTAATAGAGGACTTCGTGCGCGCGCTGCATCGCGTCGACGGCGGGGAGTCCCGCGAGCTGGCCGCAGTAGGCGACGAAAGTGACCGCGTTCATGCCGGGAATGTGGGCGTCGCTCTCCGGCATGTAGCCGATGCGCGCGCGGATGGCGAGCGGCGCCTGCGCGACGTCCATGTCGAGGACCGACATCCGTCCGCGATCCGGCTTCACGAAGCCAAGCAGGGCCTTGAGCATCGTGCTCTTGCCGGCCCCGTTGGGTCCCAGCAGCCCGACGGCCCCGCGCGCGAACGTCGCGGACACGTTCTTGAGCGCCTGGTTCTTCCCGTAGATCACGGTGACGTCGTCCAGCTTCACGACGGGCGCCGCGGCGGCGGCGGGGGCGGCAGTGTCCATTAACGGTCAGAAGTGTATACGGAATTCTGAAGAATCGCGTTCGCTGCTTTGGGAGTTGGGAGGTGAGAGTTTTCAGAGACTCCCCCGTAACCCGAGATCGTCAGCCGCGACACGGAGGAAGCTGATCACGTTCGAGATGTGCCGATCGAGGGGCAGGCCGAGCTCGTCGGCGCCACGGCGCAGATCCTCGCGGTTCACCGCGCGCGCGAAAGCCTTGTCTTTCATCCGCTTGACGACGGAGGACGCTTCCAGATCGAGCACGCTCTTCGACGGGCGCACCAGGGCGGCCGCGGTGACGAAGCCAGACATTTCGTCGCAGGCAAACAGCGTTTTTTCGAGACGCGACTCGCGCGGCACGCCGGAGTAGTCGGCGTGGGAGAGAATCGCGCGCGTGACCCACTCCGGATAGCCGCGCTGCTTCAGGATCTCGACGCCGCGGAAGGGGTGATTCTCCTGGTCCGGATACCGCTCGTAGTCGAAGTCGTGCAGGAGGGCGACCGCGCCCCAGTCGTCCTCGTCTTCGCCGAACTGTCGCGCGTAGCCGCGCACCGCGGCTTCGACCGCGAGCATGTGCTTGCGCAGGCTCTCGCTCTGCGTATGTTCCGTCACGATGCCCCATGCCTGCTCACGAGAGAGACCCATGCGTCAGTCGCCGCCTCCAACGGGTGGTTGAACCTTCTGATATCCGGCCGGCACGGTAAACGACGACGGGTCGGCCGGCGCCGGTCCGATCGACGTGACTTCGCTGCGGATTTCGTAGCCGGGCATGATGCTGGACCGGAGCGCGATGCGAAGCGGAAAACGGCCGCCGGCCGTCAACGCTTCGACCCCCGGGATTGCGGCGAACGCCTGGAGCGTGCGAAAGACGGACGCATACCCGCCGCCCGAGAACGCGTCGGTCGACCAGAGATCGCCGGTCAATTGCAGATCCTTGGGGAAGTCGGGCGGAAGCGCCGTGCCTTCTGGCACCGGCAGGTGCAGCGTTTCGCTGAAGCGGAACCGCTCGGCGGTCTGACCCGCAATCCGCGTCGTCTCGCTCACCGGCTCGATCGTGACGTCCGGCGTGCCGATCAGGACGCCGAGATTCAGATTCGCCGGGATCTCGTACCACGTCTTGTTCGTGGGATTGAGGACGCGAATGGTTTCGTCGCCGACGCGTTGGAGGACGACACTGCCCTCCGGGAGCGTCGCCAGCCGTCCCTTCACTTCCGCCCGCGACGCGTCGCCGGCGATCGTGTACTGGATGTCGACCGGCCCCGCGGGCGTCAGGATCTGCGCGATGAGCGGGCCGAAGTTGCCGTACGGGCTCGGCGCGGCGTCCGCCGGGATGTCGCGCTTCGCCACGCTCATGCGAATCGTGGCCTTCAGCGTCGCAGGCGGCGCAACCGTCGCGGGCGCCGGTGGCTGCGCCAGGACCGCCAGCGCGAAGATCAGCGTCATTCGCCCATGACCTTGACGACGACGCGCTTGCGGCGCCGGCCGTCGAACTCCGCGTAGAAGACCTGCTCCCACGGTCCGAGATCCAGCGCGCCCCCCGTGACCGGCAGCAGTACCTGGTGCCCCATGATCGTCCGCTTCAAATGCGCGTCCGCGTTGTCTTCACCCGTCTGATGATGCTTGTACGGCAGTCCCGATGGGGCGAGTTTTTCGAGCCACGCCTGGAAATCCTCGATCAGCCCACCTTCCCAGTCGTTCACGTAGACGCCCGCGGTGATGTGCATCGCCGAGACGAGGACCATACCGTCCTGGATGCCGCTCCGCTTCACGATCGCCGAGACCTCGTCCGTGATGCGAAGGAACTCCTGCCGCTTCTTCGTGTTGAACCACAGATAGTCGGTGAAGACCTTCATCGAATTTGGAAATGTGGAGATTTGGGAATTTGGAAATTTACAAAGGCAGCGAAGCCTCCGCTTTCAGGTCCCAGTCGGCCGTAACGCCCGCGCGCAGCTTCCGCAGGCCGGCGGCGCCGATCATCGCCGCATTGTCGGTCGAAAGCGACAAAGGCGGGACGAATATCGGCAGGCCGAGCTTCTTGCCGCGCGCCTCGGCCTCGGCGCGCAGCCGGCTGTTCGCCGACACGCCTCCCGCAACCCCCACGCTCCTCGCCTCGAGCCAGCGGGCCGTCTCGAAGGTCCGATCCAGCAGCGACTCGACGACGACTCGCTGAAAGCTGGCGCAGATGTCGGCGACAACGCGCGAATCGAGGCCATCCGTCGTCGGACGTCGGATATCGGCCACGACCCTCATGACCGCCGTCTTCAATCCGCTGAAGCTGAAGTCGACGTTCCGTTCGACGCCGGGCGGCAGCAGCCCGGCCGGTACCGCGCTCTGCGGCTGGTTGCGGTCCGCGTGGGTCATGCGCGGCACGGGGAAGGCGAACGCGCGATCGTTTCCCTGGGCGGCAAGCCGATCGATCGCGGGCCCGCCCGGATATCCGAGGCCCAGGAGCTTCGCGACCTTGTCGTACGCCTCTCCAGCCGCATCGTCTCTCGTGCGGCCGATGAGCTGATAGTCTCCTGGCTCGCGAACGAGATAGAGGCTCGTGTGGCCGCCGGAGACGACGAGCACGGCGGCCGGCAGCGGCAGCTCGCCGTGCTGCAGGACGAGCGACTCGATGTGGCCCGCGAGATGGTGCACAGGAACGAGCGGAAGCCCGTACGACCATGCGAGCGACTTGGCGAACGAGACGCCGACCAGCAGCGAGCCCACCAGCCCGGGCCCCTGGGTCACCGCCATCGCGCCGAGATCGTCGAACCCGATCCGCGCATCGGAGAGGGCGCGCTCGACGACGCCGCAGATGTCGCGCAGGTGCTGGCGCGAGGCCAGCTCCGGCACGACGCCGCCCCACTCCCGATGGATCTCGACCTGGGACGCGACGACGTTCGATTCGAGCTGCCACGGCCGCGCGGGATCGCCGGTCTCGACGACGACAGCCGCGGCCGTTTCGTCGCACGAGGTTTCGATGGCGAGGAGATTCATGGGGCGGGCCGCGCCGACGTTGGTGCCTTCGTGCTGGAGCCGTCGGCCCGTTCGGCCTTCATATCTTGGCGAGCGCCGAGAATGCCTGCTTCAGCGACTCGGAGTACGGCGGCCGCAGGATGCCGCGCTCGGTGATGATGCCGGTGATGTAGCGGTGCGGAGTGATGTCGAACGCGGGATTGCGGATCTTGGCCCCGACGGGGGTCAGCTGCGAGGAGCCCAGGTGGCTCACCTCACGTTGATCGCGCTCTTCGATCGGAATGCGATCGCCGTCGGGCGTGGACAAATCGATCGTCGACAGCGGCGCCGCCACGTAGAAGGGGATGCCGTGCTCCTTCGCCATCACGGCCACCGTGTAGGTGCCAATCTTGTTCGCGGTATCGCCGTTGGCCGCGATGCGATCGGCGCCGACCACGACAATGTCGATTTCGCCGGCTCGCATGAGGGGACCGGCCATGCTCTCGGTGATGACGGTCGTGTTGATCCCGTCGCGGACGAGCTCCCACGCGGTCAGGCGCGCGCCCTGCAGAAACGGACGCGTCTCGTCGGCGAAGACCGCGATCTTCTTTCCCTGCTCGACGGCGGCGCGGATGACGCCGAGCGCGGAGCCGTAGCCGGCCGTGGCGAGCGCGCCGGCATTGCAGTGCGTCAGCACGCGGGCTCCGTCTGGAACCACTTCGGCGCCGAAGCCGCCCATCGCGCGGCAGCTCGCGACGTCTTCGTCGTGAATCGCCCTCGCCTCGCGATCGAGCCGATCCGACAGCTCCTCGGGCGATTCGCCGGCCTGCGCGCCTTCCGCGAACGCGCGCTTCATGCGATCGATCGCCCAGAAGAGATTGACCGCCGTCGGCCGTGTCGCCGCCATCAGATCGCAGAGCTTCTGGAACTCGACGGCGAACTGTCGTGTGCCCTTGGCGGTGCTCCGTCGCATTCCGAGCGCGAGGCCGTAGGCGGCCGCCACGCCGATCGCGGGCGCGCCCCGAATCACCATCGTCCGGATAGCCTTGGCGACCTCCGGTGCCGTACGGCAGCGCACGTACACTTCCTGGGCGGGCAGCTTGCGCTGATCCACCATGACGATGACATCGTCCTGGAGGTCGATGGTGGGAAGCATAGACGGTTAATATTACTTCGCTATTTGTCCAGGAGCCTGGCGTCGAACGGCAGAGGCAGCAACTGCGACAGGCGCAGTCGCCGCGTCACGTCGGACAGATTGGCGAGCACGATCTCGATGTCGCCGCAGTACTCCCAGAGGAGCTGGCGGCACGAGCCGCACGGCGGCGTGGGATCGTCGGTGTCGGCGACGACGGCGATGCGAGTGAAGACGTCGCGGCCCTCGGACAGCGCCTTGTAGAGCGCCACGCGTTCGGCGCACATCGTCAGACCGTAGGTGGCGTTTTCCACGTTGCAGCCGGTGACGACCTCGCCGGTCGACGTCTCCAGCGCCGCGCCCACCTTGAACCCGGAGAATCGCGCGCGGGCGCGGCTGCGCGCGTCCACGGCGGCGGCCACGAGCGCGGCGTCGTCGAAAACACCGGCGGCTGCGTTCTCGAGCGCGACGGGCTGCCATGCCGCCTCGTTGCGGCGATCCTCTCCCGAGCGACGATCTCCGCGGCGTCGCTCCGCGGACTGGCGGCGATCTCCCTCGGATCGTCCACGATCGGCGACCCGGCGGTCGGCGCCGCTCCGCCGCTCGGAGCCCGCACGCCGATCGCGCTTCGACCGGCGGTTGCCGATCCACTTCTTGTCGTCAGAGGCGGCCAATGATGCCCTCGAGGAGTGCGGCGAAGGCGCCGCGCACCTGCCGCGCGACCTCCATCACCTCGTCGTGATTCAGCGGCTGCGGCAGCACGCCCGCCGCGGCGTTCGTAATGCAGGAGATGCCGAGCACCTCGACGCCCATGTGCCGGGCGACGATTGCTTCGGGGACGGTGGACATCCCCACCGCGTCGGCGCCAATCGTGCGTAGAAAGCGGATCTCGGCGGGCGTCTCGTAGCTCGGCCCATGGACCGCGGCGTAGACGCCATGGCCGATGCGCAGCCCCTGTGCGCCGGCGACCTCGTCGGCGAGGCGGCGCAGGCGCTTCGAGTAGACCTCGCTCATGTCGGGAAATCGCGCGCCGAGGCGGTCGTCGTTCGGACCCACGAGAGGATTGCTCCCGAGCAGATTGATGTGATCGTCCATCACCATCAGGGTGCCGGGCGTCAGCGCGACGTTGATGCCGCCGGCGGCGTTCGTCAGGATCAGCGCCTTGACGCCGAGCGCGCCGATGACGCGAGCGGCGAACGTTACCGTGCGGAGATCGTGCCCCTCGTAGAAGTGCGCGCGGCCGGCAAGCGCGGCGACGCGGCGCCCGGCGAGCGCTCCGACGACGAGACGTCCTTCGTGGCCGACGACCTTCGACGCCGGCCAGTCGGGCAGGTCGCCGTAGGGAATCGACACGGCGGCGGTCAGCGTACCCGCGAAGTCGCCGAGCCCCGACCCGAGCACGACCGCCACGTCGGGGATCGCGGCACCGGCGCGCTTCCTGACTTCCGCGGCGGCGTGCTCGACCTTCTCCGCGTAGCTCATCGCGCTGTTCCCCGGCGTCGCGGCGTACGCAGATTCTGCCACCCTGTGCACGCCGTAACTGCCGTCGCAGCAAAGAGATAGGTCAGGGTCAGACCCCACGACGTCCCTAATTCAGCGCGTCCGGAATTCACAGCAGGAACCCCGCGATCGTGGCCGTGATGAAATTCGCGAGCGTCCCGGCGAACATCGCGCGCAGACCGAGCCGCGCCAGATCGTGGCGGCGGCTGGGGGCGAGCGCGCCGATGCCGCCGATCTGGATGCCGATCGAGCTGAAGTTGGCGAACCCGCACAGCGCGAACGTGGCGATGGTGAACGACTTCGGATCGAGCGAACTGGCCAGCGAGCCGAGCTTCGCATAGGCGACGAACTCGTTGAGCGCCATCCGCGTGCCGAGCAGGTTGCCGACGGTCGCCGCGTCGCGCCAGGGGACGCCCATGGCCCAGGCGATCGGCGCGAACACCCAGCCGAAAATCTGCTCGAGGCTGAGATGCGCGAGTCCGAGGACGGCGTTGACGAGCGCGATCAGCGCCAAAAACGAGATCAGCATCGCCCCGACGTTCAGCGCGAGCGCCAGCCCCTCGCCAGTGCCGCGCCCCGCCGCGTCGATGACGTTGACGTCGGTCCGCTCGATCTCCAGCTTCACGATGCCCATCGTCTCGGGGACCTGCGTTTCCGGCACGAACATCTTCGCCATCATGAGCGTGCCGGGCGCGGTCATGATGACGGCCGTCAGCAGATGCTCCGCCTTGATGCCGAACAGGATGTAGGCCGCCATGATCCCGCCGGAGATGTGCGCCATCCCCGCCGTCATGATCGTCATGAGCTCCGACTCGGTCATGCGCGGGATGAACGGACGAATCGTCAGCGGCGCCTCGGTCTGCCCCATGAAGATGCTCGCCGCGACGTTCAGCGACTCCGCGCCGCTCGCGCGCATCACGCGCCGCATCATCACGGCGAAAGCGCGGACGACGAGCTGCATGATGCCGAAGTAGTAAAGGATCGCGAAGAGCGCGGCGATGAAGATGATGGTCGGCAGCACCTGGAACGCGAAGATGACGCCGTACTGCGCTCCCTCAGGACCGAGAACAGTCGTCATGATCTTCGGCCAGACCACCTTCGACCCGAGCGGCCCGAACACGAAGCTCGATCCGACGGACGCAAAGTCCAGCAGATGATTGATCACCGAGGCGAGCGCCTTGAAGACCTGCTGCCCCGCCGCCGTCTTCAGCACCAGCAGCGCGAACAGCACCTGGAGCGACAGCCCCCACGCGACGGTCCGGCGGTCGATGGCGCGGCGATTCGTGGAGAAGCAATAGGCGATCGTCATGATGAGGATCAGCCCGGTGAGCGGCTGCAGGCGCGGCAGGTGCGCGAAATTCGCCGCGAGCGCACACGCGGCTCCGGCGACGATCGCACCGCCAACGATTGCCAGGTCGCGGCTGTCGTAGGGCTGCCGGGCGGGCGGCTGATACGCAATCTCGCCTCGCACGCCATGTTCGGTTGCAGACATTATTCGGAACCTCGGCCTTGTATCCGATCGAGCACGAGCGGGCGGGCGGGCGCGGGCGCGTCGCCGATCTGGATCGCCGATTCCAGCAGCGTGCGCGCATCCGCGAGGCCATGTCCGTTTCGGTGATGGATCTCGACGATGGGGTCCCCTTTCGCGACGCGAGTCCCCACGGGCGCGAGGATCGTGAATCCAACCGCGGGATCGATCGCGGCGTCGAGCCGATCCCGGCCGGCGCCGAGCCCGACGGCGGCCCGGCCCACCATTTCCGCGCGCATCGCGACGACGACGCCGTCGCGGATGGCCGCGACGCGATCGCGGTCGGGCGCCGCGGGCAACCGTGAGTAGTCGTCGATCACCCGCGGATCGCCCCCCTGGTTCTCGATGATCTCACGCAGTTTCTCGACACCGGCGCCCGACGACAGCGCCGCGCGGACGCGATCGGTCGCGCGGGCGAGATCGCGCTCCCCGCCGCTCAGCACGAGCATGCGGGCGGCGAATTCGATCGACAGCGATTCGAGATCCGCCGGCCCGCGCCCCTTCAGCGTCTCGATCGACTCGACGATCTCGAGCGCGTTCCCTACGGCGCGTCCCAACGGGGCATCCATGTTCGTCAGGAGCGCCTCGGTCCGCACGCCCGCGAGCTCGCCGGTGGCGACCAGCGAGTGCGCCAGCCGTCGCGCGTCCGCTTCGGTCTTCATGAACGCGCCGTCGCCGCACTTCACGTCGAGCACGAGGCCCCCGATCCCCTCGGCGATCTTCTTGCTCATGATGGACGCCGTGATGAGCGGAATGCTTTCGACGGTCCCGGTGACGTCGCGCAGCGCGTACAGCTTGCGATCCGCCGGCGCCACCTCGGACGTCTGCCCGATCAGCGCGCAGCCGATCGCGCCGACGCTGCGCCGAAGATCGTCGAGCGAGAGCGCGGTGCGAAAGCCGGGTATCGATTCGAGCTTGTCGAGCGTTCCGCCGGTGTGGCCCAGCCCGCGCCCCGACATCATCGGCACGGGCGCGCCGCACGCGGCGGCGAGCGGCGCCAGCACGATCGACGTCTTGTCGCCGACGCCGCCGGTGCTGTGTTTGTCGACGGCGGTGTACGGGAGGCCGGCGTACGCGACCCGCACGCCGGATCGGACCATCGCGTCGGTCAGGGCGGCGGTCTCCTCGTCGGTCATGCCCCGGAGGACGATCGCCATCAGCAGCGCCGACGCCTGGTAGTCGGGAAGGGAACCGTCGGTGACGCCGGCCACGAACCATTCGAGGGCAGAGCGGTCGAGCTGGCCGCCATCCCGTTTTGTGCGTATGAGATCGACGGCGCGCATGCAGGCGCCGAAGAGTATAATTCACCGCGCCCCTTTCCCTCGTCATGCCCGACGCCCCAACCCTGTCACCGGAAGTCTCCCGGAGCGTGTCGGCCCTCGCGCGCTGCCTGGTCGCCGCCGCTCGAAGCTGGGCCCTCTACCCGCCGGATCATCCGGCCGTGGCGGGCTCGCTCGATCGCCTCCGACTCGCCATCGCCGAATCCAGCCGGGGACACGTGTTCGCCTTCGGCGTGACGCCCGATACGCTGCTCGTGGAGGGCATGGCCGTCGGGGGCCGCGACGCCGGCACGATCGCCGAAGCCGCGCGCTGGCTGCACGATCGCGACATTCTCCAGCTCACGTTCGTCGGCGACGTCCCGATCGGCGCGCTCCAGCGGCTCCTCGCCGTGCTCTCCGAGGACTCGCGCGTCATCCGTCAGCGCGGCGGTCCCGCCAGGGTCTGGAGCGCCGACGGCGACGCGGCGATCGGCGTCGAGCAGATCGATTTCACACACGTCCTCGAAGATCGGGAGACGGTCGATCCCGTCCGCCGCAAAGACGACCTGTGGCGATCCATCGTCAGGGGCGTGCTCGACCGCCGGCGGCCCACCGACGAAGCGGCGCAGGCCCGGCTGCTCGAGATCTCCCGCGACGTCACGGCGATCGGCGAGCTCGCCGGCGACGTGATCGCGCCGCATCACACCCCGGACGGATCGCCGATGCTGACGTCCCAGGCGGCCGCGGTGGTCGCCGCGTACCATCACCTGATCGGGATCGTTGAGGTCCTCTCCCCGGAACGGCGCCAGGAGGTGATGCAGAACCTGGCCGCGGCCACGGCCAACCTGGATCCGCAAGTCGTGATGCAGATGCTCTCGAGCGGCATCGGCGAAAACGTGGCCGGCGCGATCGGCGAGGCCGGCGCAGGCGTCGTGGTCGCGGGCATCATCGACGCGTTCGACGACACGCGCGTCGCGCAGCTCCTGGCGACGACGCTGGCCATCGAGGGACAGGCTTCGGCCCGGCTGGCGACCGTTTTCAACACGATCGCGACAGACGACGATCGCAAGACGCGCGTGCTGTCGCTCACGCGGCAGATGCTCGGCGAGACCGATTTCGGACGCCAGAGCGCCTTTCAGACGCTGTGGTCGTCGATGGAAGAGCTGCTGCTCACCTACAACGAACGGCCGTTCGTGTCGCAGTCGTACAGGACGGGCCTCGACGCGATCGGGACGCGCGCCGAGCAGATGGCCTCCGACGTTCCCGCGGATCTCGCCGAGCTGGTCGACACGCTGGGGCAGGACAACGTGCGCCGGCTGTCGGTCGCGCTGCTGATCGATCTCCTGAAGCTCGAACGCGATCCCGCGCGGGCGCCGGAGCTCGCGCGCGACGTCGCCGCGCTTGCCGAAGATCTCCTGCTCGCCGGCGACTACGAATCAGCGTTGGCGGTCGCTGCGGCGCTCCAGGAACAGGCGGCGGACGCGAAGGCCGTCGCCAGTCCGGGCAGCCGCCTCGCGCTCGACGGCTTGGTCACCACGATCGCGTTTCACGAAGCCGCCGAGATCCTGGGCGAGATGTCGGAGCAGGAAGCGGGGATCTTCGCGGACATCTGCGCCCGCATCGGACCCGCTGCCACCGACGCCCTGAGACGGCATCTCGAGGAGGAGGCGACCACGCCCGCGCGCGCCCGCGCCGGCGCCATCATCCGCAAGTACGGATCCCGCGCCGTCAATCGCCTCGCTCCGCTCATCGGGTCGAAACAGTGGGCCGCGCAGCGCAACGCGGCCGAGCTTCTCGGGGAGATCGGCGCGGCTGAGGCCGTTCCGCTACTGCAGCCGCTGCTGCGCGGCAGCGACGCGCGCGTGACGGCCGCGGCCGTTCGCGCGCTCTCGATCATCAAGGATCCGGCAGCCGCGCGCGCCGTGCACACCGCGCTCCGCGCGGCAACCGGCGATCAGCGCCGCGCCGTCGTGGACGCGCTGGTGGCGCAGCGCGACGCGCGCGTCGTGCCGGTGCTGGTGCGGATTCTGGAGGAGAGCAACCCGTTCGGCGCCGACCATTCGATCGTGCTCGAGACGCTCGAGGCGCTGTCGAGCGTGGGCGACGACCAGGCGGTCCCCGCGCTGAGCGCGCTCATGCGGAAGAAGAAGTTCTTCGGTCGCCGGAAGATGAAAGCCGTGCGCGAAAAGTCGCTCGGCGCGCTGCGGGCGATCAAGACGCCCGCCGCCGAGCGGGCGATCGACGACGCCGCGACAACCGGCGATCGGATGCTCCGAACGCTCGCGGGTGCGCGCGGATAGATGATGGCCGAGGCGAACGCGCTCGCGTACGACGATCTGGTCCGCCGGCTGGCCGCGGCGATCCGCGGCGCCGCGCTCTATTCGCCGTCACATCCGCTCGTGCAGCGCGGCATCGACGCGCTGCACGCGCTCTGCTCCTCGCTGACGCAGAAGACAGACGCCATCGTCATCGGCTTCATCGGCGACGAAGTCGTCGTCAACGCCGAACGACTGCCGAAATCGGCCGCGGCCCTGGTCGGCTTCGCGCGCGATATGCGCGAGCGCGAGATCGAGAAGATCACCATCCAGCGCGGCGTCACGCGCGAAGAGCTGCGGACGTTCATCTTCGAGCTGCCGGACCGGCGCGCCGCGCTGCCGCTCATCACCCGCCTGCAGCAGAAAGGCGTCAACCGGATCGTCCTCGGCCGCCTGACGGTCGAAAACGAGGAGAACGAGGCGACCGGCATCGTCGCCGCGCGCAAGATCTACGGCTCCGCGGTTGAGACGGCCGAGCAGCTCTGGCAGGCGGCCAAGGCCGGCGACAAGCCGGACCCGACCGCCGCGCGGAAGATCATCGACAGCCTGGCGAAGCTGGTCGGCGGCGATCGGACGTCGCTGCTGGCGCTGACGGCGCTGAAGCGGTACGACAATTACACGTTCACGCACATGGTGAACGTCTCGGTCCTGGCGATGGCGCAGGCGCGGTCCCTCAATCTCGAAGGACCGCTGCTCCGCGAGTTCGGGTTCGCGGCGCTGATGCACGACATCGGCAAGGTCAACACGCCGCAGGAAGTGCTGAACAAGCCGGATAAGCTGACGAATGAAGAGTTCGAGATCATGCAGCGGCACGTGGTCGATGGCGCGCACATCCTGCGGCGAACGCCGGAGATGCCCGCGCTCGCGCCGGTGGTGGCCTTCGAGCACCACCTGCGTCAGGATCTCTCCGGATACCCCGCGAACATCGGACACCGCAACCTGAACCTTTGTACGCAGATCGTGAGCATCGCGGATGTGTACGATGCCCTGCGCAGCACCCGCGTGTATCGTGAAGGGCTGCCGAGCGATCGCATCAAGTCGATCATGGCCAGGAAGGACGACCCGGCATTCAACCAGAAGCTCCTGCGGCGCTTCATCAATCTGGTCGGCCTCTTCCCGATCGGAACGCTCGTGCGCCTCAACACGGACGCCATCGGAGTCGTCACGCACGAACATCCAACCGATCCGTTCAGGCCGCAGGTGAAGGTCATCCGCGACCAAGAAGGCGCGGAGCCCGAAGAAGGGCTGCTCGTGAACACGTGGGAACCGGACGGCCGCGGCGATTACACGTGGGCGGTGGTCGAAGCGGTCGATCCCGAGGCGGTCGGGATCGATCCGCTGACGTACATGTAAGGGAAACCAGCATCGTCACGTAATGCCAGACGTACGCACGACGCTCGACTCGGAAACGGCATCGCGCCTCGCGGACTTCGCGCGCGCCTGCAAGGCCGCCGCGCGCGCCGTGTCGCTCTACCCCGCCGCCCATCCCGCGATCGGATCCACTCTCGGCCGGCTGACGGAGATCACGACGATCCTGACGACGTCGGGACCGTTCGCGCTCGAAGTGCGGCCTCATATCATCTGCGTGGGCGATGCGGCTCCCGCGAAACCGGACGCGGCGATCGGCGAGCTGTCGGACCTGCTGCGGCGGCAGCTCGTCGGCCGCCTGACGCTGAACGCGGGCGCGGACGCCGAATCGTGGCGGACCCTGCTGGTGCTGCTCGCGCGGCCGCCCGAAGAAGTACGGGCCGACGGCGGCATCGCGGCGCTGTGGGCGACGGCGGGAGGCCCGAGCCTCGAGATCGTCGAGATCGACTACGCCGAGGTGCTTCGGGAGAAACAGGGCGAAGAGGCGATGGATCGCCTGATCGCCGCTGCGCTGGCGCCGCAGCTCGAGCTCGACGAATCGGGCATGCGGCTGCTGCTCGAGATCGTCGGCGATCCGGCGCGGCTGACGCTGTTGATGCAGAAGCTCGAGGCGCACACCGAAGGCGGCCCGGGCTCGGCCCGCGTCAGCGCTTTCGTAAACCTCCTGCGGGGCCTTGCCGAATACGTGAGCCGCACCAATCCCGCGCAGCTCGATCAAACGCTGCGCAACATGGGCACGGCGGCCGGACGGCTCTCCGCGGAAGGCATGCTGGAGCTGCTGCTGCGCCGCACGCAGCCGGAAGCGATGGCGGGCAGCGTCAACGTCGTGACCGCGATGGTGCAGCGCATGAGCGACACCGCCGTTGCGCAGTTCGTGTCCGGCTCCGTGATCAGCGAGCGCGGCGCGACGGACCGTCTCGCGCAGGCGTTTCAGGCGCTCGTCCCCGACGCGGACCGCCAGCGTCAGCT
>Ga0310810_10005249_pt1 | contig 14469 bp, 14 predicted proteins | sample NCmetagenome_FD_207641 | JGI IMG/M metagenome (GOLD analysis project Ga0310810, IMG submission 207641) | Soil microbial communities from experimental microcosm in Duke University, North Carolina, United States - NC | ecosystem: Engineered > Artificial ecosystem > Soil microcosm > Unclassified ... | reverse complement strand
TGGCCCCGGGCTTCATCGAGACGGCCTTCGGCGAGGAAGCCGACCCCACCTGGCGGGAGGAAGTGGTGGCCCGGACCCCGATGGCCCGTTGGGGTGTTCCCGAAGATGTGGCGCAGGCGGCGGTATTCCTCGCTTCCGACGCCGCCGGATTTCTTACCGGGCAGACCCTCGCCGTGAACGGCGGCGTGGTGATGTGACCCGGACACGATGGACAATGGCAGCACGCACAAGGAGATGTATATGCCGGCAACCAAGGAAAAGACCTACTCCGATGCGGAGATCGCCGAGCGGCTGAAGGAGCTGCCGGGCTGGTATTACGAGGACGGCTGGATCCGGCGGGTGTACAAGACCGACGGCTGGCCGACCACGCTCATGCTGGTGAACTCGGTCGCGTACCTGGCGGAGGCCGCGTACCACCACCCCGACCTCACGGTCACCTGGGGCCGCATCACCGTGAAGCTGCAGAACCACGCGGCCGGTGGGATCACGGACAAGGATTTCGAGCTCGCCCGGAAGATCGAGGAAGTGGCGCTTTGGCGGCCCCAGGGCGGTGCGCTCGAGGGAACCCCGAACAAGTGGGTCCGGTCGGGGGATCCACGGTAGAGCCGGAGCGGCGCCGGATCCTTTTCGTCACCGGCAAGCTCGCCGAGCCCGCGCTTCGCGAGGTCCTGCGGGAGATGGATCCGCCGTTCGAAGCGCGGGTGGCGGTGCTCAAGATTACGGTGGCGGCGCTGATGACCACCAGCTGGATCGCCCGGTTCCTCGAAGTCCCCGAGGGCACCGACCTCGTCCTCATCCCTGGCCTGTGCGAGGGCGATCCCGGCGTGATCCAGGAGCGGGTCGGGGTACCGGTCGAGAAGGGCCCCAAAGACCTGCGGGAAATTCCCCGCTACCTCGGTCAGGCGGCCGTACGCGCGGAGTATGGCGCCTACACCGTCGAGATCCTCGCCGAGATCAACAACGCCCCTAGGCTCACCCGCGAGGCGGTCCGCGCCGCCGCCGACTATTACCGGGCCAGCGGCGCCGACCTCATCGACGTCGGATGCACCCCGGGCCTCGCCTACCCCGACCTGGGCGCGGTCGTGCGGGAGCTCCGCGCGGCGGGAATGCGGGTCAGCATCGACAGTTTCGAGCCGGACGAGATCCGCACCGCGGTCGAGGCCGGGGCGGAGCTGGTGCTGAGCGTCAACCGGAGCAACCTGACCGTGGCCCGCGAGCTGGCAGGCACCTCGGCTCGGGTAGTGGTGATCCCCGACCTCGGCGAGGGCCTCGACAGCCTGGAGCCCAGCCTCTCGGCGCTCGAGGGCTGGGGGGTCGGGTATCTGATCGACCCGGTCATCGAGCCGATCGGCTTCGGCTTCATGGCCTCGCTCGAGCGGTACGCCGAAGTCCGCCGCCGGTACCCCGACGCCTCCCAGCTCATGGGGATCGGGAACATCACCGAGCTCACCAGCGCCGACACCACCGGCGTCCACGCCGTGCTCCTCGCGATCTGTGAGGAGCTGGGCGTCAAGGCGGTGCTCACGACGGAAGTCATCCCGTGGGCCCGCGGCGCGGTCCGCGAGATCGACATCGCCCGCCGGCTAATGCATCACGCCGTGAGCCGCCGGACCATCCCCAAAGGGGTGGACGACCGGCTGGTGACGGTCAAGGATCCGGCGATCCTCGAGTACGATGAGACCGAGCTTCGTCGCCTGCACGAGGCAGTGACGGACCCCAACTTCCGGATCTTCACCGATCGGACGACCATCACCGTCTTCAACCACGAGATCTTCGTACGCGGCACCGACCCGCAGGAGATCTTCAGCCAGCTCGGGGTGGATGAAGCGACTCACGCCTTCTATCTCGGACGCGAGCTCATGAAGGCGCGGCTGGCCATCACGCTGGGCAAGACCTACCGCCAGGAAGGCGCGCTGGCCTGGGGGTACCTGACGCCGCCGGACGACGTCAAGTCCGACCACGTGACCTTGACACAGCGGAAGCGGCGCGGCGGCCGCGCTCGGTGAGCGGCACCGCGCCGCTGGTCGTGCGCCTGGAGCCCCTTCCCGACCCCGCCGATGTCGCGGCGGCGTTCCTCGACCTGCCCTACCCGATCTTCCTCGACAGTGCGACCGGCCTCGCCGCGGGCGAGCCCCACCAGCTCGGCCGCTATTCCTTCGTCTCGGCCGACCCCGTGCTGGTGGTCCGCAGCAAGGGGCTTGTCACCGAGGTGCTCGAGTGCGGCCGATTGCGCCGCGTCGATGGAGATGCGCTGGGAGTCGTGCGGGAGGCCCTGCGGGACTGGGCGGCTCTTACCCTGCCCGACCTTCCTCCCTTTCAAGGTGGTGCGGCGGGGTACATCGGCTACGACTATGGAGCCGTCCTGGAGCGGGTGCCGCCCACCCGGTATGACGACCTCGCCGTCCCCGACGTGGTGCTCGGCCTCTACGACTGGGTCATCGCCTGGGACCACGTTCGGCGGGAGGCGTGGCTGATCTCGACCGGCCTTGGCGCCGGTGGATCGCCGAGCGAGCGTCGGGCGCGGGATCGTGCGGCACAGGTCCGGGAGCGGTTGTCCCGCGCTGGGCCCGTCGCACCCCAGGCATCTTCGGCGGATCCGGGAGATGCGGTGGCGCCTTCCTACCCGGTGACCGCCCTCGAGGCGGCGCCCGAGGGCCTCCGGTCCACCTTCACCCACCGCGGCTACCTCGACGCCGTGGCCCGGGTGCGCGAGTACATCGTGGCCGGCGACATCTTCCAGGCCAATCTGTCCCAGCGTCTGCAGGCGCCGCTGCACGAGGCGCCTTTCGATCTGTACCGCCGGCTCCGCCGGCGGAACCCCGCCCCATTCGCCGCCTACTTCGACTGCGGCGACCTCACGGTCCTGAGTGCCTCTCCCGAGCGATTTCTCCGGCTCGACGAGCACGGATCGGTCGAGACCCGCCCCATCAAGGGCACCCGACCCCGGGGATTGGGTCCCATGCACGACGCGGCCCTGGGCCGGGCCCTGGCCGAGAGCGAGAAGGACCGGGCGGAGAACGTGATGATCGTGGACCTCCTGCGGAACGATCTCTCCCGGGTCTGCCGCCCCGGCAGTGTCCGGGTGCCCGAGCTGTTCGCGCTGGAGCACCATCCGACTGTCCACCATCTAGTCTCGACCGTCGTGGGCGAGCTTACGCCCGGCGCGGACGCCGTGGACCTGGTACGGGCGACCTTTCCGGGCGGCTCCATCACCGGCGCGCCCAAGGTGCGCGCGATGGAGATCATCGCCGAGCTGGAGCCGACCCGGCGGGGGGTCTACTGCGGCTCGGTGGGATACCTGAGCCGAACCGGGGCGATGGACACCAGCATCGTGATCCGCACCTTCGTACGGGTGGGGCACCAGCTCTACTTCCAGGCCGGCGGCGGCATCGTCGCCGACTCCGACCCCGAGCTGGAGTATCGGGAAACCCTGGACAAGGCGCGGGGCCTGGTGCTCGCGTTGGAGGCGGAATAGGGAACTTCCCCTTTCCCCTTTCGCCTTTTCCCTTTCACTTTCCCCCCATGATCCTCCTGATCGACAACTACGACTCGTTCGTCCATAACCTGGCGCGGTACGTCCACGAGCTCGGGGAGACCCCGCTCGTCCGGCGGCACGACGCGCTGACGGTCGATCAGGTGCTGGACCTCTCGCCCTCGCGGATCATCATCTCTCCCGGCCCTTGCTCGCCGGCCGAGGCGGGGATCTCCACCGAGCTGGTCCGGCGGGCCGGGCCTACGATCCCGATCCTGGGCGTCTGCCTCGGTCATCAGTGCATCGGGGCCGCCTACGGAGGAGAGATCGTGCGCGCCGGCCGGCCGATGCACGGGAAGACCTCCCGAATCCACCACGACGGGACCAACCTGTTCGCCGGCTTTCCGTCGCCGTTCCTGGCCACGCGCTACCACTCCCTGGTGATTTCGCCGGGCTCGGTGCCGCCGGAGCTGCTGGTGACCGCGAAGTCGGAGGATGGGGAGATCATGGCGGTGCGCCACCGGAGCCATCCGGTCTACGGCGTGCAGTTCCACCCCGAGTCGGTGCTCACCGAGCACGGCTATCGGCTCATCGATCACTTCCTGCATGGCCCGCAGGCGGAGCTCAGGCCCGGTGTCCCGGCCGGCGCGGACGGTGCCCCGGCTCCGCGACCGGCGGAGGCCGCCTCGCTGGCCGACGCCCCGCCACCGGTGGATCTGGTCCGGTGATCATCGAGTGCATCGTCACCACCCTCGATCCGGCGGGCGCGGCGAACTTCGCCCCCATGGGGGTGGAGTGGGGAGAGGATCACATCGTCCTCAAGCCCTTTCTCGAGACTACGACCTTTCGCAACGTGGTCGCGAGCCGCTCGGCGGTGGTCAACCTGACCGATGATGCCATGCTGCTCGCCCAGGGCGCGATCTCGAGTCCGCAATTCCCTGCCTTCCCGGCCGAAGTGGTGCGGGGCGTCGTCCTGGAAGCGGCGTGCTCCTGGCGCGAGCTCGAGATCGTGTCCATCGACGACACGCCGCCCCGCTCACGGGTGGAGACCCGGGTGGTGCACCGGGGCTTCCGCCGCGAGTTCATCGGGTTCAACCGGGCCCGCCACGCGGTGCTGGAGGCGGCCATTCTGGCGACCCGGACTCACCTCATTCCCAAAGCCGAGATCGCGGCAGACTTCGCCCGCCTTCAGGTGATCGTGGAGAAGACGGCCGGTCCGCGCGAGCGGGAGGCGATGGCGATGCTCGCGGAGTATGTCGCCGGCAAATAGCGTCTTCGTCGAGACCGCCGCGCGACTGCACTTCGGAGTACTCGATCTCCGGGGCAGTCTGGGGCGGCGATTCGGCGGGCTCGGCGCCGCCATTCCGTCCCCCTCGCTGCTGCTCGAGGCGGCCCCCGCTTCGGCGGTGAGCGCGACGGGGCCCGACGCCGAGCGGGTAGACGAGTTCGCCCGGCGATTCCTGGCGCACCATGGCCTGAGCGGGGGTGCCCGCCTCACGCTCCACCGAGCCATCCCGCCGCACAGCGGTCTCGGGTCGGGGACCCAGCTGGGGCTGTCGGTCGCGCGGGCACTGGCCGAACTGCACGGGCTCCCGATCGATGCTCCGACCCTGGCCACGGCAGTATCCCGAGGCCGCAGGTCGGCTATCGGGACCTGGTGCTTCGCCTATGGCGGGTTCATCGTCGAGGGGGGGCACCGTCCTCAGAAGGGGACAGTCGCGCCGTTATTGGGACGCTACGAGGTCCCGGAGAGCTGGCGCTCCGTGGTCGCGGTGCCGCCCGGCGAGCCCGGATTGAGCGGCGAGGCCGAATCTACGGCCTTCGAGCAGCTTCCCGCTCCTCCCGAGCGCGACCCCGAGCGGGTGGCCCACTTGGTGCTCATGCAGTTGCTACCGTCCCTGGTCGAGGGAGACCTGGCCGGATTCGGGGCGGCACTAACGGCGATTCAGCGACTTACCGGCGCGTGGTTCGCACCCTCGCAGGGCGGGATCTTCGCCCCGGGCCTGGGGCCCGAGTTGATCGCACGAATGGCGGAGTGGGGCGCGGCCGGCGTGGGCCAGAGCTCGTGGGGGCCTGCGGTCTATGGGCTGGTCGATGGCATCGATCAGAGCCGGGCGCTGGCCGAGCGCGTCCGCGCGTCGCTCGGGGGGCGAGGGCAGGTTTTCGAGGGGGGATTCGCCCGGCACGGGGCCCGTGTCGGGTGGGGTGGACCCCCCACCCAACCCTGATTGACAGTTCAATTTTGGGGCTGTATACTGGCCCACCTAAGCCTCCCGTAATCGGCGACTTGGCCGGTTTCCGATTGGGAGCTTCGCGCTCGAAGTAGCAAGCGCGCTGCGATACCCAGAAGGATCCGGTAGTGGCTCAGGTGGTTTCACCAGGGTGTGAACCGCCTCCCCAGCAGCAGTCCTTTACAGACACACATTGCTGTGCAGCGGCGTCGCTGAGGGGTTTGATGGGCCTATTCCCGCTGGCCGACACCAATACTTGGCATTCTCCCGATCCGTGGGGCGATCGCGCGATCGCGGTGCGCGCGCGAGCCTGCCGCACGGATATCGTCTGGTGGTGGCGTACCGCCCTGCCGATCGTACCCCCGACCGCTGGCTTGCCCACTCCATCCGACGACATTTCCCACTTCCATCATCAGGCGCGGCGCCCCCGCACCCAACCGCAGGCTCGCTTGGCGAGCGCGGCTCGGTGCATCCGGCGGGCGGCGGCCCAGCGTAACTCCCGTTGGACCGTCGCCGCAATCGCCGAACGCGGGCCCCCGCCCGCCGCCTCACGCTTCACGTAGTCGGCGCCTCCCGGCCCGCGGCACTCGTGGTCCCGTCGCCGAACCGGCGTCCGCAGCAGGTGGCACCCGAATGCAGTAGAGCAGTAGAACCACCCTTCATCCTGAGGTCAGTTATGAACCGCTTTACCCAGAAGGTGCTGTCCGGCGGTATTGCGGCGGGGCTGAGCGTAGCCTTCGCCGTGTCCGCCAACGCCCAGGCGGCTCGTACAGGGGCATGGACCCTGGACGGGAAAGAGGGCGAATGGACGATGACCGGCCGTGACTACAGCCTGCAGCGGTTCAGCCCGCTCAAGCAGATCACGACCTCCAACGTCGCCGAGCTGCGGCCGGTCTGGTCCTTCTCCACCGGCACGCTCCGGGGCCACGAGGGCAACCCCCTGGTGGTCGGGAACGTGATGTACGTCAACACGTCCTTCCCGAACATCGTGTACGCGCTCGACCTGTCGAAGCCCGGCGCGCCGCAGATCTGGAAGTACGTGCCCAACCAGTCGCCCGACGCGATTCCAATCGCCTGCTGCGACCTGGTGAACCGCGGCACCGCGTACAGCCCGAGCGGGAAGGTCTACATCCAGGCCCTCCAGGGCGAGCTGATCGCGCTCGACGCGAAGACCGGCAAGGAGCTGTGGAAGGCCAAGCACCCGGATAAGTCCAACGCCGGTGTCGAGGCCAACGGCTACAAGCAGGGCGCTACCATGACCAACGCCCCGATCTACATCAAGACCAAGTCGGGCAAGGAAATGGTCATCGCGGGCATCTCCGGCGGTGAGTTCGGCGTTCGCGGCCGCGTCTCGGCCTTCGACGCCAACAGCGGCGCGCACCTGTGGACCGCCTACAGCACTGGTCCGGACAGCGAAGTCCTGATCGACGGCGACGCGAATGCCAACTATCCGTCGCACAAGGGCAAGGACCTCGGCGTCAGCACCTGGCAGGGCGACGAGTGGAAGCGGGGCGGCGGCACCACCTGGGGCTGGTACTCCTACGACCCCGAGCTCGACCTCTTCTACTACAGCGTCGGCAACCCGGGCACCTGGAACCCCGATCAGCGGCCGGGCGACAACAAGTGGTCGATGACCATCTTCGCGCGCCACCCGGACAACGGTCACGCCGCCTGGGCGTACCAGATGACCCCGCACGATGAGTGGGACTATGACGGCGTGAACGAGAACGTCCTGTTCGAGAACGGCGGCAAGAAGCTGCTCGCCCACTTCGACCGGAACGGCATCGCCTACACCGTCGACCGCACCAACGGTAAGGTCCTCGTCGGCAACGCGTACGGCCCGATCAACTGGGCCAAGAACGGCGGCACCGGCACCCCGGTTGAGGGCGTCGTGTCGACCGGCGTCCCGGTCAAGGATCCGAAGTACGGCACCTCCTCGAAGAAGAACGGCGAGGGCATCTGCCCGGCCGCCATCGGCTTCAAGGATCAGCAGCCCTCGGCGTACTCGCCGGTCACCGGTCTCTTCTACGTCCCGGCGAACCACATCTGCATGGACTATGAGGGCGTCGAAGTGAAGTACACCGCCGGTCAGCCGTACGTCGGCGCGATCGTGCGGATGTTCCCGGGCCCCGGCGGCCACCGTGGCCGGTTCATCGCCTGGGATCCGATGAAGGGTTCCGTGGTGTGGGAGATCAAGGAGAACCTCGCGGCGTACGGCGGGGCGCTCACCACGGCCGGCGGGCTCGTCTTCTACGGCACCATGGAAGGCTGGCTCAAGGGCGTCGATGCGAAGTCGGGCAAGGTCCTCTGGCAGTTCAAGACCCCGTCCGGCATCATCGGCAACCCGATGACCTACACCGGTCCCGACGGCAACCAGTACGTCGCCGTCTACTCCGGCATCGGTGGCTGGGCCGGCATCGGCGTAGCCGCTGGTATCGGCGCTGAAGATCCGACCGCCGGTCTCGGCGCGCTCGGCGCCTTCGGCGACGCGGGCAACTTCTCGACCCAGGGCGGCGTCATGACCGTCTTCGGGCTCAAGAACATGGCCATGAAGTAAGTGCCAACCCGGACGGGCCGGAGGGTCTCCCCTCCGGTTCGGACGGGGCTAGATTACGAAAGAGCAGAGCGCCGGGGCGCCGTCAGCTCCGGCGCTTTGCCTTTCTCCCAGAAGGGGTTGTCCATGCAGCGCTGTGTCTCGCTCCGTCGCGTCGCCACCCTCGCCGGACTCGGCCTCGTCGGCTTCGTCCTCCCCGCCCGGGCCCAGCGGCCCGCGCCGCTCGACCCGGAAAAAATTCGGGTCTGCGCCGATCCGGACAACATGCCCTCCTCCAACGACAAGCTCGAGGGCTACGAGAACAAGCTGGCGACGCTGATCAGCCAGGAGCTCAAGGCCAAGCTGGAGTACGTCTGGTATCCCACCCGCCGAGGCTACTTCCGGATCCTCAACGGGATGTACTGCGACCTCGCCATGGAGGTCCCCGCCGGGCTCGACATGGCCGGCGCCACCAAGGCCTACTTCCGCTCCGGCTACGTCTTCGTGACCCGCAAGGGGAGCGGCCTCGACGACATCAACAGTCTGGCCGATCCCCGGCTCAAGAAGGTCAAGATCGGGGTCAACATCTACACCTCCGACGCCGAGAATTCCCCGCCGGCCATGGCGCTGAGCCACTACGGCGTGGTGGGGAACCTGGTCGGGTTCAGTACCTTCTTCGATGAGAACAATCGCCCCGAGGACATCGTCAACGCCGTCGCCAAAAAGGACGTCGACCTGGCGATCGCCTGGGGCCCGCTGGCGGGGTTCTACGCCAAGAGTGCCACCGTCCCGCTGGTCCTGACCGTCCTCCCTGCCAGGGACTCGCTCAGCGACTTCCCCTTCCAGTACAACATCGGGATCGCCGTGCGCCGAAGCGACAAGGAGTTCAAGGACAGCCTGAACGCGGTGCTCACCCGGCGCCAGTCGGACGTCCAGGCCATTCTGAAGGAGTATGCCGTCCCCCTGCTGCCCATCGAGCAGGGTCATGGCGGTGAGAAGGGCGAGGCCAAGGCCTCGAGCTGACCCCCGTCCTGGCGGCACGGCGGTTGCGGAGATCGCCCGGCAGCGGTATTACAAGTTCAGATCCAGCATCCGAAACCCGTTCCGCCGGCCCCTCCTCCCGAGGGGCCGCGGCATGACTTCCTCATTGTCCCCGAAAGGATCGTCCGCCAGCATGTGCATGCCGCTTCTCGCCGTTTTCCGCCGAGCGGTCCTGGGGACCGGCATCGTCGTCGGCGTTCTCGCAGTCGCTCCCCGGGTCCAGGCGCAGGAGCTCCGCGACGCCTATCACCAGGCGCCCCGGGACACCGTGTCTCAGGAAGTGTACGACGGGTGGAAGCAGTTCAACCTCAACTGCGCCCGCTGCCATGGCGAGGACGTGTTGGGAACCACCATCGCCCCCCACCTGATCCTGTCACTCAAGCCCGACGGTCCGATCAACACCAAGGAGCTGTTCATCCAGACGGTGTGCGCGGGACGGCCGACCAAGGGGATGCCGTCGTGGTGTGCCCTGGGCATGGACATGGACAAGATCCAGAGCATCTACGACTACGTGAAGGGCAGAAGCGACGCGAAGATCGGCCCGGGACGACCGGCGGTCAAACCGACGGGCTGAACCCGGCGAACGTATGAGTGCAGGCCCCCGGCGGACGCGGGGGCCTTTTCGTTTGGTTCCCCCATCCGGGTGCCCCCCCGACCGACGCGCATCTCTTCCGTAGCACCCGCCCCAGGGCGGGGATATGTTCCCGGTATGGGCCTGCCTTCCGGGCGTGGTCCACCACCTTAGGCAGGGAGACAGATGCCCGCCTTCTTGAGCCCCGGCCGCAGCCTCGCGGTCCTCGCGCTGCTGGTCCTGCCGTCGGGGGCGTGGGCAAGCCCAACCGCCGACGCGCTCCGCACCGCGGCCCCCATCGACACGCCGACCGTCCGCCTCGACCTGGCCACGCTCAAGCAGCGGCTGGAGAGCGGCGGCAGCGACGGGCCCAACCTGGCTGGGGTAGACCTGAGCGGAATGGACCTCGCGGGGCTCGACTTCCGCCGGGCCAATCTGACCGGGTCCCGGCTCGCGGGCGCCAAGCTCCCGGGCGCGAACCTCTTCAGCTGCGACCTCACCGACGCCGACCTCTCGGGCGCCGATCTCACCAAGGCCAACATGGACGGGACCGTCCTTCGCCGGGCGGTGCTCAAGCAGGCCAATCTCGCCGGGGCCAGCCTGTTCGCCACCATCATCGAGGCGGCCGACCTGAGCGGCGCGAACCTCTCCGGCACCCGGATCATCGGCTACCTGCGGAGCGCCAAGCTCCCCGGGGCCAGCCTGCAGAACAGCAACGCCGGAGCCGACCCCGGGAATCAGTCTATGGGGGTCATGCGCGCCACCTTCGTCGGCGCCGACCTGAAGGGCGCCGACCTCAGCGGCGCCAACCTCTACAAGGCCGACTTTTCCCACGCCGACCTGACCGGGGCCAAGCTGCAGCGCGCCAACCTGGAGAACGCCGACCTGCTGCAGACCGACTTCACTCGGGCCGATCTGACCGGCGCCAAGCTGGCCAAGGCCGATATCGACGGGGCCATCTTCACCGGCGCGGTCGGCGTGTCTCAGATCCAGGGCCTGGATCAGGCCCGCAACCGTGACAAGGCAACCTTCGATGCCCACTGATGCCCGAGGCGGGAGCGCACTGCTCCTGCTTGCCCTGCTTGCCTGCGGCGGCAGCGAAAAGCCTCCCGCAACCCAGGCCGCCGCCGACACGACCCCGCCGGCCGCCTCCACCACTCCGGCCCTGATGGCCTACGTCCCCAACGAAGGCTCGGGCGAGGTCACGATCATCGACGTCGCGCTCGACAGCGCGGTCGGCACGATCCCGGTCGGTACCCGTCCCCGCGGCTCACGGGTGAGTCCGGACGGCACCAAGCTCTACGTAGCCTTGAGCGGCTCACCGCGCTGCCCGCCGACCATGCCCGACGAGGAGTGCGCGAAGCTCCGGGCCGACAAGAGCAAGGATGGCATCGGCGAGATCGATCTGGCCACACGGAAGGTCGTCCGTGTGCTCCCCGGCGGGTCCGACCCTGAGAACTTCGACATCAGCCAGGACGGCACCAAGCTCTTCATCTCCAACGAGGACGCGGGCGAAGCCACCTTCGTGGACATCGCCAGCGGCAAGGTGGAGAAGACGATCAAGGTGGGAGAGGAGCCCGAGGGCGTGAAGCTGGCGCCGGACGGCCACGAGGTGTGGGTCACCGCGGAAACCGCGCACGACGTGTCGGTGCTCGACACGCGGAACGGCAAGGTGCTGGCCAAGATCGAGACCGGCAAGCGTCCCCGCAGCCTGGTCTTCAACCGGGACGGCACCCGGGCCTACGTGAGCTCGGAAGTCGGCGGCACGGTGGACATCATGGACGCCAAGACCTACAAGGTTCTCAAGACCTTGAAGATGCCGGAGGGAGCCAAGCCGATGGGGGTGGCCCTCTCGCCGGATGGCACGCGGCTCTACGTCGCCAACGGACGGGCAGGTACCGTCTCGCTGGTGGATCTCGCCACCGACTCGGTGGTCACGAGCACCAAGGTGGGAACCCGGCCTTGGGGCATCGCGCTCACCCCGGATGGCAAGAAACTCTACGCCGCCAACGGTCCCTCGAACAACGTGAGCGTGCTCGACGCCGAGAAGATGCAGGTGACGAAGACCGTGCCCGCGGGTGAGCTCCCCTGGGGCGTCACCCTCGGCAAGGCCCCGTGATACGACCGACGGTCGCGTTCCTGCTCGCGGCCGCGGCCGGCGCCGGCAGCGCGGCGGGACCGAGCGGGTTCCGCTTCGAGCCCTACGCCCAGGTGGAGCTCCGCAAGCTCTGGAGCGACAGCCGGGAGAGCGGCCAGGAGCGGGTCGCCTGCCTGGCGGGGGTGATGGACGACGACTCGGTGCGGGTGACCGGCGTGCGTCCCCTCGATACCTGGGCCGACTCCCTGATGATCTCGGCCAGCCAATCGCTCGAGGAGTGCCATCCGCCGGAGTGGGTCGGCACCGTCCATACCCACATCGCGCTCCGGGGCGGCCGGCCCTACAGCACCTTCTCGGGAGCCGACCGGGGCGTGAATACCCTCTGGTGGCGCCGGTGGAGCGTAGACGGCACTTTCTGCGTGCTCTTCACCGAGCAGGACGCCTACTGCGAGGTCGACGGCCCGCACGGGCTCCGCATCTTCCCCCATGCCAGCTACTGAGGGTCGGCGCCGCACCCTCGTCACCCTGGTCGCCTCGCTGCTCCTCGCCGCCAACGCGTCGGCCCAGGACAGCGTCCCCCGCCGGGCCACTCCCACCTTCCGCTTTGCCCCCGAAGCCGGTCGCACCCTCCGGAGCCTCTGGGAGACCAGCGTCGCCGCCCAGCAGGAGCGGGTCGCCTGCCTGGCCGCTGAGGTCCGGAACGATTCCGTCTTCGTACTCCGCGTGCTCCCGCTGGAGACCTCCGGCGCCGACTCGATGACCATCGCATCCGACGAGTCGATCGAGCGGTGCGGACCGCCCGCCTGGTCCGGAACGGTCCACAGCCACGTGGCGGAGTACAGCGATGGACTCCCGTCCACCACCTTCTCGGCTCAGGATCGCGGCGTGATGCGTCGGTGGTACGAGCGCTGGCGAGCCGACGGCGTCTTCTGCGTGATATACAGTCGGCGGGATGCCCACTGCGAGGCCGACGGCGTGGTCGGAGGGATCCGCTCCCAGCCCAGCGTCACCCGCTGAGCCGGAGCCGGCCGCTCAGCTGAGCGGCCGTCGGGTCAGCGGCGACTTGGGTCGGTTCTCGGCGAGGCGGCCATCGATGCCCCAGGTCCGCCCGGCGCGAGCAAAGAAGAAGGTGATCATCAGCAGCGTGAGCAGCAGGTGGAAGCCCTGCTGCCCCGGCGACATCCACTGCGTGGCCAGGCCGTAGTTGATCACCAGGACGAGCCCCACGATGGACGCGACACCGGTCAGGAGGCCGAGCGTGAGTCCCAGGCCGGCCACCGTCTCGCCCCACGCCGTCAGATGCGCGAACAGACTGGCGTGCGTCAGCACGGTGTTCTCGAGGAAGTGCTTGTAGAAGAGGATCGGGTTGTCCGAGGCCTGCTTCGTGACGATCGCCGGCATCACGTTGATCCACCGGTCCGATACCGCCGGAAACGGGAGGAAGCCACCCAGCAGCGCGATGCTCATCTTGGTCACCAGGGACTTCACGAAATAGAGTCCCACGCCGATTCGGATGATCGCGAGCCATTGAGGGGCATGTTCGATGCTGACGGGCGAGCGGGCACGATAGGCCATTTGGCGGAGCTCCCGGTGTTCGGTTGCGTTAAACCTCCACCCCCAACTGCCAAAACACAAACGTCCAGGTATCGGTGAGCTCGTCCAGCACCTTGTTGAGCGGCTTGCCCGCACCGTGGCCCGCCCGGGCCTCCAGGCGGAGCAGCACCGGCCGGTCCGACGATGTGGCCGCCTGCAGCCGGGCCGTCATCTTGCGGGCGTGCATCGGATCGACCCGGGTGTCGCTCTCGGCGGTCGCCAGCAGCACCGCCGGGTAGGCCACGCCGTCGCGCACATGCTGATAGGGTGAGTAGGCGCGCAGCCAGCGGAACTGCTCCGGGTCCTCGGCCGATCCGTACTCCGGGATCCACAGCCGGGCGATGAGAAACCGATGGTACCGCAGCATGTCGAGCAGCGGCACCTGAATCACCACCGCGCCGAACAGCTCGGGGCGCTGGGTCAGCACCGCCCCCATCAGCAGCCCGCCGTTGCTCCCGCCCGCCGCCGCGAGGCGCTCCGGCCTGGTATACCCTTCCCGGATCAGCCACTCCGCGGCCGCGATGAAGTCGTCGAAGCTGTTCTGCTTGTGTCCCAGCATTCCGCCCTGGTGCCAGGCCTCGCCATACTCGCCGCCGCCCCGGATGTTGGGAATGGCGACGACGCCGCCTTGCTCCAGCCACAAGAGCAGCGAGCGGGAGAACGCCGGCGTCATGCTGATGTTGAACCCGCCGTATCCGCTCAGGTAGACCGGATTGGCCCCGTTGCGCGACAGCCCCGTCCGGTGGATGACGAACATCGTCACCTCGGTCCCGTCCTTCGAGCGATAGGCGACCTGCCGCACCTCGTAGCGGCTCGGATCCAGGTCGGCGGCCACCCGCCGCCAGAGCGTGCCGGTGCCGGCCGGCAGCTCCAGCCGATAGACCGTCGGCGGCACGGTGTACGAGGTGAAGCCGTAGAACACCTCGTCGC
>Ga0310810_10005248_pt1 | contig 14470 bp, 8 predicted proteins | sample NCmetagenome_FD_207641 | JGI IMG/M metagenome (GOLD analysis project Ga0310810, IMG submission 207641) | Soil microbial communities from experimental microcosm in Duke University, North Carolina, United States - NC | ecosystem: Engineered > Artificial ecosystem > Soil microcosm > Unclassified ... | reverse complement strand
CCCGGATGCCGAACGTTCGCCGGCGGACCTCGGACGACGACCTCGGATATCATCAAATGACAATGAGCACAGCGGAAGCGAAGCCTAAAGGCGGCCTCGAAGACGTGGTCGCCGCGACGTCGTCGATCTGTTATCTCGACGGGCAGCGCGGCGTTCTTGCGTACTACGGGTACGATATCCACGATCTCGTCCACGCCTCGTTCGAAGAGGTGTGTTACCTCCTCTGGCACGGGCGCCTGCCGAATCGCGCCGAACTGGGCGATCTGCAGTCGCAGCTCGCCGCTGCGCGGCCGCTGTCTGAATCCATCCTGCGGCTGATGAACCAGCTCCCGTCCTCTGACGGAATGGATACGCTTCGAACCGTCACGTCCGCGCTCGGCCAATACGATCCCGAGGCGAACGACAACAGTCCGCAGGCGAACTACCGCAAAGCCGTTCGGCTCACCGCGCAGCTCGCGAGCATCGTCGCGACCTACGGCCGAATGCAGAAGGGTGGCGGTCCGATCCAGCCCGATCCGGCGCTTGGACACGCCGCGAACTTCCTGTACATGCTCACCGGCGATCGGCCGAGCGCGCTGGCGACGCATGCGTTCGATGTCGCGCTGGTGCTCCACGCGGATCACGAGCTGAACGCGTCGACGTTTGCGGCTCGGGTGGCCGCGGCGACGCTCACGGATTTGTACTCGGCGATCGTCGCGGCGATCGGGACGCTCAAAGGGCCGCTGCACGGCGGCGCGAATGCGGATGTGATGCGGCTGCTGATCGACATCGGCCAGGATGCGCCGCCCGAGCGCGTGGACGAGGCGATCCGCGGCAAGCTCGCGCGCAAAGTGAAGATCCCCGGCTTTGGCCACCGCGTTTATCGCACCGAGGATCCGCGGGCGACGCATCTGCGGAAGATGTCGAAAGAACTCGGCGAGCGCGCCGGGAACACGCGCTGGTACGACATGTCGCGGCGCATCGAGCAGCTCGTCACGGGGGAGAAGAAGCTGTATCCGAACGTGGACTTCTACTCCGCGTCGACGTATTACACGCTCGGGATCGCGATCGATCTCTTCACGCCGATTTTCGCGGTCAGCCGCGTGTCGGGCTGGACGGCGCACTGCCTCGAGCAGTACGCGAACAACCGCTTGATCCGCCCGCGCACCGACTACATCGGGCCGGCGTATCCGCAGACGTTCCTGCCGCTCAATCAGCGATAGCGACGCGGCTTTCAGACCAGCCGCAGTCGTCTCGGCGCCGTCCCGTTTCCGCGTGCTTGCAACGATCGTTTCAGCCGGATCGTGATTCGCCGGCTACACGCCGGCGGGGGAGGGCTCCGGCGCGACGGGCTCGAGGAACGGCATCATGGCCCTGAGCGCTGCGCCCACCTGCTCGATCTGATGGTCGCGCTCGCGCTGCCGGGTCGCGTTGAACGCCGGGCGCCCGCTGCGGTCCTCGGCAATCCAATTGCGCGCGTAAGTGCCGTCCTGGATTTCCGCGAGCATCTGCCGCATCGTCGCTCGCGTGTCCTCGGTGACGAGGCGCGGTCCGCCCGTGTAGTCGCCGTGTTCGGCGGTGTCGCTGATCGAATACCGCATATAACTCAGGCCGCCTCGATACATCAGGTCGACGATCAGCTTCAGCTCGTGAAGACATTCGAAGTACGCGATCTCGGGCTGATATCCGGCCGAGACGAGCGTCTCGAACCCGGCCTTCACCAGCGCGCTGACCCCTCCGCACAGCACCGCCTGCTCGCCAAACAGATCCGTCTCCGTCTCTTCGGCGAACGTCGTTTCGATGACACCGGCGCGTGTGACGCCGATTGCCTTTCCGTACGACAGTGCGACGTCGAACGCGCGGCCGCTCGCGTTCTGGTGCACCGCGACCAGGGCAGGCGTGCCGGCGCCCTCGATATACAGCTCCCGCACGCGGTGCCCGGGAGACTTGGGCGCGATCATGGACACGTCGACATCCGACGGGAGATCGAGCGTGCCGAAGCGAACGTTGAACCCGTGCGCGAACATCAGCGTCTTGGCCGCCGTGAGATGCGGCCGGATGTCGGTCTCGTACAGGCGCGCCTGCGCGGTGTCGGGCACGAGGACCATGATGACGTCCGCCCACGCGGTCGCCGTCGCCGGATCGAGCACGGTCACGCCCTGCGCCGCGGCTTTCGCCCGCGATCGGCTCGAGGGCGCCAGGCCCACGCGAACATCGACGCCGCTGTCACGCAGGTTCAGTGCGTGCGCGTGCCCCTGCGATCCATACCCCAGCACCGCGACCTTGCGGCTGCGGATGAGCGATAGATCCGCATCCGCGTCGTAGAACACTCTCGCCATTTGCGTCCTCCACCTGGCGGGCCTTGCGACCCGCGCTACACGCTGTAAGACAATCCTTCTTCCGCCCCCGACATCTCGTGCAGCCCTGCCAGTGCAGGCGCCGTCGAGCCCCGCGCCATCGCGACGCGTCCGGTACGGACGGTCTCGAGAATTCCGTACGGCCGCAGCACGTCCATCAGCCGGCTGACCTTGTCCTCCGGCGCGCAGATCTCCACGACGAGCGACTCGACCGCGACGTCGACGACGCGGGCATGGAAAACGTGCGCCAGCTGCATCACCGCCGCGCGATTCTCGTGGCCGGCGGCGAGTTTGATCAGGGCCAGCTCGCGCACGATGGCCGGCTGCTCCGAGATGTCCTCGACACGCACGACGTGCACCAGCTTCCAGAGGTGCGCCCGAATCCGCGCCGCGCCGCCCTCGTCCGTCGCGACGACGACGGTCATGCGGGAGACACCGGACGTTTCGCTGTGGCCGACGCTGAGCGACTCGATGTTGAAGCCGCGCCGCCGGAACAGTGACGATACGCGGTTCAGCACGCCCGGCCGGTCCTCGACGTAAACGACGAATGTATGCAGGGTCACGACAGGCTCTCCTCAGTCTGCAGCGGTTTCGACGATCGGATTCGGCCGGCGGATCATCGCGTGGAGGTCGGCGCCGGCCGGCACCATCGGGTAGACGGTGTCTTCCTGCTCGACGCGAAAGTCGATGAGGGCCGGCGCGCACAGCTGTCTCGCCGCCTCGATCGCCGGCACGACGTCGGCGCGCGACGACACGGCGCGGGCCTCGATCCCGAACGCCTGCGCGAGCGCCACAAAATCAGGTCCTGAGAGAGGCGTCGCGGCATAGCGCCGCCCGTAAAAAAATTCCTGCCACTGACGAACCATCCCCAGGAAGCCGTTGTTGATGACGGCGACCTTGATGTCGATCCGGTCCTGGACCGCCGTCGCGAGCTCGCACATCGTCATCTGGAATCCGCCGTCGCCGACGACCGCCCACACTTCGGCCTCCGGGCGCGCGCGCTTCGCGCCGATTGCGGCAGGGACCGCGAAGCCCATGGTGCCCAGTCCGCCGGACGTGATGAGAGAGCGCGGGCGATCGTGGTGGTAGTACTGCGCCTCCCACATCTGGTGCTGGCCGACATCCGTGACGACAATGGTGTCGCCCGTTCCGGTCGTACGCCAGAGATCGTTGATCACATGGGCCGCATAGAGATGTCCGCTGTCGGGCAGCGACTGGATGTCGCGAACAGCCGAATCTCCCTTGAACCCGGCGATCCGCCCCAGCCATTCGGCGCGATCGCTGGAGTTGACGTGCTCGAGGAGGTGGCCCAGCGCATCCGAAAGATCGGCGACGAGCGCCACGTCCACGGAGATGTTCTTGTCGATCTCCGACGCGTCGATGTCGATGTGGATCTTTCGCGCCGATGGCGCGTACGTTTTGACGTTGCCGGTCACCCGATCGTCGAATCGCATGCCGCACGCGATCAGCAGGTCGGCCTCCTGGATCGCGAGATTGACCCACGCTTCGCCGTGCATGCCCATCATGCCCAGATTGAGCGGGTGTGACGCGGCGAACCCGCCGATGCCCAGGAGCGTCGCAGCCACCGGGATGTGTGCGCGTTCCGCGAGCTCGCGTATCAGTCGTTCCGCGCCGGAGATCATCACACCGTGGCCGGCAAGGATGAGGGGACGCTTTGCCGCATTGATCAGGCCGGCGGCGGCCGACACCGCGCGCGGATCCAGAGGCGGCGCGGCCCGCCAGCCGGGGACGACCGGCGCCGCGGCGTCCCAGTCGAACTCCGCGGTCGACTGCTGCGCGTCCTTGGTGACGTCGATGAGCACGGGACCGGGGCGGCCGGACTTCGCGATGAGGAACGCCTCGCGCACCGCGGGGGCGACGTCGGCCGCCGACGTGACGAGGTAATTGTGCTTGGTGACCGGCAGCGTGATGCCGGTGATGTCGATCTCCTGAAACGCGTCGGTCCCAATGAGCCGGCTGCCGACCTGGCCGGTGATGCAGACGATCGGCACCGAGTCCATCATCGCGGTCGCGATGCCCGTGACCATGTTCGTCGCCCCCGGCCCCGACGTGGCGATGGCGACGCCGACCCTCCCCGTGGCGCGTGCGTAGCCGTCGGCCATATGCGTCGCGCCCTGCTCGTGCCTGACGAGCGTGTGGCGGACCGGGTAATTGAGCATGGCATCGTAAGCGGGAAGGATCGCGCCGCCGGGATAACCGAACACGTCGGTGACTCCCTCGCGCACGAGGCACTCCCACAGGATCTGCGCACCGGTCAGCTTCATCGCTGCTCCCCAGCCGCGGCCAGCGTCGGCTGGCCCGCGGCAACCGTCACCGCGCCTTCGGCGGCCGAGCCGACGAGCGACGCGTATTTCGCCATCACACCGCGCTTGTACCGCGGCTCCGGAGCCGCCCACCCCTCGAGGCGCCGCGCCAGTTCTGCGGCGCCGACTTCCACGTCGACGCGCCGCATCGGCAGGTCGATCGTGATGATGTCGCCGTCCCGGACCGCAGCAATCGGCCCACCCACCGCAGCCTCGGGCGCGACGTGACCCACCATGAGCCCCCGTGTTGCACCCGAGAACCGTCCGTCCGTGATGAGCGCGACGGAATCGCCGAGCCCGGCGCCGACAATCGCGGCGGTGACGGCGAGCATCTCCCGCATTCCCGGACCGCCACGCGGTCCCTCGAACCGGATGACCAGGATGTCGCCGGCGGTGAGGCGGCCCGCCTGGACGGCGGCGAACGCCTCTTCCTCGGAGTCGAAAACCCGCGCAGGCCCGCGATGACGGGCGTGCTGGCTCGTCACCTTGACGACGGATCCGTCCGGCGCGAGCGTGCCACGCAGGATGACGAGCCCACCCGTCGGTCTGATTGGGTTCGACAGCGGACGCACGACCGACTGACCGGCCGACTCCCGGGCAGCCGCGGCTTCCTCGCTCATCGTCCAGCCGGTGACCGTGACCGCGGCGCCGTCGAGCAGGCCGCCGTCGAGCAGTCGCCGCGCGACGAGCCGCGTTCCGCCGGCTGCGTGCAGGTCGGTCGCGACGAACCTCCCGCCGGGCTTCAAATCGCCGATGAGCGGCACACGGTCGCTGATGCGATCGATGTCGTCCAGGACGAGCGGAACGTTCGCCTCCCGGGCGATCGCGACGAGGTGCAGCACGGCGTTGGTCGATCCGCCGGTCGCCGCCACGGAGGCGACGGCGTTTTCGAACGAGCCCCGCGTCAGGATGCGCGACGGCCGCCGGTCCGCGCGCAGCGCGTCCATCACGAGGCGTCCTGTTTCGCGCGCGACCTCACTCTTCGCGGCTGCAGTGGCGGGCACGTCGCCGCTTCCGAACGCCGCGAGGCCGAGGAATTCGCACGCCATGGCCATCGTGTTCGCGGTGAACTGCCCGCCGCACGCCCCGGCTCCCGGGCACGCGCGGTCCTCGAGGTCGCAGAGCTGCTGTGACGAGAGGCGCCCGGCGGCGTGAGCGCCGATGGCCTCGAAGACGTCCTGCACCGTCACGTCGCGCTCCTCGAAGCGGCCCGGCGCGATCGACCCGCCGTAGAGAATCACGCCGGGGATGTCGAGGCGCGCCAGCGCCATGGCCGCCGCCGGGATCGTCTTGTCGCAGCCGACGACGACGACGAGCGCGTCGAAGAGGTTGCCGCGCGCCACCAGTTCGATCGAATCGGCGATGACCTCGCGGCTCACGAGCGACGCCCGCATGCCCGCCGAACCCATCGTGATGCCGTCCGAAATGGAGACCGTATTGAATTCCATCGGCGTCCCGCCGGCGCCGCGGATCGCCTCCTTCAGCGGTTCCGCGAGGGCGCGCAGATGCAGGTTGCAGGGGCCGATCTCGGTCCACGTGTTGGCCACCCCGACGATCGGGCGTGCGAGGTCGGCGCGGCTGAAGCCGGCGGCGAAGAGCATCGCGCGCGCAGCCGCGCGGCTGGGTCCGTCGGTGATACCGCCGCTCTGCCACTTGGGATTCGACATCGATGACTCGAATGTTGGAAGGTTCCTCGTCGTGTGTCAAACTTATAATGTTTGTAACAACATTAGATTTGCTTATACGCTGCCTGCGCCTGCTGCGGGACCCGGTCCAGCCACTCGGCCGAGCGCCCGTGCAGACCGCGCACGGCCCTGGCGTACTCGTCGCGAAGGCGCCGGGTCACCGGTCCGGGTACCCCGGCGCCGATCGGCCGAAAATCCACTTCGCGTACTCCGACCACTTCGGCGGCCGTGCCCGTGAGGAAAATCTCGTCCGAGTCGTAGAGACGGTCGCGGGCGAACCATTCCTCGCGCACTTCGAGCCCAGCGTCCTCAGCGAGACGGATCACCGAATCGCGCGTGATGCCCGCGAGGATCCCGGCGGCCGGCGGCGTCAGGATGCGGCCCTTCGAGACGAGGAACAGGTTTTCGCCGGTGCACTCGGCCACATATCCGGCAGAGTCCAGCATCACCGCATCGTCGAAACCGAGCCGGATGGATTCGGTCTTCGCCAGAAAGGAATTCACGTAGTTGCCGCACACCTTGGCCCGGGTCGGCATGACGTTCGGATGATGGCGGGTGTGCGACGAAACGTTGAGCCGGATGCCGGTGTCGGAACCCTGCCCGTGATAGTCGTTCCACGGCCATACGGCAATGCCGACGTGCGGTCGTCCGGAGTCGATCGAGAGGTTCATCCCCCCTTCGGCGAGGTACACGAGCGGCCGGATGTAGCAGGACTGCAGGTCGTTCGCGCCAATCGTGTCGTGAACGGCGCGCACCAGCGCCTCCGCCTCCCACGGGAGCGGCGGAAACCCGAGAATGCGAGCCGAGTCAAGCAGCCGGTCGATGTGGTCGCGCAACCGGAACACCGCGGGGCCGTCCGCCGTCGCGTAGCACCGAATCCCTTCGAAGACGCCCATCCCGTATTGCAGGCCGGCCGTCAGGAACGGCACCCGGGCTTCTGCCTCCGGAAGCAGCCGCCCATTCATCCAGACATATCCCATGATCGCGTCCTGAAAAACGAAACGGCCGTCATCCGCTGGGGGTGACGGCCGCTTCGATGTGTAGTCGATGGAACGACGGGCCGTCAGCCGCTGTGCATCGGAATCCCGACAATCGGGAGCAACAGGCAAATGACGAGCCGCTGTGCCACGGCGATACGATGACGCCTCCGCCGCGCATTGTCAAACTCATATTCCTGCTGGAAACATAAGCATCCCTTATGGCCTCGAACGACAGCGACGCGGACGCCGAACCGCGGCGCTCCGCTCGCTTCGTAATTGCCCGTTCAAATCGCGGTGGCGCATACTGATACGGTCGTCTTACCCTCGTTTGCATGATGACGCTGCCTTCCACTTCAGAGATGTATCGCGCGCTCGTCGAGCGCGACGGCTCCTTCGACGGCCTGTTCTTCGCGTGCATTCGCACGACGGGTATCTTCTGCCGCCCGACCTGCCATGCGCGAAAACCGAAACCGGAAAACGTCGAGTTTGCGGCGTCGATCCAGGAGGCGCTGCATCGCGGCTACCGCCCATGCCAGCTCTGCGATCCAACGGCGGCTACGCCGGCCGATCCGAACTGGTTGGCGCCGCTGCAGGCGGAGCTCGCCGCGCGCCGCGATGCGAGGCTGCGGGACCACGATCTGCGCGTTCGGGGGCTCGACCCGGTCGTCGTGAGGCGGACGTTCAAGAAGCGATTCGGCATGACCTTCCAGGCGTATCAGCGCGCATGCCGACTCGGGATGGCGATGAAAGCCTTACATGACGGCGCCCAGACGCTCGAGGCCGGCATGGACGCAGGCTTTGAATCCGACAGCGGGTTTCGAGAAGCGTTCAGCCGCGTGTTCGGGGCGACGCCGGGTCACGCGCGCGAGACGGCGCTGCTGCAGGCCGGCTGGGTTGAAACACCGCTCGGGCCCATGCTGGCGATCGCCAGCGACGCCGCGCTGGAACTGCTCGAGTTCGTCGATCGCCGCGCCCTCGAGACCGAGCTGCGACGCCTGCGCGGCACGCTCGGCGCCGTCGTGCCGGGAGAGAACGTGGTGCTGCGGCAGACCCGAGAGCAGCTGGCCGAGTACTTCGCCGGTACGCGTCGCGAGTTCGACATCCCGGTCCATCAGCGTGGCTCGGAATTCCAATTGAAAGTGTGGCGGGCACTCTGCGAGATTCCGCACGGGGAAACGCGCAGCTATTCGGATATCGCGCGCCGTGTGGGCTCACCGGCCGCGGTCCGTGCGATTGGGCGTGTGAACGGCCAGAATCAGGTCGCCATCATCGTCCCCTGCCATCGAGTCATTCGCGCGGATGGATCGCTCTGTGGGTACGGTGGCGGGAAGTGGCGGAAGCAGTGGCTGTTGGATCACGAGAGAGGCTAGAGGGTTCTAGGGTTCTAGGGTTCGTCAAGATGGCGAGCCGGGTGAAAGGATGGTGGACGGATGTGGTCGGACTTTCGCTACTCCGTTCGGGCGCTTCGAGCGACGCCTGTATTCGCGGCGACCGCCATCATCACTGTCGCGCTCACCATCGGTCCGACGACGTCGATGCTGAACGTGGGCGAGTGGCTGCTCTGGCGTCCCGTCCCCGCGGTGCCCGACACGAGCCGCCTTGGAGTGGTGTGGTTCGGCGAGTGGGGCCCCGGGCGCGTCAGCCCGTGGAGCGTGTCGCCACTCAACATCGCCGACATGGTCGGGTCGTCCAGGACGATCGCTGCGATGGCCGGCGTGCAGGAAACGCAGGACGCCGTTACCGTCGAAGGGCGGCCGGCTGAGCGAGTCGGAGTTTCACACGCTGACGCAAGTCTGTTCGACACGCTCGGGATTCGCCCGTCTGCCGGGCGATTCTTCACCCCCCCGGAGGACAAGCTCCCGTCGGGTGCGCAAGTGGCTCTCGTCAGCGACCGGCTCGCACGCCGTGCGTTCGGCAGTCCCGAGGGCGCCCTCGGCAAGACCATTCTGCTGAACGGAGAACGGTTCGCCATTATCGGCGTCGCGCCCGCCGGGTTCCGCGGCATCGAGCCGTTCAGCGACGTGGACGTCTGGTATCCGGGCGCCGCGTACCGCCAGGTCCACCATTTTCGGTCGGCACCGGCTGTTGGCCGAAGCCACGGCACCTTCTATTCGTTCGTCATTCGGCTGCGCCCTGGCGCAAGCTTCGCACAGGCCGAGGCGGAACTGAACTCGCGCGCACAAGGGCTTCTCGAACGATACCCGGAGGAGAACGGCTTTCTCAGGACCGCACGCGCCCGTGTGTTTGCGGGCCTCGGGGCACATCCCCTTCAGCGGAGGGAGTACGCCTCGATGATTCAGCGGTTGCTGTTCATCGCGGCCGTGCTCGTGGGGCTCGGATGCGTCAACCTCGCCAACCTGTTGATCTTTCGCGGCGTCCGCCGCGACCGCGAGCACGCGGTACGGATGGCGCTTGGCGCCGGTCGCGCTGGTCTGCTGCGGCTGCACGTCGTCGAGAGCTGCCTTCTGACGCTGGCTGGTGCCGCCGCCGGCCTGGGCGCCGCCGAGATGCTGAACCGATTCGTTGTGGCGCTCGTCCTGCCGTCGGTTGCCGCATCGAATCTGGGCCTGAAGCTGCCGCTGGACTGGCGCGTCCTTTCGGCCACCCTCCTCCTGTCCGTCGCGTGCGGTGTTTTCGGGGGATGGCTCTCGGGCTGGATCAGCACGAGCCGCTCGGTGGCGCTGGGCCTTGCCCAGGCAGGAGGACACGGAACGCCCCGCGGGCGGTGGGTGCGTTCGGGTTTCGCGGCTGCGCAGCTTGCGCTCTCGCTCGCGCTCGTCGTTGGTGCGCTGCTGATGGTCACCACGCTCCGCGGATTGCGCGGAGTGCATCCGGGCTTCGCAGCCGGCGGCGTCACCGTTTATTCGATCGATCTGTCGAGCCAGGGCTACACACCGCGACGTGCCCTGCAGTACGTGCGCGACCTCGAAACGGGGCTTTCGTCGAATCCTGCCCTGAGCGCCGTCAGTGTGAGCTACAGCTGGCCCCTGGGGGCAGCATTCATCCAGCCGCTCCAGATTCCCGGAACATCGACAACGATTGACCTGTCGACCAACTTCGTGAGTGGCGACTACTTCAACGTCGTTGGGATCCCCCTCTTGCACGGACGGTCGTTCACGCGTGAGGAAGCGCTGGACGGCGGCGCGGCGAGCAGCCGGTCCGTGATCATCGGCGAATCGCTCGCAAGACGGCTGTTCGGAGCCTCCGACCCGATTGGACGGTCGCTCGCGCTCAAAGAGACACGAAGGCCGCCAGAGCAACCGCGCACCGTCGTTGGCGTCGTCGGTGACGTTGTGGCGGACCTGTTGAAGGGAGAACCCGAGCTGGCGCTGTACGAGCCGTTCGCAGCGTCCCCCTTCGCTACACGCCCGGTGGTGCTCATCAGATCCCGGCTGACGGCGCGGGCCGTGTCTAAAACCGTCGGCGCTCTCGCCGCGCGAATCGATCCCGCGACGCCCGTATCGTTGAATCAGCCGCTGGCGGCGCTCACGATCGAACGGCGACTCAGCACCCGGCGCGTGTTCGCCTGGGTGCTGTCCATCTTCGGCGCGCTGGGGCTTGCGTTGGCGTCGGTCGGTCTGTTCGGCCTGCTGTCGCAGGCGGTCATCGAACGCACACGTGAGTTCGGCATTCGGATGGCGATCGGTGCGACACGACGGCAGATCTATGGGCTCGTCCTGCGTTCCGCGGGAACCGTCGCCGTGATGGGCACTCTGACGGGGCTGCTGCTCGCGACGTTCGGATCGCGCCTCCTCGAGGCGCAGTTGTGGGGCATTACGGCGCGTTCGCCCGTCATCTATGCGGCCGGCGCCTTGATGCTGTCGTGCGTCGTGTTCGTCGCCGCCGCGTGGCCTGCGCGCGCCGCAACTCGCATCGAGCCGATCGAGGCGCTCCGGATGGAATAGCCGACGCCCATCGCCGGCGCGGCCGACCCGAGAGTGTAGAATGCGCGGCAAATGAAGCTCACTGCATTCCGCGTCGTGGTCGCCGTCCTGCTCGGGACAGCGGTGTCCGCCTCACTGGACGCACCGCTGCACGGCCAGGCCCCCACCCGGAGCGGCACGACCGCCGTCCACAATCGCGCCGTCAATCGCCTCCTGATCACAGGAGCGATGATCATCCCGGGGACAGGGATCCCTGCGTCCGGGCCGTCAGACATCCTGATCGAAAACGGTCTCATCGCGCGGATCGGCACATCGAACCAGCAGTGGCCGCAGGCTGACGCCGTCATCGACGCGCGCGGCAAGTGGGTCATGCCTGGCATCGTGAACACGCACATGCACTGGCACGACGAACGCGTCGGTCCGATTCCGATTCAGTACGAGCGCAATCTCTATCTCGCGTCGGGCGTGACCACCGCGCGTGAGGTCGGTGGTGATTTCGAAAAAGCCAAACAGTGGAAAGCCGAGAGCGCGGCGCACACGATCGTGGCGCCTCGCATTCTGCTGTACCCGATGCTGCGCGACCTGCTGCAGAAAGACCAGGCATACAGCGGTACGACGGATGAAATTCGCGCGCTGGTGCGCTCGGCGAAGCAGCGCGGGGCGGACGGACTGAAGCTGATCGGACCGATGGATCGCGATCAGGCGGCCGCAACAATCGATGAGGCGAAGAAAGTGGGCCTGCCGACGACCGTGCACATCGCCGTCGGCGAAGCGACCGCTCGGGACTTCGTAGACGATGGCATCAACTGCATCGAGCATTTCTACGGCATCCCCGACGCGGCCCTCGACGGGGTCCAGGACTTCCCGCCGGAGATGAATCTGAACAACGAGATTCATCGGTTCGGGCGCGCCGGCGAGCTGTATACGCAGGCCAATCTCAACCCGGAAAAGCTGTCGCAGTTGCTCGACGACATGGTGGCAAAGCACGTCGCGTGGAGCCCGACCCTGTCGACGTACGAAGCGACGCGCGACCTGATTCGCGCTGAGAACCTCCCTTGGTACAAGGACTACCTCCACCCGTCGCTCGAGGCGTACATGAAGCCGAGCACGACGCGGCACGCCACGTTCTACATGGGATGGACGGCGACACAGGAAGCACGCTGGCGGAAGGACTACCAGGTCTGGATGGCCACGCTGCTCGACTTCGGCCGCCGGGGCGGAGTGATCACGGTGGGTGACGACGCCGGGTTCCTCTATGGATCCGTGTACGGCTTTGGCACCGTTCGAGAGCTCGAACTGCAGCAGGAAGCGGGGTTCGCACCGCTCGAGGTGATTCGACACGCGACCGTCAACGGCGCGCAGGTGCTCGGCCTGGACAACAAGCTCGGACGGATCCGGGCTGGCTTCGTCGCCGATCTCCTCGTCGTCAATGGCAACCCGCTCGCCGACCTGCATCTGCTGAACCCGTACGGCACCGACTTGATGACCATCGACGGGAAAGTCGTCGACAACTACTCGGGGGACATCATGCCAGGCGACCCGCGCGCCGGCATGATTCACGGCGGCGGCATCGAGTGGACGATCAAGGACGGCATTCCGTACCACGTGCCGACGCTGATGAAAGAGGTCAAGGACATGGTGGCGCAGGCGCGCGCGGCGCAGGGGAGTCCGTCGAAATAAGCGGGACAACGCTAACTCACGCGGATGCTATAATTTGCTGTTTCTCCACCGCATGGACCAGCGCTTCATCCGCAACTTCTCGGTCATCGCCCACATTGATCACGGCAAGAGCACCCTCGCGGATCGATTCCTCGAGCTCACCGGTGCACTGCAGCCGCGGGAAATGGAAGCACAGGTCCTCGACACCATGGACCTCGAGCGGGAACGCGGGATCACCATCAAGGCACACGCGGTCCGCCTCACGTACGCGGCGGACGACGGCCACACTTACATACTCAATCTCATCGACACGCCGGGCCACGTCGACTTCTCGTACGAGGTGACGCGATCGCTCGCGGCGTGCGAAGGCGCGCTGCTCCTCGTCGACGCGTCCCAGGGCGTCGAGGCGCAGACGCTTGCCAACGCGTACCTCGCCGTCGAGAACGACCTCGAGATCATCCCCGTCATCAACAAGATCGATCTCCCGGGCGCGCAGCCGGACGAAGCCAAGCGGCAGATCGAGGACATCGTCGGGCTGGATGCCAGCGGCGCCATCCTCGCGAGCGCGAAAGAGGGGGTTGGCGTCAAGGAGATCCTCGAGGCCATCGTCCACCGCCTGCCGCCGCCGAAGGGCAATCCGGAAGCGCCGCTGAAGGCGTTGATCTTCGACTCCTGGTATGACCCGTACCGCGGCGTGATCATCCTCACGCGCATCATCGACGGCGTCATGCGGCCTGGACAGAAGATTCGGCTCATGGCGAACGGTCAGGAGTATCAGGTCGACCAGGTCGGCGTGTTCTCCCCGAAGCCGCTGCCGATCGACGCGCTGGGCGTCGGCGAAGTCGGCTTCGTCTTCGCCGGCATCAAGACCGTTGCCGACGCAAAGATCGGCGACACGATCACCGAAGCCGACAATCCGACCAGCGAGCCGTTCCCCGGCTTCAAGGAAATGAAGTCGATGGTGTTCGCGGGTCTCTATCCCGTGGAAGGCAGCGAATACCCGGAACTGCGCGATGCGCTCGAGAAGCTGCGGCTGAACGACGCGTCCTTCCACTTCGAACCGGAAACGTCGGCTGCGCTCGGCTTCGGGTTCCGCTGCGGCTTCCTCGGGCTTCTCCACATGGAGATCATCCAGGAGCGCCTCGAACGCGAGTTCAACGTCGACCTCGTGACGACGGCGCCCGGCGTTCTGTACCGCGTGACGACGACCGACGGTGAGGTGCACGAGATCGACAGCCCGGCGAAGCTCCCGGATCCGGGGCGGATCGAGAAGATCGAGGAGCCGGTGATCACGGCGATGATCCTCACGCCGTCGACGCACGTCGGCGGGATCCTGGAGCTCTGTCAGGAAAAACGCGGCATCCAGAAGGGGCTGGAATACCTGTCGTCGGACCGCGTGCTCGTCACCTACGAATTGCCGTTCAACGAGGTCGTGCTCGATTTCTACGACCGCCTGAAGACGATCTCCCGCGGGTACGCGTCTCTCGATTATCATGTCACCGGCTACTGGGAGTCGCCGCTGGTGAAGCTCGATATTCTCGTCAACGAGGAGCCGGTCGACGCGCTCTCGATCATCGTGCACCGCGACAGCGCCTATGCGCG
>Ga0310810_10005247_pt1 | contig 14471 bp, 12 predicted proteins | sample NCmetagenome_FD_207641 | JGI IMG/M metagenome (GOLD analysis project Ga0310810, IMG submission 207641) | Soil microbial communities from experimental microcosm in Duke University, North Carolina, United States - NC | ecosystem: Engineered > Artificial ecosystem > Soil microcosm > Unclassified ... | reverse complement strand
CCGCGACCGCAGCCTGATAGCGCGCCAGGTAGGCCTTCCGCTCGGCCTCGTCGAGCGCATCGAGCAGCGGACGCAGCGCTGAGCCCTTGAACCATTCGACCACGCCCGCCGCGCCGCCGGCGATCACGTGGAAATAGGTGGTGCGCCACAAATCGACGTGGCTGCACAGCGGCTTCATCAGTTCGTAATACCAGAGCGCGTCCTGCCGGGCGGGGCGCAGCACATTGGTGAGCTTGGTGGCCCATGGTCCGCTCGCTGCCGTCTCGCGCATCAGGCGCAACGCCGGCTGATCGGCGTTGTCGGGCATCTGGATCGCCAGGCTGCCGCCGTCGTTGAGCTTGCCGAGTAGCTTCGGAAACAGCGTGTCGTGCCCCGGCACCCACTGCATGACGGCGTTCGACAAAATGACGTCGAACGGGCCTGGATCGGCCCAGGTGGTCAGGTCGGCCAGCTCGAAGCGGATTTGCGGCAGCCGCTTGCGCGCGGCCGCGATCATGTCGGACGAGTTGTCGAGGCCGGTGACCGTTGCATCCGGAAAGGCTGCGGCCAGCACTTCGGTGGAATTGCCGGGGCCGCAGCCGAGGTCGATCGCGGCTTTCACATCGCGGTTCGGAATGGCCGCAACGAGGTCGCGCACCGGCCGCGTGCGCTCGGCCTCAAACGCGGTGTATTGCTTGGCTGACCATTGATCGGTGGGAGGAATGTGCGCCGCTCCTGAACCGCCAAGTAGACGGGCTCGGACCGCCGAGCGCAAGGTAAATTCGCTAAAGCGCCAATTCGCCAAGCACATCGAGAGACATCTCGGCGCGCTCGCTCAAGGCCTGCGCGGCAAGGCGCGCCGAGGCGTTGACAGCACCGAAACCCTCGTAATTGCGCCGCTGAACGATCTCGAAGAAGAAACGCCCGTCGAACGCTTTGGTGTAGGCGTGGAAGAATTCGCCGGTCGCGGAGCGATCGTAGAGGATCGACAGCGCGCGCATGCGGTCGATCTGCTCCGGCTCGAGATCGTGCATTGCCGACAGTCCGTCGTAGTATGTCTCAGGAATGTCGAGCAGCGGCACGTTGCCGGCGCGCATTGCCGCCATGGTGGCGAAGATGTCGCCGGTCGCGAGTGCGATGTGATGCACGCCGCCGCCGCCGTAGCTCGACAGGAAGCGCGAGGTCGCGGTGCGCGGGCTCGCGCTCGCATTGAGCGGCAGCCGTACCGAGCGGTCGCGGCTCTCCACCACGCGGCTCTGGATCAGGCCGTATGGGTCGACCAGCTCGTGCACCGGCTCGGCCGCGAAGCCGAGCACGGACTTGTAGAACAGCAGCGTGCCATCGAGCTTGCCGCGCGGCATCACCTGCGACACGTGGTCGATCTTCGTGAGCCCGCAAGACAACGTCTCGACGGCGGACTCGGCCGTGAAATCGACGTCGTAGATGGTTCCTGCCGCGCCGGTGCGGTCCACCAGATAGAGGAGGCTGCCTTCGAGACCGCGGATCGCCGGGATCACCAGCTCGTTCGGCCCAACCTTGCCGCGGAAGGTCTGCGCCTTGTAGCGGAGCGCGCGCTCCATGGCGCCGTGCCCATCGCCGACGCGGAGCGCGAGCGCGCACACCGAAGGGCCGTGCAGCAGGAAGAACGAGTGGGCAAACGAGTCCTTCTCGGCGTTGAGGATCAGGTTCACGTCGCCCTGGCGATGCAGCGTCACATCCTTGGAGCGATGCGTGCCGACATGCGCGAACCCCATCGTCTCGAACATGCTGGTGAGGCGCGGCCGTGTTTCGGCGTCGACCGCGAACTCGATGAACTCGAAACCGTGACAGACCGGCGGCGCTGGGGCGGCAAGCACGCGGGGGGCTGCGGCTTCTAAGGCAAGCTCTTCTTCGAGCAGCAGGAGCGAGCGCATCGCGTCGATCGCGGTCGGGCGCGGCGGCGCGGCGCGGAATTCGTCGTTGAAGATTTCGAGCGAGATCGGTCCGTTGTAACCGCTCGCCAGCACATTGCGGGTGAAGCGCGTCACCGGGAATGCGCCCTGGCCTGGAAAGAGCCGGAAGTGCCGGCTCCATGACAGCGGGTCGAGCCGCATCATCGGCGCGTCCGCTAGCTGGGCGAAGAAAATGCGATCGCCGGGGATCCTGGCGATCGGCGCATCGTCATCCTCGGCCGCGAAGGTGTGGAACGTGTCGACCACCAGACCGACCGCCGGATGGTCGGCAGCCTGCACGATTTTCCAGGCATGACCGAACTTGTTCACTTGCCGCCCCCACGCCAGCGCCTCGTAGCCGATGCGGAAGCCGCGCCGCGCCGCGCGCTCACCGAGCGCACGCACATCACCGGCTGCACACTCGTCGTCGGCGAGCGTGTCGGGCGCGGTGTTGCTGCACACCAGCATCAGGTCGGCGCCGAGCTGCTCCATCACGTCGAACTTGCTCTCGGCGCGATCGAAGTTCTTGCTCATGCGCCCGCGCGGCGCCGCCTCGAAATCCCTGAACGGCTGGAAGAGAAGGACGCGCAGCCCGAGGTCGGCGCAAATGGTCCGCACCTCGGCGGGCGAGCCGTCGAAATACAGAAGATCGTTCTCGAAGATCTCCACGCCGTCGAACCCGGCCGCCGCGATCGCCTGCAGCTTTTCGACGAGCGTTCCGCCAAGCGAAACGGTGGCAATCGAGCGAAGCATCACGTTATCCTATAAACCGGAGATCATAGGAGATTATTGCAAAATACCCATAGCGTGATAAGACCGCTTTGGGAATGCCCTGCATGCACTCGGGAGCGGCGCATGGACGCGATCACCGATTACACCTCGATGGGCGTCGCGGATGCGGCCTACAGCCGGCTACGGGCGGACATTGTCGGCGGCGAGCTCCTGCCGGGCATGAAGCTCAAGCTCGATGCGCTGCGCGGCCGCTACGATGTGAGCGTCAACACGCTGCGCGAAACACTCTCGCGCCTCGCGGCCGACGGCTTGGTTGAAGCGGAAGGGCAGCGCGGCTTCACCGTGGTGCCGGCCACGCTCGCCGACCTGATCGACATCACCGAAACGCGGCGGCTGCTCGAATGCCATGCGGCGAAATTATCGGTGGAAGGGGCGGATCTCGAATGGGAATCGCGGCTGGTCGCTGCCTATCACAAGCTTTCCAAGGCCGAAGAGCTGGTCGCGAAGGACGGCGACAAGCACGCCGACCAGCTTGAGCGATACAATCGCGAATTCCACATCGCACTGATTTCAGGCTGCAATTCGCGCTGGCTCCTGCACTTCCATCGCATGATGTACGACCAGAGCCTGCGCTATCGCATGCTAGCGTTCCGTGTGCAGGATTTCCCACGCGACCAGTCTCGCCGCGAGCACAAGCAGATCCTCGAAGCGGCGCTGGCGCGCGACAACGGCACACTCCTATCGGTCCTCGGAACGCACATCACGAAGGGCGCCGAGATGTATGCCGAACATGAAGCCGGCCGGGGCAAAGGCCGCCGGAGGGGAAGAAAATGACGAGTTGCGCACATGATAGGAGATTGGTGAAAATCTAGGAGATAATGTAGAAGCCCCGAGAACGTGAGTGGGAGAGGCATGATGGGAGAGGCGGCGCGTGCCGCGGTCGAAACGGCGAGCGCGGCGCAAGAGCCGGCGCAGCCTTTTCTCCTCGGCCTGATCGGCTCGCCGATCATGAGTTCGGCCGCGCCCGCGATGCACGAGGCTGCCGCGCAAGCGCTCGGGGTTCGCGCTCACTATCGCCTGATCGACATGCCCGGCGCGGATGAGGCCAAGCTTAAGGCGATGCTGGACGGTGTCCGGCTGCTCGGCTTCTCCGGCGTCAACGTGACATTCCCCTACAAGGGGGCCGTCGTTCCGCTGCTCGATGCTTTGAGCCCGGCCGCAGCCGCGATCGGAACCGTGAACACGGTCGTCGCCCGTCAAGGCAGGCTCACCGGGCACAACACGGATTCAACGGGCTTCGCCGCGGCATTCAGCGCGGTGTTCGGTGCGGTGTTTGGCGCCGCAGCAAAACCAGTGGCCCTGATCGGCGCGGGCGGCGTCGGACGTGCCATCGCGTTCGCGCTCGCCGAGCTTGGCGCACGCGCCCTCCATATCTTCGATTCCGATGCCGCGAAGGCCGACGCGCTGGCGGCGCGCCTCGAAGCCCGCATGGCGGTGCGCGTCTGCCGCGATGTCCGCGAGGCGCTCGACGGCGCCGGCGGCGTCATCAACGGCACGCCGATCGGCATGCTGCCGAATCGAGATAGCCCTGTGCCGCAGGAGTTACTGCGTGCGGATCTGTTTGTCGCGGACGCGGTCTACACGCCGCTGTGGACGCCGCTCTTGCAGGCCGCGCGCGCCAAAGGCTGCCGCGTCATGACCGGCCGCGAGCTTTGCATCTACCAGGCGGCCGACGCGTTCCGCCTGTTCACCGGTCTCGAAGGATCGCTGGAGCGTATTGGCGCGGCCTTCGATGCCGTTATCGCCAAGCGCGACGAGCGCCGATAAGCTGTTCCAAGCAAAGGGAGGAATGCAATGAAAAGAAGGTTGTTTCTCGCGGCGATGTTCGCGGCCGCCTTTGCGGGCTCCGCGCTCGCGCAATCGGGCCCGGTGAATTTCGCTTTCATCGGCGAGCTCTCCGGCGCGGGTGCCGTTTCTTCGACCAACTTCCGCGACGGCGCGCTGATGGCGATCGACGAGATCAACGCCAAAGGCGGGCTGCTCGGCCGCAAGATCGAACTGAAACAGTACGACACGCAGACCAACCCGGGCACCGCGCGTTCGCAGATGCAGAAGGCGATCGACGAGGAGCCCTACGTCATCCTCGGTCCGATCTTCTCCGGCATTGTCAAGGTTTCGATGATGCTGTGCGAGCAGGCCGAGATTCCGATGATCATCGGCGGCGAGGCGAGCGACCTCACGCAGCAGGGCGCGAAGTATCTGTTCCGCACCTCGTTCGGCCAGCAGGTCTCGATGCCCAAGATCGCGAACTACATGCGCGATGTCGTGAAGGCGAAGAACGTTGCGGTCGTCTGGGTGAACAACGACTTCGGCAAGGGCGGGCGCGACAACTTCAAGAAGGAAATGGATTCGCGCGGCATCAAGGTCGTAGCCGACCTTTCGACCGAATCCGGCCAGACTGACTTCGCCGCCGACGTCGTGAAGGCGAAAGCCGCGAACGCGGAAGCGATTTTTGTTTACGTCAACGAGGAGGAGAGCGCGCGCTTCCTGCGCGAGGCGAAAAAGCAGGGCGTCGCCGTGCCGCTGATCGGCGAAACCACGCTGCTGGGCCAGAAGGTGATCGATCTGGCGGGCGATGCCGCGAACGGCGCACGGGGCCATGTCGGCCTCTCGGCGGACATTCCAGTGCCGGCGGTCGCGGAGTTCAAGAACAAGTTCAACGCGCGTTTCAAGTACGTGCCCGACCATAACGGCATCAAGGGCTACACCGGCGTCTACGCGGTCGCCTACGCCACGAAGAAGCTCGGCAAGCTCGACCGCAAGGCGCTCGCGGCCTCCCTGCACGGCATGACGATCTCGCCGAAGGATGAGCCGGGCATTCTCATCGAGACGACCTGGGACGCAAAAGGCGACATCGATCGCGTCAGCTACATTGCCGAAGTCGTCAACGGCAAGCAGACGATCACCGGCGAACTGCCGAAGCTCGGGAAGTGAACTCACGCTCTCCGTCGTCATGCGCGGGCTTGACCCGCGCATCCACGACTTTCTGGACCGGAACAAAGACGTCATGGCCGGGTCAAGCCCGGCCATGACGAAATGAAAGGCCTCCGCGCTACGGCTTAATTGTAATCATGGCCGACTTCATCCAGCTTCTCGTGGCGGGCCTCGCGACTGGCGGCATCTATGCACTGGTCGCGATCGGCTTCACGCTGTTGTGGCAGACCTCGCAGACCATCAACTTCGCGCAGGGCGAGTTCGTCATGCTCCCGGCGTTCTTCATCCTGATCGCGATGGGAGCGGGCGTGCCGTTCTGGGCTGCGGTCGCGATCGGGATTGTGATCTCGGCGATCGTGCTCGGTGTCCTGTTCAAGCGGCTGCTGGTCGATCCGATGATCCGCCATGGCGTGCTGCCGCTCGCCATCGCCACCATGGCACTTGCGCTCTTCCTGAAAGAAGCCGTGAAGGACTTCTACGGCGCCGAGGCTCAGCCGTTTCCGCCGCTTGCGGCCGATATGAATGTCTCGTTCCTCGGCGCAACAGTTTCACTGCAAAGTCTGATCGTGCTCGCGATCGCGTTCGGCGCAGTCGTCGCGCTGCAGCTTTTCCTCAATCGCACGCGCGCTGGCCGTATGATGCAGGCGACCGCGCAGAACCCGACGGTGGCGCGCATTCTCGGAATCCCCGTCGATCGGATGATCCTCATCGCGTTCGTCATCAACGCGGTGCTCGCGGCGCTGGCTTCCGCGCTGGTGACGCCGATCTATCTGGCTAAATTCTCCAACGGCGAATACCTCGGCATCGCGGCATTCATCGCGGCGATCGTCGGTGGCTTCAATCAGGTGCGCGGCGCGATCGTCGGCGGGCTGCTGCTCGGCGTGATCGACAACTTCGCGGCGGCCTATCTGTCGGCGCAATACCGCGCCGCGATCCCGCTGCTGCTGCTGATCGTGGTGATCATCTTCCGTCCGCAGGGCCTGCTCGGCCGGGTCGAGGAACGCACGGTATGAATCGGCGCGTCGTCGGCATCGTCGCGGGTCTTATCATCGTGGCGGGGCTGATCGCGGCGCCGTTCGGGCTGAAGCCCTACGGCATCTACATTCTGACGCTCTGGGCGGTGACGACCATCGCGGCGATCGGGCTGAACCTGACGCTCGGCTACGCAGGCCAGATCTCGCTCGCGCAAGGCGCCTTCGTCGGTATCGGCGCCTATGCGGCCACGCTGCTCACCACGCACGGCTGGCCGCTCGGCTCGGCCTATGTGGTCGCCGCCGCCGCGTGCTTCGCGATCGGCTGGCTGCTCGGCTATCCGGCGTTGCGCGTGCAGCATCACTATCTCGCCTTCGTCACGCTGGCATTCGCAACGCTCGCCTATCTGGTATTCCGCAACGAGGAATGGCTCACCGGCGGCATCTACGGTATCAGCAACATCCCGCGCCCGAGCCTGTTCGGCTATCTTTTGCGCGCGCCGCGCGGCTTCTATTACTTCTGTCTCGCCAATCTGGCGGTCGTCTCGTTCGCCGCCTGGTGGCTGATCCGCTCGCCCTGGGGCCGCGCCTTCGTGGCGCTGCGCGAAAACCCGCTGCGCGCGCTCTCGCTCGGCGTGGACACGCGTCGCTACACGCTGATGGCCTTCGCACTCGGCGCAGGACTCGGCGGCATTTCAGGCGTGCTCTATGCGCCGCTCGTCCAATACATCGACCCGACTCCATTCTCGCTGCTGCTCTCGCTCAATCTGCTGCTGATGGTGATCGTCGGCGGCTCCGGGTACTTCTTCGGCCCGTTCGTTGGCGCCATCGTAGCGGTGCTGTTGCCCGAATGGCTGCAGGCGGCATCGAAATACTACCTTTTCTATTACGCCGCCTTCGTCATGCTGCTGCTCATCGTCAGCCCGAGCGGCATCATCGGCTTTTTCGAGAGGCGCTTTACCGCAGCCCGCAAAATCGAGTCGCCTGCATCCGCCACCGAAGTGAAGGTCGCGTGATGGCGGTTCTCGAAGTGCGCGATCTGTCCAAACAGTTCGGCGGCATCCACGCGGTCGAGGGCGTGTCGTTCGACGTGAACGAGGGCGAGATCCTCGGCATCATCGGGCCGAACGGCTCGGGCAAGTCGACGCTGTTCAACTGCATCCTGGGCCAGCTTCAGCCGAGCGCCGGCGAAGTGCGGCTCGACGGCCGCGCCGTCACCGGCATGCGGCCCTGCGATCTCAATCGCCTCGGTGTCAGCCGCACGTTCCAGCTCCTGCAGGTCTTTCCCGAGCTCACCGTGCGGGAAAATCTCATTCTCGCCGCGCAGGAGCACAAGGGCTCGATGCTCTCGCGCTTGTTCGGCGCGCGCGACGTCGGCCTCACCGGCGACGCCAACCGCATGATCGAGTTCTTCCGGCTCTCCCATCTCGCCGACGCGAAGGCGGGCGGGCTGAGCTACGGGCAACAGAAGCTGCTCGATGCCGCGATGGCATTTATGGCCGGCCCGCGGCTCGTGCTGCTCGATGAGCCGGCTGGCGGCGTGAACCTCACGATGCTGGCAAGCTTGCGCGATCGGCTCGAGGCGATCAACCGCGAGGGGGCCACCTTCGTGGTGATCGAGCACAACATGGAATTCGTGATGTCGCTCTGCTCGCGCATCGTGGTGCTGGCCGAGGGCCGCATCATTGCGGAAGGCAAGCCAGAGACCGTGCGGCAGGACCCCAAAGTCATCGAGGCGTACCTTGGCCACTGACATCCTCTCGCTCGAAGAGGTCGTCGCCGGCTACGGCAAGATGACGATTCTGCACGGTACCAGCTGCACGGTCGCGCGCGGCGCGATCACCACGGTGATCGGCCCGAACGGCGCCGGCAAGTCGACCATGTTCAAGACCGTGTTCGGCATGCTGCCGGCGCGCTCGGGGCGCATTCTGTTTGAAGGCGCGGAGATCACCAATCTGGCGCCGCGCGACCTGCTCGCGCGCGGCATCTCCTACGTGCCACAGGGACGCAACATCTTCCCCGAGCTTTCGGTGCGCCACAATCTGGAGCTCGGCGCCGTGATGGCGCCGCCGGGCTTCGATCTTTCGGGCCGCATGGACGCCGCGATGGCGCGCTTCCCGGTGCTGCGCCGCAAGGCCGACAACCAGGCCTCCACACTTTCGGGTGGCGAACAGAAGATGCTCGAGATCGCGCGCGCGCTTCTGCTCGAGCCGAAGCTGATGCTGATCGACGAGCCGTCGATCGGCCTCTCGCCGCTGATGGTGAACGAGCTGTTCGGCATGCTCGCCGAGATGCGTGACCGCGGCATCACGGTGCTGCTGATCGAGCAGAACGCCAAGCGTGCGCTCGAATCCTCCGACCACGGCATCGTGCTCGAACTTGGCCGCACCCGCATTGCAGACACGGCGAAAAACATCCTGGCGGATCCGCGCATCGGGCAGCTCTTCCTCGGCGGCGGGTTGGTGGAAAAGGTGGCCTAGCTCGCCCGTCGTCATGCCCGGCGTTGTGCCGGGCATCCACGACTTCTTTGCTCCAACATCAAGACGTGGATGGCCGGGACAAGCCCGGCCATGACGGATGTCAAAAAAGTTTGACCCGCTCCGACGGGGACTGTCGGAGCGGGCCATTTCAACCGGCGCGGGGGTGGAAGGGGGGCGGACGCGCCGATCGAGCTTTGAAACTGTTGTTCGAACCCAGCCCCTTGGGCTCGTTCTGCCAATTAGTCGCGCGCCCGGCGCGCCCGGTTCACGGGATTCGCAAAGAATCAGTTCTGCTGAAAATTCAGTGAGTTAGAGTCGCTACGGCAGCATCTGGGTGTCGCCGCAGATCGAAATCGCCTGCCCTGAGATAGTCCGCCCGCGCTCGGAACAGATAAACACGATCTGATCCGCGATCTGCTGCGGGGTCACCATGGTGCGCATCGACACAACCGAGAGCGCCTCCTTGAGCATCGCGTCCGTGCTGATGCCCCGCTCGCGCGCCTTGTTCTCCATCACGCGGTCGATGCGCTCGCCTTTCACGATCCCCGGCTGGATCGCGTTGACGCGGATGCCTTCAGGCCCAAGCTCGGCGGCAAGCGACTTGGTGAAGCCGACCACTCCCCACTTCGCCGCCGCATAGGGCGTGCGCAACGGGAAGCCGAGCCGGCCGGCCGCCGACGAGAGGTTCACGATCGAGGCGTTCTTGCTCTTGCGCAGGTGCGGCACCGCGAGCCGCGTGCAGTTGAACTGGCCGGTGATGTCGATCGCGAGGCAGCGGTCCCAATCCTCCGGCGCGATCTCATCGACTTTGCCGGTCGGGCCGGCGATACCGGCGTTGTTCACCAGCACGTCGAGACCCTTCAGGGCGGCGAGCGCTTCCTTGAACAGCTTTGCCACGTGCTTGCGGTCGGAGACGTCGCATGCCGAACGCGTGATCTTCGGATCGCTCCTGGCGAGCGCGCGCAGCGCCTTTTTATTCACATCGCAGACGTGCACGCGCGCGCCCTCGGCGGTGAAAGCGCGCGCGATCTCCAGACCGATGCCGCCCGCCGCGGCGGTCACCAGAACACGCAAGCCCTTGATCCTTAGATTCACGACAGCTCTCCCAGTTTTCGGCCCTATGGACATTGACGATCCAACGGGCAAGCGTTGCCGTCAATGAAAGTCCTCAAGGGAAGCGACGGTACCGGTCGACCCATCCTGTCGCGTCGCGCGCTGATGAAGGGCGTCGCGGGTACGGCCCTCGCGCTCGGAATGCCGGCGATCTCCTACGGACAAAGCGAGTCGATCAAGATCGGACATCTCACGCCGCGGAGGGGGATCCTCGCGCCGCTCGGTGATTATGCCGTGATGGGCATCCAGCTTGCCGCGGACGAGATCAATGCTGCGGGCGGCGTGAACGGCCGCAGAATCGAGCTGAAGCTGGAGGACTCGATCAACCCGCAGATTGCGTCCGCCAAGGCCGAGCGCCTGATCGAGCGCGACAAGGTCGCGCTGCTGATCGGAGAGATTTCGTCAGCCTCGGGGCTTGCGATCGGAGAGGTGGCGAAGCGCACCGGGACCGCATTCATCAACACCGGCTGCAAATCGGATGCACTGCGGGGCCCCGACTGCAATCCCCACATGTTCCACATCGAGGCCGCGAACTCGATGTATATGCAGGCGGTCGGCAGCTACCTGCTCAAGGAGAACCTGGTCGAAGGCAAGAAGTGGTACTGGCTCACTGCCGACTGCGCGTTCGGCCATGACCTGCTCAACGTCGCAAAGGCGTTGATGGAGAAGAACGGCGGAAAGTTGGTGGGCGGCCAGTCGATCCCGACCGATGCCTCCGACTTCTCACGCTTTCTGCGGAAGATCCGCCAGGCGCGGCCCGACACCGTCATATTGAATCTCGCGGGCAACCAGATCAGCGGGTTCCTCACGCAATATTTTGAACATGGCCTGCCATTTCCGGTCGTCGGTTTTACTTTCGACACCGCGGCTGGGTGGGGTGTTGGCAAGGGCAAGTTCTCCGGCGTGTGGCCGCTGGCGTGGCATCACCTCGTCGATACGCCGACATCAAAGAGATATGCCGAGGCGTTCACGAAGAAGTATGGCAAGCCGCCCGAGAACCAGTCGTGGGCTAACTACTTCGCGCTGCGGATCGTCGCGCAGTCCATCGCCGAGAAGAAGTCGACTGATCCGATCGAGCTCACCGAGCATCTGCGCTCGGAAGCGAAGTTCGACATCGGCAAGACGCGCGAAGGCTATTTCCGCGCCTACGACAATCAGATGATGATGGAGATGTATGCAGTGCGCGCTAAAAGGGCAGCCGACGCGAAGGACCAGTGGGATATCTTCAAGGTGCTCGGCACGGTGCCGGCAGCGAACGGCGACCTGGAAAGCATCGCGCCCCCAAAGGGCTCGTGCAAGATGGAGTGAGTAGCGTTTCGAAGTGCTACCCGACGATCTTGATCTAAAAGACAGAAACTATGGATGTGAAGGAGGAAGCATGCCCCGTGTCGCCATCATCGGATCGGGCCTGATCGGCCGCGCGTGGGCCATGGTGTTCGCGCGCGCCGGATGGGACGCCGCGATGTATGACGCGGTTGAGGGCGTCGCCAGCAAAGCGCTCGGTCTTGCCGCGGAAGGATTGAACGAGCTGGCGAAACACGGTCTCGTCGACGATCCGAAAGGAGCGGCTGCGCGCGTGCGCGCGGCGAAAAGTGTTGCCGATGCGCTCGATGGCGCAAGTTACGTGCAGGAGAATGTACCCGAGACGTTGGAGGCAAAGCGCGCCATCTTCGCCGAGTTGGACAGACTAGCTGCGCCCGACGCGATCCTCGCGTCCTCAAGCTCGGCGATCGTGCCAAGCCTGTTCAGCGAGAACCTTGCCGGCCGCGCCCGCTGCCTCGTGGCGCATCCCGTGAACCCGCCGCATCTGGTGCCGATCGTCGAACTCCTCGGCGCGCCGTGGACCGCGCCCGAGACGATTGCGCGGGCGAAACAGGTGTATGAGTCGATCAACCAAGTGCCGATCATCGTGCGCCGCGAGATCGAGGGCTTCATCCTCAATCGTCTGCAGGGCGCGCTGCTCGCCGAGGCGTTCCGGCTGGTCGGCGAGGGTTATGTTTCGCCGCAAGACCTCGACAAGACCATCAAGGATGGGCTCGGGCTGCGCTGGTCGTTCATGGGCCCGTTCGCCACCATCGAGCTGAACGCGCCCGGCGGCATCGCGGACTACTGCGCCCGCTACACCGGCTTCTACAAGCGGCTGCAAGCAAAGCCCGCCAGTCTTGACGTGTTCGACGATGCGAACGTTGGGAACATTCTCAAGGAGTGGGGCAAGCAGGCGATGCCCGAGCAACTCGCCGAGCTCACGCGCTGGCGCGATCAGCGGCTCGCCGCACTCGCGGCGCACAAGAAAGCGCAGCCGTCGCCCTGAGGTATTTGCGCCCCACGCAGCCTTACTGCGTGAGGGGCGCAACGGGATCGCCAAATCCGTGCTTGTCCAGGATGCGGCGCAACCGGCCGTTCTTCTTTGCCTCGTTCATGAACGCGGTGATCGCCGCGAGCGCTTGCGGCCTACCCTTCTGCGTCGCGATCGAGATGCCCATCTGCTGGAAGTGTCCATCGGTGATGCGCGAGCCGGGCACCTGCTTCACGTAGGGCGGCAGCGAGTCGCGCCCGAGCGCGAAGGCATCAGCCTTGCCCTCCTTCATCGCTGCCACCGCGTCGTCGACCGACGTCACCGGTGAGATGGTGGTGTTCTTCAGCGTGCGCTCCGCAGCGCGAATCGTCGTCGTATTGGCAATGCCGATCACGCGCATGCCGGCCTTGTCGACATTCTCGACTGTCTTGGCGCCGGAGGCCGCTGTCACCATGTAGGTGCTCTCGGCGCGCACGTAGTCGGGCCCGATCGCCAGACGTTTCCGGCGCTGTTCGTCGACGGGCATAAAGCCCACATCGACGGCGCCGGATTCGACCGCATCGGTGACCTGCCCGGAATTCGGATAGAGCACGAACTCGACCGGCAGGTTGAGCTTGTTGCCCAACGCCTCGCCGATATCGACGGTGACGCCTTTCGGCTTGCCAGCTTCGTCCTTGATCACGAAGAAGGTCGACATCACCGGCGCGTAGACGATTCCGACGCGCAGCTTCCCGGTAGGTGCAAGTCCTTTCATGGCATTCTCGTTGGCGGCAGCGCTCGAAGCCATCAGGCCAGCGCCAAACCACACATTGGCAGGATTTTCATTGTATCGCTCCCCCCGTGCCGCTCGTTGCATGCGCTCGCACCAGTATAGGCGGCTCCTGCGACGTCTCGCCAGATCGACGCCAAGGGACTACGCTCCTAAGCGTGGAAGATTGCGGCCGGGAGAAGAGCCATGAACATCGCGGAATCGACTGCGGCATACGAGAAATGGCTGCGTGCCGAACTCGGAGACGAGCTGGTCAAAAGGGACATCGCGACGAAACACGACAAGATGGCGAGCGGGCCATTTCCGTTCCTGCGCGCGACCTATTGGCGCTGGGCGGAAACGATTATCGACATTTGTCCCGAGCTTGCCGACGCGCCGAAGGCGTTGGCGGTCGGCGACATTCATCTGGAAAACTACGGCACATGGCGCGACGCAGACGGCCGCCTGATCTGGGGCGTGAACGATTTCGACGAGGCGGCTGACATGCCTTACGCGCTCGATCTGGTGCGGCTCGGCACCAGTGCGATGCTGGGCTGTCCGCATCTCGATACGGCAGCGGACATCACGGCTCACATCCTGCGCGGCTACACCCGGGGGCTCGAGGACCCGCACCCGATCGTGCTCGATCACGACTATGCCTGGCTGCGCAAGCTTGTGAACGTGCCGAACCGCGAGCGCGAGCATTTCTGGGAGAAAATGGCGTCCCTCAAGCCGCCGGTCACGCCGCCGGAGCGATACGTGGGTGCCATCACCGACGCGATGCCCGAGCCGAAAGGCAAGATCGCATACACGAGACGCACGGCAGGTGTGGGAAGCCTGGGCCGCCCGCGCTTCGTCGGCACGATGGACTGGTATGGATCTCCGATCATCCGTGAGGCGAAGGCCGCGCTGCCCTCGGCATGGACACGCGTGAAGGGGCGAGGCGCGCGAACGCTGCGCTGCTACGAAATCGCCACTGGCACCCATCGCGCGCCGGACCCTTGGTATGCGCTCACTGACAATGTGATCGTGCGCCGGCTCTCGCCGAACAACCGCAAGCTCGATGCAGAGACCCATCCGCTCGACCTTATCGATAAAAGGATGTTGCGCCTGATGGCGCGCGATCTCGCCGCCGTTCACCTCGGGCTTGTCGATGCACGAAAGGCTGTCGGCGCGGACATCGCCAAACGCAAGGATGGGTGGCTGGCCGATGCCGTGAAACGGGCG
>Ga0310810_10005246_pt1 | contig 14472 bp, 8 predicted proteins | sample NCmetagenome_FD_207641 | JGI IMG/M metagenome (GOLD analysis project Ga0310810, IMG submission 207641) | Soil microbial communities from experimental microcosm in Duke University, North Carolina, United States - NC | ecosystem: Engineered > Artificial ecosystem > Soil microcosm > Unclassified ... | reverse complement strand
CGACAAGGATCTGCGCCCGTCTGGCCTGACGTGGCATCCGACGGAACGGCTGATCGCGTTCACCGCCGACGCCGATTTCCGCGACGAGCTGAAATACGACCACGCGGACCTGTGGACGTCGACCACCAACGGCACGGTCACGCGCCTGACGAACGACGGCGCGGTCTACTCCGACCCGGCGTTCTCGCCCGACGGCAAGTACCTGGCCTACGAGCGCAGCTTCGGCACCGACATGATCATTCAGCACAAGCTGAACCACGGTGGGCCGCGCGATCTGTACATCCGTCCCGTCGCCGGCGGACAACCGATCAATCTGACGGCCGCGTGGGATCTCGAGCCGGGACCGATCCACTGGTCGCCCGACAGCCGCTTCGTCTACTTCACGGCGGAAATCGGAGGCGAATCGCATCTGTTTCGCGTGGCGCCCGTCGCCGGCGCGAGGGTCGAGCAAGTGACGACCGGGCCGCGCAGGATCGGCAACCTGACGATCGACAAGGCGTTCACGACGATCGCCTACACCGTCGGCCAGCACGACGAGCCGGGCGATCTCTACGCGGCCGACATCGACGGCTCGCACGAACGGCGTCTGACCGATGTCAATCACGCGCTGATGGCCGACGTCGCGCTGAGCAAGGCGGAGCGGCTGCAGTGGAAAAGCTATGACGGCACGCCGATCGAAGGCTGGATCCTGCCGCCGGCGAACTACGATCCGAGCAGGGGGCCGTACCCGCTGATCGTGTTCAGCCACGGCGGACCGCACGCGGCCACGGGCTACAGCTTCGACTTCAAGCAGCAGTTCTTCGCGGCCCACGGCTACTTCGTGCTCGATACGAACTTCCGCAGCTCGACAGGGTATGGCGACGCCTTCAAGTGGGCCACCTGGGGCGAATGGGGCACGAAGGACGGCGAAGACGTCGTGTCAGGGATCGACTATGTGATCCACAAGTACCCGATCGATTCGAAGCGCGTCGGGCATACCGGTCATTCGTACGGCGGCTTCATGACGAACTGGCTCATCACGCAGTATCCCGACCGCTTCGCGGCAGCTGTCACAGGCGCTGGAATCTCCAACTGGATGTCCGACTACGGCACCGCCGACATCTATCGGACGAAGGAGACGGAGTTCTTCGGCACGCCGTGGGACAAGGCGGCACGCGACCGCATGATCCATCAGTCGCCGCTTGCCTACGCCGACCGGGTCAAGACGCCGACGCTCTTCATCCACGGCGAAGTCGATCATCGCGTGCCCTACACCGAAGGCGAGCAGATGTACTTCGCGCTGCGCCGCCGCGGCATTCCCGCGAAGATGATCCGCTACGCCGACCAGCCGCACGGCATCTCCGGCCACTGGAACAACGTCCACCGGATGATCAACGAGCTCCAGTGGTGGGAAAAATACCTGAAAAATTCAGGAGGCAGGAGTCAGAAGACAGAAGGCGATCGGTTCTGACTTCTGCTTTCCGCCTTCCGCGTTCCCCCCCTTCCGCCTCCCGACTACTGCCCAGCGGCGGACGCGAACAGCGCATTGAAGAGCAGCTTGAACGTGCCGTGCGGCTGCGCGCGCTGGAGGATCTCGGGGCCGTAGAGAATCACGCGCCCCTTGCCGACCGGCCCTTCGATAGCGACGATGCCGCCCTGGAGGTACTTCTGGCCCCAGGCCCAGCCGCTGTGCAGCGGCGTGGCGGAATCAAACCAGGCGAACGCCTTCAACCCGGCGGCCTCCGCGCCGGGCGCGAGTTTGAAGACCGGGTTGTTGTCGAAGAAGAAATCGGTCCGCTCGCTCATGCCTGCCGCCAGCGGATGCCTCGTGTCGACCTTGACGGTGAGGACCGACCCGGGAACGAAGAATTTCGATGCGGGCAGCGGCGCGCCGTTTTCGACGAGATGGTTCTCCACCGGCAACTTGAGTTGCTGGGCGAGATTCATCGCGGAGGATCCGATCGCGATCACGGTGCCGCCGTTCGCGAGAAACGCGCGGATCTGCGGAATCGTCGTCTCAGCGGTGACGCGACCGAGCTGGGATCGGTATTCAGCGGGAATATCGTCGCTCGGCGCGCCTCCACCTCGGCCGGCGCCACGGCCCCCGCGCCCGCCGCCCCCAACGGCAGGGATCGCGCCCTGAGGAAGGATAAGCACGTCGTATTTCGCGTTCAGGTTGCCGGCATCGAGCTCCGGCGCGTAGACGCGCTGATACGGAAACTCGAACTGCTCGAGGATCCAGCGCGTCCAGCCCGATTCCGCGGAGCCGCCGTACTGATCCCAGAGCCCGATGCGCGGCGCGCGCAGATCGACGCGAGGCACCGTGTCCGCGTGCGTGCCTGTGGGCAGCGTCGTCACATCGATATCAGGAATGCGTCTGAAGCTGACTCCAAGCGCCGTCAGCTTCTGGATGAGGTCGGCGGACGCGTTCGTTGAATATGTGAGCGGCGCGATGGCCACGGTAGCGCCGGCCGCAAGAAGCCGGTTGACGACACGAGCCGAGTCGTTCAGCGCGCGGTCGAACGTCAACCAGGTCCCGCGGGAGCCGTCGATCTGTCCCATCGGCGGCTTCACGTTCCAATCCGTCACTTTCTCGAACGGACCGGTGAACCCTTCGAGAATCCGATCGACCTGCACGCCCATCTGGAAGGCGAGCGTCCAGCCGGCGTTGTCGTAGGGTCGCGTCGGCGGCGCGCCGGGATACGGAATCACGTTCGGATGATCCTGCGGCTCGAACATGTCCATCACATGCGGGCGAAACGCCTGCGCCGTGAACACGACGAACGACCCGCCCGGATAGGTCCTGCCGTTGACCGTGAACTCCTTGGTCGCGCGATGCACCGTCACATTCACTTCGCGCAGCGCGTTGATGAACTTGACCGCCGTCGGAAAATCGCGCTGGTTCGCAGGAACGATGAAGGCGCGGGGATCGCGCAGCTCCGGTTTACGCAGCGCTGCCCAGGCCGCGGTCTCCGCCTCCGGCGATGCACCTCTGCCGCCGAAATCGCCGCTCAGCCCATTCACGCGCGACGGCGACGGCGTCCAGTAGTCGCCGCTCCCGCGCTGAATCGATCGCTGCCCCATCCGGTAGATGTTGAACAGCAGATTCTCGCGGTTGCGCGACGCGTAGTCGAGGATGGCGCGGTTGAAGGTGATCGAGTAATCCACCGACTGCCGGAAGTGCCACTCCTGCGGCTCGATGGGATACGGCAGATCCCGGTTCGGGAGCAGCCGCTGCGGCGTCAACGGGATCTGCATCGGCGTCGGACCGCCGATCGTTTCCGTCAGGATCGCCAGGATGTTGTGGAAGTTGCCGGTGTTGCGGATGCCGCCGTTCCACCAGCCGTCATACGCGCCGCCCGACGCAAGCGTGACGCCCGGCTTGCCTTCCGTGGCCGCGCGTTCGGCGAGGTGCGTGCCGAGCGCCTGCAATCCCAGGATCAGCAGCGGATCGAGATTGTAGTTGTAGGGATCGCGCTGCGGCGACGACCAGGCAACGGTCCCCGCCGGTCCGCTCTGATGATGGTTGTAGAGGATCTGCGGCATCCATTCGTGGTAGAGCACGCGATTGATGTTCTCCGTCTCCGGCTGAGTGGACGCGAAGAAGTCGCGGTTGTTGTCGTGTCCGATGTATTTCTGGTAGAGCCGGGGGAGATTGTTCAGCGATCGCTTCTGCGGATCGGCGTTGCGCATGTACCAGTCGGCGACGAGATCGTTTCCGTCGGGATTGGCGTGGACGAAGAGGATGATGCAATCGTTCAGAAACCTCGTCGTTTCTTCGTCGGTCCGGCTGACCATCTCGTAGACCATCTCGCCGAGCTGCTGCGCCCCCAGCGTCTCGGTCGCGTGCAGGCCGCCGTCGATCCACACGACCGCTTTGCCCTCCCTGGCGAGCGCGCGCGCCTGATCGTCCGTCAGTCCATCCGCCAACGCGAGGCGCATCGAGATTTCGCGGTAGCGGGCGAGCTTCTTCTGGTTCTCGGGAGACGTCACGATCGCCATCCATTGGGTCCGTCCCTCGGCGGTCCGGCCCATGTCGTGGAGGACCAGGCGATCCGATTCCTTCGCGAGCGTCTTCCAGTACGCCTCGATCTGCTTGTAGTTGGCGAGCTGGTAGTCGTCGCCGAAGCTGAACCCGAGCGCTTCCTTGGGCGTGGTGAGATGGCGCGCCTGTGAGGCTTGCAAAGCCAGCCTCTGCTGCGCCACGGGAGCCGCCGCAACAGAAAGCGCCAGGAGGATGCCGCCCAGAACGAATCTGCGCATGATGCCGCAGATTCTACGTCAGAGAAGAGAGACCGTACAACACAGCGTCGCCGAGCACACGGAGACGTACAGAGGATTGGCCACGGACGACGCGGACGAAAAGTGCCCCTATGAGAGTGAATGGTTCGTGACGCGGCCGCCAGCCACCTACACCTCGAACGTCTTGGCGACGGTGATGCGCTCGTCGATCGTCGGGTGGGTGTGGAAGAACCAGAAGACAGGCGCGGACGGCCGCTCCTCGGCCAGGTTCTGAACGCCCAGCCGCCGCATCGCCGTGATGAAGGGCTCGCGGCCGCCGGTCAGCGCCAACGCGAACCGATCCGCGCGGCGCTCGTTCCGGCGGGACCATGCGTTGGCGAGCGGAGTCAGCGCCAGCGAGACGGCGCCGGCAGCCAGAATCAGGAGAGGAATCCCGGCCGGATCCGCAACGGTCGACACGCCGAACCTGGGCCCGACGCGCTGCACGGCGACGGCCGCCGCGAACAGCGCCGCGGCGACGATCAGCGTCTCGAGCGCCAGTCCCGTCCAGATGTCGTGATGAATGTGGTGCGCGAACTCATGCGCGAGAATCACCTCGATTTCGTCGTCCGAATAGTTCCGCAGGAGCGTGTCCGATACGAGGATCCGACGCGTGCGTCCCACTCCGACAAGGGCCGCGTTGGCGCGCGTCGTTTTCTCGCCGAGCCCCCACTCCAACGCGCCCACGACCGGAACGCCGGCCCGGCGCGACAGATCGAGCAGGCGGACTCGAAGCCCCTCGCGGTCCAGCGGACGGCATCGAAAGAAGAGGGGCATGAGCACGACGGGCGCGATCCGCGACAGCGCGACCGCCCCGAGCCCGAACAGCCCGGCCGCCAGCAGCCACCAGGCACGGCCCGCGACGTGAACCGCTCCGTAGACAGTCACCGCTCCCGCCATCGTCAGCAGCAGCACGAGCGCGAGCGCCTTGGCGTAGTCGCCGAGCCAGTTCACCAGCGGCTCGGATGAGAGGCCGTATTTTCGATCGAGGAGAAAGCTGCGATAGAACTCGAACGGCAGCGACACGAGTTCCCAGCCGACTGCGGTTGCCGCCGCGGCAAGCGCCACGGCGAGCGAACGGCCGACAATCCACGGCAGCGCTGCGCCCGGCGTCAACGCCCACGAGGCGAGCTGCCTCGAAAACCCGCTGGCCAGCAGCCAGACGAGCCACGCCGCACCCGCGAGCGTGGACGCGACCGTCGCACGCCGCCGCAGCCGGTGATAGCGGGACGCTCTGTCTTCGTTCACGAACCGTAGTGGGTTGTACGGTTATCGGTTATCGGTTATCGGTTATCGGGTGTCGGGTGTCGGTTATCGGTTGTCGGTTAATTCAACTGCACGGAGATCAGCTTCGACACGCCCGGCTCTTCCATCGTGACGCCGTAGAGCCGATCGGCGATCTCCATCGTCTTCCGGTTGTGGGTGATGAGGATGAACTGCGTGTGCTCCTGCATGCCCTGGAGCATCTCCACGAAGCGCCCGATGTTCGCATCGTCGAGCGGCGCGTCGATCTCGTCGAGCAGGCAGAACGGGCTCGGGCGATACTTGAAGATCGCGAACATCAGGGCCATCGCGGTGAGCGCCTTCTCGCCGCCCGAGAGCAACTGGATGCTCTGCAGCCGTTTTCCCGGAGGCGACGCGATGATGTCGATCCCGCTCTCGAGCGCGTCGCTTTCATCGAGCAGTACGAGGCCGGCCTTGCCGCCGCCGAACAGCGTCGTGAAGGTGGCTTCGAAGTTCCGGTTGATGACGGTGAACGCTTCGTGGAATCGCTCGCGCGTCGTCTTGTCGATCTTGCGGATGGCGTCGTTGGTCGCGGCGATCGAGTCCACGAGGTCCTTGCGCTGCGCGGTCAGGAACGTGTGGCGCGATTCGAGATCGTCGAACTGGTCGATCGCCATCATGTTGACGGCGCCCATGCGGTCGATCTTCGCGCGGAGGTCGGCGACCATTTCGTCCGGCGTCAGGGCCCGGGCCGGGGCGGCCGCCGCCGGCTCCGCCGGGACTTCGCCCTCCTCGATTTCCGCCGGCTCGGGCGCGTCTTCGACGGCCCTGGGACTGGCCAACTGCCCAGCGCGCTCCATCTGATCGACTTCCGCGGCAATTTCGTCGAGCGATGCCTGCACCGTGTCGGCGCACGCGGCCGCCAGGTGGGTCAGATCGGACTCCGCCGTCGCGCGCTGCACCTCCAGGTGCGACGCTTCTTCGCGCACGGCTTCGAGCTGCCGGCGCGCCGCGCGGATCGTCACCTCCTGCGCCTCGAACTGCGCGCGGATGGCCTGCGAGGCCTCGTCGGCGGCCCGGACCTGGTCCTTCAGGCCGTCGAACGTCCGCACATCCTCGTCCAGGTGCCGCTCGGATTCGACGATCGCGACGCGAAGCTCCTCGCGGCGGGCGACGTTTCGCTCCCGCTCGTCCGACCGCGCCGACATGCGCGCCTCGAGCTCGAGCGCGGCGTGTTCCAGCCGCTGGACGTCGGTCGCAAGCGCGCTGCTGCGCTCGACGAGCGCGGCGTGGACGGCCTTGGCTTCCGCGGTGACGCGGGCCTGGCTCGCGGCGGCTTCCCGCGCCTCGAACAGCCGCCGCTGCGCCATGGACAACTGCTCGTCCGCGACGCGCTGTTCGGTCTCTATCCGCTGAATCGAGTGTCGGGCTTCTTCTTCACGCCGCTCCTGGCTTCGGAGCTCCTCCTCGGCCGAGCGCCGCTCGACGGCGATCTGCTGCTGTTTGCGCTCGACCCGCTCGGACGCTTCGATCGCTCCGCCGGCCTGAAGCTCGAAACCGACGATGGCCTTCTCCTGGCGGTGCAGCTCGGCCTGCAGCGACGCGATCGCCGACTCGGCGGCCGCGATCGCCACGTCGAGACCGCCGGCTTCTTCGCGCATGCGGGCCAGCGCGACATCTTCCGCTTCAGCCCGCTCGCGCAGCTCCTTGATTTCCCGCTTCGTCGTCAGGATGCTGCGCGCCTCGCCGCGCTGGCCCCCTTCCACGACGTGAGCGCCGCGGAATACATCGCCCCCGACGGTGACGACCGTCGCGCCCGTGCTCGACGCGAACTCCCTGGCGTCCTCCCGAGCGTCCGCGACGAACGTGTTCGCAAAGAGCGCGCGTATGACTTCCGCCGCCGGCCCGGACACCTGGAGCACCGCGTTCAACATCGCTCCCGACGGTCCAGGGACCGATGGACCAGGGACCGATAGACTCGACGGCGTCGATTCGGCAACGACGAATGCGACGCGGCCTGCGCCGCGCTCGCGCGCAAACGCCAGCCCCTCGGCAGCATCTTCATGCGTGCGGACCACGACGTGCTGCAGGAGATCGCCGGCGGCCGCATCGACGGCGCGCTCGTGCGGCTTGCCGACCTCGATGTAGTCGGCGACCGAACCCAGATGCCGGACCGCGCCGGCCGAGTCCGCCAGGATCATCCGCGCCCCGTCGCCGTACTCGGCGCGCGCGGCGTCGAGCTCCTCGAGGGACTTCAGCCGCGCGCGGGCGGCGGCGAGATCGTGCTCGCGTGTGCGAATGCCGCGCCCGAGCGCCTCGCGGCCGTGGCGCGCCCCGGCAAGCTCCCCCTCGCGCGCGGCGCGATCGACGTGGAGGGTGTCCATCGCCTCGCGGGCGCGTCGGAGCGCGTCCTCGGCTGCCGACCGCTCGTCGGCGGCGCGCTGCGCCTCGACCTGCAGGTCGTTGCGCTCGACATCGAGCTTCGCGAGCGCCTCGCCGATGCGCGCGCGGGCGGCCGACGCGTGCTCCATGGCATGCCGCAGCGCCGTCGCCGCATTGACGGCGGCGTAGACTTCGCTTCTCGCCGCCTCCACGTCCGATTCCAGCCCTTCGATCGCGCCGGTCGCCGATGCGTAGGCGCGGTCTTCGGTCGCGAGCGCCGCAGCCGCCCGGTCGCGTTCCCCGATCGCGCGCGCCGCCGCCTCGCGACGCTGCGCGAGCTCTTCGCGCGCCGGTTCGCGCCGCGCCTCGAGCCCCTGGAGCTCCGCCTCGAGCGCGGCCGCCGCCGATGCCAGAATATCGATCTGCTGCTTGTCGAAGACGACCTGCTGCTGGAGACGCCCGATCGACAATTCCCGTGCGTGGGCGGCCTCGCGGACCGCCGTCGTGCGGGCGTCGGCCTCGGTCAGCTCGATCCGCAGGCGCTCCAGCGCGGTTTCGACGTCGGCGAGATGGGCCGCCGCCGCCGCCTCACGGGCGCGCGCGTCCGACAAGCGGGCCCGTGCCGCGTCGATCACCTGTCCCAGCGTGCGATACCGCTGCGCGAACTGGACTTTCTCCCAGCGTCGCAGCTCCTCGCGCAGCCGCTTGTACCGGCGCGCCTTCGCAGCCTGGCGCTTCAGCGCGCCCCGCTGCTTCTCGACTTCGAAGATGATGTCGTCGACGCGCGTCAGATTCTGCTGCGCCGCCTCGAGCTTCAGCTCCGCCGACCGCCGGCGCGACTTGTATTTGGTGATGCCCGCGGCTTCTTCGATCAGTTGCCGCCGATCGGTGGGACGCGCGCTCAGAATCTGACCGATTTTGCCCTGCTCGATGACGGCGTAGGCCTTGACGCCGACGCCGGCGTCCATCAGCAGGTCCTGCACGTCCTTGAGCCGGACGACCTCACCGTCGATCAGGTACTCGCTTTCACCGGAACGATACAGGCGGCGCGACAGCTCGACGTCGCGAACGATGAGCGATTCCTCCTCGAGGGCAAACGCGACGGCGACGGCCGGTTCCGGCGAACCCTCGACAAAGACGCCGGCGGCTTTGCCGTTTCCATTGCCGGGATGCCGGGCCGCCACGCCGCTCAGGCGCAGCCGGACTTCTGCGGCCGACGTCGGCTTCCGCGCGTCGCTTCCCTGGAAAATGACGTCCATCATCTGCTCGCCGCGCAGGCTCTTCGCGCTCTGCTCGCCGAGTACCCACGTAATCGCGTCGACGACGTTGCTCTTGCCGCAGCCGTTCGGTCCGACGATCGCGGTGACCCCCGTGTCGAAGGCGAGCTCGGATCGATCGGGAAAGCTCTTGAAGCCGGCGATTTCGAGACGATTGAGGCGCATAGGTCCTACACAAAAAAAGCCGCTGCCCGGCCGCGTCGCCAGACGACGGCCTGGAAGCGGCTGGGTGCGCTTCGGCGACGGACCCGCGAAGGTCCGCCTGGATCGGTTGTCGGGATACCAGACTGAACAACGACCGTTCGATTCCGGCGTCCCAACACCCCGCACCAAACGGGATGGCCCCTGGGCCCGGTAAACGGCGGTCAGTCTAACAATGCCCCATACCTAGGGCAAGCACAATCTACCGGCACAAGTAATAGGGTCAGTGCCCAACGTCGGCACTCGGCACTCCGGCGTTCTCGATCTCGGGCCCGGTTTGCGAACCATGTCGCCGGAACCCTGGAACCCTTCGGAACCAGAACCTCGGAACCCAGGAACCCCTCTAGTGCCCGCCCTTGGACGCCGCGCGGCTGCGCACGAGCTCGGTGAGCTTGACCGCCTCGCCGAACTGCGACAGGGCGTACTGCGCCTGCGGATCCTTGACGACCAGGTTCTTCTGGGCCTCCGCGACGCCGAAGAGCGCGACGTCGATCTCGTCGTGGATCATCGCCTTGATGAAGTCGATGTCCTTCGCGAACGCCTCTTCGTCGACCTTGATCTTCTCGCTCTGGATGAAGCTCTTGAAGTCGGCCGCCATCGCATCATCCACGACGAAGCCGCGGGCGAGGCGCTTCTTGCCCTTCGACGCCGCGCTGAGGCGCGTGTCGCCCTCCGCCGCGAAGCGCTCGGCGTAGTTCTGGAACGCCGCCCGTCCGACGAGCGATCGTCCGAATCGCGTCGGATTGAAGCCCTGCACGGGTCCGACGAAGAACTTGTCGGGCTCGATGCCGCCGCCGCCGTACACCTTCCGTCCGGCGTCGGTGTATTTCAGCTGCGTCGCCGAATGCTCGCGCGCGCCAGTCTGTTCGCGAAGCGTGTAGGTGAGATATTCATCGAACGCGTTGTCCCACGGCCGCTGGATCATGCGTCCGCTGGGCGTGAAGTAGCGCCCGGTCGTCAGCGCGAGGCCGGCGCCTTCGCTGATGTTGTAGACCGACTGCACGAGAGCCTTGCCGAACGTCGTCTCGCCGACGATCAGCGCCCGATCGTGATCCTGCAGCGAGCCGCTGACGATTTCCGAGGCGCTGGCGCTGTTGCGGTTCGTGAGCACCAGCATCGGGCCGGTGAAATCCGGCGCCGCCGTGCCGCGATAGTCTTCGTCCGCGTTCGGCACGCGGCCGCGCGTGTAGACGATCATGTCCCCTTTGGGCAGGAAGCGGTTCGCGATGCGGATCGCCTGATTCAGGGGACCGCCGGGATTGTCGCGCAGATCCAGCACGAGGCGTTTCATCCCCTGCGCCTTCAGCTTGTCGAGCGCGTCCCCGACCTCCCGGTCGGACGTTTCGGAAAAGTCGCCGAGCTTGATGTAACCCGTCTGGGGATCGAGCATGAACACGCCGCGCACGGTGACGATGTTGACTTCGTCGCGCTCGACATCGAGCTCGATCAACTCGTCGTAGCCGGGCCGCTTGATCGAGATGTGGACCTTGGTCCCTTTCGGGCCCTTCAACTTGGCGGCGGTCTGTTCCGTCGTCCAGTTCTTGGCGTCCTGCCCGGCCACGCGTGCGATGATGTCCCCGCGGCGAAGTCCAGCCTTGAACGCCGGAGAGCCCTCGAAGACCGAAACCGCCGTGACGTCGCCATTCACGGTCTGGATCGACAGCCCGATCCCGTAATAACGCCCCTCCTGCCGCTCGCGCATTTGCGCGTACGCCTTCGGGTCGAAAAAGCTCGAATGCGGATCGAGCGTCTGCAGCATGCCGCCAATCGCGTCGTAAATGACGCGGTCCGATTGGACCTTGTCGACGTACTCCCGGTCGACCGCGACGAGGGCCGCCGTGAAGATTCGATACTGTTGCGCGACCTGATCCTGCGTCGCCTGGGCCGGGGCCCCAAAGAACCCTCCGGCAAGCGCCGACAGCAGGATCGCCAGGGCGGCTACGGGGAAAAACCGGGGAATACGCATGGATCGCATCGTAGCAGACTTTCGGGGGTATAATTCTGGGCTATATGGGATCCGTAGGCATTCCCGAACTGATCATTATTTTCACCATTGCGCTCATCGTGTTCGGGCCCAGAAAACTGCCGGAATTGGGCCGGTCCCTGGGCAAGAGCATCGCGGAGTTCAAGAAGGCCTCGAACGAGCTTCGGAGCACGCTCGACGAAGAAATCCGGGTAGAAGAGCGGCGTTCGGCCGAGCGGCAGGAAGCTCCCCGTTCGATCGAGCCCTCGGTCCAGCCCGAGAGTGAACGAACCGGCACCGATCACAGTATCGGCAACGTCCCCCGCCAGAACGGCAGCGCCTAGTTCTCCCGATGGCGCTCGTGCCATTCCCCAGCGCCAGGCCCGGCGACGACGACGAACCCGAGGAGTTCGATGACTCCGGCAGCAAGATGTCGTTTCTGGAGCATCTCGACGAGCTCCGGAAACGACTCATCTACATCATCTATTCGCTGATCGCCGGCTGCGCCGTCGCCTATCTGTTCATCGGCCGGATCTTCGACTTCGTCATGAAGCCGATGTACACGATCCTGCCGGGCGGCAACAAGTTGATTTACACCGGCGGGGGGGACGCCTTCATGCTCTACATGAAGATCGGCTTCCTCGCGGGTATCTTCATCGCGTCGCCGCTCATCATGTATCAGATCTGGAAGTTCGTCGCTCCAGGCCTGTACTCCCACGAAAAGAAGTTCGCGATTCCCTTCGTCGCGCTGTCGTCGATTTTCTTCATCACCGGCGGCTTGTTCTCGCACTTCGTCGCATTCCGCTGGACCTGGATCTTCTTCGGCAGCTTCGCCACGGACTACATGGTCTTCATGCCGAAGATCGACGAGGCGTTCTCGCTCTACACGAAGATGCTGCTCGGATTCGGGCTCATCTTCGAGATGCCGACGATCGTGTTCTTTCTCGCGCGCATGGGGGTCGTCAGCGCGCGCTGGCTGCTGAAATACTTCAAGTACGCCGTGCTGATCATCTTCATCGTGGCCGCCGTTATCAGTCCCGGAACCGACATGATGTCCCAGCTGATCATGGCGATACCGATGCTGGGTCTGTACATCATCAGCATCGCGCTGGCCGCGCTCGTCGGAAAGAAGAAACCATCCCGTCCCGTAACCGACTGACCTCGCGGTAGTTGACTCGCCTCGATCCATAGCTCTACCATAAATACTGATGAGGTGTTCTCCCGTCCTTCTGATGGTGCTGACCGCCAGCGTATCGGCGTCAGCGCAAACACGGACGCAGACGCCGCTCCCGTCCGTTCCCTCGGCGGCCGAAGCCTCTTCTGGCGTCAGACCTGCGACGACGACGTTTCTTGGCGACACGGGTTTGTGGAACGTGCCGACGGCGGAGATACTTCCCGCGCGGAGATGGTCGCTCAGCGCGTACCGCGTGAACTTCGACGACAACCAGGGATTCTCGGACGTCTCGAACTGGCCGATCACGTTCGGCTACGGCATCCGCGATCGGGCAGAGATCTTCGGCTCGTTCGTCGCCGTCAATCGCATCGACCGGGACATTCGTCCGCTGTTCCTGGCGAGCGCCGCGTTCGCGCAGGCGGGGGGCGTCGTCCCGCAGAATCCGCTCGCGCGCGCGGGATGGAGCGGCAACAACGTCGGCGACTTCTGGGTCGGCGCCAAATTCAACCTCGCGTCCGAATGGCGCCAGAAGCCCGCCGCGTTCGCGATGCGCGCGATGCTGAAGATCCCGACGGGCGACAAAGATAGCGGGGCGGGTACTGGCAGGGCCGACATCGCGGTCGACGCGATCGCCAGCAGGGAGCTGAATCGGCGCGCGGAGGTGTCGGGGTACGGCGGATTCATCGTGCGCGGCAAACCGGATGCGGTCGAAACCACGAACGGCTTCCGCTGGGGCCTCGGCGCAGGGTTTCCGTCGCGCCAGGCGCTGAGGCTGACTGTCGAACTCGACGGAGAGGCTTACACAAAGAGTTCGCTCGTCTCGAAGACCGTCCTGTCCGGCGAAGACGGTTCCTTCCTGCCGGTGGGCTTTTCGTCCGACACCAAATCTCCGGTGAACCTCGACGTCGGCCTGACATGGCAGCGCGGCGGCGGATTCTTCGCAGGCGCGGGCTGGACCTGGCGCGTCAACATGGACAAGCGGGACAGGTTCCTGAGCCCGCTCACGAACGGCGCCGGCGACAAGATGGACATCGTGGGTCGCATCGGGTATCACCCCGGGGTCAGGGTCTACGCGCCGCCTCCGACGCCCCCGGCCCCGCCGCCGGCCGCAGTGGCGCAGAACCATCCGCCGACGGTCCACGCGCGCTGCGAGCCGTGCACGGTCTTTCTCGGCAAGATTTCAGCGGTCACCGCCGACGGCCAGGACCAGGACGGCGACGCGCTGACTTACCTGTGGAGCGCGGCGGCCGGCACGCTCACGAACGCGTCATCGCGCCAGACGTCGTGGACCGCGCCGATGCAGGAAGGCCCTGTGCCGGTCAGCGTCCGCGTGGACGACGGCAAGGGCGGCACGGCGTCGGACGTCGTCACGATCCAGGTGATCAAGGAGGCGCTGAAGGAGGTCACGTTCGAAGACGTGCACTTCGACTTCGACCGCTACAGCCTGCGGCCCGAGGCGACGCGTGTGCTCGACGAAGCCGTCAAGGCGCTGCAGGACAATCCGGGACTGCGGATCGAGATCGAGGGCCACACCTGCAACATCGGCACGGCCGAATACAATCTCGCGCTGGGTGGGCGCCGCGCGAACGCGGTGCAGCAGTATCTCACCAGCCAGGGTATCGTCGCCGATCGCCTGCACACGGTCAGCTACGGCGAAGAGCGGCCGAAATACGACAACGCCCGCGAGGAGACGCGGCGTCTGAACCGGCGTGCCGCGCTCGTGGTGCGGATCACGCGCTGACGGCCACCGCGTTACCATAGCTCATGCCGATCAGGCCCCCGGCGGGCACCGAGGTCCGTCAATTGATCCGTGGACTCGCCGACGCGAACAGCGTGACCCGCGAGTCCGCGCTCGCGCGGCTTGCCGTGATCGGATCCAGAGCGATCGAGCAGTTGCTGCGGGAATATCCGGAAGCGGGCCCGGACCTGCGTCCGGGGATTCTTCGGGCGCTCGAGGCGGCGGCGGATCCGCGCGCGCTGCCCGTCGCGCG
>Ga0310810_10005245_pt1 | contig 14476 bp, 8 predicted proteins | sample NCmetagenome_FD_207641 | JGI IMG/M metagenome (GOLD analysis project Ga0310810, IMG submission 207641) | Soil microbial communities from experimental microcosm in Duke University, North Carolina, United States - NC | ecosystem: Engineered > Artificial ecosystem > Soil microcosm > Unclassified ... | reverse complement strand
GGCACGCCGGTGGTCGGCGGCGGCGGCGATCAGGCATCGAGCGCAGTGGGCAATGGCATCGTCGAGTTGGGCGTCGTCTCTTGCACGCTGGGCACGTCCGGTGTGGTCTTCGCGCACATGGAGCAAGTCGCATACGATCCGCTGGGACGCGTGCACACCTTCTGTCACGCCGTGCCGGGCAAGTGGCACGTCATGGGCGTCACGCAGGGCGCGGGTTTCAGCCTGCAATGGTTTCGAAACCAGCTCTCCCCGGCGAGCGATTACGACGCGTTGATGAGCGAAGCCGCGCAATCGCCGGTGGGCGCGCATGGCTTGTTCTGGCTGCCTTACCTGATGGGCGAGCGCACGCCGCACCTGGATCCAATCGCGCGCGGCGGATGGATCGGCCTCACCGCGAAGCACACCCGCGCGGACTTAATTCGCGCTCTGATCGAAGGCGTCTCATACAGCCAGCGGGACTGTCTCGATATCATCCAGCAGCTTGGCGTCGCCGTTGACTCGGTGCGCGTTTCGGGCGGAGGCGGCAAGAGCGCGTTCTGGCGCCAGGTGCTGGCCTCCATTCTGGAGAAACCCGTCGTCACCCTGGAAACACAGGAAGGCTCCGCGTATGGCGCGGCGTTGCTGGCGATGGTAGGAACGGGCGCTTATGCATCGGTTCCCGAAGTTTGCCGGAGCGTCATTCGCGAGACCGGTTCCGTCACTCCACGAACCGAGGAATCGGAGTTCTATCAGAACGGCCATGGCGTTTACCGCGCGATCTATCCGGCGTTGAAGCCCGTCGCCCAGATGATTTCACGGCTGTAACTCCCGCGATCGAAGTTATCGCCCTGACTCAACGCAAACCTATTCTTAATCAATAAGTAATGAAGTTTTTGCTAGTGTGGGCTGCGAAGTTAGGTTATCATTTTATAACCCAAGGAGGTCTCGTTTATGCGTAAGTGCTTACTTTACTCGCTACTGTGTCTTTCTCCCGCCGTTATGGTCGCTCAATCCACCTTCGGCACGATCTTAGGCACCGTAAAAGACAACTCCGGAGCTGTCGTGCCGCAAGCTAGTGTCAGGGCTACCAACACGGACGAGAACACAACTCGCGAAACTACTACAAATGGAAACGGCGACTATGAATTTGTGAATACGAAGGCCGGTCACTACAAGATCGAGGTGACTTCCCAAGGCTTCCAACCTTATGCCGCCACTGAGCTCTTGCTCATCGCGCGCCAGACGCTGCGTATTGATGTCGGTCTGCAGGTCGGCCAGGTTTCTACGGAAGTCAAGGTAGAAGCCACGGCCGGCGTGATCGCAACCGATACGCAAACTGTCCAGTCGAGCCTCGACAGCCAGGCGCTCATGACCCTCCCGGGTAATGTCCGCGGCGGCGGCGGCAGCACCAGCCCGTATGCCCTAATCGCGGCACTGCCTGGCGTGCAGCCGGATGACAACGGCAACTTCTCGATTCAAGGCGGCCTCCAGTCGATGTCGCAATTTTCAGTGGATGGCATCTCGATCACCAACGTTGGCGGCAACGGCCCGCTCCAACAGGCGTTTCCATCGCTCGAGAGCATCGCGGAAATCAAAGTGCAGGGCGTCGGCAACGCCGCGGAGTTCGCCGAGGTCGGTGATGTCACGACCATATCCAAGAGCGGCACGAACGCCTTCCACGGCGACCTTTTCTGGTATCACCAGAACCGCGCGCTCAATGCCGTCCAATATGGCGAGCAGGAAAAACCGCAACTGGTGGGCAACGATTTCGGCGCCAGTATGGGCGGCCCCGTGTTGATTCCCAAACTCTACAACGGTAAAAACAAGACGTTCTTCTTTGGAACCTACGAAGGGTTCCGTTTCCCGCGCGGACAGACCATCCAGAACGAAGTTCCCACGCAGGCATTGCGCAATGGCGATTTCTCTGGGGGAATCATCATTAAAGACCCGACCACGGGGCAGCCGTTCGCGAATAATCAGATCCCCTCCAGCCGCATCAGCTCGGTGGCGCAAGGCTTTCTCACTCTGTATCCGCTGCCTAACGCCGGCGACCCGAACACCGTGCACGCCGCGAACTACATTGCCAATCGCGACAACACGCTCCACTCGGATCAATACGACATCCGCATCGACCATTACCTGACGTCGAAAATGTCCGTCTTCGGCCGCTGGACCTGGAAGAGCATCGGCAACGCTAGCCCGCAAAGCCTGCTCGTCCCCTCCGAAAACCAAACCGACAAATACAAAATGCTGGTCACGTCGTGGAACTGGAATCTACGACCCAACCTGATCAACGAGTTCCGCTTCGGATTCACCTTGAACCCCTCCACCCAGGTCCTGCCGTTCGATGGCGCGAAGTTCACGAACGCTCTCGGCCTGGTGGGCGTAGGCCCGAATTTCCCCTTCAACGGGCTTCCGGATCTGAATATTACAGGCTATACCGGTCTGAACACAGACCGCGGCAACGCCACCTCCGAGAACAATACCTACCAGTGGAATAACAACACTACCTGGATCGTCGGCCGTCACACCATGAAATTCGGCTTCGATATTCGCAGGATCAAAGCCGCGTCTGCGCTAGGCTTCCTCGGCGGCGACAATTACGGGCAATACAATTTCAATGGCGCCTTCACGGGGGACCCGTTTGCGGACTTCCTGCTCGGCATCCCGCATGACACAGCCATCGACCAGGTGACGCACGACAACAATGGTCTCTCCATGCAATACGGGGTTTTCGCGCAGGATTCTTTCCGCGTCAGTTCTAAATTGACCCTCGAATACGGTCTGCGCTGGGAATACCATCCCGGTTACACGGATCAATTCGGCAACATCGGCAACTTCGACCCGAGCGTTGCGAAGTCGGGCAAGGTGGTGTATCCCGATGGCGCGGAGAGTACGCTGTCCACGGGATTCCTGCAATCCTTCAACGCATGCCCAACACTCAACAGCACCGAGGGCCCCTCCGCTAACGGTGCTCCCTGCACGCCGGTGTTCGATGCCAGCCATGCGCATCTGCCGCAGGGTTTGCGTACGGCGCCTACGCGCATCGTGCCTCGATTCGGCTTCGCACTCCGGCCCTTCTCGAACGACAAGACCGTCGTGCGCGGCGGTTTCGGCATGTACGATACGCCCAGCATGGGTTCGATCTACTATGCCTTGACCGGAACACTGCAATCAGCCACGTTCCAGTTTGCCAATATCAACGCCAACGGCGGCCCGATTTTCTCCTGGCCGAATATCAGCACCGGTGGCAGCGGAGTGATCGTGAACCCATTCGGCACGGCTTACTTTGGCACCGCTAACGACATCCACTGGAAGGAACCATATACCATGCAGTGGAATTTGTCGATCGACCGCGACCTAGGTTTCAATACCGGACTGCGTGTCTCATACATTGGACAGGGCACGCGCGACCTGGTATGGGCGCCCAACCTGAACCAGTCCTACTACTCGACGCAGTATTACGCGGCACAGCCGTTGAGCAACCGCCCGTTTCCGAACTGGGGAACGGTCAACACGCGCGCGGTGGGCGCCAACATGAATTACAACTCACTGCAGGTCGAGATCACGCACCGCTTCCAGAAAGGACTTACGTTTAACTCCACTTATACGTTTGCCAAGAACCTGGCGGACAACCAGGGGCCCCGACCGCAAGGCTCGTTCGCCGGCGAGAACTCAGGTGGTCGCACCATGGACCTGCTGAACCGTCATGCCGAGTACGGACCCGTGTGGGGCACACGCAAGAATCGCTGGCTCACAACGGCGGTGTACGAGCTGCCTTTCGGCCGCGGGCGCCAGTTTATGTCGAACACCAGCCGCCTGGCGGATGCAGTCTTGGGCGGGTGGCGGCTCAGCAACATTTTCATCGTCCAGAGCGGGCCGTACGAAACCCCCTATTTTGACAGCGGCGACCCATCCGGTACAGGATCCGGCTTCCAGCGCCCGCAGCATGTGGACCGTATCAAGAATGGTTCGCTATCAAATCCCACCGCGAATCAATGGTTCGACACCAGCGCTTTCGTCTGCCCCGCGACGCCGGGCTGGCAGATTGGCCAGGCTTGCACCATCGGCGACAATCCGGGCGTGGACCTGCCTCCCATCGGCCGCTTCGGCAACTCCGGCATCGGCGTGGTGACGGGCCCAGGAAGCGTCAGCCTGTCGACCGCTCTGGGCAAATCGTTCTCGCTCACGGAGCGATTCAAGATAAAAGTCGAAGGCTCGTTCACCAATATCCTGAACCACGTCAATCTGGCCGATCCGGTGGCCGCCATCGACAACACCAGCTTCGGCCAGATCACCAGCGCCCGAGGCTCCGACTTCGGTGGCTATCGCACGGGACAGATTTCGGCCCGCATCGAGTTTTAGCCATTTTTTAAAGGACGCGGTTCCGGGGATCTCCCCCATGGAGGTCCCCATTTTTTTGCGCCGCAGTCTCCACCCCGCCGCCTGCTAGCCGCTCTGTTATTCTGGTTCTGGCCGCTCAAGGACAAACCGTGGATCTCAATCTCGATACGCTAAAGCGCGAAATTCTGGAGTATCTCGAGAGCTCCGGGTTCGCCGTGTTTCGCAGCCATCCGGGTGGTCTCGAAAGCCTGCCGATGGTGACCTGGGATACCGAGCGCTATCCCGACTACCAGATGTTTCTCGAGACGGCCCGGAAAATCGGCTGCAAAATGATCCTGTTCGCGGCGCGCGATTTCGACGAAAGCGAAATCGAGGATGCCATCGAGCAACTGGATGATTGTGAAGTGGCGCCCGAACTGCGCGTGGACCTGGATCGGCGCGTGCGTTCCATGCGCGGCTACGAGGGCGTGACGTGCTCGCTCGAGCTGGCCTTTGACCACCACGGCCGCATGTACATCTACGAGTTGCGCCCCGATTGGTACGAAGAATTCCTCGGCGTCTGTGACGAAATCACAACCCACTTGCCCGGCGAGGAGGAAGAGGACGACGGGACGCTGGGCGGGTTTTACTCCAACAACTGAGCCCGCATGGCCCCACCGGCGCGCTGGCTGCTTCCACACGTAAATCACGGCGAAATCGCAGCGCTGGCGGACGCCCTTGGCCTGGGGATTCCCGCGGCAGGCGTGCTCTACGCCCGTGGTTTTTGCGACCCGGCCGCCGCACGCCGGTTCTTGAGCCCATCGCTCGACGATTTGCACAATCCGCTGGCCATGCGGGGCATGGATTGCGCGCTCGAGCGCCTCATGCGCGCCATACACGGTCACGAGAAAATTTTGATCTACGGCGATTACGATGTGGACGGCACAACGTCCGTCGTAATTCTCAAACGCGCCATCGAACTGGCTGGAGGTGCGGCAGATTTCCACGTACCGGACCGCCTCAAAGAGGGTTACGGGATGCGGCCGGAAGCGGTAGAGGCGGCGGCGGCCCGCGGCGTGTCGCTCATCATCAGCGCGGATACCGGCATTCGCGCGGCTGAAGTGGTGCGCCGCGCGGCCGAGCTTTCGATAGACGTCATCATCACGGACCACCACCTGCCGGAAGCCGAGCTGCCGCCGGCCGTCGCCGTGTTGAATCCCAACCGTTCCGATTGCGATTATCCGGAAAAGAACCTTTGCGGTGTCGGCGTAGCGTTCAAGCTGGTACAGGCGCTCTTGGGCCAGCTGGATTGGCCGGCCGCGAAGCTGCGGCGCGTGCTGGAATCGTTTCTGAAGCTGGTCGCCATCGGCACAGTGGCCGATGTTGTGCCGCTCACCGGCGAGAACCGAATCATCGTGAAGCATGGCTTGAGCGGCTTGGGTGATGTGCGCAATCCCGGGCTGCGCGCGCTGCTCGAAGTGGCCGGCTTCAGCGGCGGAAGCGTTCCCTCCGCTACGCAAGTGGCATTTCGCATCGCGCCGCGCATGAACGCCGCCGGCCGCATGTCTACCGCGAACGATGTCATCGAAATGCTGCTGACCCACGACGCGGAGCGCGCGCGCGTGCTGGCGGAACGGCTGCACGACTTCAACGCAGAGCGGCAGAAGACCGAGGCCGACATCGTCAAAGCGATTCTCGACGAATGCGAGCGGGTCCCGCTGGATGATACGCAGCCTGCGCTGGTCTTCTGCGCCGCGAACTGGCACCGGGGGGTACTCGGCATCGTGGCCAGCCGTCTGGTCGAGCGCTTCCACCGCCCGGTCTTCGTACTGAGCGAAGACCCCGAGCAAGGCCTGGCGCATGGCTCCGGGCGCAGCATTCCGCGTTTTCATCTGCTGGATGCTCTGGAATCTATGCCCGAGCTGTTCGTGAAGTTCGGCGGCCACAGCCATGCCGCTGGATTGACGCTGGCTAGAGAAGATGTCGCCACCTTTCGCCGGAGGTTGCAGGACTACACCGCCTTGCTCCTTACACCGGAGGACTTTCGCGCGGAGCTCGAAATCGATGGCACAATTACGTTGCGCGAGATCAACGAACGCACCGTAGCCGAGATTACCTCGCTCGCGCCATTCGGCTGCGGCCATTCGACGCCCACATTCGCCGCACTCGGCGTGGAGGTGGCAGGCAAACCGGTTGTATGGAAGGAAAAACATTTGCGCGTGCCGTTGCGGCAGGACGGGCGCATGCTCTGGCTCAAGGCCTGGGACTTCGCGGAGCGCATAGGAGAACTAGTGCAAGGCTCACACGTGGACGCGGCTCTCGTGCTCGAGGAAGACGCTTACACGGCCGCCAGCGGCCTGCCGGGCTGGAGCGCCGTTTTGCGCGACGTGCGGCCGTCGGAAGCGTGAATATGAAGGTCCGCAAGGCGGTCCGCGCCCTGGTTAATCCCTGGCGCGCCTACAGAGAAAAAATCGACGCCATTCACGAACTCCTCGACAAACTGAACAAGACGCAATACCGGTTGGACCGTGTGTTGGAAGAACGCGACGAACTGCAACGCCTGCTGGATAACGCAGCGACTCTTCAATTCTACGAGCCCGGTCACTTCTACTCGCCCGTCCCCTCGAAGCGCCTTATCCGGGAGTATCTCGCGAAATCAGAGGATCAACCGTCTCGCGAGCTGCTCGCTATCGATCTCAATGACCAGCTCCAGCTCGATTTGCTGGATACCCTCAAACCCTACTATGGGCGCATCCCTTTTCAGGCCCAGCCGGCCCAGGGTTTGCTTTATCATTTCAACAATCCGAATTACCCCCACGCGGATGGGATCATCCTGTTTTGCATGCTGAATCACTTGCGTCCGCGACGGCTAATCGAGATCGGATCCGGATACTCCACCTGCGCGATTCTCGATACCAATCGATTGTTTCTAGATTCCCAGATGCAGGTCACGAGCATCGAGCCCCATCCGGAGCTGCTACGCTCCCTGATTCTGAAGTCTACTTACGCTCTGACGATCATCGAGAGTAAAGTGCAGGACGCGCCGATTGAGATCTTCGACCGGCTCGAACGAGGCGATATCTTATTTATCGACTCCAGTCATGTCTCGAAGGTGGGCAGCGACGTAAATTACATCATTTTTGAGGTGCTGCCCAGACTCAAACCAGGAGTGATTATCCAGATACACGATATCTATTTTGGTTTCGAGTATCCCGGGATCTGGCTGCGCCAGGGCCGCGCCTGGAATGAAGCTTACTTACTGCGTGCGTTCCTTGAGTACAATCAACACTTTCGCATTCTGTTGTTTATTAGTTACCTGCAAAACGTGCATGAAGCATGGTTCCGCGAGCACATGCCGGATACATTAGTGAACAGAGGCGGATGCTTCTGGATGGAGAAGGTATGACCGCGCGGCGTCATAAGTGCTCGTTGTTCCTGTTGGTCTTCCTGCTGACCGGGGCAACGGCATCCTCGGAAGATTGGCCGCAATGGCGTGGACCGCATCGCGATGGCTCACTGAGCAGCGCCGCCGGCCCCGCCGCTTGGCCCGAGCGGCTCAAATTGCGGTGGAAGCTTACCGTTGGCGAGGGCCATGCCTCTCCGATTTTCGCCGGCGGCCGAATTTTCATTTTTACGCGCCAGCAGGGGAAAGAGGTAGCGTCGAGTATCGATCCTGCAACCGGCAAGATTGTCTGGCAGCAATCCTATGCGGCCCCGTATACGATGAACCCCGCGGCGGCATGGCACGGCGAAGGTCCGAAGTCGACCCCTCTTTTCAATGAGGCTAAGCTTTACACTTTCGGCATCAGCGGCATCTTGACGTGCTGGGACGCCGCGACGGGCGCGGTGAAATGGCGAAAGGATTTTTCCAAACAGTACAAGGCAACGTGGCCGTTGTTCGGAACCGCCATGTCGCCGGTCGCCGATCGCGGACTGGTCATCGCCCACGTGGGCGGGCCCGGCAATGGCGCGCTTACGGCCTTCGATGCCCGGACCGGACAAGACAAATGGCGCTGGATAGGCGACGGACCGGCCTACGCATCGCCCATCATCGCCGAACTTGGCGGCACCCGGCAGGTGGTAACTGAGACGCAGCAGAATCTGGTGAGCGTTGCGGCAGCCAACGGGCAACTGCTCTGGAAGATTCCGTTTACTACGGATTATGTCCAGAATATTCCCACTCCCCTGCTCTATCGGGACCTGGTGATTTTCTCCGGCCTGGCGAATGGAATTTTTGCCATCCGCGCCACTGCGAAGGACGAGAAGTGGTCCACCGCAACCGTGTGGCGCAATGACGGTACGGCCTTGTACATGAGTTCGCCGGTGCTCTTGGGCGATCTGATCTTCGGCTTCTCCCACTACAAGAAGGGCGAGTTCTTCTGTATCGACGCCCGCACCGGCGCCACCCAATGGACCAGCCCGCCCCGCCAGGGCGAAAACGCCGCCGTACTTGTCAGTGGAGGAAATCTGATTCTACTGCGCGATGAAGGGGAGCTGATCATTGCCAAGGCAACCGGCAAGGCCTTCGAACCGCTGCGCCGATACGCCGTAGCTGACAGTCCCACTTGGGCGCATCCGCTGGTGCTGCCAAATGGTGTGGTGATCAAGGACAAAATGGCCCTCGCATTGTGGGCCGTGGAGTAACTAGGATAAAACCTGTTTCAGTTCTTGTTCGAACCTCTGCAGATCCGTCTCATCATTATAAAAATGTGGTGAAACCCGTAAGTTGGCATGACGCGCAGCCACCTCCACCTTGCGCGTGTGGAGTTCGCGAGCTAAATCGCGCGGGTCCCGGCCTTCGAAACGCGCCGTGACTACCGGACCATCGTAGTGGGGATCGCGGTCGGCAGCCAGGCTCCCTCCTGCGCGGCGCAGTACGTCGCGGGTCATGGCGGCCAGTTGCATTACACGTTGTTCGATCGCACGCGGCCCGATCTCAAGCATCAAGTCGATCGATGCCGCCATGCCGTAGACCGGTCCGAAAGCCAGCATGCCGCTCTCGTACTTCTCCGCTTTCGTGCCAAATTCCGGCACGCCGTGATGCAGATTCTCGTGATCCCGCCAGGTGTGGTGGCTGCGCCATCCGATGACACTGGGCTGTAGCCAGTCCCGCACAGCGGGATCGATGTACATGAATCCCGCGCCCGCCGGCGCGAGCAGCCACTTATAGCCATTCACGGATAGCATCGACGGCCGGATGGCCTTGACATCCAGCTCGAGCGCGCCCAACCCCTGCGTGCCATCCACATAGAACAGCACGCCGCGTTCGCGCAGGAACTTTGCCATCTCCGCGAGCGGCGGGCGAAATCCAGTCGAATAATTCAACATGCTGATCGCGACCAGGCGCGTGCGCGCCGTGATCGTCTCGTAGAACCGCCCGAACGGCGTCTCGACAAACTCCACGCCCCGCCCGGTCAAGTAGTTCGGGTAATAGTAGTGATTGGGAAATTCGTCTTCGAGCGTGACCACCTGATCGCCCGTCTTCCAGGGGATGCCGCTGATCAGCGTGGAGAGCCCGGCAGAGGCGTTCGGGATGAACGCGATGTCGTCCGCCGAGCAGTGGATCAGACACGCGATGCTGCCACGGATGGCGTCGGCATCGCCGAACCAGTCCATGAAATCGGAGCAGGCGTAACGGTCGCGCCGCGCGAAATGGCAGGCTACGGCTTCGGTGGCCCGCCGCGGCAGCAGTCCAAAAGTAGCGGCGTTGAGAACGGTCCACTCCTGAATCGCGGGGAATTCAGCGCGGATTTTCTTCCAATCGGTCATCGCGGCTGGACGGATCCTGTCTGTGCGGAGACGCGATTCTTCACCGTGGCCGCGGCTTCCGCCACCAGCACGTCAGCCGACTTCTTGCCGTGGCGCTCCACCAGTTCCACCATGCCCTGCGCCAGTTTCTTTCCTATCGTGATGCGGAACGGAATACCGACCAGGTCGGCGTCTTTGAACTTGACGCCGGGGCGCTCATCGCGATCGTCCAACAGCGCATCCAGACCCAGCGCAAGGCACGTCTTGTAGATTTCTTCAGCGGCGCGCCGCTGCCCGGGCTCGGAGCTATTCACGGGCGTCACCACCACAGCGAACGGCGCAATCGAAACGGGCAGCGCCATGCCGTCGGCATCGTGCCGCTGCTCCACCGCCGCGCTTAGAATGCGCTCGATACCAATTCCGTACGAGCCCATAATCACCGGTACCTCCGTACCGTCCGCCTGCAGCACGCGCAGTCCCATGGACTCGGAATACTTGTAACCCAGCTTGAAAATGTGGCCGATTTCGATCGTCTTAACTAGCGCGAGCGGCTCCCCGCAACAAGTGCAGGCATCGCCAGCAGCCACTTGCCGGAGATCATGAAACTCTGCCGTGAAATCTTCGCCCGGGGTGACGTTGCGTAAATGGTAGTCGTCGCGATTCGCGCCTGCGATCATGTTCTTCCGGCCTTCGAGCGCGCTGTCCGCCACCAGCCGCACGCCTTTCACGCCGACCGGACCGAGAGAACCTGCGTCTGCACCCAACCACTGGCGCATTTCTTCGGGACGCGCTGCACGAACGTCGCCCGCGCCCACAGCGCTCGAGAATTTGGTTTCACTCAACTGATGGTCGCCGCGCACCAGCGCGATCACGGGCTTGCCATCCGCCACCATGACCAGGCTCTTCATTTGCGAGGTCTCGGGCTGCTTGGTGAAGTCCGCCACATCCGCGATCGTCTTGCGGCCCGGTGTATGAAACTCTTCGGGAGCAAGATCGCCCGTGGGATCGTCATCTGCCGGCGCCACCGCTTTCGAAACCGCTTTCTCCAGGTTCGCCGAGTACCCGCATTTCTTGCACAGGGCCACGAAATCTTCGCCCGCGTCCGACGCCACCATGAACTCATGCGACTGGCTGCCGCCCATGGCTCCCGAATGCGCTTCCACCACTATGTAATCCAGACCGCAGCGGTCGAAGATCCGGCAATAAGCCTTGTGATGTTTTTGGTACGCGGCATCGAGGCCCGCCGCGTCCAGATCGAAGGTGTACGAGTCTTTCATGATGAACTGCCGTACGCGCAATAGCCCCGATTTCGGCCGCGGCTCATCGCGAAACTTATTTTGGATCTGGTACCAGATCTGCGGCAGTTGCTTGTAGCTGCGCAGCTCGCCGCGCGCGATCGAAGTCATGACTTCTTCGTGCGTCATGCCCAGGCACAGATCGCGCCCCCAGCGGTCTTTCAGGCGAAACATATTGTCGCCCATCACCTCCCAGCGCCCGGATTCCTGCCACAGCTCGGCGGGATGCAGCGCCGGCAGCAGCATCTCCTGCCCGCCGATGGCGTCCATTTCTTCGCGGACGATCTGCGTGATCTTCAGCAGCGACCGTTGCGCCAGAAACAGGTAACTGTAAATCCCCGCCGATAACTGGCGGATGTAACCCGCGCGCAGCAGCAACTGATGACTGACCACTTCTGCTTCGGCGGGACTCTCGCGCAGCGTGGGGATGAATAATCTGCTCCAATGCATAAATAATGGCCACTGTAGAACAGGCATTCCTGCCTGCCCATTGCTCGATGCTTCTCCTCTGCAATGGATAGGCACGAACGCGCGCGCCCTACTTTTTTCGGGAAGCTCTTATTTTAACAGACAAACGGGGATTAGCTGCACATGGACGCGATCCAAACGAATAAGAATACGGTAAGGACCGCACATTTGATTTGCGTCTCACTCGCGGCACATTGGTTTTCCCGCGCATGCTCTCGCGGCCAGCGTCCCGATGCTACAATCGTGTTTCCTATGGGCAATCCGATGTCGCGGCCGCTGGTCGAAGCGGACCCCGAAATTTACGATGCCATCCGTCGCGAGACGGAGCGGCAGGGCTCGCAACTGGAATTGATTGCGAGCGAAAATTTCACCTCTGAAGCTGTGCTTGATGCCACCGGCAGCGTCTTGACCAACAAGTACGCCGAGGGCTACCCCGGCAAGCGCTATTACGGCGGCTGCGAGTTCGTCGATATCGTCGAAAATCTGGCGCGCGACCGGGCGAAGAAATTGTTCGGCGCTGAATATGTCAACGTGCAGCCACATTCCGGCTCACAAGCCAATCAGGCGGCCTATGCGTCGGTGCTGCAGCCCGGCGACACCATCCTCGGCCTCAACCTGTCGCACGGCGGCCACCTGACACACGGCCATCACCTGAATTTCTCCGGCAAAACGTACAAAGTAGTTCCGTACGGCGTGCGGAAAGACGACGAGCGCATCGATTACGACGAACTGGCGCGCCTGGCCGAGGAGCACAAGCCCAAGCTCATCATCTCCGGCGGCAGCGCCTATCCGCGCATTCTCGATTTCCCCCGCTTCCGGCAGATTGCCGATTCCGTGGGCGCTCTCCTGCTGGTCGATATGGCGCATTTTTCCGGACTTGTCGCCGCGGGCGTGCATCCCAACCCCTGCCAGTGGGCCGACATCGTCACCTCCACCACGCATAAGACGCTGCGCGGCCCGCGCGCCGGCATGATTCTCGCCAAGGCACAGTACGGCGCGGCCATCGACAAAACCGTCTTCCCCGGCGTGCAGGGCGGACCGCTCGAGCACGTGATCGCCGCCAAGGCTGTGTGTTTCCTCGAAGCCATGCGGCCGGAATTCATCACCTATCAGAAGCAAGTCATAGCCAACGCGCGCACCCTGGCCCAAGGCATGATCGACCAGGGCTATCGCGTGGTCTCCGGCGGCACCGATACGCACGTCATGCTGGTCGACGTGTTTTCGAAAGGCGTTCGCGGCAAGGAAGCCGAAGCCGGGCTCGACCGCGCGCGCATCACCGTCAACAAGAACACCATCCCGTTCGATGTGAATCCGCCACTTAATCCCAGCGGTATCCGCCTGGGCAGTCCCGCCGTTACCACGCGCGGTTTCGGCGAGCCGGAGATGCGCGAAACGGCGGCGCTGATCGCCCAGGTGTTGGGCAACATTACGGTGGAAGAAGCCATCGCCGATGTGCGCCGCAAAGTCCAGAAGCTCACCAATCGATTTCCCCTCTACACCTGGAAACTGGAACAGGCTCCAGCGGTAAGGTAGGCCTCCCGGCCTGCTGCGCGTATGCTCAAAATCGTCATTGACGCGCGCCGCATCCGCGATTTCGGTATCGGCACCTACATTCGCAATCTCATCCAGTCGCTCGCAAAAGTGGATCAAAGGAACAAGTACGTGCTGGTAGCCTCGGCTGCCGATGCTCCGGTGCTCGCCGGCCTTCCGCCCCAGTTCGAAATCGCCACCTACAACCCGTCCGACGACAGCGCCGCCGGGAACATCGCGTTCCCGCTCTTCTTGCGCCGCTTCTCCGCCGACGTGTACCACATCCCCCTGAATCGCCCTCCGTTTTTCATGCCCAGGCCGTACGTGGTCACGATTCATGACATGGGCAGCCTGCTTTTCAGCGAGCAGGCCGGCATCAGGATGAACTTCCGGCGGTATCGCTTTCGCCGGGGACTTTTGAAGGCCGCCAAGGTCATGGCGGTTTCCGCCGCCACGCGCCGCGACGTGGTCCACACGCTGGGCATCCCGGCCGACCGCGTACGCCTGGTTTATAGCGCGCCGGCGCCTGAGTTTTTCCGGCATGGCCGCGCCGCCGATGCCCGCGCCGCCGGACCCGCGACCGAGGAGCGCGAGCGGTACCGCATCATGGAGCGGTACCAGATCCAGTACCCGTTCCTGCTCTATGCCGGCAATATTCGCCCGCAGAAAAACATTCCGCGGCTGGTCGAAGCCTTCGCCGTGGTGCGCAACGAGCTCGCCGGCCACCCGCTCTATGCCGATCTGCGTCTGATCATTATCGGCGATCAAATTGCCCGTAATCCGGCCGTCCGGCGAGCCGTGATTCATAGCCGCGTGGAGAATCGCGCGCGCTTTCTTGGCTTCGTGCCATTTGATACGCTGCGTATTTTTTACGAGTGCGCGGCGGCTTTCGTGTTTCCGTCGCTATATGAAGGCTTCGGATTGCCGCCGCTCGAGGCCATGGCGTCGGGGACGCCGGTGGTGACCTCGAACGTCAGCTCGCTGCCGGAAGCAGTGGGCGATGCCGCGATGCTGGTCAACCCGGAAAATGTTTTTGACATCGCCCGCGGGATTCGCGACGTACTGGTTGATCAGGCTCTACGAGAACGCCTGATAGCCAGAGGCAAAGAGCAGGCCGCGCGCTTTAGTTGGGA
>Ga0310810_10005244_pt1 | contig 14476 bp, 13 predicted proteins | sample NCmetagenome_FD_207641 | JGI IMG/M metagenome (GOLD analysis project Ga0310810, IMG submission 207641) | Soil microbial communities from experimental microcosm in Duke University, North Carolina, United States - NC | ecosystem: Engineered > Artificial ecosystem > Soil microcosm > Unclassified ... | reverse complement strand
CGAAGCGGCAAGTTGATGCGGCGCGTGCTCAAGGCCGTGATCCTCGACCGGGATCCCGGCGACATCACCACTATCGAGGACGAAGGGTCCGTGGATGAAGCCCGCCAGGCCTGTGTCCAGATGAAAGCCGAAGTGAAGAGTCGACATGTTTAACGCATTCAGGGTCTTCGACGGGGACGGCAAGATTTCGGGGCGGCTCGTGCAGTTGTCGCTGGACGACTTGAGCGCCGGCACACTGGTCATCAAGGCCGCGTTCTCGAGCGTGAACTACAAGGATGCGCTCGCGGGCACTGGCGCCGGAAAGATCATGCGCCGCTTCCCGCTGGTTGGCGGTATCGACGTCGCAGGAAGCGTCGAATCGTCCGCCGATCCCCGCTTCAAGGCAGGCGACCAGGTGCTCGTCCACGGCTACGAGCTCGGCGTCGCCCATGATGGCGGTTATGCCGGCTACGTCCGGGTTCCCGCGGACTGGGTCGTGCCGGTGCCGCAGGGGTTGTCGCTGTTCGACGCGATGGCGATCGGTACGGCGGGCTTCACCGCCGCGCTGTCGCTGGTCGAGATGGAGCGGAACGGGCTGGCACCCGGCAACGGCCCGGTGGTCGTGACCGGCGCCACGGGCGGGGTCGGCAGCATCGCCATCCAGTGCCTTGCCGCCCGCGGCTACGAGATAACCGCGGTCACCGGCAAGCCGCAGGAGGAAGACTACCTGCGTTCGCTTGGCGCGAGCCTGATCCTCGATCGAAGCGAGATCCCGCAGGGGAGCCGGCCGCTGGAGAAATCCACCTGGGCGGGGGCGGTGGACGCCGTGGGCGGCGCCACCCTGGCCTGGCTGACCCGCACGATGAACTACGGCGGATGCATCGCCAGCTCGGGGCTGACCGGCGGGACCGAACTCAACACCACCGTGCTGCCGTTCATCCTGCGGGCCGTGAAGCTGCTCGGAATCGATTCGGTGATGTGTCCGATGCCGACTCGCGTCGAGGTGTGGCGGCGGCTCGCCACCGACCTCTGGCCAGCGCACCTCGGAGACGTCGCGCGAGAGATCCCGCTGGACGGATTGCCGGCTGCCTTCGACGCGCTGCTCAAGGGGCAGGTGCGGGGCCGCTACGTGGTGAAGCTGTCCTGACTCGACAAAACGGCCCCGGCGGGTGGAGAATCACCAGTTCAGACTCGTCCGACCACGCGGTCACCAGATAGATCACCAGATCACGAGATAGATCACCAGATCACGAGATAGATCACCAGATCACGCGATAGATCACCAGATCCCAAGATCACCCGATTAGATCACCAGTTCACCACATCACGAGATCATCAGATGGGTACCTTCCTCGACTCCGTTCCGCTGTCCGGCATCGTCAAGATCCGCGACATGATGTACACCGTCAAGAACCCGTTCCGCCTGGATCAGGGTGACGTGTCGTTCGACGCGCCGGACACGTTCAAGAACGCGGTCCACAAGGCGCTTGACGACAACCACACGCACTACCTGCCGACAGCGGGCCTTCCGCGCCTCCGCCAACTGCTGACGGAGAAGATGCAGAAGAAGAACGGCATCCCGATCGGCTCGGCGGACGAGGTGCAGGTGACCAACGGCGGCACGCACGCGATCTACGCGGCGATGCACGCCGTGGTCGAGCCGGGCGACGAGGTCATCGTGCCCGACCCGGAATGGCCGCCGACGATGGCGATCGTCACGGCGGCGCGCGGCGTGGCGGTCCCGGTGCCGCTCCACGAGGAGCTCGGCTGGCGGTGGAATATCGACGAAGTGGAGCGCGCGATCACGCCGAAGACCAAGGCGCTCTATATCAACTCGCCGAACAATCCGGCGGGCGGGATCCTCACCCGCGCCGACCTCGAGCGGCTCGCCGCGATCGCCCGCGAGCGAAACCTGTGGGTGTTCTCGGACGAGGCCTACGAGGACATGGTCTATGACGGCGAGCATGTCAGCATCGCGTCGCTGCCGGGCATGTACGACCGCACCATTCCGCTCTACACGTTCAGCAAGACCTACGCGGTCACTGGCGTCCGTGTCGGCTACTACGCGATCAAAGACCCGGTGATGCGGTCCCGGGCGCTGAAGGTGGTGCTCTACACCACGAGCAACGTCAGCTCGCCGGCGCAGTACGGCGCGATCGGCGCGCTCGAGGGCTCGCAGCAATGCATCGAGGACTACCGCCAGGAGCTGAAGATCCGCCGCGACATGTTCTACGACGGGATCAAGGACGCAGCTCCCGGCATCCTGTCCGGCAATCCGCCGGCGGGCGCGTTCTACGCCTTCCTGAAGATCAACCCCGCGTGGGCGAAGGAGGCGGGAGTTACCGGCGAATCGCTGTCCTGGGCGATGGCCGAGCACCTCATCAAGGGCGCACGCATCGGGTGCGTCCCGGGCGTGGATTTCGGCGCCGCGACGGAGGGGTACCTGCGCTTCTGCACCTGCCGCTCACGCGAGGAGCTGCAGGGCGCGCTGGCGTCGATGAAGGCGCTGTTCGCGGGCGCCAGGGTCTGAGCGCCGGTTCTCCGCGTGATTGAGATCGGGGGATCGGACGATCCCCCCGATCGCTCAATCGCATTACGCCTATACGCCGAACTGCCGCAGGTGGTGGTCCGCGTGCCTCGCCATGAGGACGCCGTACTCCTTGTGCGACAGGTTGCCGAACGCCGGATGGGAGACGAGCTGGCTGTCCGACGTGATGTGACCCAGCCGCTCCATCCAGGCGTGAAACGCGTGGCGCTCCGGTTCGAATTCAGCAGTGCCGCAGCGCGCGATCAGCTCGGGGGCCGTCGGAGCGCCTTTCGGAATCGGCATCGTGTAGACGACGAATTGCCGGAACGGCGGGTAGCGGAACGGCAGCCACTTGCCCTTCACCGACAGTTCCCCGGTGGCCATCCGGAAGCTGTCGTTCAAGTGCGCGAGCATGCCGGCCGGATTCATCTTTCCCCAGTTGGGCGTGACAGACGGGGTCAGGCGGTCGACCCGGTCCTGGAAGTGCTGACGCGTCGACGGATCCCACATCGTTGCCATACCCGCATGATAGGTCGTCGGCGCAGCCGGAGGTAGGCCTGCGCCGGGGCCGGAGCTCGAGGTCTTCCTCCTATCTCCTGCCTCCCATCTCCTATACTCCCTGCATGATGCGGACACTACTGGCGGCGGCGGCACTGGGCGCGGTGGCAATGGCATCCGGCACCCGTGCGCAGACACCAGCGGTCCCGCAAGGGCCGGTTGGCCCGAGTCCGTACACAGTTGTTAGCGGTTGGCACAAGCCGTTTGCCGCGCCGGGATTCGCCTTCGGTGGAAATTCGGGTGTGTTCGCCGAATCACCCGATCGCATCTTCGTCGCCCAGCGCGGCGAGTTCCGCCTGCCGGATCCGCTCCCGCAGGGGTTTGCCGGCTTCGCCGGCTCGATCGGGCTCAACGTTCTCACCGCCGTCGATCGCCGCGTCTGGCAGAACTGCCTCTATACCCTCGACCGCAACGGCAGCGTCAAGGAGCGATGGACGCAGTGGGACAAGCTCTGCGAGGGGTCGTCTGGTCCCGGGCCTCATCGTCTCCGAATCAGTCCATACGATAGGGAGCGCCGCGTCTGGGTCGTCAACGAGACCTTCCACCAGATCTACGTCTTCTCGAACGACGGCAAGCGACTGCTGAAGACGCTTGGCGAGAAGAACATCCCGGGAAGTGACGGCACGCACTTCGCCAGGCCGCAGGATGTTGCGTTCCTGCCGGACGGGCGGGTGCTCATCGCCGACGGGCTCGACAATCACCGCGTGATGATTCTCGACAAGAACCTCGACTACCTCGGGGAGTTCGGCGGCAGCGGCAAGGGCGCCGGCCAGTTCCAGGGCGTTCACGCCGTGGCAATCGGACCCGACGGCCGCATCTTCGCGCTCGATCGCTCCGGCGGGCGGATCAACGTGTTCAGGACGACTTCCGATCCGAAGAAAGTTGAGTTCGTCGAGTCATGGAGCGGGTTCTCGCTGCCGCTCGATCTGATCGTCAACGACGATGCGGTGTGGATGACCGACCTGAAGCCGCTGCGCTTCGTGAAGCTCGACTTCAAGGGAACGCATCTCTATGAGTGGATGGTGCCCAGCGACCTGCCAGACGGTTATCTGGAGGTGCATACGTTCTCGGTCGACACCGAAGGCAACTTGTACGGCGGCGACAACCAGTACGGGCGCACGCAGAAGTTTGTCGCGAAAGAGGGCGCCGACAAGAAGTTGCTGATAAGGCCGCCTTGGCGCGCGGGCGTCCAATGACGATTGAGACTGACGATTGACGATTTATTGATGATCCGGCGGATTGGGGGATTGCGCCATTCGATTGGCGATGGCCGTATTGAGGGATTGAGCGATTGTGCCAATGACGATTGGGGATTGTCGGCACTGCTAGTCGATCGGTGTCCGGCAACGGCGGCATCGCATCGCCGACCGGGCCGCCAACCAATCCTCAATTGCCATTCCTCCAATCGGCCGTTCGCGACTACCCCGATCGTCAATCAAATGCTGCAATCGCCAATCGACGAATCGTCAATAAATCATCAATCCCCAAATCCTCAATCGGCAATGGACACCGCGCGAGCACGCCTCTAGTAGGCGAGCGCGTAACAGTCGCGCCTCGGGTCGGCGCCGGCGATGCGGTTGCCGCTCGCCGGATCGATGAGCACCGCGGTCGCGCAGCCCGACATCCCGAACGTCCGGATGCGGCTGACGTCGTGTCCTCTCGCCTTCAGCGCGTTGAACACATCGTCGGGCACCGCGGCCTCGACGTTCAACTTGTTGAAACCGCCGTCGTGCGGCCAGAACGAGCCGAGGAAGTGCAGCGTCTGCACGCGCGGGCGTTCGAGCGCGGCGTGGAGGTTCGGGTACCAGGCATCCCAGAAGTCAACCGTGCTGAGAAAGGCCTGCAGGATCGTCTGATCCTGGTTGTCCCCGCCCGGCGTGCCGAGCGCCATGAGCGGCACGCCATCCTTGAATACCATCGACGGCGTCAGCGTGTAGCGCGGGCGGGCACGCGGCCGAATCTGGTTCGCGCGGGCCACGTCGAGGAAGAACTGCTCGCCGCGCACGCTCATTCCGATGCCGGTGTCGCCGAGAATCACCGCGCCGTTCACCCAGCCCCCGCTCGGCGTGGAGTCGAAGACGTTGCCGTCCTTGTCGACGATCGCGATGTGGGTCGTGTCCTTGCTGACTCCGGCGGAGTCGAGGCCGCGTGAGGCGTACTGCGACGCGAGCGACGCCTCCCCTCCGGCAGCCGTCGCGGCCGTGCCGTCCTTGACGTCCGCCTTCCAGAACGTCCACTGCTTCACCTTCGAGTCGTACTTCAGTGGATCACCGGCAATGAATGACTTGGAGGCATGCGCGGGATCGATCAGTGCTGCCCGTTCCTTCGCGTACGCCTTCGAGAGGAGCCCCTCAGCCGGCACCTGCACGAACGCCGGGTCAGCGTAGTAGGTGTCACGATCGGCGTAGGCCAGCTTCATCGCCTCGGTCACGGTGTGGAGGTAGTCGGCGCTGGCGTACCCCATCTTCCGCAAATCGAAGTTCTCGAGGATGTTCAGCGTCTGCAGCAGCATCGGTCCCTGGCTGCCGAAGCCGTGCTTGTAGACCGTGTAGCCGCGATAGGTCGTCTGCGCCGGCTCCTCGATGCGCGCGTAGAAGTCGGCGAAGTCGGAGAGATCGAAGGGCGCGCCGTGCTTCTGCAGGAACGCCACCATCTCGCGCGCGATGTCGCCCTTGTAGAAGCGATCGCGCGCCGCGGCGATGCCGGCGGCCCGCCCCTTCTGCCTGGCAGCTCGCTCGGCCTCGACCATGCGCATCAACGTACGCGCGAGCGTCGGCAGCTTGATGGTCTCGCCGGGCTTGAAGTACGAGCCGTCGGCCTTGTACCAGTACTTCTGGTTGTCGGGCCACTGGTCGAACAGCTTCTTCTGGTTGACGATCGACCGCTGAGTGCTCGTCCGCAGCGGGAATCCCTTCTCCGCGTATTCGATGGCCGGCGCCGCGACCTGCTCGAAGCTCATCGTCCCCCACTTCTCGAGGACAGTCAGGGCTGCGTGCAGCGCGCCCGGGGTGACTGCGGGGTCGAGACCGGATCCTTCGAGCGTCTTGCCGCGAGAGAGGTACCAGTTGACGTCCACTGCCTTCGGCGCCCAGCCCTGCCCGACGATCGAGGTGACCTTCTTGTCCTTCTGCGGATAGACGAGAACCAGCGCTTCGCCGCCGAGGCTGTAGAGATCCTGCTCGACGACGCCGCCGACGAGGAGGGCGGTGACGCCGGCGTCGAACGCGTTGCCGCCCTTGAGCAGGGTCGCAAACGCCGCCGCGGTCGTCAGCGGATGGCCGGCCGAGACACCGCCGCTTGGACCGGCGACTGCGGGACGCAGTGCCGATCCGGCGGGTTGCCGATCTTGAATCGGCACCTGGGCGTTCAGGCTTCCGCCGAGGGGAAGCGCAAGAGCAGTGAGCAGGATGAGCAGGCAGATCGTACGCAGCCGCGTCATGACGGAGGCTCCTCGGGGCGGATGGTAGCAGAAGCCCGTACAATCCCCCGCATGACCCTGGCGAATCGGGTGGCACTCATCACCGGCGGCAAGCGCATCGGCTCCGTCATCGCGCGCCGTTTCGCGGAGGCCGGCGCCGACGTGGCACTCGTCTACAACCGATCGCGCGACGAGGCGGCGGCGACGGTGGACGCGGTTCGCACGCTCGGCCGTCGAGCTGAGGCGTTCGAAGCGGATGTTTCGGTTCCGGCCGAATGCGCCCGGGTGGTGAACGCCACTGCGGAGACGTTCGGGCGGCTGGACGTCCTGGTAAACATGGCGTCGGTCTACCGGGCCCGTCCGTTCGAAGATCAGACGGCCGCCGACTGGGATCGACAGCTGAACGTCGATTTGCGCGCCGGCTACCTCTGTGCGCACGCTGCCACGCCCCACATGCGGAGGCAGTCAGGCGGCCGGATCATCAACTTCGCAGATTGGATTGCCGCGAGCGGCCGCCCACGGTACCTGGGCTTCCTGCCGTACTACGTGGCGAAACGCGGCGTCATCGCGTTGACGGAGGCCCTCGCTCTCGAGCTCGCCTCCGAGCAGATCCTGGTCAACTGCATCGCGCCCGGACCCATCGTCGCGCCGCCGGGCACGAGCGAAGAGGAGATCCGGGCAGTGGAGAAGGCCACGCCGCTCAAGCGGTGGGGCGGGGAAGACGAGATTGCAAAGGCGGCTTTGTTCCTGGTGGAGAGCGACTTCGTGACCGGCGAGACAATTCGCGTGGACGGCGGTCGCCATGTCGAGTAGAGCGAGTAGTTAGACCGGTCTGTCTAATATATTGCTGTCAGACCGGTCGGTCTAATTTGTCTTGACTCCTTTGGACCCCAGATCTTAATCTCCGCGACACGTGGCACCCCGCGAGAATCCGGCCACCCGGAAGCGGCTGGTCGAATCGGCTGCAACTCTATTGTGGGAGCGCAATTACGGCTCCGCCGGCGTAGACGATCTCTGCCGAGCGGCCAATGCGCGAAAAGGCAGCTTCTATCATTTCTTCCCTGCGAAAGCCGATCTGGCCATCGCGGCCATTGAGTTCCAGTGGGAGACGGCCCGGCGCGAGGTGTTCGAGCCAGTCATGCAGACGGCGGCTCCTGGACTGGAGCGGCTGACGAAGCTGGTGGAGCGGACCGATGACATCCAGCGTCGGGTTCTCAGCGACAAGCATGTGTTTCTGGGCTGTCCCTTCGCGAACCTCGGGCAGGAGCTCGCACACCGCGACCCCCGAATCCAGGCTGCTGTCCTGACAATTTTTGACGGCCACTGCCAATTCCTGCACAGCTGGCTGGACGAAGCCGAGCGCAACCGACAGATTATGCCAGGGGACAACCGTCTGCGGGCCAGGCAGCTTTTCGCCCTGTTCGAAGGGGCGCTGCTGATGGCCAAAGTCGCCGCGAATCCCGAGGTTTTCCTCGATATTTGCGCAGCCTTCCCTGTCATCGCCGGCCGCAATGTCGTGTCGTCTGCGCGTTCTTCGGCCATTCCGGAACTGCTTTGATCAGATACCGCAGGGCGCGGTACGACGCTTGCTGTATCGGGTCTGTGAAGCCGGCGACCTGCCTGGCGTCGGCGAGCGGAGGACGGCTATGGAGGAGTTGCGGAGCCTGCTGGCGAGCGACCATCGCCAGACGCTCGAGTTCTTCTTCGTGCATCTGCAGGACGTCGTCGAAGCGCCAGTCGATCGGCAGGAGCTGCTCTACAACGCCAGCGTCCTGGCTCACTACGCGCAAGTGTCGACGTGCGCAACCGGTGACATGCCGACGCCGAGCTCGCTCGGTCGGATCTTCGATCAGTACGTCCTCGATCAGTCGCTCGCCGATGATGCGGAAATGATGGAGAGCGCCGGCGCCCAGTGCCTGCTGCTCGCCGGGTTCTTCGCCGACCAGATGCGCGTGCGGCACAACGTCCGCTGGTATGCCGGGCTCGGAGCCGGTTTCTACCGCCGCGCCGCCGATTGCGCCCGCTCCCCGAAGACCGCCCACGTGATGTGGGCGATGGCCGAGCACTTCGAGCCCTGGCGCCAGCGTCACGAACGCCTCAGTCGCGAGCTGCGCGACCAGCCGTACTTGCTCGACAGGAACTAGGAGCCAGGAGTTCTCCTGCCCTTCAATCAGTCGTCGAGGTGCTTGACGAGGATCACCTCGTTGCCGCGCTCGTTGAAGTAGAGCTCGTCAACCAGCTTGCCGGCCAGCAGCAGACCGAAGCCGCCGGCTCGTTGCCCGTTGGCCTCGCGGGCGTCGAGGTGAGTCAACGGATCGTGCTCCGACGCCACTCGTTCCGGCGCGTGCACGTTGAAGCCAGGTCCGGGATCCTTGAAGTAGTAAACGACAGTGCGCTTGGTGCGCACAGCGTGAACGTCCACGACCTTGTCGGGGTCGAAGCCGGCCCCGTGCTCCATTGCGTTCAGGAGCACTTCGCGGAACGCGGCAATCAGCTGGAACCGATCGCTGTCGGGCAGGTCGCCGGCGAGTTCGTCCATGAAATGGGTGAGCCGCTCGGCGGTCACGCGGCGGCACGACACCCGCAGCGCGATCCAGTGTGGTACGGCCGAGTCGACGCGAATGCCGTTCTCCCAACCCTCCGCGTCCAGCGCCTCGGCAATCCCCTCCCGCAGCTCCGCGGGCTCGCCGGGCACGGTGAAACAGCTGAAGACCTCGGTGCGGAGCGCGGCGATGACGTCGCCCGGCGTCAGCGCCTCGGCGAGCACCACGACCCGGACGCCCGGCTGCAGCCGGGTCGCGTCGGCCGCCAACCGCAGCGCGTCAGCCGATCCGATTTTCGGACTGAGGAGCACGACATCGACGGCGCGGGTCGCGAGGTGGACCAGGGCCGCCCCCTCGTGATCGATTTCCGTGACGCGGCAATCGCGCCAGTCCGAGGAGCTGAGCGCGAGCTCTTTCCAGGGGAACGAGGGGCCAATGACGAGCAGCTCGCGCACGGGACGTGAAGTGTCCCCAGCATACACCGCCAACTGTGCCATTGCGCGTGTGGATCTGGGCTGCGCCTTACTCCCTGCGTAAGCGGGCCTTTCTCGGTGCGTAAGGTTGCCCGTCTTTCCGATTGAACCTGCAGCATTTCGCGCGAAAATGCCCGGGCCGGCCGATGGCGCGATTCGTGATTCTTCCGCGGCTCGCGCCCAAGGTGTCAGCGGCGGGAAGGAGACTCACAATGCGACGTGTCCTGTTTTTGATGGGGGCGATGGCCCTCGTTTCGTTGGTAGGAGTGGCCTCGGCGGAGGCCCAGATCAGGAACTTCACCGCTCAATTGTCCGGCGGCAACGAGACGCCCGGCGTGGTCACCGGGGCCGGCGGAGTGGCGACCATCACGCTGAACACCGCCACGCAAACGGTGACCTACCGCGTCGACGTCTACAACCTTCCGTCAGGCGCGACCGTGGCGCACTTCCACGCCAGCGGCCCCGGCGTCGCCGGGCCGACCGTCGTGAATTTCACATTTCCGGTAAACATCTCCAACGACTTCGCGATTACCGGCACCGCGACGGCAGCTGACCTGACTCCGCGCCAGGCACAGGGCATCAACTCCTGGGAGGATTTCATTCAGGCGCTGACCCTGGGGCAGATCTACGTCAACGTCCACAGCCAGGTGAATCCTGGCGGGGAAATTCGCGGCCAAGTGGTTCCCGTGCCCTGACTCTCGAGCACGGCTGTCCATTGAGCGATTGAGGATTGGCGATTGATGATTTATTGATGATTGACGATTGGAGGATTGCGCCATTCAATTGGGGATTGGGGCATTGCTGTATTGAGGCATTGGATCAATGTCGATTGAGACGATCGGCACTGCCTCAATGACGCAATCCGCCAATTGAATGGCGCAATGCCCCAATCGCCCAATCGTCAGTGAATCGCCAATCGTCAATCCTCAATCGTCAATGGACGGGCGCCTTCCTATTCCTGGCGCTAACCGTGGCGGTGACCTGGCCGCTGGCGTCAGGTTTGGGGCGGGCAGTTCCGTCCGACTATGGCGATCCGCTCTACGCGGCGTGGGCCATTGCCTGGGTGAGCCGGCAGATCGGACGCATCGCGCGCGGCGATTTCCACGCCCTCACCCACTTCTTCGACGCAAACCAGCTGCATCCTGAACCCGCGGCGCTCGCGCTGTCCGATCACTTCGTCGGACAGGCGCTGCCGCTCGCACCCATCTACTGGCTCACCGGGAACGCGGTCCTCACGCTCGGTCTCGCTTACATCGTTGCCTTCTGGCTGTGCGGCTTCTTCATGTGGCTGCTCGTCCGCGAGCTCACCGGATCGAGCGTCGCCGGCGTGCTGGCCGGCGCGGTGTTCGCCTTCAACGAGTTCTTCACCGTCTACGAGCTGTCACACCTGCAGGTGTTGTCCGCGCAGTGGATGCCGCTCGCCGTCTACGGGCTCCGGCGTTACTTTGCGCGCGACGAGCGCCGCGGACTGGCTCTCGCCGCCGCGAGCGTGGTCATGCTCGCCCTCTCGTCAGGCTATTACATGGTGATGTTTCCACCGTTCCTGGCTCTCTACGCCGGCTGGGAAATGACGATTCGACGGCGCTGGCGCGATCCCCGGACCTGGACGCATCTCGGTCTGGCAGCGCTCGCCGTCGCCGCCGCGTCAGCACCATTCGTGTGGCCGTACCTGCAGGCCCGGCAGCGCTTCGACATGACCCGATCGATGCAGGAAACCACCACCATGGCCGCGACCGTGGACGGCTACCTCGACGCATCACGACGGCTGTTCGGAGCGTACGCGTGTGCGGCGGTGGCCCTTGCCGGCTCGATAGCCAGCGGTCTGCGATCTGACCGCGATCGGGCACCGTTGATCGGATTCGCGACCGTTGCCGCGCTGCTTGCGTTGTGGCTGTCGCTCGGGCCTCTGCCGCGCTGGGGTGCCGAGACCTATCCGGCACTCGGTCTCTACAACGTCATCCAGCAATCCGTGCCGGGCATGGGCGCGATACGCGTTACCTCGCGGTTCGCGGTCGTGTTCCTCGTCTTCCTGTGCATGCTCGCCGGTCACGGCGCGGCGCTGCTCGCGCGGGTGCGGGTCGTCGGTCCGCTCATGGTGATCGGCCTCGCTGCGTCGGCGATCCTGCTGAGCGCGCCGCGCCCGTTCCCGCTCGACCACCAGGATCCGCCGATGGAGGTCAAGCCGCCTGCTGCGTACCTGACTCCGGGTGGGCCGGTGCCGGCCGTCTACCGGTATCTGCGTTCACTGCCCGAAGGCACGGTCGTCGCGGAGCTGCCGTTCACAGAGCTCTGGTACAACACGCGATACCTTCTCTTCTCCACGTACCACTGGAAACCGTTGGTCAACGGATTCACGTCCTTCTTTCCGCCTGCTTTCATGGAGCGCGTCCGTTGGCTGGTCAACCCGGTGCGCACGCCCGACGAAGCGTGGCAAGCCCTTCGATCCGGCGAAACGACGCACGTCGTCGTTCACAGCGGTGCATGGGACGCGGCTTACGTGCAGGAGCTCGACAAGTGGCTCACCTCGCGCGGCGCGCGCAGCGAAGCGGCGTTCGATGGCGCGGTGGTCTACTCGCTGCCGCCGGCGCCCTGAGCGCCGCGCATCTCTCGCTTGAGCCACGCGCGCGCGGTCGCCCAGCGGCGTTTCACGGTCGCCGCAGAGATGCCGAGCACCTCAGCGGTCTCCTCGATCGAGAGTCCGCCGAAGAATCGCAGTTCGACCAGACGAGCCAGTTCGGCATCGAGCTGCGCAAGCCGCGTCAGCGCGGCATCGAGCTCCTCCACGTCCACCGCGTCGGGTGGTTCCGGCGCCGCCAACGTGTCGGACAGCGTGATCCGCTGCTGATTGCCGGCACGCTTCACTCGCCCGCGAGCCCGCGCCCGCTCGACCAGGATCTGGCGCATCGAATTCGCGGCAATCGCGCAGAAGTGGGCCCGGTTCTGCCAGCGCGTGTTCGGCTCTTTCATGAGCCGCAAGTACGCTTCGTGCACGAGCGCGGTGGCCTGGAGCGTCTGGCCCGGCCGCTCGTGCTTCATGTAGGCCGCCGCCCGCCGCCGGAGTTCGTCGTAGACGAGTGGGAGCAGCGCTTCGAGCGCTTCTCGCTTGCCAGCCGACGCTTCGGCGAGCAGCCGCGTCACCTGTTCCGTCGAATCCGCTCTCACGTTCGTCAACGCTCCTCGCCGAATGTCGCTTCGTCTGTCGCAGGCTCGATCCGCAGGGCGGCAATCGTGCTGCTGACCCCGACCGCGAAGAACAGCGCCGCAAACCATACGCGATCCCGGTAGAGCGCCGCGAGGGCGTCGAGCAGCAACGTCAACAGCATGAGTACATCGGCGCCTCGAATCCACGCGCGCGAGTGACGCCGGGTCCTGGCAAGCTGCGCCGGCTGCACCCGCGCGGTGAACACGAGGTGCAGGCGAAGGGTCGCGGCAAGCGCCGCCGAGACGATGACGCCGAGGACCATGCTGGTATGAGCCCACGGCGGCAGCGGCTCGCCGCGATTGAGCCAGACCGGCCCGATCATCGCGATGTAGAGGGCGGTGACCACGAGCTGGTGCAGCTGCCACCACCGCGAATCGGGCACCCGCGACAGATTCGGCCGCGCCGGCGTGAAGGGCGGTGGTTGCGCCGTCGGCAATCGCACGAGCCGCTCGAGGCTGTCGGCAACCGCAGCCATCGAGAGGATCCGGTCTTCAGGCCGGCGAGCCAGACAGCTCTGCACGAGATCGTCGATCCCCGGGCACCCGGCCACAACGCTCTCCGGCAGCGGATTCCGGACCCCGTCGAGCACGCGCGCGATCAGCGCGGTTGCGCTGTTGTTGGATGCCGAAAACGCGTGGTGACCGGCCAGCATCTCGTGCAGGACCAGGCCCAGGGCATAGGTATCGGCGGCCGGACCCGCCTCCTCGCCGCGCAGCTGCTCCGGCGACATGTAGCCGGGCGTGCCCAGCAGAGTGCCCGTGCGCGTCAGCCGCGTCTCGCCCGATTCCTGCTGCAGGTAGGCGAGTCCGAAGTCGAGCACCTTGACGACGCCGTCGCGGCCCCGCATCACGTTCTCGGGCTTCAGGTCGCGATGGACCACGCCGCGGGCGTGAGCCGCGGCAAGCGCCCTCGCGATCTGCAGCGCTGTGTCGAGCGCGAGCGCGACCGGAAGGGGGCCGGCGCCGATTTCCTCGCGCAGCGTCTTCCCGTCCACGTATTCGGTGACGATGTAGGCGAGGCCGTCGGACCCTTCCTCGAGGGCGTAGACCTGGGCGATTCCGGGGTGCGACACCGCGGCAGCGGCTCGCGCTTCACGACGGAGGCGCTCTCGCCGCGGCTGGACCGGGGTGTCTTCGTCCCAGAGCACCTTCAGCGCCACGTCTCTTCCGAGCTTCGAATCGTGGGCGAGGTAGACCTGGCCCATCCCGCCATGACCGAGCTCCCTCACGATTGTGTAGGACCCGATCACGCGTCCCGTCGTCAGCACGGCGCGTGGTTGAAGCATGAGCGAGGCCTGGCCGGCCGCACCGCTTTCGAGGAACTCCGGATCCCGATCGTGCTCGGCGAGGAGCGATTCGACCTCACGCCGGTCCACCAGATCCGGACAGGCCCGGTCGAGAAAGGCCTGACGCTGGGAGCGTTCGAGCTCCACCGCCTCTTCGACGACCGCGCGAACCCGTCGCCATCGCTCAGGATCCATCCTAGTGGAGCGTATCAACGATTTCCGTAGTGGCCGGCATCAGGCTCAGCCAACGTTTTCCGGCCGTTCCTACGGACGGCCGCTGTGGAAATCGAGCATACATCCCACTAGTCCTGTTCCGATTCTACCCGGGCAGAGCCGGTTCGGGCGCGGACGTCACATCACGGATCGGGGACAGCGCTCATGGATACGACATCGGCCGCGCTCGCCGCGGCACGGCACACACGCATCAACACGGGTCTGCTCGCGGATCTCGAGAAGCGCACGCTCGTGTGGATGGCGCATCGGCTGCCCTC
>Ga0310810_10005241_pt1 | contig 14478 bp, 11 predicted proteins | sample NCmetagenome_FD_207641 | JGI IMG/M metagenome (GOLD analysis project Ga0310810, IMG submission 207641) | Soil microbial communities from experimental microcosm in Duke University, North Carolina, United States - NC | ecosystem: Engineered > Artificial ecosystem > Soil microcosm > Unclassified ... | reverse complement strand
CGCCGCGCGCGGTGTGGCTGCGCTCGCGCTCGGCCACGGGGTTCGGCCGCTCCGGCCTACCGTGCGGCGGTGCCGGGAAGGGAGACCGGCGCCCAGCGCTCGCGCGACGTGACGTAGCCGACTCCGGCGCCCGCCGCGGCGCCGACCAGCCCGCCGACGAAAAAGCCGAGCGTGCGGCCGCGGCCGCGCGAGCCGTACGAGCCGCAATAGCCCGTGCAGGTGTCGACCTGCGAGGAGGGGCTGAGGAGCCCGCCGCCGAGCGCCCCGACGAGCAGGCCGACGATCGTGCCCTGCTTCATGTACGAGCCGCGCCAGGTGCTCATCTCGACGCCGCGGATCGCCGCGAGCGGGACGGCGAGGGAGTCGAGCGAGACGTCGCGCCACATGGAGAGCGTGTCGCCGCGCACGGCGATGAAGTGTCCGATGCGTGGTGCGGCGGCGAACGACGGCGCGGTCACGCGGATGCGCACGCCGTCGTCGAGGGTGAGCAGCGACGGCGCGGTCGCGCCGGACGCGGCGCGGTGGACGCACCCGCCCGCGCAGGCGAGCAGCGCGAGCGCGACCGTGCGGCGCGCGGCGTGATGCAGGACGGACATCGCTTCTTCTCCCCGGTGGACCGACGCGTGAGCCTCGCGTCCACCATGCAGGAGCACGCGAGATGCTGTCAAGGCGGTGCGAGTGGCGAGGGGCCGTGCGCCCACGGTAGAATGACCGGCGCGGGAGGCGTCGCCGACCGCCGGTCGATCCCGACGCTCTTCCGATGCGCGCCACCGCTCCTTCCGCACCGTCCTCCCGACGCCCGCCGCCGCGGGGGATCGCCCCGTGATGCAGGACGCGCGCCCGCCACGCGTCAGCGTGGTGATGGCCGTGCACGACGGCGAGCGCTTCGTGGGCGAGGCGGTGGACAGCGTGCTCGCCCAGAGCTTTCGCGACCTCGAGCTCATCGTGGTGGACGACGGCTCGCGCGACCGCAGCGCGGAGATCGTCCGCGCGCGCGTGGACCCGCGCATCCGCCTCCTCACCAACGACCGCAACTTCGGGCTCGCGGCGAGCCTCAACCGCGGGATCGCGGCCGCGCGCGGCGAGTTCATCGCGCGGCTCGACGCGGACGACGTCGCGCTCCCCGCGCGGCTCGCGCGTCAGGTGGCGTACATGGACGCCCATCCGGACGTCGCACTGGCGGGGAGCTGGCACGAGGAGATGAGCGAGGAGGGCGTGCCGGGCGCGCAGGTGCGCGCGCCAACCGCGCACTGGGAGCTGCGCTGGCACCTCTGCCTCTATTCCCCGTTCGCGCACTCCGCGGTGCTCTGGCGGCGCGAGCTCGTGGCGCGCGAGATCGGCGCGTACGACGAGCGGCTCGCGTACTCGATGGACTACGACCTCTGGTGGCGCATCTCGACGCGCCTGTTCGTGGCGAACGTGCCGGAGTATCTCGTGCGGCTCCGCACGCACGCGACCTCGATGACCTCGACGTACGGCGATCGCACGAACGAGGGGCTGCGGATGCAGGCGGCTCACGCCGCGCGGCTGCTCGGCTGGGAGGGCGACGAGTGGGCGAACGTCGACCGGCTGCGCCGGCTCTATCGCATGCTGATCGGCGCGCCTCTCGGGCGGACGCAGCAGGAGCTCGGCCAGGACTGCACCGACGTGATGGCACTCTTCGAGGCGTTCCTGCGGGAGGAGGAGGTGCCGCGCGCGGAGGCGCAGCGGTTGTGGGACGACGTGCGCATGCGGCTCGGGCGACAGCTGCTGTGGGTGTCGCGCACGGCGACGTGGCGCGGACGGCGCGGCGCGTCGATCCGGCTGCTCTGGCTCGTCGCCACCCTCGCGCCGAAAGCGTTCCTCAGCCGGCAGGCGGTCGACGCGGGGATCGGCGTGGCCGCGCGCGTGCTGAGACGGCCGTGAGCGACGACGCGCCGCTCGTCTCCGTCGTCGTCCCCTTCCTGAACGTCGCGCCGTTCCTCGGCGAGGCGATCGAGAGCGTGCGCGCGCAGACGTACGAGCACTGGGAGCTGCTCCTGTGCGACGACGGCGCCACGGACGGCGCGAGCGAGATCGCGGCGCGCTACGCGGCGCTCGACCCGCCGCGCATCCGCCATCTGCGCCACGACGCGGGCGCGCACCTCGGCGCGAGCGCGGCGCGCAACCTCGGGCTGCGCCACGCGCGCGGCTCGCTGATCGCGCTCCTCGACGGTGACGACGTGTGGCGTCCCGAGAAGCTGGAAGAGCAGGTCGCGATCCTGCGCGACCATCCGGACGCGGACGCGCTGTACGGGCTCACGGAGCTGTGGTACAGCTGGACCGGCGCGACCGCCGACGCGGCGCGCGACGTCGTACCGCCGTCGGGGGTGGCGTCGGGAACGCTCCTGCCGCGGCGCGCGCTGCTCGAGGGGATGCTGACGCGGGAGGTGCTCGTGCCGTGCACGTGCAGCATCGTCATGCGCGCCGACGCGGTGCGCCGTTCGGGCGGCTTCGCCAACGAGTTCCCCGGGATCTACGACGACGTCGCCTTCTACTCGCGGCTCTCGCTCGTGGGCTCGGTGCTGTTCGTCGCCCGATGCTGGGACCGGTACCGGCAACACCCGGCGTCGACGTACGCCGGCGTGAAGCGCCGCGGCGAAGGCCAGCAGGCGCGGAAGCGCTACCTCGAGTGGCTGGAAGGCCATCTCCGCGGCACGGACGCGTGGCGCGATCGGTCGGTGCGACGAGCGCTGTTCACCGCGAAGATGCGGGTGCGGTTTCCGAGGCTGTTCCGGGCGATCGGGCGTCGGGCGTGATGCGCGGACGGATTCGTGCGCCCGATCTTCGCGATCCGCACCGATCCCGAACCGCTCGCGTCAGCGCTTCACGGCACGAATCGTCACGATGAGCGGGTGATACGGATCGTCCGCCTCCAGCTTCGCCGGAGGCAGCTCCTCGAGCGCCGCGCCCTCGAGGAAGGCCATGCAGGCGAGCACGTTGCCCTTCGTGCGCACGTCCACCTGGTCGGCGCCGAAGGCGTCGCCGAAGAGGCGGCGGCAGCCGGCGGCGGTGAAGCGCCAGTAGTCGACGTCGAGGCCGTAGCGCGGCGCGATGCGGCTCACCACGGGCAGCGTGGCGAGGAGGACGCCGTCCGGCGCGAGGAGACGGTGCGCGTGACGGAGCGCGGCGGGCACGTCGTAGATGAACTGGAGCGTCTGCGTCAGCACGAAGCAGTCGAACAGTCCGTCCGGCACGTGGTCCGCCGCCGTGAGGTCGGCGACGATCGTCGCGCGCGGATTGTTCGCGTCGATGTCGAGCACGTCGGCGCGCACGACGCCCGTGCCGAACCGCTCGACGTAATCTGCGTTGCGGATCTCGAGCGCGCGGCCGCGGATGTCGCCCGCGTGCTCGGCGAGGAAGCGCTCGATGTACCACCGGTCCACCGGTGTGCCGCGGTCGAACCCCCACTGCGTGCTCACGGGCTGCGTCGCCAGATCGGCGATCCCCGACGGGCGCACGAATCGCCTGAGCGGCGCGGGCACCGCCGAGGCGAGCGCGCGGCGCAGCCGGCTCAGCATCGCTCGATCTCCGCGAGCTCGGCGCCGAACAGGGCGAGGAACCGGCTGCCCCGAAGCTGATCGGCGCTCGGTGTCCCGCCGCCGACGTCGAGCTGGCGGTGGACGTAGTCGGAATGCGAGTGGATCACCCAGGCGAGCAACCGGAGCGCCGGCCCGACGGCCGGATCGAGCCCGAGCGCGGAGAGATAGCGGGCGAGGCACGCGTGGTTCACGCGCCCGATCGCCGTCTCGCGCGACCACGCCGCGCGGTACGCCGCCGCATAGGCACCACTCACCCAGGCGCCCTCGAGGTAGAACGCCGCATGCGTGGCGAAGTAGACGAGATCGAGCGCAGGGACGCCGTCCGGCTCGCCCGACTCCCAGTCGAGCACGACGAGGCCATCCTCACGCTCGAACACGTTCCAGGGCGAGAAGTCGCGCTGCTCGCAGGTCACGGGGAGCTCCGGCAGGGCACGCAGCGCATCCTCGGCGCGGCGCAGCCGCCGCGCGTCGACGACGCCACCGAACTCCGCGACGAATCGCTCGAGCGCGGGCGCGATCACGCGCTCGAGCGCCGGCACGCGCGCTTCACGCGCGGGCGCCGTGAGCGCGCCGAGCCACACCGTCACTCGCTCGGCCATCGCCGGATAGCGGCGCGCGTCGAGCGTCGCGGCGAGCGGGATGCCGGCGAGCGCCGTCTCGCCGATCACCGGCGTCCCGGCGAGCTCGCCGCGAAAGAGCACGCGCGGCACGCCGGCCATCCCGCCGTCGTGCACGCGCGCCACCGCCTCCAGCACCGCCGCCTCGCGCCCGACGCCGATCGCCCCCTCCGGCGCGCGCGCCGTCTTGATCGCGACCACCGGCGCTCCCTCGGCATCCGGCACGAGCGCGACGACCTTCCCGACGGCGCGCGGGCCGAGCGTGACGAGCACGAGGTCGTCGCCGGCCGCGGCGTGGCCCGCGTCGGCGGCGAGCCGGAGCAGCGCAGGCCGCGGATCGGCGGCGGGGCCGAACGCCAGCGCGGCGATGCGGCCGTGCAGTCCGGCGCGCGCGCGCAACGCATCCGCGGCGGCGCGAAGCTGGTCGCGCCGCACGCGCGTGCCGCGCACCGCGGAGCGCCAGTACCGTCGCGCGGCGGCGCCCTCGGTGGGGAGCCAGGCGCGCGCCCGCGCGACATCCGGCCACGGCTGCACCGTGCGCGGCGCGCGGAGCCCGGCACGCTCGAGCATCGCGCGCACAGTGCCGGCTCGCGCCCCGGCGAGGCCGGACCACTCCGTGTAGCACGCGCCCTCCGGCGCGAGCGCCGCGGCGATGCGCAACAGCGCGTCCGCATCGGGGTTCTCCGCGACGACGAGATCGTATGCGACGCCCGCGGCGGGTGCGTCGTCGACGCGGGCGGCGATCACCGCGCACGCCGCGCGCAGATCCGGACCTCCGAGGCAGAGCACGTGGGCCGGCGCGGGATCGGGGAGCAGGAAGCGCCAGTCGGCGCGGCGCAGCACGCGATTGCGCTCGGCTTCGATCATCGCGCGAGCAGCTCCTCGTACAGCGCGGAGGTGGCGGACACCATCGCGGCGGCGGAGTGCTCGCGTTCGACCAGATCGCGCGCCGCGGCCGCCATGCGCAGCGCGCGCTCGCGATCGTAGAGCGTCGCCCGGATCGCCTCGGCGAGTGCGGGCCCGTTCTCCGGCGGCGCGAGGGTGCCGGTCTCGCCGTCGCGCACCAGCTCGTCGGTGCCGCCGATGCGCGTCGCCACGACGGGCACGCCGGCGGCCATCGCCTCGAGGATGGAGAGCGGAAGTCCTTCCCACAGCGACGGGAGCACGAAGAGATCGGCGATCGCGAGCAGGGCGGGGACGTCGCGCCGATGGCCGAGGAAGCGCACGCGATGCGCGATGCCGAGCGACGCGGCGCGCGCCTCGAGCGCGCCGCGCTCGGGACCTTCACCCGCGATGACGAAGATCGCCTCGGGCACCTCGGCCGCCGCGTCGAGAAGATAGGACACCCCCTTCTGAGCGTCCAGCCGCGCGACGGTGAGCACGAGCGGCGCGCGCTGGCCGAGCAGCACGCGCGCGCGCAGCGCGGCGTCGCGCGGGGCGCGCGGCGCGAGCGTCACGGCGTTCGGGATCACGACGATCCGCTCGCCCGGCACGTCGAACCGGTCGTGCAGCCGCCACGCCACGTGGCGCGACACCGCGATGTGCCGATGGAGCGAGCGCGAGATGAGCGCGTGCTGGAGATCGATGCCGCGGAGCTTCGGCATCTCGACGAAGAGCTGCGCCGATGCGACGCGTGCGTTCACGCGCGCGAGCGCGGCCGCGACGATGCCGTACCGGCAGGAGAGCGACCAGGTCTGGTGCGCATGGAATACGGCGGCGCGCTCGCGGCGAATCGCCAGCGCGAGCGCGGGGAGCGACGCCACTCCCTGCGCGGCCGTCGCAGGGGCCGGCAGTGCGCGCGTCGGCACGCCGAGCGCCGACGCTTCGCCCGCCAGGTCGGAGGCGCCCGGCAGATCGGGATGGAAGAGCACCGGCCGCCACCGCTCGCGATCGAGACCGGCGAGGAGGTGCAGCAGCGCACGCTCCGTCCCGCCGAAGGCGTCGCTGTCGGAGAAGTGCACCACGGTGCGCGGGGCGCCGGCGCTCATCGCGCCGTCTCCCGACGCTCGCGCGTCGCCGCGCGCACGCCGCACCAGTACGAGAAGTCGAGCACCAGCGGATACAACGGGAGCGCGAGCGCGGGCCGGCGCTCGCCGAGCCGCGCGACGAAGCGCACGAGCTGCTCGCGCAACGACGGCACCGCGCGCGACGCGCGGAGCAGGCCGGCGAGGGCGAGCCGGCGCACGAGGGGGTCGCTTCCCGACGCGCCGAGCTTGAGCGCGCTGCGCACCGACGGGTGCTTCTCCGCGAGCACGACCGCCGTGCGACCCTTGGACTCGTGATCGCGCGCGAGCGCGGCGAAGTCCTTGTCGTACGACTGGTACGCCACCGCCGCCGGCTCGTAGACGATCCGCACGCCGACCTCCTGCAGCCGGATCGAGAGCTCGAGATCCTCGTTGCCGTACACGGTGAACCGCTCGTCGAACGCGCCGACTTCTTCGAGCACGCCGCGCCGCACGGAGAGATTGCCCCCGTAGAACTCGCGCAGGGCGAGCGGTCCCCCCGCCTCGGCGAGCCGCTCGAGGTGGCGGTTGAACTTCGTGCCGACGTAGCGCGCGGGGGCCGGCATGTCGGCGGTCATCGGGACCGGCGCCGCGCCGATCACCGCCACCGGCTCGGGGCGCTCGTGCGCCGCGAGGTGCGCCGCGAGCAGCTCGGGCGTCGCCGTCATGTCGTCGTCGAGCACGACGACCAGGTTGCCGCGCGCCACGGCGATCCCCGCGTTGCACGCCGCGGCGCGCCCACGGTTCTTCTGCCAGAGCACGCGCAGCGCGTACGGCATCGCCGCCGCGGCCGCCGCCTCGCGCGTGCCGTCGTCCGAGCCGTCCACCACCACCACGACCTCGTACTCGCTCGGCGGGATGCGCTGGGTCGCGAGCGCGCCGAGCGCGCGCAGCAGCGAGGCGCGCCGGCGATAGGTGGGGATGACGACGCTCGCGCGGAACATCGATCAGCGTGCGCTCGCGCGGTGCGCGTCGCCGGCGAGCAGCCGGCGATAGAGCGCGTCGTACTCGTCGGTCCACCGCGCCGGGTCGAGCGCGGCGCGCGCCCATTCGCGGGCGCGCGCGCCCATGGCGACGCGCTCCTCCGGTGCGCGCAGCAGCGCGACGATCGCCTCGGCGACGTCGCCCGCGTCGTCGGCGACGCGCGCCTCCACGCCGTCGCGCACGGCGAGCCCCTCGAGCGCGCGCGGCGAGGCGACGACCGCTTTCCCCGCGGCGAGCGCCTCGAGCACCTTCACGCGCATCCCGCCGCCGAGCCGGAGCGGGACGGCGACGACGGCGGCGCGCGCGAGCCAGGGCTCGACGGCGGGCACCGTGCCGGTCACGGTCACGCGCTCGGACGCGAGCGCGCGCAGCACGTGGGGCGGCTCGTGCCCGACGATCGTGAGGCGCGCGCCGGGCACCTGCGCCCACACCAGCGGCGCGATCGCGCGCACGAGCCGCAAGGCGGCGTCGACGTTCGGCGGGTGGACGAAGTTGCCGACGAACAGCACCTCGGGCGGCGACGCGCCGACGGCGTCGAGCGCGCGCTCGGGAACGGGGGAGCGCAGCGCAACTTCGGCCACCGGTGTCGCGCCGTCGGCCGCGCGCTCGTACACGGCGCGGTCGCGCGGGGTGAACGTCACCACCGCGTCGGCGCGCCGGACGATCGATCGCTCGTAGCGCCGCCACCGCGCGAGCTGGAGCGCGGCGACGGCGCGCTTCAGCCGGTGCGTGCTCGCGAGCTCCTCCGAGGCGGCCTCGGCGAACGAGTCGTACGCCGCGAGCACGACCGCCGCGCCACCCTCCCTCGCCGTGTCGGCGAACTGGCCCATCGGCAGGCACTCGAGCCGCACGACGTCCGGCCGCCACTCGCGCACGAGCCGGCGGATGTGCGTGGCGACGCGCGCGCTGCCCACCGACGCGGGCCAGTACGGCATTCCGCGCGCCTGGCGCGCGGCGATCCCGGCGCGATGCGCGACGCGAGCGAGCGCGCTCGACGGCGGAAGCCGCAGCTCCTCCACGAGCCGGCAGGCGGCGCGGAGGGCCGGATCGATCGCCTCCTCCCGGGGCGCGCTCAGATACAGCACCGCCACGTCGTGGCGCGCCGCGTGCGCGGCGATGATGTGCGCCGCCGCGCGCGCGCCGCCGTGGCGCGCGTCGGTCCGCGGAGGGAAGGGAACGAGGAAGAGGACGCGCAGTCGCTCGCGCGCGGCGGCGTCGCCGGCCGGAGCGAGCGCGCCGCCGGGGGCGCCCGCCGGACTAGAGGCGCGCGGCACGCGAGCTCGCGCCGAGGTCCGTCGAGCGTCCCGCGCGGAGCAGCGCGGCCTCGCGCACGAAGGGGACGCGCGCGAGATGCCGCCAGAATGCGGCGTCCTCGCGCGCCGCGCGCCGCCGCGCGGGATCGCGCACGAGGAGCTGGTGCGCCGACGCGATCGCCGCCTTCGCCGCCACGAGCGCACGCAGCGTCGCGGCGAGCCGCGTCGCTTCCGTCGCCGACATGTGCGTCGCGGCGAAGCGGATCAGGCTGCGGAAGTTCCGCTCCTTCATCGTCGCCCACACGCGCGACGTGCTCGCGCCGCCGAGGTGGGTCACCTCGGCCACGGGCGCGTAGTGCGTCTCCCAACCGGCGCGCGCGAGCCGGTACGCGAGGTCCACTTCCTCGTAGTACATGTAGAACGACGGATCGTAGCCGCCCACCTCCTCGAACGCCGTGCGCCGGAGCATCAGCGCGGCGCCGTACACCCACGGGACCGCGCGCGCCTCGTCGTGCGCCCAGTCGATGAAGTAACGGTGCCGCATCGCGGGAATCCAGCGCGCCGCGGCGCGGAGCGGCGACTGCTCGACGATCAGGAAGGTCGTCGAGGGAAAGGCGTAGGCCGAGCGGTGGAGCGAGCCGTCGCCGTGGCGAAGCCGCGGGCCGGCCATCGCGACGCGCGGATGCTCGTCCATGTACGAGGCGAGCGGCGCGAGCGAGCCGGCCGGCAGCAGCGTGTCGCTGTTGAGGAGGAGCACGTACGGCGTGTCGCACGCCGCGACGGCGCTGTTGGCGGCGGCGCCGTAGCCCGGGTTGCGCTCGTCGACGAGGAGCAGGGCGTCGGGGAACTCGCCGCGCACCATGTCGATGCTGCCGTCGGTCGAGCCGTTGTCGGCGACGACGATGCGCGCCGGCGCGTTCGCCACGACCGTGCGCAGGCAGTCGCGCAGGATGTCGCGCGTGTTGTACGAGATGACGGCGACGGCGACGCTCGCGGCGCCTCGCTGCGTCGCGACGCGCGCGTCCATCGGGTCAGGGGCTCGCGCCGGGACCGGCGGAGGGTGCGTCGGACACGCGCGGCGCGCGCGTCACGCCGGCCGACGGCGACGGGCGCCGGCCCCCGCGACGCTGCTCCCCCGAGCTGCGCGCGGGCGCCGCGGCCGCGTCGCTCTCGACGATCGGCGCCTCGGGCTGCCGGAACGACGGATCGGGAGCGATCGCCCATTCCCAGAACGCACCCACGCCGGTCGCCACCTGGGAGAGGAGCACGAGCGCCGTGTACTCGATCGCGCGCGCGCCGAGCCGCTGGCGGAGCGGGTAGAGCAGGATCTCGCGGTAGAACGAGGGGGACTCGAGCTGGATGCCGCCGCGGCCGCGCCGCCGAGCCATCCCCTCGCGCACGCGGAACAGCGCGCGGCCGTAGTTGAAGTGCTGGCGAACGAAGCTGCGGAGCGTGTGCGCGTGGCCATGCCCCACCTCGACCTCGGGCGCGTACGCGTCCGGAAAACCGGCCTCGTGCCAGCGCGCGCAGAAGTCGTAGTCCTCGCCCGCGGCGCGCGGAAAGCGCTCGGAAAATCCGTGCAGCAGCCAGAACCGGCTCGCCGGCGCGGCGAGGTTGGTCGTGCTGTAGAACCGCTGTCCGGCGGGATGCCGCGCGTAGTAGTCGTACACGCAGCTCATGATGAGCTGCGTCGCCGTGGCGTACGGATCGCCGGGGAGCAGGTTCACGATCGAACCGCCGATGAGGTGCCCCGGGTGCCGCTCGAAGCGCGCGAGCAGCAGCTCGAGCCACTCGGGCGCGGGGACGCAATCGTCGTCGGTGAACGCGAGGTGGCGGCCCGTGGCGTTCCGCGCGCCCTGGTTTCGCGCCGCGGCGGGACCGGCGTGCCGCTGCCGCACGACGCGCAGCGCGAGCCGACTGGTGAAGCTCGCGAGCAGGGGCTCGATCGGCTCCGGGCTCTCGTCGTCGCACACGACGACCTCGAACCGGTCGCGCGGCAGCGTCTGCGCGCACAACGCGTCGAGGCAGCGCACGAGGCTCTTCGGGCGCCCGCGCGAGGCGATGACGACGGACACGTCGACGCGCTCGCCGGGGCGGCCTGCACGGGGGCGCGTGGTCTCGGGTGTCGCTGAGTGCGGCAATGACGGATGTGCTGACGTGATGAGATCCGGCCCCACCGGGCCGTTCAAGCGGCGGGCCGCGGCGGCCTCGCGCCCGCGACGGTCGCGGAGCCCGTGAATCCGCGACCTACCCGCTCCGTACGGTATCCCGCCGCACTGACAACCGGCACTGCGCTCTTCGGCGACGTCAGCAGGCTCGTCTTCAAGTTTCAAACCATCGTCGCGGAAGGACAATCCAAACCGGTCGAGTCGGTTCCGTCGACCCCTCCGTCCCCGCCGCACCCATGCCGTTCGTCCCACCGCAGCGCACGCTGACGCTCGCCCTCTCGGCGTGCACCCTCCTCGCCACGCCGGTCGCCGCCCAGCAGACGGCCTCACCGCGCGATTCCTTCCAGGCCCCCGTCGCCGGGGCCGTGCGCCGGTCCGGCCCCGTGTCGGTCGACGGAAAGCTCGACGAGGAGGCCTGGCGAGCCGCCACCCCGGTCACGCAGCTCCGCCAGAGCCGCCCGACCGACGGCGCCCCGGCCACCCTTCCCACCGAGGTGCGGTTCCTCTACGACGACGAGGCGCTCTACGTCGGCGCCCGGATGACCGAACCGACGGGGCCCGCCGGCATCCGGGCGCCGCTCGCCCGCCGCGACCAGCTTCTCCCGAGCAACGGCAACAATGGAGCGTTCAACTCGTTGACCACGGACAAGATCGCCATCCTGTTGGACCCGTACCACAACCGGCTTGACGAAGTGTGGTTCGAGATCAACCCGGCCGGCGTGCGCGGCGACCAGTTCAACGGCGATCCGTCGTGGGACCCGGTGTGGGAAGGAGCGTCGCACGTCGACGCCGGCGGGTGGACCGCCGAGCTCCGGATCCCGTACTCGCAGCTCCGCTTCTCGCGCGACCCGAACCAGGCGTGGGGACTCCAGGTCTGGCGCTACGTGGACCGGCTCAACGAGCAGGACATGTGGTCGTACCGCCGGCGCGACGAGGCGGGCGGGCCCGCGTACTACGGCAACCTGACGGGGCTCGTCGTCACGAGCCGGCCGCGCCAGCTCGAGCTGCTGCCGTACGTCGTCACGCGCTCGCAGTTCAAGTACGCCGAGCCCGGGGACCCGTATCACGGCTCGAGCGACACGCGGCTCAACGCCGGCGCGGACGTGAAGTACAACCTCACGTCGAACCTCACCCTCGACGCGACGATCAACCCCGACTTCGGCCAGGTGGAGGTCGATCCGGCGACGTTGAACCTCAGCGCGTACGAGACGTTCTACGACGAGAAGCGGCCGTTCTTCGTCGCCAACCGGAGCGCGTTCTCGTTCGGCGGGGCGAGCTGCATGTTCTGCAGCAACTTCTCCGGGCTCGGCGTGCTGTACTCGCGGCGCATCGGCAGGCCGCCGCAGCTCAACGGATGGGTCGCCGACCGGGCGAGCTTCGTCGACGCGCCGGACGACGCGACCATCCTCGGCGCCGCGAAGATCACCGGGCGCACGAGCGGCGGCTACAGCGTCGGCCTGCTCGACGCCGTGGCCGGACGCGAGACCGCGCGGTTCCTGCCGTCGGCCGGCGGGCCGCAGCAGGAGCAGATCGTCGAGCCGCTCACCAACTATTTCGTCGGGCGCGTGCGCAAGGAGCTGCGCCAGGGGGCGACGACCGTCGGCGTCGTGGCGACGTCCACCGTCCGCTCGCTCGGCGGCGACTCCGTGCTCACGAGCCAGCTGCGCGACAACGCGACCGCGGTGGGGCTCGACTGGAGCCACGCGTGGCACAAGCGCGAGTACCGGTGGCGCGGCAGTCTGGTGGGATCGGACGTGCAGGGCGCGCCCGCCGCGATCGCGCTGACCGAGCGCTCGAGCACGCACTACTTCCAGCGCCCCGACCGTAGGGTGACGACCGACGGATTGTTCGGCGCGCGCTACGACACGACGGCGACGTCGCTGCGCGGATACGGATTGTACTCGCGGCTGGCGAAGGAGAGCGGCAACTGGCAGTGGGAGGCGCAGACCAACTGGCGCAGCCCCGGCTTCGAGGTGAACGATCTCTCCTATCTCGACCGCGCCGACTACAAGTGGATGAGCGCCAACGTCGCGTACAACTGGCTCAATCCCGGCCGCTGGTACCGCAGCCAGGGCGTCATCACGGGCGGGCAGCAGCAGTTCAACTACGACGGCAAGCGCACCGACGCGCAGCAGCAGATCTACTACGGGCTCGAGTTCCTCAACTACTGGAACCTGCGCACCTTCTACATCCACAAGAACACCACCGACGACGACCGGCTCACGCGCGGGGGCCCGACCGTCAAGGCGCCGGGCTGGAACTACGGGCACTTCCAGGTGTCGACCGACCCGCGCCAGCGCGCCGTGTTCGACGTGACCCTCGACGGCTCGCGTGGCGACGACCACACCGCGAGCTGGAGCTTCACCCCCGGCATGGCGATCAAGCCGGTGTCGAACGTGTTCGTGCAGCTCTCGCCGGGCTTCAACTGGTCCCAGAACCGGCAGCAGTACGTCGACGCGTTCGACGATCCGACGGCGACCGCCTTCGGCGGCACGCGCTACGTGTTCGGCTCCATCACGACGCGCCAGCTCTCGCTCGAGACGCGGGTCGACTGGACGCTCCGCCCGACGGTGACGCTGCAGCTCTACGCGCAGCCCTTCTTCGCCACGGGCGACTACAGCGCGTTCAGCGAGTTCGCCGCGCCGCGCGTCGTGACGCAGCTCGAGTACGGCAGGGACGTCGGCACGATCACGCGCGACGCCGCCTCGTCGACGTACACCGTGGACCCCGACGGCGCGGCCGGACCGGCGCAGCCGTTCAGCTTCGACGACCCGAACTTCACCTTCCGGTCGCTGCGGGGGACGGCGGTGCTGCGCTGGGAGTACCGGCCGGGCTCGACGATGTACTTCGTCTGGACGCAGCAGCGCTCGGGGAACGACGCGTTCGGCAACCTCGACTTCCGGCGCGATTCGCGGGCGCTGCTCGGCGACCGGCCGGACAACGTGTTCCTCGTCAAGGCGACGTACTGGGTGGGGCGGTGAACGGCCGCGCTGCGGACCTCCGCGTCTCGCAGCGCCACGTCGTTCCCAGGTAGGCTGGTTCGACACGGAGTATCTTGGCATCGACCAGACACCCATCCTTCTCATGACCGAGAACGCTCGCCCCCCATTCGTCTGGCGGCTCCGCCGCGCGATCGCCTCCCTCACGCGCGGCCTCGGTCGCGCCGGCTACAGCGGCGGATGGCTCGCCGGACGTCGCTCGTGACGCGCCGGGCCGTGACGACGATCGCGGGCGTCGCGTTCGCCACGCTCGCCTGCGCACGGATCGTGTCCGCCCAGGCGGTGTCGCGCCGCGCCGCCGACTCGGCCGCCGCGCCGGCCCGCGATGCTCGCGTCGCCGACTCGCTCCTCGCGCTGATGACGCTCGACGAGAAGCTGGGCCAGCTCACGCAGTCCCCCGCCGGCTACGGGCAAACCGGCCCGACGGTGGACGCCGCGGGCGAGGCCGACGTGCGGGCCGGCCGCGTCGGCAACTTCCTCAGCCTCTACGGCGCGGACGTCACGCGCCGCATGCAGAAGGTGGCCGTCGAGCAGTCGCGCCTCCACATCCCGCTTCTCTTCGGCTACGACGTCATCCACGGCATGCGCACCATCTTCCCGGTGCCGCTCGGCGAGGCCGCGTCGTTCGATCCCCAGGCCGCGCGCCGCGCCGCGCGGATCGCCGCCGTGGAAGGCAGCGCGATGGGCCTCCACTGGACCTTCGCGCCGATGGTGGACATCGCGCGCGACGCGCGCTGGGGCCGCATCATGGAAGGGGCAGGGGAGGATCCGTATCTCGGCGCCATGCTGGCCGCGGCGCGCGTGCGCGGCTTTCAGGGCGACAGCGGCTTGCGCTCGCCGACCGCGCTGATGGCGACGGCGAAGCACTTCGCCGCGTACGGCGCCGCCGAGTCC
>Ga0310810_10005239_pt1 | contig 14480 bp, 12 predicted proteins | sample NCmetagenome_FD_207641 | JGI IMG/M metagenome (GOLD analysis project Ga0310810, IMG submission 207641) | Soil microbial communities from experimental microcosm in Duke University, North Carolina, United States - NC | ecosystem: Engineered > Artificial ecosystem > Soil microcosm > Unclassified ... | reverse complement strand
CCGTACGTATCCACGATGATCTTGCGGCCGGTGACTCCGGCATCGCCGTGCGGCCCGCCGACGACGAAGCGTCCCGTGGGATTGATTAAAACCCGCGTGCCGGCGTCCATCATGTCGGCCGGGATCACGCGGCTGACGATCTTGTCGAGAATGTCTTCGCGGAGCGTCTCGTTCGTAACGGTCGAGCTGTGCTGGGTGGACACGACCACGGTGTCGACGCGCACCGGCTTGCCCTTTTCGTACTCGACGGTGACCTGCGACTTGCCGTCGGGACGGAGATAGTCGAGCACGCCGTCGCGCCGCGCGCACGAAAGCCCTTTCACGAGCTTGTGAGCGAGCATGATCGGCATCGGCATCAGCTCGGGCGTTTCTGTGCACGCATAGCCGAACATCATCCCCTGGTCGCCGGCGCCGCCCGGATCGACGCCCTGCGCAATGTCCGGAGACTGCTCGTGGATCGACGACAGCACGGCGCACGTCTCGGAGTCGAAGCCGAACTTGGCGCGCGTGTACCCGACTTCCTTGATCGTGTCGCGGACGATCTTCGGAAAGTCGACGTAGCAGCTGGTGGTGATTTCGCCGGCGATGATCGCAAGGCCGGTCGTCACGAGCGTTTCGCAAGCCACGCGGCCGACCGGGTCCTGCGCCAGAATGGCATCGAGAATCGAATCGGAAATCTGATCGGCAATCTTGTCCGGGTGCCCCTCGGTCACGGACTCCGACGTGAAGAGATAACGACCGTTACGGCTCATGTTCGAATCGAGCTCCTTCGCGTACGTATGTGGCGCGCACCCTAGGATGCGCGACGGTAGCTAAAACCTTCTAACTCTAGCACATGCGTCACTTTCGCGGGTGAAATTTGTCGTACACGGCGCGGAGCCGCGCCTCCAGCACATGGGTGTAAATCTGCGTCGTCGACAGGTCGGCGTGGCCGAGCATCATCTGGATAGCGCGGAGGTCGGCGCCGCGATCGAGCAGGTGCGTGGCAAACGAATGGCGGAGGACGTGCGGGCTGATCTCGTGCGCGATCCCGGCCCTGATCCCGTAGTCCTTCAGGATCTTCCAAAACCCCACGCGCGACAGACCGCCGCCGCCTTTCGCATTGACGAAGAGCCACGCGGACTTGCGTCCTTTCAGAAGCGCGGGCCGCGCCTCCCGCAAATACGTGGCGACCCAGTCGGCCGCCGCGGTGCCGAACGGAACGATCCGCTGCTTGTCGCCCTTCCCGACGCAGGTCAGATAGCCGCCGGCGAGGCTGACGTCGCCGGGCTTCAGCGTCAGCAATTCGGTCACGCGCAATCCCGTCGCGTAGAGCAGTTCGATCAACGCCTTGTCGCGAACGCCCCGTGGAGTCGACGCGTCAGGCTGCGAGAGGAGCTTGTCGACCTCGTCGAGATCGAGATATTTCGGCAGCGCGGGCCACGCACGGGGCGCGCGCAGGTCTTCAGCCGGATCCTTCGCGATGGTCTTCTCGAGAAGCAGAAAACGATAGAACCCGCGGATCGAGGCGACCGCCCGAGCGGCGGAGCGCGGCGATTGACCCGCGGTCTGGAGATGGCGGACGAACGCTTCCAGATCCTGACGGCGAAGACGTTCGATCGGGGTGTCGTGCCGCTCCGCGAACTCCGCAAGCGACGCGAGGTCCCGGGCGTAGCTTGCAACGGTGTTCGGCGAGACGCGCCGCACGTCTCTCAGGTAAGCGATGTAGGTGTCGAGGTGAATGCTCATCAGTGTACTACGTGGGGTGATGGTGGTTTGACAGAGCTGGCCCCGGGGAGTAACGTACGCGGCTGGCTTTGCGGCGAATGTACCTGCCGGGCCGACGCTCCCCCACGTCATGGCTACGCACTCCAAGTGGCAGTCGCTCCCTACCGAGCAAATCAACCTCGCCAGTCTTGCGATCGACAAGATGCCGGCGCGAGAAATCGTGGACCTGATGGTCAACGAGGATCGCAAGGTCGTCGCGGCCGTCCAGAAGGAACGCGAAAAGATTGCGCATGGCATTGAAATCGTCACGCAGGCGCTGCGAAAGGGCGGCCGGGTCATCTTCGTCGGCGCGGGCACGAGCGGACGCCTGGGCGTGGTCGAGGCGGCGGAGATGCCGCCGACCTTCAGTACTCCCGCCCGGCTCATCCAGGCGCTCATGGCGGGCGGGCAGGCCGCCGTCTTCGAGGCGCGTGAAGGCGTCGAAGACAACTACGAGGAAGGCGGGCGCAGCATCGGCCGCCTGCGGCTCTCGAACCGCGACGTCGTGATCGGCGTCTCCGCGAGCGGTATCACGCCGTTCGTTCGCGGCGCGCTGACGCGCGGGCGCAAGGCCGCCGCGAAGATCATCTTCGTCACGTGCTGGCCGGGTTCCGAGCTGCAGAATTTCGTCGACCTCGTGATCGCGCCCGCTGTGGGCCCCGAGATCATCGCCGGCTCCACGCGGCTCAAGGCGGGCACTGCCACGAAGCTGGTGCTCAACATGCTGACGACGGTCTCGATGATCAAATGGGGCAAGACCTACGGCAACCTGATGGTCGACGTGAAGACGGGTTCCGAGAAGCTGAAGGATCGCGCCCGGCGCATCGTCAATGTGGTCACCGGGCTGCCGTACGACGAAGCGGACGCGCTGTTGAAACGCGCCAAGTGGAACGTCAAAGCGGCCATCGTCATGAAGAAGACCGGGCTGACGCTTCCGCAGGCCATGAAGCGGCTGCGCACTGCCGACAACTCGGTGCGCGAAGCGATCGGCGAGGACATCGAACCACGCTTGCGCGAAATATTGGGTGCCAGGTGAAGTTCGTGAACTGAACACGGACGCACGAAGTCACCGGTTCACGAATGCACGAATTCTCCGGCCGCGGTGTCCAGCATCACCTCCACCGCTGAGTGCAGCTGGAGGAATGACGCCGGCAGCTTGGTGGTGATCGGGCCGGTCAGGAGACGCTCGACGCACCGGGCTTTCGACTTCCCCGTCGCGATGAGTACGATGCGCCGCGCGCGGAGAATGCTTCCCATCCCCATCGACAACGCTTCTGTCGGTACCCGCGAAACGTCGCCGCCGAAAAGCGCGGCGTTGCTCCGTCGCGTGGATTCCTTCAGCCGGACTCGGTGCGTCCGCGCGGCAAGCTCGCGTGAGGGCTCGTTGAATCCGATGTGCCCGTTCGTGCCGATTCCCAACAGCTGAAGATCGATTCCGTCAGCCGACGCAATCGCGCGATCGTAGCGCTCGCATTCCGCGTCAGCGTCATCCGCGTCGCCGCGGAGGAAGTTGACCTGCTCGGGCGTGATGCCGACGCGATTGAACAGGTGCACATCCATGAAGCTGCGGTAGCTGCCTGGATCGTCGGGAGGCAGGCCCCAGAACTCGTCGAGATTGAACGTCACCACCTGCGAGAAATCCGCGCGCCCATGCGCATGGAGCGTTCCCAGCTCGTGATACAGGCGCACCGGCGTACGGCCGGTGGCGAGTCCGAGGACCTGGCGCGGCTGCAGCGCCAGATCGGACGCGAGACGCTCGGCGAGCGATCGCGCCAGAGTGCGCTCGTCGCGGAAGATCGTGACCTTCAGATATGAATCGGGCATTCTCGAACGGCCGGTCGTTTGATTCTACCTGCCGGTCACTCGGTCTGATAGGCGGGAATGTGCGCGCCTCCCGACGCCTCCTGAATAGCAAGACGGACGGCTCCGGTGGCCGGTTCGATCGCGAGCAGATCGGTGTGGCTGCCAGGCGCCGCGAGCGAGAAGCGGCGCGCGAGTTCCTCGTGCAGCCACGGCACGGACTTGTAAATCCCTCCCGCGAGGACGAACGGGAACGGCGTCCCGACCATATCGAGACGCCGCGCGACCGACAGCGCGAGCGATTCGAGTTCGTCGGCGCAGCCGCGGAGTATCCCGATGGCGACGGCATCGCCCGACGTGAACGCCGTCTGCACGCACTGCGCCAGCGCAGCGATCGTCGCGGGACGCAGCGTGTCGGAATACACTTCGTGGATCAGATCCTGTGTTCGCGGGATGCCGAAATGCTCCAGGAGCAGCCTCGTAAGAATCGTCGGCTGCCCGCGGTGGTCCGCCTGACGGAGAACGGCTCGAATGGCTGCGCGGCCGATCCAGTAGCCGCTGCCCTCGTCTCCCAGCACGAATCCCCAGCCGCCGGCGCGCGCGGCCTGGTTCTTCACGTTGCGTCCGTACGAGATGGAGCCGGTGCCGGCGATGACGACGACGCCGGGCCGGGCCGGCGCGCCGGCCTCGAGCGCAACGAGCGCATCGTTCACGACCAGCACCCGCGCCTTGTAGGTGATGCGCTTCATGATCGCGCCGACGACCCGCGCGTCCTCCGGACGATCGACGCCCGCGATCCCGAGACACACCGCCGCCGGCGTGACATCGCGGTCGCCGATCGCGGCCGCCATCACCTCGTGGAGTACTTTCTCCACTTCCAGCTCGCCGACCGCCTGCAGGTTCGCGCCACCGCGACGCGACTCGGAGAGGATCTCTCCCTCTCCCGTCGCAAGCTGACAGACGGTCTTGGTGCCGCCGGCGTCAATGCCTAAGACAACCAATCGTTATCCCTCTCGGTGAGGCGATGGAAAGTGCGCCGCGGTCCGCGGTCCGTGCGCCGCCGTGCTCGGTGCTCGGTGCTCGGTGCTCCGTGCTGGGTGCTCGGTGCTCCGTGCAAACTGGTCGGTGCTCCAGCCCGACCTACCTCCGTGCGCCGACTCTTAACTAACTCCGTGGCCAACCCAAACTACTCCGTGGCCTCGGTGGCCTCTTAGTTCCTTCCCTTCTGCCCGTCCTTCTGGATGTACTTACCAGAATAGCGTTGATTGCTTGCCTCGCGGCCGTTGACCGATCGCGCGCTTCCTGCTACATTCGCCGGGATCCAGTAATGTTTTTGCGTCATCGAGCGCCCGGCGTCCGTGCCGCTGCCGCGTCCGTTGTCCTTGCGCTCTTGCTGCTCCCGGCATCGCTCGCCGGCGTGCAGGCCCCGGTAAACACCACTGCACCGGCGTCGCGGACGCAGTCGAGCGGTGAAGTGCGTGCGCTGTGGGTGCTGCGCTCGTCCCTGGCAACACCTGGGGCAATCGAGACCCTCGTCCGCACCGCCAGCGGTCAGGGATTCAATACGCTGCTCGTCCAGATTCGCGGGCGCGCGGATGCGTACTACGCGAGCACGCTCGAACCGCGGGCGGCGGAACTCATCCGCCAGCCGGCCTCGTTCGATCCACTCGCCACGGTGATCCGCCAGGCGCACGCCGCGGGCCTCCGTGTGCACGCGTGGATCGACACCAATCTCGTCTCGAGTGCGGTCGACCTGCCGCTGGCGCGGACGCACATCATCTACACGCACCCCGAGTGGTTGATGGTGCCGCGCGAAATTGCGCAGGACGTCGCGAAGCTCGACCCCACGAATCCCGCATACGTCGGGAAACTCGCGCGCTGGAGCCGCGCGGAATCCGACGCGGTTGAGGGGCTCTACGCCTCCCCGATCGACCCGGCAGCCGCCGCACATACGCTCGCCGTCGTCACCGACGTGGCCGATCGCTATGACCTCGACGGCATTCATCTCGATTACGTCCGGTACCCCAACGATCAGTTCGACTACAGCCGATTCGCGATCGCAGCGTTCCGTGCGTCGATGCGGCCGCGCCTCGCCGCGGACGTGCGCGCCGCCGTCGATGCACAGGACACGATCGATCTGTTCGCGTACCCGGATCGGTTCCCCGCCGAATGGAAGGCCTTCCGCCGCGAGCGGCTGACGTCTCTGGTCTCGCGCATCGCCCAGTCGCTGCGCGCGGCGCATCCGGGGCTGATGTTGACGATGGCCGTGAAGCCGGACCCCACCGAGGCGGCGGACGTTCGTCTGCAGGACTGGCGCCGGTGGCTGCAGGCAGGGCTGATCGATGCGGTCTGCCCGATGGCGTATACGCAGGAGGCGGACAAGTTCGTCGAGCAGATCACGTCCGCGCGCGAGGTTGCCGGCGGCCGCGCAATCTGGGCCGGCATTGGCGCCTATCGGCTGACCCCGGCGCAGACGATCGAGAACATCCAGGCCGCGCGGCGTCTCGGCGCAGCCGGCTTCGTGCTGTTCTCGTACGACAGCTTGACGGGTCCCAAGCCGCCGGCGCCCGACTATCTCGCAACCGTCAGCCGCGCGGCATTCTCGTCGTCGACCGAACCGCCGATCGATCCGGGGAAAACGCGCTGAGCCAACCCAACTCGAAGCTCGAACCCGCGCTGGGTCCTCTGTTCAACCTCGCCATAGACAGCCACGTCTTCCCCGCCGCGACCGTCGAAGTCGGACGCGCGGACGACGTGCTGTGGCGCGACGCGCACGGGACCCTGACCTACGGCGATGACTCGGCGCCAGCCGATGTCGATACCGTGTTCGATCTCGCGTCGCTGACGAAAGTCATCGCGATCGCGCCGCTCGCCATGCGCGCAATCGAGAACGGCCGTCTGCGCCTCGACGATCGCGTCCGAGACTTCATCTCGTCATGGCGCGGCGCCGATCGGGAGTCTGTCACCGTCGCCGACCTGCTCGAACACGCGTCGGGACTGACGGCGTACCTTCCGTTCTTCAGAAATCACGAAGGACGCGCCGACTTCGAACGCGCGATCTCGTCACTACCGCTCGAGTACGCACCGCGAACGCAATCGATCTACAGCGACCTCGGCTTCATGCTGCTGGGATTCGTGCTCGAGGACGTGACCGCCCTCCCGCTCGCGGAGCAGTTCTCCCGGTTCGTCACAGGCGCAGGCGCTCAGCCGCTGACATTCAATCCGCCGCCGGAGTGGCGCGAACGCACGGCGCCCACCGAGCTCGATCTCTGGCGCGGCCGGCTGCTGCAAGGTGAGGTGCACGATGAAAACGCGTGGGCGCTAGGCGGCGCGGCGGGTCACACGGGATTGTTTGGAACGGTGAGCGCAGTAGGCGCATTCGCGCGTGCGGTACTACGGGGACTGCTGGGGGGAGACTCGTTCGCTTCGTCTGCGATGCTGCAGCGTTTCGCGCTCAAGAGCAGCGTTCCCGGCAGCTCGCGTGCGCTCGCGTGGGACACGATGCTCCCAACCTCGTCGTGCGGCACGCGACTTTCGCCTCGAGCGATCGGTCATACCGGATTCACGGGCACGTCGCTCTGGATCGATCCCGAGAAGAACCTGTACGTCGTGCTATTGACGAATCGCGTCCACCCCACGCGTGACAACAACGGGATTCAGGCGTTCAGGCGCCGCCTGCACGATGCGGTCGCAGATCACTGGCAGTGATTCGTCCATCGCGCATCGTCCATCGCCCATCGCCCATCGTCTTAACAATCATGCGATCAGAGACCGCCACCCCCGCGGCGGATCGGAGGCTGCCCCGTCGGATTGGCAGGGCCGAAGCCGCGACCATTCGGAAACCCCCGGCCGCCGGGAAAGCCGCGACCGCGCCCCGGCCCGTTCGGCTCGCCTCTGCCGCCCGGCGGAAACGGCTGGCCGCCAGGACCAAGCGGCGCTGTCGGCTGCTGGTTCACGTACAGGAACGTCCACTCGTTGTAATGATTGCGACCGAGATACAGGCGAATCGATTCGTCTTTGCTCTTGCTCACGACGCCGATCAGCGCGCCGACGACCGCACCCTGCGTGGGTTGACCGAATGCGCTGCCTGCGGTGCTGCCGGGCTGCGAAAGCCCCGGCGGGGCGCCTTGCGGAGTCTGCCCCGGAATCTGGCTGCCGGCGCCAAGAATCTGGAAGTCGTCGTTCGTAATCGGATCTTTGTATTTCTTGCGGAGGAAACGGCCCGTGACCAGGGCATCGACGTTTGGCGGAAGAGCGCCCATACGGGCCTGATAGAGACGGATGGCGCGAACGTATTGCTGTCCGCGCCAGACGAGCTCCTCTTCCTTGGCGCGACGCGCGTCGTGTTTCCAGACCGGAAGGGCCACGGACATCAGCACGGCCATCACCGCCATCGCGACCAGCAGCGCCGCCATGGCGTAGCCCGATTCGCACGTTCGCGCTTGACCCCGTAAACCCATGAGGCTATTATCCTTAGCGCCGCCTATGCTAACACATCTGCGACGGGCCCTGCCCCTTGTGGCCATTGCGTCGGGTCTCCTGCTTCCAATTGTCGTGTCGAGCTGCGACAAGGTTCCGCTGCTCGCGCCGACGGGGACGACCATCAATCTCTTTGCAACCAGCAACACCGTCTCGCTGAATTCCTCGATCGACGTCATCGCAACGGCAATCGAAAACGGCACAGACGTCGGGGGCGGAAGCGGGACGACCACGTCGACCGCGGGCGCGGGGACGCCGGTCCAGAACGGCACGCTCATATCCTTTACGACGACGATCGGCAACATCCAGCCGAGCGAGGCCCGCACGCACAATGGCCAGGTGACCGTGCAGCTCGTCACCGGCTCACAGAGCGGGACGGCGACGATCACGGCTTACTCGGGGGGCGCGTCGAAAACGCTTCAGGTGAAGGTCGGCACGGCGGCGGCGAGCCGGATCAGCGTGACCGCATCGCCCCAGTCCCTCGGTTCGGCCGGCGGGACGTCCACGATTTCCGCAGCCGTCACAGACGACGGTGGCGCACCGGTCTCTGGAATTCCCGTGAGCTTCAGCACGGATCAGGGAACGCTCTCGGCCCCGACCGCGAATACGGATGGCAGCGGCGTCGCCACGACGCTGTTGACGACAACGGCGACTGCCACGGTCACCGCGACCGCGGGGGCAGCCACAGCGGTCACGACAAAGGTCAACGTTGGCGCGCGTCTCAATCCGACGATCATTGCCAACCCGGCGGCGACGACTGCCGGAACTCCGGTGACGTTCAACATCACCACCGCGTCCGCGGCAAACATCCGCGATGCGCTGATCGAATTCGGCGACGGGGACAGGCAGGATCTCGGGGCGATTGGCGAGAAGGCGCAGACGAGCCACACGTATAACGACTCGGGTCAGTTCACCGCACGCGTCACGGTGACGGATGCAACGGGTGCGACGGAGTTCGCCGTCACGACGGTGACGATCGGCTCGCTGCCCGTGTCGCTCGCGGCGAGCCCGAATCCGGTCAAGGTGAACAACCCGACGGTGCTCACCGCAACGGTGCCGGGCGGCACTCAGATCGAGAGCTATACGTTTACATTCGACGACAACACATCGCCGGTCACGACGGCCAGCAACACCACGCCCCATACGTTCACCACGCGCGGCACGCACATCGTGCGCGTCGACGTGGTCGCCGTCGGCGGCGCGACCGGCCGGAACCTCACGCAGGTCGCCGTCCAATGATCGGGAGCGCAAGGGAATGGCAGACTGACGATGGCCGATCAGTCTGCAATTCTGCGAAGTAACTGGTCGAGTTCGTCAGGGTGAGCGGCGCGGGTGAACGCCTCGTGCTTTTCGATCAGCTTCCCCTTCACCAGCTGCGTGAGGCAGTCCTCCAGCGTGAACGAGCCCAAGCGCCTCGTGATGGTCATCTCCTGGTGAAAGTGCTGCAGCGCATTCCGCCTGATGTGTTGACGGGCGCCGTAGCTCACGATGAGCAGTTCCGCCGCGGGGACCAGACCTCCGCCGATTTTCGGGATCAACTGCTGTGTCATGACCGCGGTGAGAGCCATCGCGAGCTCCTGCCGGATCGTCGGCTGACGCTCCGTCGGAAATGAATCGGCGATTCTCGCCACGGTTGATGCAGCGTCGGTCGTATGCACCGTCGAGAACACGAGGTGTCCGGTCTCGGCCGCCGCGAGCGCGATGCGCATCGTCTCCGGATCGCGCATCTCGCCAACGACGATGACATCCGGCGCCTGGCGCAGAGATGCACGCAGCGCGGACGGGAAGTCCGGAGCATCGATGCCGATCTCCACCTGCTCGATGATGGCGGACTGATTCGCGTGCAGGTACTCGATCGGATCCTCGATCGTGACGATGTGCCGCGGATCGCGCGCGTTGATCTCGGCGACGATCGCCGCGAGCGTTGTCGACTTGCCTGATCCCGTCGGCCCGCCGATGAGGACTAGGCCGTGCGGAAGCCGCGAGAGCAATTCGATCGATGCCGGCAGGCCAAGCTCCGCCAGCCGCGGCACGCGCGTCGGCAGCGCCCGAATCGCCGCGGCCGGCTGGCGCCGTTCCCGATGCAAATTGATGCGGAAGCGACCTAGAGAAGCGATGCTGTACGACGCGTCGGCGACTCCGCCCGACTCATAGCAATTCCTGGCGTATTCAGGCAACGCCTCGACGACGCTCTCTTCGACGGCAGCACCGTCCAGCGGTTCTGGAGCGAGAGGTCGCAGGCGACCGTCGATCCGTACGGATGGCGGAGCGCCGGACACGAGCAGCAGGTCGCTGCCACCGGCTTCCACGACGAGTTGTAACCACCGGTCGAGGCGTCCAGGCAAGGACTTCTGAATTGCCAGATTGAAGGCTGCGATTGTCGATCGGCAATCCCTCCCCTCACCAGTCGGCGTAGTTCGAGCCATCGAGCGCCGTCCCGGGGGCGCCGCTCTTGATGTCGTACACGCCCGGCTCCGCGCTCGGATTGTTCGGATCCGGCTCGGCGGGGACGGTCTGCCACGTGTCCTTCGATTTCGTGATCGGATCTTCCGGTACCGCCCGCAGATACCCGTCGCTCACGAGCGAGTCCAGCGACGAGGGATACTTTCCTTTGTCGGCGTAGTACTGATCGATCGCATCGCGCATCCGGAAGAGGTCCTGTTTGAGCACCGCTTCCTGCGAGCGGAGGACGCCGTTGCGGTAGTTCACGATCGCCATCGCCGCGAGGATCGAGATCAGCGAGATGACGACGAGCAGCTCGACGAGCGTGAAGCCGGCTTCGGCGCGTCGCCGCCGCGCGCTACCAATCCTTGTATTTCGTACCATCGAGCGCCTTCCCGTCTGATTTCGTGTAGACGTCGAAGACGTTGCCTCCCGACCACGACGTCGAGTCTGGTTTGTCCTGATACGAGCGCAGGCCCCACTCGGTCGAGTGGGTGATCGGATCCATCGGGATCCGGCGCAGGAACTTCAGCTTGCGCCCGCTTTGATCGTTGTTCACGGCCACGCCGTCCACGAGCGTCTGCAGGTCGGGCGGATAGTTCTCCGCGCCCGCCTTCAGTTCCGTCGGCGCGATGACGCCGGCGTCGGCGGCGTCCTTGAACTTGTCGATCGCGTTCCGCATATCGCGAAGGTCGCGGCGCAGCTCTTCTTCCCGTATCCGCTGTACGCTCACCTTGGCGAGCGGCATGACCGCCGACGCGAGGACCAGCAGGATCGTGGCGACGACGAGGAGTTCCACGAAGGTGAACCCTCGTTCGCCCGACTGTGTCCTCTGAAGCGCCCTGCGTGCGATTCCGTTCATCTCGCCTCGCGTTTCCGCCTTCCGCAGCTTCCCTGTCGGCTCTACCGCACCGTCACTGTCACGGGTGAGAAGTTGAGCGCGATCGGGGTTCCCTCGGGAGTGTTCGCAACGCCGTTCACGTTGATCTGGGCCGTGCCCGGGCTGACCGCATCGAAAATAATCGCCGCCAGCAGTCCCGCTCCCGACGCGCCGGTCTGATCGCCCGTGCGGCTGACGGCGATGTCGATCCGTCCGGCCGTCGAATCGACACGCGGCGCGAACGCCGCAGCCACTCCGCCCTGGCGCATGAACGTGCCTTCCTGCACGGTGCGCACGCGCAGCACCGCGGGGTTATAGGTGATCGACACCGACAGCACTGACACACGCGAGGCGTTGTTGATCGATACCGGCATCGTGTACGGACCGCCGGCGACGCGGAACTCGGTGCCCGGAGGCGTCACGATGATCTGCGCCGGCGTGGCTGGTCCGGGCGCGGCGCCGGACGGCGTTGGCGGCGCGGCCGGCTGTGCCGCTTCGCGCGGAGGCGTCGCAGGTGCTGCCGCTGCTGCCGGGTTCGCCGGCGGCTCACCCGTTGGCACCTGCGGTACGGGCTGCGGGGTCACAACGCCCGGCACAGGTGACGTGCCCGGAGGCAGCGGGGGATTCACGGGTTGCACGCCGGGTGGCGCGGCGACCTGCCCGGTTGGCAGTCCAGGCGGCGGCTGGTTGTACGGGCTCGTGCCGCCCGTCGGATTCGTCGGCTGCGCGGGCGCCGTGCCTCCGGTCTGCGTCAGGTCGGGCTGTGTCGAGATCAACGGCGGCGGCGCGGTCAACCCGACGTTCTGCTGCGTGCCGATGTAGATCGATCCGAGATCGTCCGCCGTGATCTCCTGCGACCGCACGATGTGCGGCGTGATCAGCATGACGATGTCGGTGTCCTCGTCGCGGTTGTTGTTCCCCGAGAAGAGCTGCTTCAACACGGGCACATGGATCGCGCCGGGGACGCCCTGGATGTCGCGCGTCGCATTCTGCTGCATCAGGCCCGCCAGGAGGTTCGATTCCCCTTCGCGCAGCCTGAGATGCGTCGTCACCTTGCGCGACGTGAAGGACGGGATGCTCTGACCGGCCACCACGATGTTGCTGCCGAGCGCGCTGTTCTCAATCGAGAGTTCCAGCTGGATGTCGCCGTCGTAGGTCACGCGCGGCGTGATCTCGAGGTTCACACCAATAGGACGATAGCTGTACGAGCTGGTCGGGATCGTCGCGATCCCGCCGGCTCCGGAGGCGCCGAACGCCGTCGTGATCACGGGAATCTCGGAGCCGAGGTTCAGCGTCAGCTTGTTGCCTTCCGCGCCGCGCAGCTCCGGCTTCGCGAGCAGCTTCGTGCGGCTGTCGCTTTCCAGGAAGTTCACAATCGCCGTCGGCACGCCCAGATAGAAATCGGCGGTGCTCACGCCCTGACTGATCGTGTTGAGGTTGAAGGGCGGCGGCGTGCCGACGCCTCCTCCTGCCAGGTTGGGCGGCGCGACCTCCGGCGAGAAGATCAGGTTCATCGAGTAGTTGCTGAGATTGATCCCGTACTGCTTCACACGGACGCGATCGACTTCGAGGATCTCGATGTCGAGCAGCACCTCGGCGCGTGGCTTGTCGTTCGCCTTGATCACACGCTCGACGATGTCGACGACCGGTGCCGTCCCGCGCACCGTAATGGTGTTCGCGGTCTTGTTCGGCATCAACGTCGGCGCGTTCTGCATGCCCGGCACGCGCATGATCGTGTTGACGATCGTCGCGAGCTCGGTGGCGTCGGCGTTCCCGATCGGAATCACCCTGATCACCAGCTCGTCGTAGCGCTGGTGCATCGTCGGGTTGTCCGGGATGACGAGGATCGTGCGCGGGTTCACGACCTTGTAGAAGTTGCCGGTGCTCGACAGGATCTCGTTGAGCGCCTGCTCGATTGTCACGCCGTCGAGATCGACCGAGTACGCGACGTCGTGGAACGACGCCTCGTAGGTGATGTTGACCCCCGTCAACGACCCGATGGTATTGAGAATGTCCCTGAGGCTCGCGTTGTTGAAATGCAGGCGGATCGGCTCGCGCGAGGCCGGGTTCAGCAGCGGCGGTGCATTGACCGCCTTCGCCTGCTGGCGCATCTGTTCGAGGCGCGGCCGCTGTTGTGCGGCCTCGAGGCGCTCGCGGATCGTGCGTTCCAGCTCCGCGACCTTCGCCACATTCAGACGATTGGTGCTGTCGAGTTCGAGCGCGCGTCGGTATTCCGCGAGCGCGCCATCGAGCTGGTCCTTCTTCTCGAGTTCGCGACCCTTCTCGATGTGCACGCGTGCGGCTTCTTCCTGCGCGCGCTGCAGGCTGATCTTGTATTCCGCGCTGTCGGGATTGTCCTGGACCGCCTGGCGGAAATACGCGACCGCGGCGTCCCAGTCGCCCGCGCGCATGGCTTCCTGGCCGTGGCGGAACGAACGGCCCGAGGCGCAGCCGCCTGCCACCATGGCCAGCACCAGAATCCCACTCAACCTGTGCACGAACGTTTTCTGCATGTGTGTCCCCGGCGCCCACTCTCGGGTCGCCCTACAGGTGCGGCGCTGACGGGCGCGCCCTACAGCGACGAGGCCCCCTGGCCCGTCAGCGGAATCGTCTGCCTTCCGCTTCCGTCGAGGTACTCGAGAACGACCGACTCCACGCCGATGTGCACGATGCGGTATTGCCCCAGGATGATATCCCCCTCATGGCCACGCGGCCGCAATCCGTGGCCGTCAGAAAACAACGCCACGACACCCGCGCTCGGACTTTCAAGGCGACCGATGAATTTCAGTGGGATCGGCGGCGGCCCCTGCGGCACCGGCGGCTGCGGGGCACCCCCCCGCCTGCCGCCGGGAACGGCGCCGGGGACCGGGGGGCCCTCGCCGGATGGAGGCGGCGGCGGTGCCGCCTTCGCCTCGAACCGGAACGGGTTGCGCGCCATCGAGTCCGGTGCCGGGGGCGGCGCCTTCAACCGATCGAGACGCACCTCGAGCGATGCCGGATCGCCGGCCGTTCCTCTCGCGACGATCTCGGCTGAGGAGTTGGACGGCGGCGCACCGGGGGCGGCCGCCGGCCACATCCAATAGACGACGACGCCGATCAGCGCCAGGCCCAGACCGACGACGAACGATGGACG
>Ga0310810_10005238_pt1 | contig 14481 bp, 13 predicted proteins | sample NCmetagenome_FD_207641 | JGI IMG/M metagenome (GOLD analysis project Ga0310810, IMG submission 207641) | Soil microbial communities from experimental microcosm in Duke University, North Carolina, United States - NC | ecosystem: Engineered > Artificial ecosystem > Soil microcosm > Unclassified ... | reverse complement strand
GAGGTGAGCCGGCGCTATCTCGCCGGCGCCGATCTGGTGCTCTTCTGCGAGGAAGCGGGCGACGCGTCTGACGCTACCGAGCGCGCAGCCTTCCTGGGGGAAGTCGCTTCACCGATCCTGTTCGTCACCACCAAAGCAGATCTCGCAGGTCCGACCGACCGCCCGCCTGACCGCCTGACCGTCGCTGTTTCCACGGTGACGGGTCTTGGGTTGGACACCGTCAAGCACAAGCTCGCGGAGGCCGCGTTCGGCAGTCTCGTGCGATTGGGCGATGTGGAGCCGATCGTGACGCGTGAGCGGCAGCGGTTGGCGCTGGCCGAGGCGCTGCGCGAGCTCGATGGCTTTCATGCGGCGCGAGCGGGTGGTGTGGATGCGGCGGCGGCGGCAACGCACCTCGTGGCCGCGGTCGGCGCGCTGGACGATCTCATTGGGGTGGTCACCCCGGACGACGTGCTGGATCGGGTGTTCGGGAGTTTCTGCGTCGGGAAGTAACGCGCTGCGCTACTCGGGTGGGGCCTCCCCGCTCGAGGCGATGCGCCAGATTTCGTCCGCCAGCCACTCCAGCCGCTGCTGGGCCTGTTCCCGTTCCTCCGGGGTCATCGTGGCGGCGCGGGCGGCGACGTCCCGGGCGTGTCCGACGAACTCTTCGAGTATCTCCCGCAGCGAATAGTTGCGCCTGCGTTCCGGCGGTGGCGGTCCCTTGGGGGTCATGCCGTTTGCATCCCGGATGCCGCGTCGTCGGCTCGCTGGATGTCCTCCGCCGCCGCGCGCACCGTCCGCGGCAACCCGTGCTCGGTCAGGTAGCTCTCGATCAGCCGCAGGCCGAGGTAATACCCGGAGCGATCGGGGAGAACTCGCCCCTGCACCAGGCGTGACGCGGGGCTCATCCCCCCCGACAGGAACCGCAGCCGCAGTCCCAGTCCCCGCCGCGACAGCTCCGCCACCGCCGAGCGACGCAGGAATGCGTCGAGCTCCCGGATGCGGCGATACTGCCGGCGGGTGTAGCCGAAGTACTCCCACGGCTCGAATCCTGGCGCCGTCGCCTGGGATGTGGCGACGGCGATCCCTTCGTTCATCAACAACTCCCGCAGCGTGGCCCGGCTGCCCGTCGTCCAGTAGTCGTACGTTCCCTCACCCTCCTCCACGAGGCGCTTCATTTCCGCGTGGCTGGTGGGAGAGGTGTAGCGGACGGCGTGCGCGACCTCGTGGGCGATCCAGAGGGAAAGCAGATGGGGCGCGAGCCCCAGCCCGCTGGTTTGCGGGTTAGCGCGCCCGGTGAAATGCTCCAGGCAGACGAAGGCGACTCCCTTACCGTCCACGACCAGCTCGCCTGCGTTGGCCGCGCCGACCCCCACCATCAGGTACAGGTCGATCGGGCAGTCGGCTTCCAGCTGCTCGCGGGCCCGGCCGAGCGCGTCCTCGGCGATCCGCGCGACGTCCACGTCCTCCAGCAGCCGGGTCAAATCGGACCGGTCGGCCTGCACCGCCCCCGCGATCACCCGCTCGGCGTGCGGCGACTCGAGGTCGATGACGTAATTGTGCCAGTAGCTGCCGAGAATCGGAGCGTGTCGTTCGAGATACGCGTGGTAGGCCGCAACCGGGTCCGGCGCGGCGATACAGGCGAGGAACTCGGGAACGAGATTGACGAGCATGGACCGGGTCGGGCACAATTTGTGACCACCGACCCGGCGGGACAAGTCTCGGTCAGCGCACCCTGATTTCCAACGCGACGGCCTCCGACTTGACATTTGTCGGAACATCGGTCACCGAGAGCGTCACGCGATAGCGTCCGGGCACGAGCCGCCCCGGCTCGATGACGAGTCGCTCCGGCGTGACGCCCCGCCACTCGACGTCGCGATCGAATTCGAACACGACCGGTGCACTCCCACCCAGCAGCCGGACCAACGCGCTTCGAACGGGCGTGAAGGTGTAGCGCACGTGATACCGCGCCCGGGCATCCGCTCCGCGCGTCAACCCGTACACCTCCGCGTACGTGGCGAGCGAGCGTCCGGCGGGAAACACGAGGTCGGCCGGCATGGCGGAGAGCGTCGCCTCTCGATCGGCGAGACTCTCGCTCGCCGCGAGGACCAGACTGGAGAGGGAGAGCACCGCCCACGCGTAGCGGGGAAGATCAAGTCGCCGGCGCACGCGGCCCACGTGGGCCCCGGAATCCACATCGAGACCGAAATCGTAGAGTCCGGGCGGCGCGCTCACGACCAGGATGCCGGCGCCCGCCGCGCGAACGACTTCAGTCCCCGCCGTATCCCAGAGAACGACCGCGGCCGACTCGGGAGCCGTGCGCACATACAGGTCCGTCGAGCCGATCGTTGGACTCTCGAAGAACGCGCTCCAACCCTGGGCGGAGAGGGTGGCGGGCAGTGATGAGCCGTCGGTGGTGAGAAGCTTGTGAACCTGCCAGGCCCGGCGTCGCGTCATGGGCGGCGCCACGATATAGTCGCCGTGGGCACCGGACGGCCCCGGGATACCACTGAACTCGATCGTCAACGGGCCGTCGGGAGTGTCGTAGGCCCACTCGTGCGTCGCGGTGAGCCAGCCCTGCTGCCGGTCCCAGTGATCGGGGCGCCCGTGTCGCAGCCACATGAGGCCCGGCGCGGTGAGGTTTGCCCGCGCGTAGCTGGTGAGCTGCGCCGTGGTGTCGTTGAATTCTCGCACGTCTGGTAGCAACAGCCGCGCCGGTGCCAGGGTGTCGAGCGGTTCCACGCCGCTCCGCAGGGCCGCCAACACCGCGTCGTTCAGATAGGTCGCTTCGAGTGCGCGGGCGGCGGCGGAGCGTTGGAACCGAGCGTATGGATGCAGCAGCGGAAACATCCGCCGAGCCTGTGCGAGCCTCCGGAAATGCTCGGCGATCCGCTCGTTCTCCGGCGTAACCAGATTGGGATCACGCCGGCTCCAGAAGTCCAAGAAGAAGCGGCGGCGCTCTCCCGGTATGAGGGAGTCCTGGCGTGCCGTCTCCCGAGGAGAGGCGATCATCCAGACCTGGCTCCAGAGCGCCCCCGTCGAGTCAGCGTCTGCGGTGGCCAGCGCGGAGTCGTACCACGCGTATCCCCGGTCGTCCCGACCCGCGTCGAACGCCGCCTCCGCCCGCAGCAGGAACCCGGGCAGATATCGGCCCCGTCGCGCCAGGACGAGTGCGGCGAGGGAATCAGCCCGACCGGGTTCCTCCAGCTCAATGGCCAGGCGGGCGCGGCGCTCCAGCGCCACCATGTCGTTCGGGTATCGCGCGAACGCCGCGTCGGCGCGGCGCCTGCTGCCCTCGTCCTGATACAATTGCGTGAACAGCGTCCAGCAGTCGGCGTAATCGGGTACCAGCTCGAAGATCTTGAGGATCGCGTCGCGAATGATCCCCTCGCCCTCGTCGCTGCCCAGGAACTGGCCTACGCGGACCTGCCAATACAACGCCTCGGGTTTGCGCGGGTCGAGCCGCACGGCTTCGCGGAACTGAGCGAGCGCCGCGTAGCGTCCCACGACCGGCCAGAGATGCCACACGCGACCGAGGAGCAGATGTGCCGAGGCGTCGCGGGGATGCGCGGAGACGAGTTGCTCCGCGATGTTTCGGGCGGCAGGGAGTTGGTGTGCGGCGATCAGTGACTCTGCCCGGGCGGACAGTGAATCCTGCGACGACAGCAGCAACAGGAAGGGCAGCATACGTCAGTGCCGGTCCCGCATCCTCCGGCTCATCTCGGCGAGGAACTTCCGCTCTGCGGGCGTCAGGCTGTTGATCCCGCTGGCCGAGATCTTTTCAAGGACACGGTCGACCTCCGCCTGAGCGCGGTCAGGGGAGCGTCCCCGTGGCGCGCTGGCGCGCCGCGTCGGGTCGCTGGAGCGGGCCACGAGCGCGGCTGAGGAGACCACCGCTTCGGTCGACACGCTCTTGCGCAGGTGTTTCTCGTGGCGCGACGTGCGCCAGTCGGCAGTCTTCAGGATCAGGAGCGCCGTCCCGATTCCACCGAGGTGCGCGAGGTGGGAAATCCCGGTCGCCGAGCTGAGCCACGCCAGCGCGAGCGAAATCCCGATCGCGAAGACGACCAGCCATTTCGCCGCGAACGGCTCGGGGAAGGGGAATACCTGCACCGGTGCGTCCGGCCAGTACCAGGCGAACGCCGCGGCGACACCGAGCACGGCGGCCGACGCTCCCACCAGGTAGCCGAGGGGAATGATCTGCGACAGGAGCCCGGCGAGGACCGCGCCGCCCAGGCCACACAGCAGGTAGAACCCGACGAACCGCCTTCCGCCGAGCCGCGCTTCGACCGGAGGCCCGAAGAAGTACAGCGCGAGAAGATTGAAGAAGAGGTGCAGGATCCCTTCGTGAGCGAACTGATAGGTGATCAGTGTCCACGGTCGCGACCAGACCGCGACCGGTGAGAAGGCAAACAGCTCCAGGTGCGCCGGAAACACCGTCCGCTGCAGCAGGAAGACGATCAGATTAGCGACCAGCAGCCGTCCCACCCAGGGAGTCACCCCGTCGGTGCGATCGGGAGTCATGGTGTCGTTATTCACGCCGGTCATGGCCAAAGTTCCGCGCTAGGCTGCAGATTCGCTCGCACATCTCAGGATAGTCGATCCCCGCCGCCCGTGCTGCCTGCGGGAACAGGCTGGTACGGGTCAACCCGGGCAAGTTGTTCGCTTCCAAACAAAAGATGTCCCCCGCGCTCGTCACCCGGAAGTCGATACGCGAGTATCCAGACAACTTCAGGGCGCGATGGGCTTTAACGGCCAGATCCTGCAAGTTGCGGGTGAGGGCGGCATCGAGCGATGCGGGGAAGATCTCTTCCGACATCCCCGGCGTGTACTTGCACTCGTAATCGAACAGCTCGTGCTTCGGGATGATTTCTCCTGCCGGAAGTGCTTCTGTGCCGAGTACGCCTACCGTCAGCTCGCGGCCGGGAATGAAGCGCTCGAGCATGACCTCATCGTCCCAGCGCGACGCTTCGGCGATCGCCCGGCTGAGATCCGCTTTTCGCTTCACCAGCGTGAGCCCCACCGTCGACCCCTGTTTCGACGGCTTGACGATTGCCGGCCAGCCGATGACCCGATCGACTACGGCAGGATCGAAATCGGGAGCCGCCATGCACCACTCGGCGACGGGGACGCCGGCCGCCTGAAACAGGCGCTTGGAGAGATCCTTGTCCACGGCGAGCGCGGAGCCCAGGGGTCCCGAGCCGGTGTAGGGCGTGCCGATGACTTCGAGCACCGCCTGGAGCAGGCCACCCTCGCCGGCGCCGCCATGAACGACGAGGAACAGTACGTCGGCCGTTTGCACGACCTCGAGCCGGGCGAGGTCGCCCGACAGCATGCGGCGCTCGCCCGCGACCAGGTTCGACACGTCGGGGAGGGCCGTACCGACTTCGGTTCGGAGCAGGCGCCGCTCGACGTCCTCCGTGAGAAAGCCGGTCGCCAGGTCGACGACGGCGACGACGTGCCCCCGCCCCCGCAGCGCGGCGACGACCTGGGCGGCTCCCGCGAACGCGACGGTGCGTTCGACCGTGGCGCCGCCCGTCAACACGGTGATCCGCATCTACCGGATGCCGGCCAGCTGGTGCAGCAGGTCGTAACGGGTGATGATACCGGCGAGCTGACTGTCGCGCCGCACCAGGGCGGCCGGCGTCTGACGCGACAGGAGCGCGCTGAGCCGGTCGAGCGGCCAATCGGCGTCCACGACGGGGAACGGCGGGTCCATCACCTCCCGCACCGGGCGGTCGAGTGTGGTGGCGTTCTCCAGGGCACGCGCCATCAACGCCTGCTCGCTCACCGAGCCCACGCCGTCCGTGCCCTCGAGCACCGGGAGCTGCGACACGTTGTAGGTACTCATCAGGTTCAGCGCCTGCCGGACCGTCGCCTGTGGTCCGACGGAGGCGAGCGGCGGCGCCGCGTGGTCCTTGTGGGCCACCAAGTCGGCGACGGTCCTGCGCTCGCTCTCGATCAGCTGGTTTTCGCGCAGCCACTCGTCGTTGTAGACCTTCGAGAGATACCGCTCGCCGGTGTCGGCGAGCACCACGACGACGCACGCGGCGGGATCGTCGAGCCGCCGCGCGACTTCGAGCGCGGCCACCAGGTTGACGCCGGTCGAGCCGCCGCAGAACAGCGCTTCCTCTCGCGCCAGCCGTCGCGTCATCGCCATCGCCTCCACGTCGCTCACGGTGATCCATTCATCGACCACGTCGAAATGCAGCGACGTCGGGATCTTGTCGCCTCCGATGCCTTCGACCTTGTACGGCGCGCCCTCGCCTTTCACACGGGTGGCCGCGTAGTCACGATAGATCGAACCGGCCGGGTCCCCCGCGACTACCCGCACTGCCGGGTTCTTTTCTTTCAGGTACCGGCCCGCTCCGCTCACCGTACCTCCGGTGCCGGGAGCGCAGACGAAGTGCGTGATCTTGCCATCCGTCTGCGTCCAGAGCTCGGGGCCGGTCGTGCGGTAGTGGGCCTCGGGATTCACCGGGTTGTAGTGCTGATCGGCGAAGATCGCGTTCTCCAGCGACGCCGCGATGGCGCGCCCTTTCATGATGTAGTTGTCGGGGTGATCGGGAGCGACGGCCGTCGGGGTGATGATTACCTCGGCGCCGAGGGCACGCAGCAGCCGGGCTTTCTCCTGGGACATCTTGTCGGGCATCGTGAAGATGCAGCGGTACCCTTTCACCGCGGCGGCGAGCGCGAGCCCGATCCCCGTGTTGCCCGAGGTCGCCTCCACGATCACCCCGCCCGGACGCAGCCGGCCCGAGCGCTCCGCCGCCTCGATCATCGCGACGCCGATCCGATCCTTCACCGAGCCGCCCGGATTGAAGATCTCGGCCTTCGCGAACACGGGCGTCCGAATGCCCTGCGTGACCCGGTGCAGGCGGATCAGCGGGGTCCACCCGATGGTCTCCAGGACGTTGTCGTACGGCTTGGTGTGGGGATTCAAGTGGAGTCGGGCCGCGCTTTGGTGCTGTCCGGCACGGGCGTCGTGTCCTTGGGAGCGGGCGTGGTGTCGCGCCGGCCGCGGGTGGTATCTCGCCGGACGCGCGTGGTGTCGAGCATCGGAACGGACGCGGGCCGTTGCGGCGCGGCTCGCGCCGTATCGCGCCGTACGCGGGCCGTCGTGTCGCTCCGGGCGGGGCGCTGCACCGGAGGCTGCGGGGCCGGGGCGGCGGGACCGATCCCGGCCTCGGGGTGGCGAAACTCCACGGTCTGGAGAAATGAAGTCGAGATCGCCAGTCCATGGCGGTAGGCCGGCGCGTAGCGCAGTCGGCCCACGCCGCGCACTGCGGCCGTGTCGAGTGCCGCGTTGCCGCTCGATTCGGCGACCCGCGTCGACTCCGACAGGATTTTGCCGCTGGTGTCGGCGTACAGCCGCAGCACAACGTCCCCCTCGACGTGCCGGTCGTAGAGATCGGGGGGATACTGCACGGCGGGCTCGGCATTGAGCGCGACCGGCGGCTCCTCGGCGGGAGCGGCGCTCGGGTTGGCGGGCTCATCGGAGTGCCGGCAGGCGAGCACGGCCAGCGTCGCCACGAGGGCGAGACGCGTCATCCGCCCTCCGTGAGTCGGCGCTGCATGGCGGCCAGGCGCGACAGCGCCTCGAGCGGCGACAGCGTGTTGACGTCCATCTTCGCCAGCTCGTCGAGTAGCGGATGGGCCCCGCGCTCTCCGGCGAACAACCCGAGCTGCGACTCGTCGGGCAGGGGCGGGAGCGGCCGGCCGGCGACGTGATGCTCTGCTTCGAGAAGCTGCAACACCTGCCAGGCACGGGCGACGACGGGCGCCGGCAGCCCGGCGAGCTGCCCGACGTGGATGCCGTAGGAGCGGTCCGCGCCTCCGGGCTCGACCCGGTGCAGGAAGACGATCTCGTCCCCCGCCTCGCGCACGGCGACATTGAAGTTGCGGGCGTGTGCCAGCGACTCGGTGAGCTGCGTCAGCTCGTGATAGTGGGTGGCGAAGATCGTCTTGCAGCCGATCTGGTTGTGCAGGCACTCCGTGACCGCCCAGGCGATGGCGACACCATCGTAGGTGGACGTCCCGCGGCCGATTTCGTCCAGCAGGACGAGACTCCGGGCAGTGGCGCCGTGCAGGATGGCGCTCGTTTCGCTCATTTCGACCATGAACGTGGACTGGCCGCGGACCAGATTGTCCGACGCGCCGACGCGGGTGAACAACCGGTCGACGACGCCGATCGCCGCCTTCCGCGCCGGGACGAACGATCCGATCTGGGCCAGGATCACCGCCAATCCCACTTGCCGCAGCACCGTCGACTTGCCCGCCATGTTCGGCCCGGTCAGGAGAATCACGCGCCCGGCTTCGTCGAGGCGTACGTCGTTGGGGATGAAGGCCTCCCGCGGCATCATCCGCTCGACCACGGGGTGCCGGCTGCCGTCGAGCGCCAGCGCGAATCCCTCGGTCACCTCGGGGCGGCAATAGCGGTCGCGCTCGGCGAGGTCCGCCAGACCTGCCCAGACATCGAGTCGCGCCAATGCGGCCGCGGTGCGTTGCACCCGAGCGACCGCTTCGCCGACCCGGTGCCGCAGCGCTTCGACCAGCTCGGCCTCCCGGGAGACCATGCGCTCTTCCGCGGTCAACACCTTCGACTCGTAATCCTTCAGCTCCGGCGTCACGAACCGCTCCGCTCCGGTGAGCGTCTGGCGGCGATCGTAGTCCGGCGGAACCTGCGCGAGGTTCGAGCGCGTGACCTCGATGTAATATCCGAAGACGCGGTTGTACCCAACCTTCAGCGATGCGATACCGGTGCGCTCCCGCTCCCGGGCCTGCAGCCCGGCGATGTACTGTTTGCCGCCGTCGCGCGCCTGGCGCACCAGGTCGAGCTCGGCGTCGTAGCCGGGCCGGATCGCGTCGCCTTCGTTGGCCTGCGCGGGGGGATTATCCACCAGCGCTCGCGACAGCTCGGCCGCGATATCGGCGAGGGGATCGAGGTGCTCCGCTGCCGTGTCGAGCGCCGCGGCGCGGTCCCGCCCCGCGATCCCATCGAGCGCCGTTCCGACGTCGGGGAGCTTGAGTAGCGAGTCCCGCAGGTGCCCGAGCTCGCGGGGAGTCGCCCGTCCCATCGCGGCCCGCGAGGCCAGTCGCTCGAGATCGCGCACGCCGTCCAGCGCTTCACGCAGCCGGTCGCGGCCGCGCGCGTCGCCGGCCAGCACGCCGACGGCATCGAGCCGGGCATTGATCGCGCCGGGATCCACGAGTGGCGCCAGAAGCCAGCGTCGCAGCAATCGAGCGCCCATCGGCGTCAGGGTGCGATCGATCGTTTCGAGCAGCGTGGTCCCGGGCGCCCCGGCCCGCAGCGGCTCCACCAGCTCCAGATTGCGGCGCGTCATGTCGTCGAGCGGCAGGACGTCGCCGCGCCGCAGGAGCCGCGGGTGTCCGAGATGCGGCAGACCGCCCGGTTTGAGCTCGCGCGCGTAGCGCAGCAGCGCGCCGGCGGCTCCGAGTGCGGGAGCATCCCCGGCCTCCACGCCCAGGCCGTCGAGCGTGGCGAGGCCGAAGGTGCGCACCAGGTCCTCGCGCGCCAGCTCGGGATCGAATTCCCACGCCTCCCGCTCGGCGACGGACAGCGTCCGGAGCACGTCGGCGGGGAGAGCCGTCACGGCGGTCGCGTCGACGCCGGCCGGCAATACCAGCTCGGGTGCTTCGTAGCGCGCCAGCGCCGCGGCGATCTCTTCCCGCGCCACGACTTCGAGTGCGAACTCGCCGGTCGAGAGATCGAGGGCCGCCAGCCCGATCGCGTCGGCGAGCGGGGCCAGCGCCACCAGAAAATTGTTGCGATTCCGCTCAAGCCATTCATCCGTGAGAATCGCGCCCGGAGACAGCGTCTCCACCACTTCCCGGCGGACCAGCCCTTTCGCCAGACGCGGATCTTCCACCTGCTCACAGATCGCCACGCGGTGGCCGTTGCCGATGAGACGGCGCAGATATTCCGTGGCCGCTTTCACCGGTACTCCGGCGAGCGGCACCTCGGCGGCGCCGCCGTTGTTGCGCGACGTCAGCGTCAGGCCGAGCTCCCGCGCGGCGAGCTTGGCATCGTCCTCGAACATCTCGTAGAAATCGCCCATCCGGAAAAACAGGATCGTCTGCGGGTGCCGCGACTTGATCTCGCGGTATTGCTGCATCAGCGGCGTATCGACCACGATGAGCGGTGCGTAGGGCCGGGGTGCCGCCTCCCCGTTGCTCACGGCTCCTCCACCAGGAACGGCTGGCCTCCGAAGCGCGTCTTGAGCTGCCCCTGGGCGCGCTGGGCGGCGTCGCGCGTCGCATAGGGCCCGACGCGGACTTTCATGTACCCCGACGAATCGCGAACGACGTGCGCCGGAAAACCCATGGTCTTGAGCCGGCTCATCATGTCGTCGATCTGCGGTGCGCTCTTTCCCATGAGAACCTGGACCGCGAAGCGGCTGCCGCCGCGATGCGCCTGGGTATCGACACTCGTGCTCGTTGATGCGACGGACGGACTCGTCGACGCGACCGACGGACTCGGTGCGTGGCAGCGCTCCGCGTAGAATGCCACCTGGTTCTTGAGCTCGATGTCGTCGCCCGTAGCGGCCAGGGCGTCGCGGACGTAGGCGCAGCCGCGGGTCTCGTCCCGCAGGTCGAACGCCGAGCGTGCCCCGACGAATTCCGCCCGGGGGAGGTGGGGAGAGTCAGGGTAATCGCGGCGCAGCCGCTCGACGGACTGGATCGCCGAGGCTGGATCGTTCTGCGCTTCGTAGAGCTGCGCGAGACGCAGCAACGCGTCGTCGGCCCACGACGAGCGGCCATACTCGACCACGACCCGCTGCAGACTGGTAGCGGCGGAGCGTGGGTCGGAGGCGAGCATCCCGCCCTGAACGTAGAGCGCCTCGGGATAGATCGTGTCCTGGGGCGACAGCGTCGTCAGGAGCCGGCGCACGACCGCTCGCGCCGAGTCGGCGCGCCCCGACTGGGCGAGTGAAACCGCGGTCTGCAAGCGTGGGTCGAGCGGTGCCTGAGCCGCAACCCCTTGTCGTAGGGCGGCGATGATCACGGCCGTTGCCACGACCTTGCAACGATGGTTCACGCGGCCTCCCGGGCGAAAACGGTGAGCGACAGGACGAGCTGGCGCATCATGCCCGCCTCGTCCGAAACGCCGGTGGTCTTGAGCGCGAGATCGGTGGCGAGCGCCAGTCGCAGCGCCCGATCGAGGTCGCGAGCGCTCCACCGCTCACCCCAGGTCGCCCACTGCGCCGCCTCGATCTTATAGCTCCGCAGCCCAAACGGCCGCGCCGCCAGGAGATGGCGGAACAATGAATCGACGAGTCGCCCGCGCGGCGTGCCGCGGTCGAGCTCACCGCGAGCCAGCGCGGCGCCCACGAGCGCCGTCCCGAGAGCGCCAACCATGCGGACGCCGGTCATCCCGGACTGCTCGAGCACTGGCTCGACCAGCCTGGCGGCGCGTGCCGGCGCGGGCTCGAGGGCGGCGTCGATCAAGTCTTGCAGCGTTTCCCCCTGCCGCACGCCGACGAGGGTCGTGACGTCGGCCGCCGTCGCGGCCCGCCCTACCACCAGCGCCGCGAGCTTGGTGAGTTCCTGGCGCAACGCGCTCAAGTCGGCGCCGACCGACGCCACCAGCAGCTCGGCGGCCGCCGGCTCGATCGCGACCCCGATGGTGGGCGCCGCGTGGGCAACCCAGCGGAGCGCCCGCTCCGGGGGCAGGCGCTGGGTGGCCACCGCGGTGGCCCGGGAAGCGAGATCGGACTCCGGGGCCTCGGCATCCGACTGCACTAGCACCAACAGGGTCGTCGGATTGGGGTGTTCGAGGTAAGCGAGGAGGGCGTCGCGCGGCTTGGATTTCTTGCGGAGCTGCTCCACGCCGCGCAGCACCACGGCGCGACGCTCCGCGAGCATGGGCAACGTGTTGAGCAAGGCGTGCATCGCCTCGGGATCCAGACCCGCTGCCCACCGCGTGTCGAGGTTGAAATCCCGTCCCTCGGGTGGGACGGCGCGATCCACCAGGGCGCGGATCGCTTCGTCTTTCAGGACGTCCTCTTCGCCGTGCAGATAGTAGACGGGGTCGGGGTCGCCGTGCTTGAGCGCGCGCAGGAGCGCGTCAAAGGAAAGCGCCGCCATACCGTCGAAGCTACCGCTGGTGGGGAGGGGATGAAAGTGTGAGGCGGATGCTTAGCGGCTTGAGCTCGACGCGCCGCCGGGCTGCACAAATGCCGGTTCCACGTACACGGTTCCGTAGGGGTACGGATTGCCGGAAACGACGCTGCTGCGAGGATCCTGGAACGCGACAAACGGCAACCCGGCCCGGGCGACCGGCTTTGGGAAGGGGACCGGAGGCAGGGTCGGGGCGATCACGACCCTGGTGCGATGCTGCGCGACTTCCCAGGCGACGAGCCCGATCGCGACCGCGACGAGGAGGGCCGCTGCTAACGCGGGGCGGGCGGGCAATGCCGGCCGCCCGGCTTTGGCCCGCTCCGAAGCGAGCCGGCGCTCGAGCCGATTGCGAAACGCGCGGTCGGGCTCCTGCCCTTCGGCCTGTAGGCTCCCGATGCCGCGCTGCAGCGCGGCATCGTATCGCTGGCAAGCAGCGCACGACGCCAAGTGTCGCGCGAACTGCCGCGCTTCCCTTGGCGCCGTGATCAGCCCGTCGCGGTACTCACTGTAACGCGCGACGAATTCTCGACAGGTCATGACGGCTGGCTGTACCCGGAGACCCGGACCGGGTTCCGCCAGGAGCTACTCGACCAGCGGTTCGATCAGCTGGGCGAAGCTGTTCCGAGCCCGATTCAGTCGGCTCTTGACGGTTCCCAGGTTACAGCCGGTAATCTCGGCAATTTCTTCGTAACTCTTTCCCTCGAGCTCGCGCAGCACGAACACTACCCGGTGATGCTCGGGCAGCTGGCTGACGCAACGCTCGACAGCATCCTTGAGGAAACGCTTCCGGTACAGGTCATCGGGACGGGCGGTGGTGTCTTCAAACTGCAACGGACGATGATCGGCTTCCCAGTTGCGCTTGATCGTCTGGAAGAAGACGAGCGGATTGCGACTGCGGTTGCGCAGCTCGTTCTTCGCGAGATTCGAGGCGATCGTGTAGATCCAGGTCGAAAACTTCTTCGTCTGGTCGAAGCGATGCAGGTGCCGGAACACGCGGATGAACACCTCTTGCACGAGGTCTTCGGCGCGCTCACGGTCCCCGATGGTGCGATTGACAAAACTCAAGAGCCGGCCCTGGTAGCGATCCACCAACGAGCTGAAGGCCTGGGGATCACCCGCCAAATGCCGTTGAACTACGTGGGCATCATCTAACTCATGCAGCGCCTCGCGTTCCAGCGCCCGAGGCGACGGACTGATCGCTGTATTGATCGCTGTCATGGTCATAATGACCCTCCCATCGAAAGCCTGCCCCCCGACGCTTGTGCCTCCTACGCACGAAGTATACCGCCCGTTACACATCTCAACGACCTATGTATACGAACTTCTTAGGCGATTGCACGTGATCTATGACCCAAACCTGACCGTCCTCTCAAACGGACAGTGCGTCATTACAACCCGAGAACGAACCCGGCCATATAGAGGATTGCCACGACGGTCTTCGCGTCACTGATCTCGCCCTGCTTGATCGACGAGAGGACCTCGGAGAGCGGCCGCGCGACCACTTCGATGAACTCGTCCGGCTCGCGACTGGCCTCGACCATTGTGATATCGGTCGCAAGAAATAAATGGATCACTTCGTCGGTGAACCCGGGAGTCGTCCAGATGGTGGTGAGCCGCTCCAGCCGCCCCGCCCGGGCCCCAGCCTCCTCGCGCAGCTCTCGCAGCGCGCAGGCATCGGGCGATTCGCCGGGCTCCAGCCGTCCAGCGGGGATCTCCCACAGTGGACCGCCGGCGGCATAGCGGAACTGGCGCAGCATGAGCACGACGGGGTCGGCGCTGTCTCGCGGGGACGCGAGCGGAACGACCGCGGCGGCACCGGGGTGCCGGATGATCTCGAGCTCGCCGGTCGATCCGTCGGGGAAGTGGACGGTGTCGATATCGAGGTTCAAGACTCGTCCCGTATGGACGCGTCGCGTGGCCTGCTGCATCGCCGATACCCGGTGAAGGAACCGCAATATAGGGTTCCTCACCGGGGACGGTCATTGCTTCGTGAGGAGATCCTCGAACAACGCGAGTGCACGCGGGTCGTGCGACTGGCCGAGCCAGAAGATCGCCTTGCGGCGAATATCGGGATCGCCGTGCGTCTTCGCGATGCGGATCAGCGCCGGGACTCCTTCCTCCCGCGGGCGCTGCGACAGGGCGAAGACCGCCTGTTCGCGCACCTCACGGTCGACGGTGTCCTCCCCCACGAGCGAGTCGAGCCCGCGCGTCGCCGCTTCCTCAGCCGCCTGCGACACCCAGAATACCGACGAGCGCCGCGTCGCCTCGGGCACCGTCTCGTCGCGCGCCAGGCGCAGCAGCTCGGGCCAGGCGGTCACGCTGTCCGCCAGCGTCGCGACGAACACCGCGCGCTCCCCGACC
>Ga0310810_10005237_pt1 | contig 14482 bp, 12 predicted proteins | sample NCmetagenome_FD_207641 | JGI IMG/M metagenome (GOLD analysis project Ga0310810, IMG submission 207641) | Soil microbial communities from experimental microcosm in Duke University, North Carolina, United States - NC | ecosystem: Engineered > Artificial ecosystem > Soil microcosm > Unclassified ... | reverse complement strand
CGCTTCGCTCCCTGCAAATGGCTCCATGCATAACGGTCATGTCCCGCGAACGCGGGTAGCAAGTACGCCGAGGCCTATCCTCGTCATTGCGAGCGCAGCGAAGCAATCCACTCTTTCTTTGTGCGGTGACATGGATTGCTTCGTCGCTTCGCTCCTCGCAATGACGGGATAGTGTGGCGGCATACAAAACTGTCATCATCCGCGAAAGCGGATGATCCAGTACGCCGCGGTGTTTCGGTTCTATCATCGGCGTCTCTGGAATACTGGATCGTCCGTCTTCGCGGACCATGACCGGGGATGTGTGTTCGCATTCTCGCGACGCCCGTCGCGCAAACTCATCAGGCCAATTTCGCCGGCAACGCCAGCTCGAAGATCGATCCCTTCGAACCTGACCAGGCCAGGCGCAGCGTTCCGCCGTGATTTTCCGCAATCGTTCGGCTGATCGCCAGACCGAGACCCATGCCCGCATCCTTGGTCGTGAAGAACGTATCGAAGATGCGATCTCGATCTTCTGCCGGAACTCCGCCGCCGGCATCCTGAACCGATAGCAGGATTGTCGATCCTTCCCTGATTTCGGTCATCACCTTCAACCGGCGCGCCTCCGGCGCGACGGTAGCCATGGCCTCGATGGCATTCCTGAGAAGGTTCAGGATAACCTGCTGGATCTGGACGGCATCGACCTCGACCTGAACCTGATCATCCAAAAACCCGGTTGTCACCGACACCTGGTTGGCAACCAAATCCGGCTCCGACAGAGTGAGGGCCCGTCGCGCAAGATCGTTGACCCGCGTTGCCCCGCGATTGTCGGACGCCGGCTTGAATATCGCGCGAACCCCCGAAATGACTTCGTTGGCCCTGAGCGCATCGCGCTCGATATCCCTGATAATGTCGTCCATTTCGTCGAGGATGGGCGGTGTGGAACGCAATTGGGCAAGGGCCGTGTTGGCGTTGAGCGCAATCGCGCCCAGCGGACTGCGGACCTCATGAGCGATTGCAGTCGTAGCCGCATCCACGCTCAAGAGCCGGTTGGCACGTTCGCGGCTCAACAGCGAGAACGCGTTGGCCAGGCGGGAATACAACACCGTCATTTCCGTGAGCAGAACGCTCAGCAGCATGAAACTCGCGATGAGCGCAAACCCGCGCGCGGCGTACCAGCCCAGGGAAAACCTGACGGAACTGGCTATCGCGGCGACAAGGAAATTCGGCATCCACGCCATCAGGATCACAATAAGCCAGACATCGAGAATGGTACGCCTGCGCGACAGCAACACCACGAGAACGAGGCCGTACCATAGCAGCAAGCCGACATTGATCTGGTTTCCGAAACGGGTTTGTTGCGTGACGCTTCCCACATAGAACTGCGGCAGGTTTGCAACGCTCGCTGTCGCAAGCCACGCCAGCGCAGCCACGACAACGAGCACGCAGGAAACCGTCAGGGCGATTCCCCCTTTACTCGACCCGCCGAACAGCTTTGCGGGCCGATCCTTCAAAAGCGTGTAGACCAGTATGCCGAGCGGAAACGTCACGTGCCAATAGACGAAGAACCAGGCCGGGCTGTTGGTTCCGTCTCCGATGAGTCCGGCGGGGCCGTATCCGCCCGGGAAGGTAATCGTCTGCAGGAAGGCGAACGACGCGCTGCAAAGATAAGCGGACGCGACCGCCAGAAGAGCTCGCTGTGGCAGGATGAGATATTGCGCAAACAGCAGGACCGCAGTCGTGAGATCCGCCACCGCGAGGACGGTTTGCAGCACGGGCACGAATATGTCCAATCGCGCCAGCTGCAAGTGGGCAAACGGCGCAATCAGGATGGCGACGACCACAAGAACGACAATGACGGCGATCGCCGTTCGATTTTGGCCTTCCGTCGCCGGAATGGTTGCAATTGCGATCGGAAAATCGTGATCAGCCGCCCGCTCGAGAGCGATGGTACCGCCGTTTGGCATGAAACCCCCAAGATCAGTGCCGTAACGATGGATATTGCCGCAGGTCGAAACCTAACTGTCAATCCCGGCCGGGGAAAGGTCTTCAGCGGGCTGACGACGCCTGGCTCGACCGGGTCGCGGTGGGCGACGCAGGTTTTTCACAGAGAGCCTCCGCTGTTGACCAGCGCAGCAACTGGTTTGTGACAGGCTTACATTCCACCCCAGTTCGGATAACGATTGTCATATGGACTTGGTTGAGATGGCGCCGGGTAGCGGACCGCCGGCGCGTTGGCAAAACCTGGAACGGTACCTACCGTCACGCTTCGCTTGGCGCGAACCTGCCGCTGTGAGTGAGACGCCGCGGCGCTGTCGGCAAACGCAAACAGGGTGATCAAAAGACCAAGGGCCAAAATAGAACGCATATATTCCCTCCGATCTTCCGGCTTGGCGCCATCTTATCATTCGGATCATGCAGCCTCGATTTGATGAGCCGGGCCATCAATCACAACCGCGGCATTGCGGCCTCGCATCGCCTTGCGGATACGGCAACGCAGGCAATGGCGCATGCGCCGTTCAGTACCGACGCAGCAGGCCGCGCGACACGCCGGCATCGCCATAGTCGGCGCAGGCTCCCCTGGCAATGCGGCGTTTCCTCACGCCACCAGCGCGGCGCCGAGTTCGGGCGCCCTGCCGCGCTGCGCGTTCAAGAGGCTCACGATCTCGGCATTAGGCCGGGCGCGGCTGAACAGGAAACCCTGGCCCTCGTCACAGCCCTCGGTACGCAGGCAGCTGAATTCGGATTGGGTTTCGACGCCTTCCGCGGTGATGGTGACGCCGAGACCCTTGCCGAGGCTGACGATCGCACGCACGATCGCCTGGGCGTCGCGGTCGGCGTCGAGATCTCGCACGAACGCGCGGTCGATCTTGATCTTGTCGAACGGAAAGCTTCGCAGATAGCTCAGGCTGGAATAGCCGGTGCCGAAATCGTCCATCGAGATGCGGACGCCGGCCGAGCGCAGCGCGTGCAGCGTCGCCAGCACATCGCCGCTCTTTTCGAGCACCAGCGTCTCGGTGATCTCGAGTTCGAGCCGTGTCGGCGCGAGACCGGTTTCCTTCAGGATGTCCATGACCTGCGTCAGGAGGTTGCCGACGCGAAACTGCAGCGGCGACAGGTTGACGGCGACGCGCACCTCATCAGGCCATTGCGCCGCATCCATGCAGGCGCGGCGCAGCATCAGTCCGCCGACGGCGCCGATCAGGCCGGTCTCTTCGGCCACGGGAATGAATTCGCCGGGCGCGACCATGCCGCGCTCGGGATGCGGCCAGCGCACCAGCGCCTCGAAACCGGCAATGCGGCCGGTCGAAAGGTCGACCAGCGGCTGATAATGCGGCCGAAGCAGGTCGTTCCGGATCGCGTCGCGCAGCTCGGTCTCGATCTTGCGGCGGCTCTGGGCGCGGGCATCCATCTCGGCCTCGAAGAACGAGAACTTGCCGCGAAATTCGTTCTTGGCGCGCGACAGCGCCATGTCGGCGTGCTTCAAGAGTTTGTCGGCCTCGTCGCCGTCGCCTGGCGAAACCGCGATGCCGATGCTGGCGCCGATCGTGACCGAATGGCCGTCGAGCAAATAGGGCTCGCCGACGGCGTCCAGCAGACGCCGCGCCAGCAGCGCCGCATCCTCGGGGCGCGTCACACCGCTCTGCATGATCGCGAATTCATCGGAATTGAGCCGCGCCAGCACGTCTTGCTCGCGCAAGGCCGACCGCAGCCGCTTGGCGACGCCGCGCAAGAGCTTGTCGCCGACACCGTGGCCGAGCGTATCGTTGACCGTCTTGAAATTGTCGAGACCGAGCACCAACAGCGCCACCTTCTCGGCGCTGCGCCGCGTGTGCAGCAATAGATCGCCCATCTGCTGACCAAGCAAATCGCGGTTCGGCAGCCCGGTGAGGCCGTCATGCTGGGCCATGAAAGCGAGCCGCGCCTCGGCGCGCTTGCGCTCGGTAATGTCCATCAGCGCCAGCAGGATGGCCGGCTGGTCACCATAGGCGAGCTGACGCGAATAGATCGCCAGATCAATCAAGGCGCCGTCGATCCTGACATGCTTCCAGGTGCGGCCCGTCTGTTCGTCATGGTTGCGATCGCCGGTCCACGGCAGTTCGGCGTCGAACGCCTGCAGGCTGCGGATCGTCAACCGTTCGAACTCGGCGCGGCTGTAGCCATAGTGGTGGATCGCCGCGTCGTTGACGCCAAGGATTTTTTCGCCGTCCGGCGAACAGACGATCATCGGCACCGGGTTGCAGTCGAACAGCAGCCGAAACGAGGCCTCGTCCGGTTTTACGTCAACGGGCCGGGGGCGGCTGGAAAGCTTCGCACACGCTTTTGCCGGCCGGCCGAACGCGCGGACCATCGCCGGCCGTTTTGATTTCCCGATTCTACCGGATTTGATCCCTGGCATTTTTTGGCGCCCTACCCGCATTTCCTGCGCGCAAGTTCTCCGACAAGTGTCTGAAAAATTGGTATCTGTTTGCAGTTGATCCGGCCCGTATCCGGTCATCCCTTGTCAGCCAAGGAACCCGGGTTGGCGGTCGGGATTGTGCCGCCGACGCAACCCAAGGCGGCTAAACACCGCGCCCCGCGACAGATTTACCGCGGGCGAACGCTTAACGAGAGACTGCATCGACGCCGTAGCGTGCAGCCGCATACGCGCACGAAAATCCATCACCGGTTGGCAGGGTTATTGAAGGGTTAAAGAGGTCCGCGGGATTTCAGAACGCGGGCTTGCGAAATTTTTCTATTGGCTTTGTGGACCGGCGAGCCTCGGCTCGAACAATTCATCGGCTCACGGCCCGCCCAGCGCCGTTGCCGCGGCTTCCGCTTCCGGGACCACGTCATGATCGTAGAGCGTTCTCCGAAACGCCGCATGCGCTGCGATCTCGGCATCGCGCACGCCCAAATCCGAATAGGAGGAATCGTAGCGCATGCCGTTTTCGCGCGCGCCGCGCTGCACTGCCGCCACCCGCTCGCGTCGCAGACGCTCATAAGCCTTTAGCGCCGCCGGGGCGTTGTCAGGCTCCGTGCGCGCCAAAATCGTCGCAAGCGCCATGCCGTCCTCGATCGACTGGTTGGCGCCTTGCCCTAGATGCGGAAGCATCGGGTGCGCGGCATCGCCGAGCAGGGTCAGGCGGCCTTTGGTCCAGGCCGGCAACGGCTCGCGGTCGTAGAGCGCCCAGCGGAAGGTTTTTTCAACCTGGCTCAACAGGGTGCCAATGCGCGGGTCCCAGCCCTCGAATTCGCGGCGCAACGTGTCGGGATCGCCGGGCGCCGACCACGATTCCTTCATCTCGGCATCCGCCGGCACGAAGCCGACATAGTTGATGAGTTCGCCACCGCGCACCGGAAAGGTCAGGAAGTGCCGCGCCTTGCCGAGCCACATCAGCCAGCGATCGGTCGGCCAGTGCGGAATCAAATGATGGGCCAGCACGCCACGATAGGCGACGGAGCCATGAAACACCGGGCGGGACGGCGGCGCCGCAAAATGCCGCAGCTCGGAGTGGATGCCATCCGCCGCAATGACGATGTCGCCCTCGGTGGTCGCGCCGTTCTCGAACGACACGCGCGCGACGTCGCCGGCCTCTTCAAAGCCCGTGCCGCGATGTCCGGTGTGCACCACCCCTTGCGGCAGTGCTGCCGCCAGCAGTTCGACCAGATCGGCGCGGTGCATGCCGAAGGTCGCGTTCCACCCTGCGGAGTCCGTGACCTGAACCGGGGCGATCGGCGCGCCGTCATGGCGAAAATAATGCGAGCCGGTGCCGACCCTGGCGCCGGCCCTCTCGACCGCAGGTCCAAGACCCACCCGCTGCAGATGACGCACGCTGTTCGGCGTCAGAAATACCCCGGCGCCGATCTCGCCGAGCGCAGGCGCCTGTTCGTAGACGGAGACATCGAGGCCGCGGGCGATCAGCGCGTTCGCCGCGAACAAGCCGCCGATTCCGCCACCGACGACGACGACCCTGAACCGCTTCCGTTGCATCGCCTGATCCTCAAGGGTTCCAAGCAGCGCTAAAAAGCTTCAGAAGCCTGCCCCTTTCAAGCTATCCTCCCCTGCGGCAAACACCAAGCACCGGTGCCGGCAGCGCAGACCGGTACCAGAGCGACAACAGGAGACACTCGATGCACGGCTTTGCGCAAACTCTGTCTCTAGCCGGCCGGTATTTGGCGATTCTGATAGTGCTCGTCGTTTTCTCCGCGCAATTCAATACGCCTGCTTGGGCCGGGGAATATCCGGACCACGCGGTGAAGATCATCGTTCCCTTCCCTGCCGGCGGAACGGCCGATGCGGTGCCCCGGATTATCGCCGATCGGCTGTCGCGCAAATGGGGCCAGCCGGTCGTGATCGAAAACCGCACGGGGGCCGCTGGAAACATCGGCTCCGAACAGGCTTATCATTCGCCGCCGGACGGCTACACGCTGCTTTCGTCGCCGCCGCCGCCGCTCGTGATCAACCAGAGCCTGTACCCGAAGCTCGGCTTTGACCCGACCAAATTCGAGCCCATCATCGTGATGGCGCAGGTGCCGAACGCGCTGATCGTCAATCCGGACACCGTCAAGGCATCGAGTGTACGAGAATTGATCGAATATCTGCGTACCAATTCCGACAAGGTGATTTGCGCCACGCAGGGTAACGGCACCACCTCGCATCTGACGTCCGAACTGTTCCAGCTGATGGCCAAGGTGAAACTGCGGCACATTCCCTATCGCGGCTCGGCCCCGGCGCTGCAAGGCCTGCTCGCCGGCGAAGTCGACGTGATGTTCGACAATCTCGGCGTCTCGCTGCCGCTGGTCCAGGCCGGCAAGCTGAAATTGCTCGCGGTCGCCGCGCCCAATCGCCTGCCGTCGCTGCCCGACGTGCCGACGATCGCCGAAACGCTGCCCGGTTTCGAAGCCGTCGCCTGGTACGGCATCGTGGCGCCACCCAACACGCCGAAAAACATCACCGAGAAGATCAATGCCGACGTCGACGAAGCGCTGCATCAGCCCGAGGTGCAGGGCCTGTTGCGAAAACTGTCCGCCGAGATTTTTGGCGGCCCGATCGAGAAGACAGCCAAATATATGCGCGATGAGGTCGACCGATGGGCCGCCGTGATCAAGGCGGCCAATATCGAGCTGCCGTGAGTATCGAGCACTCCGGGCGATTGTGACTCCGGTCATAAAAGCCCGCTGCGGGAACCCGGCTCGCGGATGCCTGGGGAGATCAAGCAATTGCGATTTGCCGCGCTTGTCCGCGCAAGTGGATTCCATGCTACGTTTTGCGCCGCTAGAGTGATCCGATGACCCCCCGCCTGATTCTGATCCCGCTTCTCGCTCTGATGAGCCTCGCCGGTGCCAGCGCAGCATGGGCGCAGGACAAGGGCACCGTCGACGCCAAGCCGCTGCCGCCGCTGGCCAATCCCAACGATCCCAAGATTGGCGCCAAGGAGCTGTTCGGCCGCAAGGTCTTGCCGGCGGCGATGCCGACGCGCGTGCTCGGCTTCTACGCCCATGGCTGCATCGCGGGCGCCGAAGGGCTGCCGATCAATGGCGACACCTGGCAGGTGATGCGGCTGTCGCGCAATCGCTACTGGGCCCATCCCGACATGGTCGCGCTGATAAAGCGGCTGGCCGGCAAGGCCAGGAAGGATGCCGGCTGGCCGGGAATTCTGATCGGCGACATGTCGCAGCCGCGCGGCGGCCCGATGTTTACCGGCCATGCCAGCCACCAGGTGGGGCTGGACGCCGATATCTGGCTGACGCCGATGCCGAACCGGACATTGTCGCGCAACGAGCGCGAGGAAATGTCGGCGGTGATGATGGTGCGCGACGACCGGCTCGATGTCGACCCGAGGGTGTTCACGCCGGGCCATCTCGCGGTGATCCGCGACGCTGCGCAGGAGCCGACGGTGCAGCGCATTTTCGTCAACGCCGCGATCAAGAGGGCGCTGTGCCGCGAAGCCAAGGGCAACCGCAGCTGGCTCTCCAAGGTGCGGCCGATGTACGGCCACGACTACCATTTCCACATCCGCATCAAATGTCCGCCCGGCAGCGGCGAATGCGACGGCCAACCCGACCCGGCGGAAGGCGAGGGCTGCGCCGTCAAGGACCTCGCCTACTGGTTCAAGGATTCGGTCCTGCATCCGAAACCGCCAAAGACGCCGCCGAAGCCAAAGCCGCCAATGACGATGGCCTCATTGCCCCCCGCCTGCAAAGCGGTACTGGCCGCGCCCGACGCCAAGCAATAGCCGGTCCGTTATTTGAAGCCTTTGCGCCGTCCCGACAATGCTGTAAGCTTGTCGGTGCGATCTTCCTGATGGACCGTAAGTCGCAGGAAATGGCCGGAACGGCGCTTCCGCCTGTCGCATTCCCGACTCAACCAAAGCCTGTTTTGCGCGCGCAAAGCGCGCTGCAAACCGGCACGGAGCGCCATTATGTATCGTCTCGCCGGAATTTTTGCCGCGCTTGTCGTCTTGCTCGGCGCGGCCCATTCGCCCGCCGTGGCCGAGGACAAGACTATCACGGTGTTCGCCGCCGCCTCGATGAAGAACGCACTCGACGACATCGACGCCGCCTATACCGCGAAATCCGGCGTCAAGATCACCGTGAGCTTTGCCGCAAGCTCGGCATTGGCAAAACAGATCGAGCAGGGCGCGCCTGCCGACGTCTTCATCTCCGCCGACACCGACTGGATGGATTATGCGACGGCCAAGAAGAACATCAACGAGCCGACGCGGATCAATCTGCTCGGCAACGGCATCGTGCTGATCGCGCCGAAGGATTCGGAGATCAACAACGTCAATATCGCTGCCGGCTTCGATCTCGCCAAGCTCGCAGGCGACGGCAAGATCGCGACCGGCGACGTCAAGGCCGTGCCGGTCGGCAAATACGCCAGGGCGGCGTTGGAAAAACTCGGCGCCTGGCGGGCAGCCGAGCCGAAGTTTGCGATGGCCGACAGCGTGCGCGCGGCGCTGACGCTGGTGGCGCGCGGCGAAGCCGTGCTCGGCATCGTCTATTCGACCGACGCCAAGGTCGAGCCCGGCGTCAGGATCGTCGGCATCTTCCCGCCGGGTTCCCACCCCCCGATCATCTATCCGGTTGCGGCGACCACGACCGCCAAGCCAGAGGCGTCGGACTATCTCGCCTTCCTGAACTCGACCGCGGCCAAGACGATCTTCGAGAAATACGGCTTCAAGTTCCTGGTCAGTCCCTCGACCTGATGTTCGAGATCTCACCGACCGAATGGACGGCGATCCTGCTCTCGTTGCGGGTCGCCGTCATCGCAACGCTGGTGGCGACGCCGTTCGGCATCGCACTGGCGTGGCTGTTGGCGCGGCGGAACTTCTGGGGCAAGTCGTTGGTCGACGCAGCGGTCCATCTGCCGCTGGTGCTGCCGCCGGTCGTCACCGGTTATCTGCTGCTGCTCACCTTCGGCCGCCGTGGCCTGGTCGGCGCCTGGCTGGCCGACCATCTCGGCATCGTGTTCGCGTTCCGCTGGACCGGGGCGGCACTCGCCTGCGGGGTGATGTCGTTTCCGCTTCTGGTGCGGCCGATACGTTTGTCGATCGAGGCGATCGACCGCCGGCTGGAACAGGCGTCAAGCACGCTCGGCGCCGCACCGTGGCAGGTGTTTGCGACCGTGACCTTGCCGCTGGCGCTGCCGGGGGTGCTGGCCGGCATGGTGCTGGGCTTTGCCAAGGCGATCGGCGAGTTCGGCGCCACCATTACCTTCGTGTCCAACATTCCCGGCGAAACGCAGACCATTTCCTCGGCGATCTATTCGCTGATCCAGACGCCCGACGGCGATGCCGCTGCGGGGCGGCTGGTGATCATCTCGATCGTGATCGCGATGGGCGCCTTGATTGCGTCCGAATGGTTCGCGCGTCGCGCCACGCAGCGCCTGCACGGAAACTGACCATGCTGCGGGTCGACATCGAAAAGCAGCTTGGCGAATTCTCGCTTTCCGCCGCCTTCACCAGCGAGGGCCGCGTCACCGGCCTGTTCGGCGCATCCGGCGCCGGCAAGACCTCGCTGATCAACATGATCGCAGGATTGCTGCGGCCCGACCGCGGCATCATCGCGCTCGACGGCGAGACGCTCGACGAAACTTCGGCGGGCCTGCACGTGCCGCCGCACCGGCGGCGGATCGGCTATGTGTTCCAGGATGCACGGCTGTTTCCGCATCTCGACGTCCGCCAAAACCTCGACTACGGACGGCGCATGAACCGTCTGGCGGTAGATGCCGCGCACCGCACGCGCGTCACCGACCTGCTCGACATCGGCGGTCTCCTGGATCGCCGTCCCGGAAAACTCTCCGGTGGCGAGCGTCAACGCGTAGCGCTTGGCCGCGCGCTGTTGTCAAAGCCGCGATTGCTGCTGCTCGACGAGCCTTTGGGATCGCTGGACGAGGGCCGCAAGGTCGAGATCCTGCCCTATCTGGTGCGGCTGCGCGACGAGGGCATTCCGATGGTCTATGTCAGCCATGACGCGGCCGAGCTGCGGCAATTGGCGACGCAGATCGTGATGTTGCGAAACGGGCGCGTCACCGCGCTCGGCGGCGTCAAGGTGCTGGCGGCCGGTTCGTCCACCTGAAAATCTTTCGTTCCTGCGTTCTGCCGCAAGTGACCATCAAATAATCCAGTATTTATCGACACTTCCTGAACACCCGTTCATAAAAATCTTTCGAACTATTTCCGCGCGCAACGCGTCTGACAAACGCATCGGGCAATCACGCCTCGCACGGAGAATACAAAAATGTTTCGCAGGATTTCTTTCGCAGCCATCGCCGCCCTCGCGCTGACCGCTGCCGCCGTCGCACCTGCTTCGGCCGGAGGTGGTGGTCACGGCGGTCATGGTGGCGGGCACGGCATGCACGGTGGCGGATTTGGCCACGGACATGGCGGGCACTGGGTCCATCGTCACGGCCGCTTCCTCGGGTCGCCGTTCTTTATCGGCGGAAGCTGCTACAAGACGGTCTTCACCGAATTCGGACCGCGCCGCATCAACGTCTGCGCCCGCGTGCTCTGAATTCCCGGCAAGCGTCGCCGCTTAAGAATGAAGGCCTCAGCCGATGGCTGAGGCCTTCATTCGCGGATTCCCTCTCGGTTCGACTTGCGGGAGGCTACTTCGAATCCTTTGCGGCGACGACTTCGATCTCGACCAGGAACCCGGGATTTGCCAATGCCGCAACGCCGACGACGGAACGCACCGGCAGGTTCGGCTGCGAGCCGCCGAAGAACTGGGTGTAGCCCTCCATGAAGGCCTTGAAGTCCATCGGCGCGCGCGAGTCATGAACCAAAAACACCTGCATCTTGATGACGTCGGCCATGCCGAGCCCCTGCCCCTCGAGAATCTGCTTGATCCTGCTGAGCACGCCGACGGTCTGGGTCCTGGTATCGCCATAGGCCTGCGGGCTACCGGGATCGGCATCCTTGTTGATCACCGGCGGCACCTGGCCGCTGACATAGGTGATGACGGCATCGCCCGATACCCGCACCGTTTGCGCGATCGGAAACGTCGAGTTGGGAATCGGCGTTCGCACGATTTCGGCTTGCGCGGCGCTGGCGCCAAACAAGAGTGCAGCCAGCGCGAGCATTTTGAGATTCATCTTTGCCTCCCAATATGACGATCATTTCCCGGGCCGGACGAGTTTGACGTCATCGGCGCTGACGGCGTCGCGATAGGCGTTGCCAAAATGGGTCCGGACATAGTTCACGACGGCGGCGACCTGCGCATCGCTCATCATCGCGCCGAGCGGCGGCATCGCCCGCTGCCCCCTGACCACGACGTAAACCGGATAGCCTCCGGACTCGAGATTGCTGTTTTGCGCCAGCGACGGATAGGCACCGGCACCAACCGCGCCCTTGCCATCCGGCATATGGCACCCCTGGCAGGCGCTCGCAAACAGCTCCTCGCCGGTCGATTCCGTAAATCTGAAGCCCATGCTCAGCGACGTCAGCGGCCGCGAACGGGTTTCTTCGTCCGCGTCGGTGGCATGCGATATCAAGACGAAGCTCAGCGCCAGCGCGATGGTAAACCAGCCGCGCGATATCGCCGAAATCGATTGCTTGATGCGGATCAGCGCCATGGCATCAGGTCCTGACGACACGTTCGTGCAGCCGGGTGATGGCGTCGAGCGAGGAGAGTATCGCGCCCTCCTGCCACGCCGGAATATAGGAGGCGTGCTCGCCGGCAAGAACGATCCGGCCGTCGATCTGGCACAAACTGTCGTAGTGCTGCGCCCGCGTTTCGTCGGTCCAGTTTCCGGCGCAGCCGAGAGTAAAGGGCACGCGATGCCAGGTCACCGCGATTCCGTTCTCGAACTCGGCGCGGTACTGCGGATGAAGCTGGGAACCGAGTTCAACCGCGCGCGCGACCCGCTCCGATGGCGCCATCGAGGTGAATTCGTACGCACTGGCGCCTTCGAAGACATAGGCGCCGAGCAGCACACCGCGGCCGCTGCGGTTGAAGCCCGTGCTGGGATAGGAAATCTGGCGGATCGGCAGATCCGTGTAGCTGATGCCGCCGTAGATCGCCTCGTCCTCTTCCCAGAACCGGCGCTTGAATTGCAGGCCGATCTTGACGGAGGACGCATAGGGTACCGCGTCGATCGCCGACTTCATGCGAGGGCCAACGTCAATCTGGATCTGGCTGAGGATTGAGAGCGGAATGGTGCATACGCACCAGTCGGCCTTCGCCAGTTGCGGGGTCTCAGGCGAGCGGGAATCGACATAGCGGACCGTGACGCCGCTGTCGTTCTGTTGAATCCGGGTGACTTTCGCATTGTACCGGATGAGATCGCCGACTTTCCTGGCAAACGCCTTGCCGATCATGTCCATGCCGCCCACCGGCTGGAACATCGTGGACTGGAAATGATATGCGGAAAAGTTCCGCAGATGGCGCCAGAGCTGCGAATGCAGGATGTCCGACAGCTTGATCGGCTCGCTGGGAAGCGGCGTCGCACCGATGCCACCGCCTTCGTCTCTGGAATACCCGCGATAATTCGCCGAAATCAGATTGGCGTTGTAGGCATAGTTCCTGTCGAGCGCGCCCCACGACTGCAACGCCTGCAGCAGGATCTCCCGATCCTCCCGCGACACCACCTCGTCGAGCTTGCTTTGCTGCGTGACCTTGGCCAGCAACTCCGAGACCTGCCCCTGCAAATCGGCCTTGATCTCGCGGATTCGCTGCGGCTTGCCGCCGAACGCGCCTGAGCCGTGCAGCAGCGCATTGTGGTTGAGCTGGACGAAGGGTTCCAGCGCGACGCCGAGCCGCTTGCAGTAATCCAGAAGCGCGCGGTGGTGATAAGGAATGCGCCAGGGGCCTGGATTGAAATAAAGCCCTTCCTCGAAGTCGCAGGTCTGGGTCGCGCCGCCGAGCTCGGTAAAACTGTCGCCGCCGCGCAGCGTCCAGTTGCGTCCTCCGGGACGGCTGTTGAACTCCAGCACCTGGACCTTGTAGCCGGCGGCACGCAACTCGAGCGCGGCGGTCATGCCGGCGAGGCCCGCGCCGAGGATCAGGACGGAGGCACCCTTGACGTCGCCCTGCAGCCTGACCGGTCCCTTGTAGGTCGACTCCGAGGCGAAGCCGAGGCTCGTCATGGCCTGATACATCGCCGAACTGCCGGCGATCGTACCGATCAGCGACAGCAGATCGCGTCGGCGCAAGCCTGTATTACCCTCGTCCCGCATAGCCAACCTGGTTTCACCAATCGCATCTCGCGACACACGCCATCGGGGCGCCGCTCGCGCCAACACATAGGTGACCGCTTACGCACGCGCCAGAATCGAAGGCTTGTTAAATTCGTTAGTTCGCGTCCCGATTTCGTCAAGACATCCACCGCAGCGAGCCAGCATCAGTCCGGAACGATCCGCACCGCACCGCGCGCAGCACTCGTCGCCAACGCGGCATAGGCTTTCAGCGCCATCGACACCTTGCGGCTTCGTTTGCCGGGCTTCCAGGCCTCCGCGCCGCGCGCCAACATGGCCTCGCGGCGCGTTGCGAGCGTGGCGTCGTCAACGAGCAGGCTGATCGTGCGCGACGGAATATCGATTTTGATCCGGTCGCCGTCTTCCACCAGGCCGATCAAGCCGCCTTCGGCCGCTTCGGGCGAGATATGCCCGATCGACAGTCCCGATGATCCGCCGGAGAAGCGGCCGTCGGTGATCAGCGCGCACACTTTTCCGAGGCCTTTGGATTTGAGGTAGCTGGTCGGATACAGCATCTCCTGCATGCCGGGGCCGCCGCGCGGCCCTTCGTATCTGATGACGACGACGTCACCCGGCTTGATCTTGCCGCCGAGGATGGCCTCGACGGAGGCGTCCTGGCTTTCGAAAATTCGCGCAGGACCCTCGAACGTCAAAATGCCGGCATCGACGCCGGCCGTCTTCACGATGCAGCCATCCGCCGCGATATTGCCCGAGAGCACCGCAAGACCGCCGTCCTTGGAAAAGGCATGCTCGACGTCGCGGATGCACCCTTGCGCGCGGTCGGTATCGAGTTCCTCGAACCGGCGCTCCTGGCTGAAGGCCGTTTG
>Ga0310810_10005235_pt1 | contig 14484 bp, 13 predicted proteins | sample NCmetagenome_FD_207641 | JGI IMG/M metagenome (GOLD analysis project Ga0310810, IMG submission 207641) | Soil microbial communities from experimental microcosm in Duke University, North Carolina, United States - NC | ecosystem: Engineered > Artificial ecosystem > Soil microcosm > Unclassified ... | reverse complement strand
CGCGCCTGAGGCCGGAACGATGAATCGCCTTGGCCACGAGCTCCTTGCCGCTTCCGCTTTCGCCCTCTATCAGGATCGCGAAGGGCGCCGCCGCGACTCGCTCGATCGCGCGACGCAACTCTGACATCGGGGCCGTCACGCCGAGCAGGTCGGCGAGTGCCGGCGTAACGGGACGGGATCGACGCTCGATCGCGGCCGACACAACGGGCGCGGCAGCTGTCGCCGCCATGGTCAGCACGGCGGCGGCTCTCGATAAGTCGTATGGGGTGCCGAGCGGCCACCGCGCGGCTAACGCGCCAATCGTCGAACCGCCATAGCGCACAGGTGCGGCCGCCTCGAGACGGTCTTCGAGGAGATGCGGCGCGATGGTGATGCCGGTGCTGACGGCGCGCGCGACGATCGCCCGATCGGGCCGGGCGCCGTCCACGGCGACGAGGCTGACGTCTGCGCCGTCCTTCATGTAGACGGCCGCCGACGACGCATGCAGCTCGTTGCGCAGCCGCGCGCACAGGCTGGCGAGGACACGTCCTTCGTCCTCGGCGGTCTGGCACAGATGGAGAATGCCGACCAGTCCCTCCGCCGCCGAGTCCGTCAGCAGGCGCGGATCGTGTTCACCGTTCGCCTGCGGGGCGTAGAGTGACAGCGCCGCCAGCCCGGACCGTCCGGCGTGCCTGGCGGCCGTGGCCGCCTGCAATGCTGGCGTCTCGGTCAACGCCTGAAACAGGTCCGCCCTCGCCCGAATGATGGGTGGCAGATGCATCGGACCCATGGCCCGTATCCGTCTGATGAAGGAGGCCGACGACGATGCGCGGCCGCGTCGGCGGTCGCTTTCGGCCGTTAGCAGCCGGGCCCGAATCGCTCGCATCGGGTCGCGGGCTGCCCGGGCGGCTGCAATGCACGCCCGAACGTCGGCCGCGACCGCATCCAGGTCGCCGATCGCGAGGTGCACGAACGCGGCGGCGCAGGACGCGCGCGCCACCAGTGCAGGATCGCCGTCACACATCGCTTCTTCCGTCGCGTCCCGCGCCAGCGCCATCGCGCCCGAGACGTCTTTCATCCCCATTGCAGCCCGGGCCGCCGCCGCCCTCATCGGAACCGTGAGATGTGATCCGACGCCCGATCCGGTGGGCAGCGCGAGCGCGGACCGGGCGTCTGCGTACTGACCTTTCCAGAACAGGCAGCGGCCAAGCGCCAGCGACGCGGAAAGGCGGCGCGATACATCGCCGATCCGCTGGGCAACCGCGAGCGCCGTCCCGATGACGCTCTCCGCATCCTCTGGCCGCGCCAGGTCCATCCACGCATGACCGCTGAGGACGGCGACGTCGACAAGGACGGCGTCGCTACGCATCCGCTCGCCGCAGGTCCTGGCTTGGTCGAGCACCGTCAGCGTGGCTCGGGCGTCGCCGCGAGCGAGCAGCGCAGACGCCAACGCGAGCAATGCGTCGCTCACATGAGGCCAGTCTTGACGGCGTGACAGCGCTCCGATCGCCTGGCGTAGCTGGCGCAGGCCAGGCTCGTGACGGCCCTTCCTCAGTAGTTCGATTGCCGCTTCGGATCGACGATGAAGGGCGGCCAGCTCCCCGGGCGCGGGCCACGCGTGCTCGACACGAGGCCGGGCGTCGTACGCGGACGGTTGTTCCGCGACACGCGACGGGGTGCCCGGGTACCACCGATGCGGGCTGCCGATCCGGCCGGCGCGATCTCGCCAGAGGAGGCGCGCGAACCGGGCCGGGAGACCTCGCGCGAGTGCTGCCGCCCGCATGATGTGACGGAGAGTGCGGCCGGCCTGCCCCACCGGCCTGACGGCGCCGGCCAGTCTGTCCGGCGGGATTCGATCGAGCCCGATTCCGTGCACTTCGGGAAGCTCGTCGCGTCCGATTCGCAGCAGGACATGGACCCGCGGCGTCGCCAGCGCCGCGCTCAAGAGTGTGCCCCACCGGCTCGTGCCACTGTCGTTGTCGTCGTCGCTGATGAGACACAGGTGACGCCCTCTTATGAGTGCGCCCTCAATCCGGCTGAGAATCTGGACGCTGATCGGGAGGAACCCATTCAGCCGCGCCATGCGGGCGGCGCGGAGCGCAGCAGTCGTTCGCCCCGACCCCGGCGGCCCCCACACCGAGACTATGTGTGGACGAGAGCCGTCGAGCGACGCAAAGAGATGGGCAAGTACTGCATCGGCTTGGCGATCGATAGTGCGAATTCCGCAGTTGTCGGGCGATATCGTTTCCGGTGATTCTGATCGCCCGTTCGTTGTCGCGTGCCCGGTCGAAGCGGCCGCGGCCGGGACGTATCCGGCGTTACTCCCCGGCACGATGACCCCGCGTCCCTCAGATTGGCGCAGGTCGATCGCTTCTCCGTCGCCGTCCGTCAGACCACTTGCGCGCAGATACCGGCATGTTGCCCGAATCGTACGTGCCGCTTCCTCCGGCGTTCCGCTCCAGGCCGCGCCGCATTGCCACGCTTCGAATCGCTGTGATTCGCCGAGCGCACCATAGTCCACCAACCGTGCGAGGTTCGGATGGCGCACGTTGTGCAGTTCGTCGCACCGATTCGACCACCGCGCCTGCTCCGTGGGGCCGCCGCCAACGCCGATTTTCAGCGTGACGAGCGCGCCGGTCGCCAGATCGATCGCGCGTCGATCGGGGGCGACGCCGAACCGGTCGGCGATGATCTCGACAATCTTCACGGGGTCTCCCACGATTCACCGCGAGCGCGCAGACCACGCACAGAGCACGTTTTCTCTGCGGGTCCGGCGATCTCCGCGGTTGACCTACGGCCACACTGCAAAAACATCGCCCGCGCGAATCCTTCGGAGAAACGACGTGTCGCTGTCCGGAGTGCGCAGAAATTTCGGATAGAATGTTTTGCGAATGCTGCGATTTCTCACTGCCGGCGAGTCTCACGGCAAGGGCCTCGTCGCGATCCTCGAGGGCATTCCCGCGGGCCTCACAATCGACTTCGAGGCGGTCACCGCGCAGCTGCGCCGCCGCCAGGGCGGCTACGGCCGCGGACGACGGATGGCGATCGAATCCGATCGGGCGGAGGCGATCGGCGGCGTCCGCCACGGCGTTTCGACGGGCGCGCCCATCGCGCTCTTCATTCCGAACAAGGATTGGGAGAACTGGCAGCGCACGATGTACCCGGAACCGGAGCAGCCACTGGACGCATCGGGTACCGACCGGCCGGCGGTCACCCGCCCACGGCCCGGTCACGCCGACCTCGCCGGCGTCGTGAAATACGGCCACGACGATATTCGTGACGTGCTGGAACGGGCCAGCGCCCGCGAGACCGCCGCTCGGGTGGCCCTTGGTTCGATCGCCCGCCAGCTCCTGTGCCAGCTCGGCACCGATATCGTCAGCCACGTGGTATCCATCGGATCCGTTTCGGTACGCGATCCACTGACGCTGACGTATTCGGAGGTCCGGCGCATTCAGCCTGACGCACCGCTCCACTGCGCCGATGCGGATGCTGAGTCGAAAATGATTGCGGAAATCGATCGCGCCCGCGAGGCCGGCGACACGATGGGCGGCAGCTTCGAGGTCATCGCACACGACGTGCCCCCGGGGCTGGGCAGCTACGTTCAATGGGATCGCAAACTGGATGGACGTCTGGCGCAGGCGCTGATGTCAATCCCCGCCATCAAAGCGGTCGGTATCGGCCGTGGACCGGTGGTCGCGTCGCTGCCCGGGTCGCGCATTCACGACGAGATTCTGCCGCCGGCCGACACCGCCCCGAACGTTACCGCCCGCGTGACGCGGCCGACAAATAATGCGGGCGGCCTCGAGGGTGGTGTGACCAATGGCGAGGATCTGCGCATCACCGGCTACATGAAACCGATCGCAACGCTCATGAAGCCGCTGCGCTCAATCGATCTCACGACGCTCGAAGAAAGTCCGGCAGCGATCGAACGAAGCGATGTCTGCGCCGTCCCTGCGGCCGCGGTCGTGGCCGAGGCGATGGTCGCGTTCGTCCTGGCGGACGCCGCGGTCGAAAAGTTCGGCGGCGATTCGATGACGGAGCTCATCGCCAATTGGCAGGCCTTCCGCGCCCGCACCTCTGCGCGCTTCCGCCCAGAATAACGGTTTGTCACGACACTAAACGCAGAACTCGCAGAACCCGCAGAGCGCAGGAAATGCAACCATCGGGGAATGGCGACTTGCATTTGTCCCATAAAAATGGATACCCAAGGATGCGACGAAGGTTGCATTTGGCGTCGCGTGGACACGAAAGAACATCTCAACACGCTGACACAGGCCATCATCAGCGCCGCTATTGCGGTCCACCACGAATTGGGCCCAGGGATGCTGGAATCCGCGTACGACGCTTGCTTGGCGTTTGAGCTCATGAATCGGCGATTCTTCGTAGAACGCCAAAAGACATTGCCGCTCTTCTATCGCGGCCACAGAATTGACTGTGGTTTCCGAATCGACCTTCTGATCGAGCGACTCGTAGTCGTCGAAGTGAAATCAATCGAACGGTTTGACCGTGTTCACTCCGCCCAACTCCTCTCATATCTCCGTCTCTCGGGATGTAAAGTAGGTCTGCTGATCAACTTCAACGTGAAATGGTTGGTCGAAGACGGTGTCAAACGTGTGGTTAATGGTTTTCCTGAGTAACAGAAGCTCTGCGGTTTCTGCGAGTTCTGCGTTGATCGTCGTCTAATGATCAGACCGATCCTCAAGTATGGCGACGACATCCTTCACCAGGCAGCGCAGCCTGTCGGCGAGTTGACGGGTGACGTCCTGCAACTGATCGACGACATGGTTGAGACGATGTACGCCGCGCCGGGCATCGGGCTGGCGGCGCCGCAGGTCGGCGTTCCGCTGCGCATCTTCGTCGTCGACGTGTCGGTAGGCCGCCGGCCGGATGGGCTCGTGGTGATGATTAACCCGTCGTTCGTCGAGCGCGACGGCATGCAGCTCGAAGACGAAGGCTGCCTCAGCATCCCAGAGTTCAATGCCACCGTCGTACGCCCCTCGCGCGTCGTTGTCAAAGGCCTGGATCGTTCCGGCACCGAGCATCAACGGGAGGGCGAGGGACTGCTCGCCCGCGCATTTCAGCACGAAATGGATCACCTCGACGGAACCCTGTTCGTCGACCGGCTGCGCGGCATCAAACGCGACATGATCCTGCGCAAGATCCGGAAGCTCTCCCGGGCCGGAAAGTGGTGAGATCGCCGGCGTCGCCCCAGGGGCGACCGGAACCGCTGCGGATCGTGTTCTTCGGTACGCCCGACTTTGCGGTTCCGACCCTCGAGGCGCTGCTCTGCTCGCAGCACGTCGTCGCGGGCGTCGTCACTCAACCGGATCGGCCGCGCGGGAGGGGGCAACACATCGTGAGCGCGCCGGTGAAAACGGTCGCCGCCGCGGCGGCGCTGCCGATCCTGCAGCCTCAACGACTCAGGGACCCCGCGTTCCTCGAGCAGTTGGTGGCGTTGCGGCCCGACTTCGGAGTCGTGGCAGCGTACGGAAAGATCCTCACCGACCAGGTCCTCACAACTCCGGCCCACGGCTTTCTCAACGTTCATGCATCGCTCCTCCCCCGATATCGCGGAGCGGCACCGGTCCATCGGGCGGTGATCGCCGGGGAACCTGAAACCGGCGTCACCATCATGCGCGTCGTACAGGCGCTCGACGCGGGACCGATGCTGGCGGCGGCGCGGCGGCCGATCGCCGCTGACGAAACGAGCGAGGAGGTCGAGCGCGGCCTGGCCCGCCTCGGCGCGCCGCTGCTGGTCGCGACGCTCGACGATCTGGCGGCTGGCCGGGTCGAGGAAAGACCCCAGGACGACAGCCTCGCGACCTATGCCCACAAGCTGCAGAAGGACGAAGGACGGATCGACTGGCGATGGCCGGCCGAACGTGTTCACAATCTGATTCGAGGGCTGCATCCATGGCCTCACGCTTTCACATTTCTCGGCAGCCGCCGGCTGATCGTGCGCCGGTCACGCTGGTCCCGGGAAACTTCACCTGAGGCGGCGGGCACGCTGATCGAAGCCGCAGGAGATCGGCTCTCGGTCGCCACCGGCTCGGGCATTCTCGAGATCACCGAGATCCAGTCGGAAGGCAAGCGGCCGATGACCTCGAGAGAATTTCTCGCGGGCCATTCCCTCGCGCGCGGCGAACGTTTCGATCCGTCATGATCGCGCCCGCCAGAGTCGCGGCCTACGAGATCCTGCGGGCCGTTTCATCAGGCAAGGCCGATCTCCCCACCGCCATTGCGTCGGCCCGATCGGCGCTGCACGACGATCGCGATCGCGCGATGACCGCCGACATCGCCACCGGCGTGCAGCGGCGCCGCGCCGCCCTCGACTATCTCATCGTCGCCTTCTCGAAACGGGCGATCGAGCGGCTCGATCCGGAGATCGTGGACATCCTGCGCTTGAGCGCGTATCAACTGCTCCATCACTCACGGGTTCCGGCCTCGGCCGTGGTCGACGATGCGGTGAAGCTGGTGAGAAGGGCGGGCAAACGCAGCGCGACCGGCTTCGTCAACGCCGTGCTCCGGACGCTTTCACGGCAGCGTAAGGCGCTGCCGCTGCCGGGTCGTCCCGGCGATCCGACAGAGCGGGCCGCCGCGCTCGAGTACTTCAGCGTCACGCTGTCGCATCCCCGGTGGCTCGTTGCGCGGTGGTACGACCGCATGGGTTTCGACGCGACCGAGGCGTGGCTGATGTTCAACAACTCGCCCGCGCCGTTGACGCTGCGCGCCAACACGCTTCGCATCGGCCGCGAGGATCTTGCCGCCCGTTTGGCCGCCGCGGAGATCGCCGTCCGGCCGGCGCGATTCGCTCCCGATGCATTCATCGTAGAGAAGGGACAGCCGCTCGCGGGCGCCGATGCCGACGCCGGCTGGTTCGTCGTGCAGGACGAAGCGTCGCAGCTCGTTCCACTGCTCGCAGGACCCCATCCGGGCGCGAGCGTGCTCGATGCCTGCGCCTCGCCCGGCGGCAAGACCACGGCGCTCGCAGCCGCGATGCGCGATCGCGGCTTGCTCGTCGCCTGCGACGTCCGCGATCGGCGGATGGAGCTGCTGCGGCGGACGGTGGCCGCAAGCGGCGCGACCGCCGTGCGGCTGGTGCAGGCGGATCTGCTGATGCCATTGCCGTTCACCCATCGGTTCGAATGCGTGCTGGTCGATGCGCCCTGTTCGGGCCTCGGTATTCTGCGGCGCGATCCGGATATTCGCTGGCGCCGCCGGGAGAGCGATCTGCCCATGCTGGCGGCGACGCAGCTCCGGATGCTCGGTCACGCCGCGGACGCCGTCGCGCCGGGCGGCCGCCTGATTTACGCGACGTGCTCGAGCGAGCCCGACGAAAATGAAGCGGTCGCCGAGGCTTTTCTTGCGGGTGCACCATCATTCGTCGCGGTCGACGCGCGTCAGGCCTCGGCTGCTCTTCCCGCCGCCGTCGTGGATGCGCGCGGCCATCTTCGGACGCTGCCGCACCCGCATGGACTCGAGGCCTTCTTCGGCGCCGTGTTCGAGCGGCGCCTCTGAATTTGAGGATCCGAGGACTTGTTGAGTATTTAAGAATCTGGGGATCTGAGGATCTATTCGGCAGTTAGATCCCACATCCTCAAATTCTCAAATCCTGAGATTCATGTAGTACGATCGTGGTTACGCATGGCCTTAAAAACCCGCGTCTGGGGCGCGGGCAAAATTCTTCTGGTCACTGGCGCCCTCGCCGCGACCTATCTGCTGTTTGCGTTTGCGTCGCTTCGCTTCGCGCTGAAGACACGCGAAGTCGAAGTCCCGAACCTGACGAACCGCAGCGCCAACGAAGCCACCGCCGTTGCCAATGACATGGGCCTCGCCGTGCGCGTCGACGACATGCGCCGGCCCGATGCAAAGATCCCCGCGGGCCGCGTGCTCGCGCAGGAGCCGCCCGCCGGGTCGATCTCCAGGCGTCAACGCAGCATTCGCGTCTGGCTCAGCTCCGGTATCCGTGCGGCGACGGTTCCCGCCCTGGTCGGCGAGACCGAGCGGGCCGCACAACTGCGGGTCGCACAGGACGGGATCACGCTCAGCGGCGTCGCCGAGATTCGATCGCCGGACTATCCGCCGGATGTGATCGTGGCGCAGACGCCGCCGGCGAAGACGGTCTCCGAGCGCGTCTCGCTCCTCGTCAATCGCGGTGAGCACGCGGCGAGCTACGTCATGCCGGATCTCATCGGCGTCAACGGCGATCGCGCCGGTGAGATTCTGCGCGGACGCGGCTTCAGAGTCGCGGTCGTCGCCTCGAATCCCTACCCCGGCGTCGCCGCGGGCATTGTGCTGCGCCAGAGTCCTCAGGGGGGATTCCGTATTGCACCGGGCGAGCCGATCTCCCTCGAGGTCAGCCGGTGAGCGTGCGCATCGCGCCCTCGATTCTGTCGGCCGACTTCGCGGCGCTCGGCGACGCAATTGCCGCCGTCGAACGCGGCGGCGCGGATCTGATTCACGTCGATGTGATGGACGGGCATTTCGTTCCGAACATCACGATCGGCCCCCCTGTGGTGAAATCGATCAAGCGCGTCGCCGGGATCCCGCTCGATGTCCACCTGATGATTACGGATCCCGATTTGTTCCTGGAGGCTTTTGTACAAGCCGGCGCCGCGATGATCTCGGTGCACGTGGAGGTCCTCCCGCACCTCCATCGCACGGTTCACGCCATCAAGGCACTCGGGGCGAAAGCGGGGGTCGTTCTCAATCCCTCGACGCCGGTCGGGACGCTCGAGGAGATTGCCGGCGACGTCGACTACGTGCTCGTCATGTCGGTCAACCCGGGCTTCGGCGGACAGGCCTTCATCCCCCGAAGCGAACACAAAGTCACCGCAGTCCGCGCCTTGCTCGACCGGGCCGGGAACCAGGCCCCGGTGGAGATCGACGGCGGCATCGATCAGCAGAACGTGGGCCGCGTGGTCGCCGCCGGAGCGCGAATCATCGTCGCCGGATCGGCCGTGTTCCACTCGGGCGATCCGGAGCGGGCCACGCGGGAGCTGAAAGCCGCCGCGATGCGCGTCCTGGAAAGCCCGTCGGGCGCGATGTAACTTGGCGGGCCTTCAATCCACATCCCGCGTGCGGGTGCGTTACGCTGAGACCGACACCATGGGCGTGGTTTACTACGCCAACTACCTGGTGTGGTTCGAAGTGGCGCGAACCGATCTCCTGCGGCAGGCCGGCTGGAGCTATCGGGAAATGGAGACCGATGGCTACATGCTGCCGGTGCTCGAGGCCAACTGCGTGTACCGACAACCCGCCCGTTATGACGATGAGCTCGATGTGAAGACGACGGGAGCGCTCGTGTCGGCGGTGCGCGTGAAATTCACGTACGACGTGGTTCGTCCCGCTGACGACGTCCTGCTGGCGACCGGTTACACGGTTCACGCCTCTATCGATCGGGGAGGCCGCCCCTGCCGGCTGCCGGAACGCGTGCGCGACCTGCTGACATGAGGGCGTCGTCGGTCTCGATTCCTTTACCGATTACTACCCGCGCGCCCTCAAGGAGCGGAACCTGATGACAGCGAAGGCGCATCCGCGCTTCCGCTTCATCGAGTCGCGGATCCAGGACGCCGACCTCCGGTCGCTTCTGGCCGATCGCACGCACGTCTTCCATCTGGCGGCGCAGGCGGGTGTCCGTAAGAGCTGGGGACGTGATTTCACCGTCTATACCACCAACAACGTGGAAGCCACGCAAGTCCTGCTCGAAGCGTGCGTCGGGCTGACGCTCGACCGCGTGGTGTACTCGTCGAGCTCGTCCGTCTATGGCGACAACGTGGCGTTGCCGATGCGTGAAGACGCGCTCCCCCAGCCGGTCTCGCCGTACGGCGTGACCAAGCTGGCCGCCGAACAGCTTTGCTACCTTTATTATGCGAATGAAGGCGTGCCGGCCGTGTCGCTGAGGTATTTCACCGTCTATGGACCGCGCCAGCGTCCGGACATGGGGTTTCACAAGTTCTTGCGCGCCGCGCTTCTCGATCAGCCGATAACGGTGTACGGCGACGGCGAACAGACACGCGACTTCACGTTTGTGCACGATGCGGTCGCCGCCAACATCGCCGCAGCGGCCCACGGCGTTCCCGGTCGCGTGTACAATGTTGGAGGCGGATCGCGCGTGTCGATCAATCACGTGCTCGAGATGATCGGCCGCGTCTCGGGCCGCAAGCCGCGCATCACGGTGGATCCGGCGCAGAAGGGCGATATGCGACATACGTACGCCGACACATCGCTGGCTCGCGCGGAGCTCGGGTTCGTCCCCAAGGTCGGCCTGGAAGAAGGACTGGCGGCCGAGCTCGCATGGCTCGCTCAAATACTTTCATGAAGGTTCATCTGATCGCTCGTCGCGCCCGGCTCCTCCTGACCGTGTTCGGTCTCGTGACTGCGGCTGCCTGCGCATCGGCCGGGCGTGGTGTTCCTGCCGGCACGTCGCTGCCGGACAAGTTTCTGTTCGACAAGGGCACCGAGGCCCTGAACAACAGGAAATGGCTGACGGCCCGGGAATACTTTCGCCAGATCGTGGACACGTACACGCAGAGCCCCTATCGGCCTGACGCGAAGCTCGGGCTGGGCGATACGTACCTCGGTGAGGGGACAGCCGAGGCGCTCGAGCGCGCGCTGAATGAATTCACCGAATTCCTCTCGTTCTTCCCGACGAATCCGCGCGCCGATTATGCGCAATACAAACTCGGCATGGTGCATTTCCGCCAGATGCGCGGTCCCCAGCGCGATCAGACCCAGACGCGCGATGCGGTCAAGGAGCTGGAGACGTTCGTCACCAGATATCCCAACAGCATGCTGCTCGCCGAGGGAAAGGCGCGCCTGCGCGATGCGCGCGATCGTCTCAGCGAATCGGATTACGAGGTCGGGTTCTTTTACTACCGCCAGCGGTGGTACCCCGGCGCGGTCGACCGATTCAAGGCGGTGCTGACCCAGGATCCGGGATTCACCAATCGCGACGCCGTCTATTTCTATCTGGCTGAGTCGCTCGTCAAGGGCAAGCAGCCGGCACAAGCGCTTCCCTATTACGAAAAGCTCATCGAAGAGTTCCAGCAGAGCGCGTTCCTCCCCGACGCGACCAAGCGGATTGCCGAGCTGAAGGCGCCCGAAGGCAAATCCTGAGGAGAATCAGAATGCGAAGTCGTAGCGCGCTCATCTCAGCGGCGATCGTCGTCCCGTGTATTCTGGCCGCGTCGACGGCGCTCATGGCACAGTCGGCCCCTGTCCTCTCGGCCTCCGAAGTCGCCGTCGCCTGTGCGCCCTCGCTGACGATCGTCCCTGAGCGGCCGCCGGTGCACGACCTCCGCGTCGTGGGCGCGCAGGATACCGTGCCGCGCTCGCTGTTCGGCATGCGCGATACCGTCATCATCTCCGGCGGAACCCGCGGTGGCGTGCAGCTCAATCAGCAGTACGCCATCCGGCGGGCATACGCGTTCGGCCACACCGGAAAGGGGGAGCTGCAGACCATCCACACGACGGGCTGGCTGCGGGTCGTCGCCGTCAACGACGCCACCTCGGTCGCGGTCGTCGAGCAAGTGTGCGACGGCGTCGTAACGGGTGATTACCTCGAACCGTTCGTGGCGCCGGCGCCGGCCACCGGCGGCGCGATCAGCACGACCGCGGACCTCGACTTCTCGTCGCTCGGACGTGTGCTGTTCGGGGACGAGGAGCGCCGGATCGCGGGGCCGGGCGATTTCGTGCTGGTCGATCGCGGGGCCGCGGATATCGCGCCCGGCACGCGTGTCGCCGTGTACCGCGATCTGAAAACGGCGGGAGTACCGCTCGTCGCGGTCGGCGAAGGCATGATCGTGATCGTGAACAACGGGACGCCGGTAATGCGCATCACGACCACGCGGGATGCGATCCGAAGCGGCGACTACGTGGTGATACACAAGTAGACTTCGGGCTTCAGACTTCAGGCTGCCGGCGTCGTCTCGCCGGAGCCCGGAGCCTAGAGCCCGACGCCTATCCAGCCTTCCTGTCCGACCGCTGTTCCCTTGCGACGGTAATATCCGCGACTCGCGGACTGAGGACCACGTTGAACCGCCGGAAGTAATCGGCGGCGGAGAGCAGTGCCGCCGCCATCACGACCCAGAGAGCGGTCTGGCCGACGACATACAGGTCGCTCATCCCGCCGTTGCCCGTCCGCGAGAGGATGAGCGCGAGAATCGCGACCACTTCGCCAACCATCTTGATCTTGCCGAGCGGTGACGCCGGAATCACCACGCCGCGCGCGTAGGCGAGGCTCCGGAGACCAGTGACGGCAAATTCGCGACCGATGATGATCGCCACCATCCACGCCGTCGCGAGCTCGAGCTGCACGAGCGAGATCAGCGCGGCCGAGATGAGCAGCTTGTCGGCCAGCGGATCGATGACTTGACCGAGCGCCGTCACCTGCTTTCGCCGCCTCGCCAGGTACCCGTCAAGCCAGTCGGTGACCGACGCCAGACCGAAGATCACGGCCCCGACAATCTCCTTGGGCACGCCGAGAATCTGACGGCCTTCGAACTTCGTCAACAGCACGACAACGAGCAACGGCACCAGGAAGATGCGCGTGACAGTGAGCGAGTTCGGCAGATTCATTGTGAATCGTGATCACGCACGACGCGGAATCCGCATCGCCCGCAGAGCCGATTTGTCTCTGCAATCGCTGCGTGTCCTGCGTTGATCGGTGGTCACATCTCACATGATATCATCGGTGGTTGCGATGAAGGCGATTCTGCTCGCGGGGGGGAAAGGCACACGCCTGCGTCCTCTCACGATTCACACACCAAAGCCGATCGTGCCGATTTTCGATCGCCCGTTTCTTCACTATCAGCTCGATCGGCTGAAGCAGGTGCCCGAGATCGACGAGGTCATCCTCAGTCTCAATTACCAGCCGCGGCGCATCGAAGAGATCTTCGGTGATGGCGGCGACAGCGGGCTCGGCATCCGGTACGTGGTCGAGCCCGCGCCGCTCGGCACCGGGGGGGCGGTGCGCTATGCGGGCGAATCGGTGCGGGAGTCGGTCGTCGTCTTCAACGGCGATGTGCTGACCGAAATCGATCTGGCGGCCGTCATTCGCCTGCACCGCGAACGCAAAGCCAAAGCGACCATCGTCTTGACGCCGGTCGACAACCCGTCCGCCTACGGCCTCGTCGAGACCGACGCGTCGGGCAACATTCTGCGATTCCTCGAAAAACCCAAGCCCGAAGAGATCAGCTGCAACACGATCAACGCCGGCATCTACGTGCTCGAGCCCGATACGTTCGATCGCATTCCGAGAGACGTGCCCTGGTCGATTGAACGGAGCTTCTTCCCGTCGCTCATCGAGCGCGGCGAGACCTTCATGGCGTACGTCGATCGGGGCTATTGGATCGACATCGGCACGCCTGAGAAATACATGCAGGTGCACCGGGACATCATGGATGGCCGCTATCATGCCGCGCCCTTCGCCAACGGCGGATCGTCGACCTGGATCTCCCCTCAGGCGCGCGTTGAGGATGGCGTCGTCGTCGAAGGGCCCTGCTTCATCGACGCCGGCGTCGTCGTCAAGGGCGGCGCGCGCATCGGCCCGTACTCCGTCGTCGGCCGCCACTGCTGGATCGAAGAGCACGCGGTCCTCGACAATGCGATTGTGTGGCCCAACACCCGCATCAGCCAGGAGGCGGTCGTCCGCGGCTCCATCCTCGGGCGCAATTGCCACGTCGGCCGCAGCGCGCTCGTCGAGGGCGGCGTCGTGCTCGGCGACAAGTCCGTCATCACCGATTACAGCCGCTTATGAGCATTCCTTTCGACCCGGCCATCTTCAAGGCGTACGACGTCCGCGGGGTCTATCCGCAGGAAGTGAACGAAGACATCGCGCGCGCGATCGGCCGGGCGTTCGTGTCGTATCTGAAGGCGAAACGCATTGCCGTCGGACGCGACATGCGCCTGTCGTCGCCGTCGCTCGCCGCGGCGTTCATCGACGGCGCCACGCTGCAGGGCGCGGAGGTGGTCGACTACGGCATGATCCCGACCGACATGTTGTATTTCGCCGTCGCGCGCGACCGGCACGATGGCGGCGTGGAGGTGACCGCGTCCCACAATCCCAAGCAGTACAACGGCATGAAGATGGTGCGGCAGGAAGCGTTTCCGTTGAGCGGCGACGAAGGGATCTCGGACATCCGTGATGCGATTGCCGCAGACGGACTGCCGCCTCCGGCCGCGCGCCGCGGCGAGGTCGCCACGAAGGACCTCCTCGACGCGTACGTCGATCACGTCATGTCCTTCGTCGATCCGGGCGTGATCCGCCCCTTCAACGTCGTGCTCGATGCCGGCAGCGGCATGGGCGGACTCGTCGCGCCGAAGCTGTTCGAACGGCTCCCGTGCAAGACGAGCCGTTTGTGCTTCGAGATCGACGGGCGCTTCCCGAATCACGAAGCGAATCCGCTCATCGAAGAGAATCGGCGCGACATCGTGGAACGCGTCATCGCCGAGAAGGCCGATATCGGCATCGCCTGGGACGGGGACGCCGATCGCTGCTTCTTC
>Ga0310810_10005234_pt1 | contig 14487 bp, 10 predicted proteins | sample NCmetagenome_FD_207641 | JGI IMG/M metagenome (GOLD analysis project Ga0310810, IMG submission 207641) | Soil microbial communities from experimental microcosm in Duke University, North Carolina, United States - NC | ecosystem: Engineered > Artificial ecosystem > Soil microcosm > Unclassified ... | reverse complement strand
CCGCGATCGACTTTGCCGCCTTCGTCGACCAGCTCGCGACTGCGTCCGGCGAAGCGATCCTTCCGTTCTTCCGGACCTCGCTTGGGGTCGAGGACAAGGGCTCGCCCGTGGGCTTCGACCCGGTGACCGCCGCCGATCGCGCCGCCGAGGCCGCGATGCGCGCATTGATCAAGCGTAGTTTCCCCGAGCACGGCATCGTCGGCGAGGAATACGGCAATGAGCGCGCCAGCGCCGAATACGTCTGGGTGCTCGACCCGATCGACGGCACCAAGTCGTTCATTTCCGGAATGCCGATCTGGGGCTCGCTCATCGGGTTGATGCGCAACGGCGCGCCGGTGTTCGGCATGATGCACCAGCCCTTCGTGCGCGAACGGTTCACCGGCGATGGCGGCGCCGCGCACTATCGCGGGCCCGCGGGCGAGCGCGAACTGCATGTGCGGCCTTGCGCGGACCTGGCGGACGCGATGCTGTTCACTACAAGCCCGCAACTCATGAACGCGGACGACCGCGCAGCGTTCGGGCGCGTCGAGGCTACCGTAAAGCTCTCGCGCTACGGCGGCGATTGCTATCCCTATTGCATGCTGGCCGCGGGCCACGTCGATCTCGTGATTGAGTCCGGCTTGAAGCCGCACGACATCGTCGCGCTGATTCCGATCATCGAGGGCGCAGGTGGCGTGATCACGACCTGGGAAGGCGAGAGCGGTGCGAAAGGCGGCCGCATCGTCGCGGCGGGCGATGAGCGCGTCCACGAGGCGGCGATGAAACTGCTCGGTGCGAAAAGCGGCGCCTGAACAGGGACAAGCGATCTAGTTGGTTTTTGCCGGTGCCACCTGGTGTCCCGGCAGACCGGCGCGATCGATGACCTGTTGTACGAGGCCTGAGGCCTTCGCCTGTTCGACGAACTCCGTCAGATAGGAAAGTCGGGCGGTTTGCCCCTGTCGCACCACCAGGCCGACGAGGTTTGCTCCATAGTGATCCTCGAGCACCCGCGAACCCGGCAATGTCCTGGAATACCCGATGAGCACAGGGCGGACCGATGCAAACGCCTTCGCGTCTCCCTTGCGCAGAATCTCGAACGTGGGATCGGGAGTCGCGGCGTACACCAGTTGGGCGTGCTTGAGCATGCGGCTGAGAGTGAGCGTCGAGGCGTGCCCGCTCACGGCCGCGATTCGAATACCTGGTTTGTCCGCGTCGCCGATGCGCTGGATCGAAGAGCCCGCCGGCACCAGCAAGGTGTAGTCCACCTGGAGGAAGGGAGGCGAGAAGTCCGCCCCGGCGCGAGACGGATCGGGCCCCATGAACCCCACGTCACAATCGCCGGCCGTGACGCACGCCAACATCTCGGGAACACCCGGATGCCAGACGGGCAACATCTCGACGCCGATCCGCGCTCCGAGGATGCGGGCCATCTCGAGGAAAATGATTCCGGACGAGACCGCCTTCAGCTCGCCGGTCGCGGTATCCTTTCTATAGAAAGAGTGGATCCCGACCCGAATTTTGCCTGCCTGCACGAGGTCGGCCACACGAGGGTCGTGGGGCTGCTGCGCCCCGACAAGGCTCGTCGACATGATGATCAAACAAGCGATGAGAAGCTGCTTCTTCATGACGCCTCCCGAGAGTTCGAGCAACTTCGGCGCGACACTCTCCGATGCGATGATGTTCACAGCAAGTCCTTAGCCGACGAACGCGATTCCCCGCGGCAGGCTGGGCCGCTGAGGCTTTCCGCTATTGGCGGCCTTTCCGCTTGTCCCGAGCGCCGCGCGCTCTGCTTGCGGATTTTGGCTCGCTCGGCCGGGTGATCGGAAACGTCTCGCCCATGTAGGCCGCGAGCATTCCGCAATAGTCCGTCGCGAAGCGCGGCAAAGGACGCCGCTTGTCCCAGGAAATCGTCAAGGGCTCCCGCAGCGCGCGCCCTCTGTACACGAGAGCTGCGATTCTCAGCTGATAGCGGTGGCATTGGAGCTGAGAGGGAACGATTGCCACCCCGTGTCCCTCTTCGGCGAGCGCCAGCAAGGTATGCGGATTGCGGCTCTCGAACACGATTGTCGGCTTCAGTCCGGCCATTCGGCTCGCCGCGTCGAACGCGCGGCGAAATCCAAAGCCGCTGTCCATCAAGAGCAAAGGGAACTCGGCAAGCCGCCCGACCTCGATGGTGCGGCGCGGCCCGAGAGGCATCGAGGGATGGCACACCGCCAGCAATTCCACCGAACCCAGCGGGAGGCTCCCGAAATGCCGTTCGTCCAGTTTGACCGCATGCAGAAGGTTCTGGCCGAGGTGGATGTCCCCACGTTCGAGCAACCTCAATATCTCGCTGCCTGTTCCCTCGCTGATCTTTACCTCGACCTTCGGATAGCGTTCGGCATAACGGTGCAGGAATCGCGACAACACACTCTCGATGTGTTGCGGCGAGCCGGCGACCTTCAAGATGCCGGTATCTCCGTGACGGAGCAGTTGAGCCTGCTCGCTTACGGCGCTCGCGCAATTGAGAAGGACACGGCAGCCCGCGATCAGCTGCTCGCCTTCACCGGTCAGGAGAAGCCGGCGCCCGACCCGATCGAAGAGTCGCAAGCCAAGCTCGTGCTCGAGATCGATGATCTGTCTCGACAAGGCGGGCTGGGCAATCCGCAGGTGCAAGGCCGCCTTCGAGACAGTGCCGAGTTCGGCGACGGTGACAAAGGTACGGGCCTGCCGAAGATGCATGCGCGCTTATACCATTCAGGCATAAGAAAGCAGAATGCTTATGTATTGGACGCGCGGATGGCCGCTGCCGAAAGTGGCGCCAGGCACACATCGAGGAGGCAGACATGACCGCCCGATACAAGGCTTGCTTGACCATGTTGACATGTGTCGTCCTGGGCGCCCTCGGGAGCCAAACACTTCACAGCCAGGCAAGGCCGCCGGCCTTTCTGATTGGCCAGATCGACGTCCGCAACCCCGAAGGTTATGCGAAAGAATATCTCCCGAAGGCGAGGGAGATCATCAAGGCCCACGGTGGGCGTCTGATTGCGGCCGGAGGCGCGGCCGCGAGCGGCTCGCAGGTGATTGCCGTCGACGGCGAGGCGCCGAAGCGCGTGATCATCTACATGTATCCGAGCCTGGAGGCGCTTGAGGCTTGGCGAAGCGACCCTGCCTACGTGCAGGTGCGTCGCATTGGTGAAAAATATGCGACGTACCGCACCTTCGCGGTCGAGGGCGCGCCGGGCAGTTCGCCCTGATCGTCGCTTGCGTCGGGAAATCTAGTACAGCGGCGTACCCGGCACGAAGGCATCGAACGCCGCCCAGAATTGTTCGCGGTAGCGGTCCTGCTCCATCAGCAATTCGTGCCGGGCGCCCGCGATCACCAGATGCGAGCCGGCGCGCAGCCGCGCCGCGAACGCGCTGATCGCCGGTGTCGACACGATGCGGTCCTGCCCCGCCGCGACGAGCAGCAGCGGCTGGCGCAGCCGGCTCGCGAAATTCGGGTCGGCAAAGTCGCGCATGGTGCGAAACGCCGCGTTGAGCCAGGCGACCGTTGGAGAGCCGATGCCGAGCGTGGACTCCGCTTCGAGGATCGCGACGGTGCGCGCATAGCGCACCGGGTCGGATGTGAGATTGTTGCCCGGAAAGGGAAGCGTGTTGATCGCCGTGCCGCCGCCGCCCGGAACGTATTGCGAGCCAAGTCCCATCAGCCGCATGAAGCGCGCGCTCGTGCGTGCCGCGCGCGAGCCGGCAGCGCCATAAAGGTCGACCATCGGCCCCGAGAGCACGATGCGATCGAACCAGCGCCGTCCCTGATAGGCCGCGCGCAACAGCACCGCGGCGCCCATCGAGTGCCCGAGCGCGAACAGAGGCGGGGGGCAATCGGGCAGCACCACCTCCTTCACGAAGGCCTCGAGGTCGAGGTCGTATTGCGAGAAATCGAGCACATGCCCCTTGCGGGCATTCGGCAGCGCGCGCTCGGAGAGCCCTTGGCCGCGCCAGTCGATCATCGCGACCGCAAAGCCCCGCGCGCGCGCATCGCGCACCACCTCGAAATATTTCTCGATGAATTCCGCCCGGCCCGGAAAGACGCAGAGCGTGCCCTTGCGCCCGGCCGGCGGCGCGAAGCGGGCAAACCGCAAAAGCGCGCCGTCGGGCGTCTTCACGGTTCCGACGGTCGCGCCTTCGGGAACCGGGTTCGCGGGGATCGAAATCAATTGCATGGGGAACCTGCGATTCCCGCCTTATAGCAGGGGAATCATGCCCTCAATGGCGGCTTTTCTGGCCTCTTGCGGAAGGGAAATTTCGTTCCCACATCAGTTTGTGCGCAGGCCATTCGGCGGCGCAAAACCCAGGTCCGGCCCCCGGGCGGACCGTCTGCATGTCGCTTTATGGAGGATATGCCATGCGAACTTTCGATCTTGCTCCCCTTTATCGTTCCACCGTCGGCTTCGACCGTCTGTTCTCGATGCTCGATGGCACCGTTGAATCGGCGCCGACTTACCCGCCCTACAACATTGAGCGTACCGGCGATAACGCCTATCGCATCTCGATTGCGGTCGCGGGCTTTTCCGAGAACGACCTGACGATCGAGTCGAAGGAAAACACGCTCACCATCCGCGGCGAGAAGCAGGAAAAGACCGAGCAGAACAAGGGCGAGGTGCTCTATCAGGGCATCGCGGCCCGTGCGTTCGAGCGCCGCTTCCAGCTCGCCGACTACGTCCAGGTCACCGGCGCGAAGCTGGAGAATGGCCTGCTGCACGTCGAGCTGGTACGCGAGATTCCCGAGGCGAAAAAGCCGCGCCAGATTCCGATTGGCAACGCCAAGGCGAAGGCTGAGGTCCTCGAGGCCAAGGCTGCCTGAGGCAGTTTCAATCTTCGTCGTGAATGGAAGCGCCCCGATGCCGGGGCGCTTTTTTTATTCCAGGGGAGTGACGGGGGGCATCGCGTTCGCGGGCTTCTCCGGCGCAGACGGAGGTGTAGCCGCCGCCGGCTTCTCTGCTGGCGCTGGAGCAGGCGCGGTCACGGCGTGCAAAGGCTCAACCGAGCCGACCGCTTGCTGTGGCGCTTCCACCGGCCGCTTGCGCGGGACTGGCGGGCGGCCCGGCGTGATGGCTGCGGATTTCACCGCGGGCTTCGCTTGAGTGGGATGCGGCAAGCCCGCCTGCGGCGGCTGCCCGTGCGGCGTCATCACGGAACCGGACGGTGCAATCGCTTCGTCGTCAGGCATTCCGTATCGATAGCCGTACGGCCTGCGCCAATACGGCGCGCCGGCCGACGCATACGGCCCGCTGTGGAGCATCGGCGGACCGCTGACCGGCTCGACGGAGACGACCTGCGCGCGGTGCGCATCGATCACCACGCGCAGCGGCTTGCCGTAGTAATCGGCCGCGCGCTGGAAATAGACCGGTCCGCTGCGCACCGGCGCACCAACCGGCTCCAATCCCATCTGGCGCACCATCTCGGAGACGCTCCCGGGCGGCATCGGCCCGATCGGCGCCATCGGGCGCGGAACGTAGTATTGCGCCGAGGCCGGCGCAGTCACGACCACGAAAGCGGCAGCAGCCAAGGCAACGAGCTTCATTGTGCAACTCCCCACACTCACCCGCTAATACCTCCTCAAGGAATTGGGCGGAGCTTGGGCGGGGCTGAGGCGCAAAGATGTGGGGCGCGTCGAAGTCATGAAGATTGCGGGTCAGCTTGATTTGGCCGGGGCATTGCTTCGGGAGGTGATCGTTAGAGCAAGGCCACACAGAACGAGAACCACGCCAGCAGCAAAAAGCACGCCCAGCCTGTCGCCGAAGATCGCAGCCGACGCAATGACCCCGATGACCGGCTGAAGGTACTGAACGCTGGCCGCCATGCTGGCCGGGACGGTGCGTAGTAGATTGAGCCACAGGAACAGCCCCGCGACCGTGACTACGACGCCTAGGTACACAGCAGCCGCGATACCCATGGCGGTGATTTGGAACGGCACGTGCCGCATCTCCCAGCCCGCGAAGGGCAGGAGCGCGATGAACCCAAAGAACGTGCTCCACGCCGCCAAAGGGCCCGTCCCGTACTTGCGGGTCAGTTCAACACTCCAAACGTAGTAGAACGCGATCGCGAGGGCAGACAGCAGCATCCAGGTCGCGCCGATCAAGCTGGATTGAAAGGCAGCCGCGGTCTGCCCATCCAACGCAACAAGCGCGATGCCGACGAACGCCGCCAGCAAGCCCACCTTCTGCCAGCCGGATACAGCCTGCTTGAGGCGTATCGCGGCAAAGACCACGACGAAAACCGGGATGGTTGCCGAGATGATCGTGCCGACCGAAGCTGAGGTTCCAGCCACGCCATAGGCTTGCGCCACCTGGCCGATGCCGACGCCCAGCAGCCCTAGCGCTGCAACGCGCGGTAACTCTCGCCACGGCAACCGATGCCGGCCGACAACGAACGGCAAGAGGAGTGGGATCGCAATGGCGAAGCGCAGAGCCGTTAAGGTCAGCGGCGGTAGCGATTGGAGTCCGAGTTTGGTCGCCGGAATTGAAAGGCCCCACATCACGGCGAGCAACAGCATCGCCGCCATGCTGCGCATGGACGATGTCACGAACGCACGATGGCGAGGAATCTTTCGACGTCATCGCTCGTCGTCTGGAACGACGTGACGAGGCGCACCAGAATTCGGTCTTTTGGCATTCCCTCGGCGGGCCATGGATAATACATCGCGCCGGCCGCCTTCAGCCGCTTGTCCATCTCCAACGTGATCGGCGCGAAGATTTCGTTCGCCTCGACGGGCCACGCCGGTTTGCATCCTGCCTTCGTCAGGCCTGCCGCAAGCGCATCCGCCATCGCGTTGGCATGGCGCGCGAGCCGCATCCACAAATCGCCGTCGAGAAACGCCTCGATCTGCGCCGCGATGAAGCGGTGCTTCGAGGCGAGCGCGCCGCCGCGCTTGCGCCGGCTCTGCATCTCGGCGCCGCGCTTTGCATCGAAGAAGATGATGGCCTCCGCGCCCATCGCACCGCCCTTGGTGGCGCCGAACGAGAGCGCATCGACGCCCGCCTTCCACGTCGCCTCCGCGGGCGAGACATTCATGCGGGCGAGCGCATTGCCGAGCCGCGCGCCGTCCATGTGCACGGTCATGCCGTGCTTCCTCGCGATGTCGGCGAGCTCCTTCGTCTCGGCGACGCGATAGATCGTGCCGCATTCGGTCGCCTGCGAGAGCGCGAGCACGCCCGGCGAGACATGATGCGGCCCGCCCCACTGCCCGCCTTCGAGCGCCGCGCGCAAGGTGGCGGCAGACACCTTGGCGCCCTCCCCCTTCAGGCCGATCAGCTTCAAGCCGCCGCCGAAGAACTCCGGCGCACCGCATTCGTCGGTCGCGATGTGGGATTCGGCATGGCACAGCACCGCGCCCCATGGGGGCGCGAGGTGCGCGATCGCCAGCGCGTTCGCTACCGTGCCGGTCGGCACCAGGAACACCGCGACCTCGCGCTCGAAGATTTCAGCGAACTTCGCCTCAACCCGCCTGGTCCACTCATCGTTGCCGTAGCCCAGCGCATAGCCGGTGTTCGCCGTCCCGATTGCCGCGAGGATCTCCGGCGCAATTCCGGCCGTATTGTCGCTTGCGAAGTACATGGTGAGTCCTCATCTGCCGGGCGCCGGAGAATGCAATTCTGTTGCGCTGCGGCATCAATCCGTGGTCCTCTTGTTACGTGCCGGGAGAGGGCGGGGCAACAAACGTCAAGGAGAGCGTGAATTGCGCAGCACGCACTCTTGCGGACCCGCCAGGGTTCCGGCATATTAGGACAGCATTGCTGTCCCAATTGCGGGTGCGCCGCTCAGGGCTGCGGCGGTAAGGGAACGGCAAGCGGTCCCGTGAGGGACCGGCGAGCGGCAAAAGCCGCCCCTCACGAGAAGGCCGGGGTTTGCATCGCGGCTCGTGCCGCGAACAAGGAAGGTGCGCCGGACGGACACCACGATGGGGTCGACGATGACGACACAACGGTTCGAAGTGGGAGTGAGCGCTTCTCCTGCGGAGCGGGCCGTTAAAGATTCGCCCGTCGAATTCCCGTTGGGACCGCACGTGCCGGCCGCGAACGGCCTGTTCGATCCGCGCCACGAGAAGGATTCCTGCGGCGTCGGCTTCATCGCCGACATCAAGGGCCGCAAGTCGCACAAGATCGTCGAGGACGCGCTCGCGATCCTCTGCAATCTCGAACATCGCGGCGCGGTCGGCGCCGATCCGCGCGCCGGTGACGGCGCCGGCATCCTGGTGCAGACGCCGCACAAGTTCTTCGCCCGCAAGGCGAAGGAACTGGGCATCGCGCTGCCGGAGCCCGGCCACTATGCGGTCGGCTACGTGTTCATGCCGCACGATCCGGAATGGCGGAAGGTCATTCTGGACATCTACGCCGAGAAGGTGCCGCAGGAAGGCCTGACACTCCTCGGCTGGCGCGAGGTGCCGCACGACAATTCCTCGCTCGGCGAGTCGGTGAAGCCGACCGAGCCGTTCCACATGCAGGTGTTCATCGGACGCGGCCCCGGCATCAAGTCCGAGGATGAGTTCGAGCGCCGCCTCTACATCCTGCGCAAGGTCATTTCCGACGTCGCCTACCGCAAGCGCGAGCGGCGGCTCGCGAACTATTACGTCGTGTCGCTGTCGTGCCGCACGGTGATCTACAAGGGCATGTTCCTCGCTGACCAGCTCGGCAAGTATTATCCCGACCTGCACGAGGAAGACTTCGAGACCGCGCTCTGCCTCGTGCACCAGCGCTTCTCGACCAACACGTTCCCGTCCTGGCCGCTCGCGCATCCCTATCGCATGGTCGCGCACAACGGCGAGATCAACACGCTGCGCGGCAACGTGAACTGGATGGCGGCACGGCAGGCGTCTGTGTCCTCGAAGCTCTACGGCGACGACATCACCAAGCTCTGGCCGATCTCCTACGAGGGCCAGTCCGACACCGCCTGCTTCGACAACGCGCTCGAGTTCCTGGTGCAGGGCGGCTACTCGCTCGCGCACGCCGCCATGATGCTGATTCCGGAAGCCTGGGCCGGCAACCCGCTGATGGATGCCGAGCGCAAGGCCTTCTACGAGTATCACGCCGCGCTGATGGAGCCGTGGGACGGCCCCGCCGCGATCGCTTTCACCGACGGCCGCCAGATCGGCGGCACGCTCGACCGCAACGGCCTGCGTCCAGCGCGCTGGTTCGTCACCAAGGACGGCCGCGTCATCATGGCCTCCGAGGCGGGCGTCCTGCCGATCCCGGAAAGCGAGATCGTGCAGAAGTGGCGCCTGCAGCCGGGCAAGATGCTGCTCGTCGACCTGGCCGAGGGCCGCATCATCTCCGATGAGGAGATCAAGGCCGAACTTGCCAAGAAGCATCCTTATGCGAAGTGGCTCAAGCGCACGCAGCTCGTGCTGGAAGACCTTCCGGCGCTGCAGCCACGCAAGCCTTCGACCAACCTTTCGCTGCTCGATCGCCAGCAATGCTTCGGCTACACCCAGGAAGACCTGCAGCTCCTGATGGAGCCGATGGCGACCACGGGCCAGGAAGCGGTCGGCTCGATGGGCACCGACACGCCGATCTCGGCGCTCTCCGACAAGTCGAAGCTGCTCTACACCTACTTCAAGCAGAACTTTGCGCAGGTGACGAACCCGCCGATCGACTCGATCCGCGAAGAGCTGGTGATGAGCCTCGTCTCCTTCATCGGGCCGCGCCCCAATCTGCTCGACATGGAAGGGCTCGCGAAGAAGAAGCGCCTCGAAGTGCGCCAGCCGATCCTCACCAACGAGGACCTGGAGAAGATCCGCTCGATCAGCCACGTCGAGAAGCAATTCGACACGCGCACGCTCGACATCACCTATCCGGCCGAGGAAGGCGCGGCGGGCATGAAGTCCGCGCTCGCGAGCCTGTGCGAGGACGCCGAGGAAGCGGTGCGAAGCCGCTACAACATCATCATCCTGTCCGATCGGCAGGCGAGCCCCGACAAGATTCCGATGCCGGCGCTGCTCGCGACAGCGGCCGTGCACCATCATCTGATCCGCAAGGGCTTGCGCACCGCGGTCGGCCTCGTGGTCGAGACCGGCGAGGCGCGCGAGGTGCATCACTTCTGCTGCCTCGCGGGCTACGGCGCCGAGGCGATCAACCCCTATCTCGCCTTCGAGACGCTGGTCGCCATGAAGGAGGAGATGCCCGAGAAGCTCTCCGACAAGGAAATCATCAAGCGCTACATCAAGTCGATCGACAAGGGCATCCTCAAGGTGATGTCCAAGATGGGCATCTCCACGTACCAGTCGTACTGCGGCGCGCAGATCTTCGACGCGGTGGGGCTGAAGAGCGATTTCGTCGGCGAGTTCTTCTTCGGCACCGCGACGCGCATCGAGGGCGTCGGCCTCGAACAGATCGCCGAGGAGACTGCGCGGCGCCATCGCGACGCGTTCGGAGACGTGCCGGTCTTGAAGCACGCGCTCGATGTCGGCGGTGAGTATCTGTTCCGCATCCGCGGCGAGGCGCACGCCTGGGCGCCCGAAACGGTCGCGACCCTGCAGCACGCGGTGCGCGGCAATTCGCGCGACAAGTATCGTGCCTATGCGAAGATGCTCAACGAGCAGTCCGAGCGCGTGCTGACCATGCGCGGGCTGTTCCGCATCAAGACCGCGGAGGAAGACGGCCGCATCCCGGTTCCGCTCGATGAGGTCGAACCTGCCAAGGAGATCGTGAAGCGCTTCTCGACCGGCGCGATGAGCTTCGGCTCGATCTCGCGCGAGGCGCATACCACGCTCGCCATCGCCATGAACCGGATCGGCGGCAAGTCGAACACCGGCGAGGGCGGCGAGGAAGCCGACCGTTTCAAGCCGCTGCCCAACGGCGACTCGATGCGTTCGGCGATCAAGCAGGTCGCTTCCGGCCGCTTCGGCGTCACCACCGAGTATCTCGTCAACTCTGACATGATGCAGATCAAGATGGCGCAGGGCGCCAAGCCCGGCGAAGGCGGCCAGCTTCCCGGCCACAAGGTGGACGCCACCATTGCCCGGGTGCGCCACTCGACGCCCGGCGTGACACTGGTCTCGCCACCGCCGCATCACGACATCTATTCGATCGAGGACCTGGCGCAGCTCATCTACGACCTGAAGAACACGAACCCGGCCGCCGACGTGTCGGTGAAGCTCGTCTCGGAAGTCGGCGTCGGCACCGTTGCGGCCGGCGTCTCGAAGGCGCGCGCCGATCATGTGACCATCGCGGGGTTCGAGGGCGGCACGGGCGCATCCCCCCTCACCTCGCTCAAGCACGCGGGCTCACCCTGGGAGATCGGCCTCGCCGAGACACACCAGACGCTGGTGATCAACCGCCTGCGCAGCCGCATTGCCGTGCAGGTCGACGGCGGGCTGCGCACCGGGCGCGACGTCGTGATCGGCGCGCTGCTCGGCGCGGATGAATTCGGCTTCTCGACCGCGCCGTTGATCGCGGCCGGCTGCGTGATGATGCGCGTCTGCCACCTCAACACCTGTCCGGTCGGCGTCGCCACGCAGGACCCGGTGTTGCGCAAGCGCTTCGTCGGCCAGCCCGAGCACGTGATCAACTATTTCTTCTTCGTCGCCGAGGAAGTGCGCGAGATGATGGCCGAGCTTGGCTATCGCACGATGGATGAGATGGTCGGGCAGATGCAGATGCTCGACAGGCGCGCGCTGGTCGAGCACTGGAAACAGAAGGGCCTCGACTTTTCACGGCTGTTCACCAAGCCCGAGGTGCCGGCGAGCGTCGGCATCTATCACAGCGAGCTGCAGAACCATCACCTGGAGCGCGTGCTCGACCGCAAGCTGATCAGCGAGGCGCAGGCCGCGATCGATCGCGGCGCGCCGGTGAAAGTCGAGGCGACGATCCGGAACACCGACCGCACCGCAGGCGCGATGCTCTCCGGCGCGGTCGCCAAACAATATGGGCATACAGGTCTTCCCGACGACACGATCCACGTAAAGCTCACCGGCACCGCCGGGCAGAGCTTCGGCGCCTGGCTCGCGCGGGGCATCACGTTCGAGCTCGAAGGCGAAGCCAACGACTATGTCGGCAAGGGCCTCTCCGGGGGCCGGCTGATCGTCTATCCGCCGCGCGATGCCAGCATCGTGCCCGAGGACTCGATCATCGTCGGAAACACCGTCCTCTACGGCGCCATCGAGGGTGAGTGCTATTTCCGCGGCATCGCGGGTGAGCGCTTTGCGGTGCGCAACTCGGGCGCCATCGCGGTGGTCGAAGGCGCAGGCGACCATTGCTGCGAATACATGACCGGCGGCGTGGTGGTCGTGCTCGGCAAGACCGGCCGCAACTTCGCGGCCGGCATGTCCGGCGGCATCGCCTATGTGCTCGACGAGGACAAGAGCTTCGAGAAGCGCTGCAACATGGCGATGATCGAGCTCGAGCCGGTGCTCGACGAGGAGCAGGCGAGCTGGGAGCACTATCACGCGGCCGGCGATCTCGATCATCACGGACGCGTCGATGTGATGAGCGACATGAGCCGCTACGACGCCGAGCGGCTGCACCAGCTCATCGCGAATCACGCGCGCTATACCGCGTCGGCGCGCGCGCGCCACATCCTGGAGCACTGGAACGAGTACCTGCCGAAATTCCGCAAGGTGATGCCGGTGGAGTACCGCCGCGCGCTCGCCGAGATGAAGGCGGTGGAGACTGCGGTTCCCCCGCTCGCAGCGGCTGGAGCCTGAACGCAATGACTGCTGTTGCGTCCACGGCGTTCGGCGCCACCGCGCTTGCTGTACTGCTGCTGCCCACGCCAGCCGCGGCGGTCGATCAATGCATGGAGTGCCGTGCAGTCGCGCGCTTCCGCGGCTGCGACAAGCCGATGGCGGGCAAGCCGGTATTTCAGGTACGGGTGCAGCGCGCCGACGAATTCGGCTGCTCGCAGCTTCTTTCGCTCGACGTCATTCACCCGGCCGAGGTCGGCCTTCCGGCGCGAATTCAAGTCGCGCTCAGGGCATGCGCGGTCTGGGCAGGTCAGCGCGGCGACGTCATCGATCTTGCCGTGGAGGAACCGCTCTCGCTGCAGAGCGGCCTCTATACGCTCGCCTGCGGGCACTGATAGGTACGCGGTTCATGGGCAAGGTTACGGGCTTTCTGGAGATCGATCGGCAGGACCGGCGTTACAAGCCGGCGTCCGACCGCATCCGCCATTTCAAGGAATTCATGATCCCGCTCTCCGAGGAGGCGACGCGGGACCAGGCGGCGCGCTGCATGAATTGCGGCGTGCCCTACTGCATGGGCACGGGCTCGCTCGCCCCCGGCACGCCGGGCTGCCCGGTGAACAACCAGATCCCCGACTGGAACGACCTCGTCTATCGCGGCGACTGGCGCGACGCGCTCTACAATCTGCACTCGACCAACAATTTCCCGGAGTTCACCGGACGCATCTGCCCTGCCCCGTGCGAGGCGTCGTGCACGCTCAACTTGATCGAGACGCCGGTCACCATCAAGACGATCGAATGCGCCATCGTGGACCGCGGCTGGGATGAAGGCTGGATCACGTCCGAACCTCCCTCGCACAAGACGGGAAAGAAAGTCTCGGTGATCGGTTCGGGCCCAGCGGGCATGGCCTGCGCGCAGCAGCTCGCGCGCGCGGGACATGAGGTGCACCTGTTCGAGAAATTCTCGCGCGCTGGCGGCCTGCTCACCTACGGCATTCCCGACTTCAAGATGGAGAAGCGCCACGTCGCACGGCGCGTTCAACAGATGGAAGGCGAAGGCGTCGTCTTCCATTACGGTGCGCATGTCGGCGTGAATATGCCAGTCGAGCGTGTCACCGAGGGGTTCGATGCGGTCGTGCTCACGGGTGGCGCCGAGGCCTCGCGCGACCTGCCGATCCCGGGGCGCGAGCTTTCCGGCATCCATTTCGCGATGGATTACCTGCCGCAGCAGAACCGCCGCATCGCGGGCGAGCCGGTCACCGAGGCGCCTATCTCTGCGGCGCGCAAGCACGTGGTGGTGATCGGCGGCGGCGACACTGGCTCCGACTGCATCGGCACCGCAATCCGCCAGGGTGCGCTCAGCGTGACCAACTTCGAGATCATGCCGAAGCCGCCCGAGAAGGAAGAAAAGCTGATGACGTGGCCGCTGTGGCCGCTGAAGCTGCGCACGTCATCGAGCCACGAGGAAGGCGCCGAGCGCGATTTCGCCGTGATGACGCAGAAGTTCACCGGCCAGCACGGTCAGGTGCAGACGCTAGAGTGCATCCGCTGCGACGACAAGTTCAAGCCGGTGCCGGGCACCGAGTTCTCGGTCAAGGCCGACCTCGTGCTGCTCGCCATGGGGTTCGTGCATCCGGTGCACGAGGGGCTGGTCAAGACGCTCGGACTTGAGCTCGATCCGCGCGGCAACGTGAGGGCCGACACCGAGAGCTACCGCACCTCGAAGGACAAGGTCTTTACGGCAGGCGATATGCGCCGCGGCCAGTCGCTGGTTGTCTGGGCGATCCGCGAAGGCCGTCAGGCCGCGCATGCGGTCGACAAGTTCTTGATGGGCGAGACCAGTTTGCCGCGGT
>Ga0310810_10005230_pt1 | contig 14489 bp, 9 predicted proteins | sample NCmetagenome_FD_207641 | JGI IMG/M metagenome (GOLD analysis project Ga0310810, IMG submission 207641) | Soil microbial communities from experimental microcosm in Duke University, North Carolina, United States - NC | ecosystem: Engineered > Artificial ecosystem > Soil microcosm > Unclassified ... | reverse complement strand
GCTCGAGGCGGCGCGCGCCGGGCGCGAGGTCCTGCTCGACGATCAGGGCGAGGAGGCGGTGACCCGCGCGGTCTTGCCGTTCTGCGCCGACTTCGAGGAGGGGCCGCTCGACTTCAGCAGGCGGCTGCGCACCGCGGCCGAGGCGACCTCCGACGGCCTGCGCCTGGTGCTCATCCTCGGCAACGTGCTCGGCAACCTGCGCGACGAGGAGATGTTCGTCAGGCAGAAGCTGTCGCGCATCGTGCGCCCGGGCGACATGCTGTGGATCGAGGTCGGCCTGAGGCCGGACAGCATCGAGGCGGATCCGCTCTACGGGCTCACCATCAAGTCCGACCGCGAGGAGACCGCGGCCGAGGCGAGCCGGCGGCTCCTGCTCGAGGGGCCGTATCGCCGCTGGGCGGCGGCGACCGGCCGCGGCTCGCCCAACCTCGACTCGCGCGTGTGGGTGCGCGAGGACGACGACAGCGCCCGCATCCCGGGCTCGTGCAACTTCTGCCACGACCTCATCATCAAGGACGAGCGCCGCGTGGTGACCATGCTGTACAGCCGGCGCTACAAGGTCGACGGCCTCGCCGCCTGGTGGGAAGGGCAGGGCTACGCCGTCGAGGGCATCCACCGGGTCAAGGATTCGAAGGGCCGGGTCCGGGTCGCCCACCTGCTCTTGCGCCGCCGGTAGCGCGATCAGCCGGGCAGGGCGAGGCGGACCGCGCGCAGGTCGGTGCCGCGCGCCGCCGCGCCGGCCAGCACGCCGATGGCGATGGCGACCGCTGCTTCGCGCGCGAAGGGAAATTCGACCTGTCCTGGCAGCGGGTTCTCGATCACCCAGCGCTGGGTGGCGCCGCGCGGCTTCTTGGCCTGCACCAGCACGAACCGCTCGAGCGGCTCTCCCTCGCGTGGCGGCAGCGCCGGCAACGCCTCGCTCCAGCCGCGCACCAGCTGGTCGATGGCGGCGCTGGTCGCGCGAGCCGGCGCGGACGCGAACGTGAGCTCGAGCTCCGGCTGGCTCGCGACCGCGTCCTCGACCGCGAACGGCGGCGCCGGCCAGGGGCGCAGCTCGCGCGCCAGCGCGGCGATGCGCGCGGCGGCGTCCGGTCCGGTGACGACGATCGTGTCGGGGCTGTCGTCGAGCGGCAGGCTGCCGGTGACGGTGAGCCGGACGATGCGGCTCTCGCCCAGCGGGTAGAGGACGAAGGGAGCCAGCATCAGCGCGAGGCCGGCTGGCGCGACACCGGCCATGCGGAACCGCCAGGACAGCGTGTGGCGGGAGACGGCCTCGGCGAGCGCGGGCGACGGGACGACGATGGCGGCGGCGCTGCCCTGCGACGGGTCGAAGCGATCGGCCCCGAGCCCGCCGGCGGCGGCGACCGCGAGCAGCGGCCCCAGCGCGGCGGTCAGGCGCTGCGGGAGCTCGGCGGCGAGGTAGGTGCGGTCCCAGGAAATGAGATCGATCTCGATGAGGACGTCTTGCGGCTCGCCGCTCGCGCGGTAGGTCACCATCACCTCGCGGCGCACAGTGCCGCGGCCGTCGATGAGCGGATCGACCGTCCAGCCATCGTGGTTGGCGACGTCTCGCCGGGCGCCAGCGGCCAGGAGCCGGCGAGCCAGGTCGGGCAGGTCGTGCTTGAAGGCGATGTGAAGCGGTGTGTCGCCGCACCAGTTGCGCGCGTCGGGCGAGGCGCCGGCGGCGAGCAGGAGGTCGAGGGTGCCGGCCGCGCGCTGCTCGACCGCGCAGTGGATGGGGGCCGCGTTGCCTTCCTGCGCCTGGTCGGGATCGGCGCCGCGCTCGAGGAGGAGGGCGACCAGGTCGTGCTGGCCGTGCCATGCGGCTTCGAGGAGGGCGCAGCGGCCGTTCTCGTCCTCCGCGCGCGGCGAGGCGCCGGCGTCGAGCAAGAGCTCGGCCACCTCGCGGTGGCCGTTCTCGGCGGCCTGGTTGAGGGGCAGATCGCCGTCGTCGTCGGCGGCGCGCGCGTCGGCACCGGCGGCGAGGAGGAGGCGCACCTTGCCGGCCGAGCCGTTGCGGGCGGCGAGCGTGAGGGCTCTGCCGTACCTGCCGTGCGCGTCCGGGTCGCCGCCGGCGGCGAGGACCTCGGCGAGGAGGTCGTCCTCGTCGCGGCGGAGGGCGGCGATGACGGCATGCGTGCGCCACGAGCCGGTCGGGAAGCGCTCGCGGTTGTCGTCCAGCGCGGCGGTGATGCGCGCGCGGTCGCCGAGCTCGATCGCTTCGACCAGCCGGCCGGCGGCCTCTTCGTCGGGTGTGGCCGGAACCACGGGCGCGTCGCACGCCGAGGCTTCCTCCTCCTCTTCCTCTTCTTCCTCTTCCTCGTATTCACCGTCCGGTTCCTCGTCGATTGCGTCCGCGGGGACAGACGGCTCGTCGAAGTAGTCCTCGTCGTCGGGATCGCCGGCAGGCAGCGCGCCGACCGGGCGTCCGTGGTCGTCGAACGCGAGCCACTCTCCCATCATCTCGAGATGGTCGCCGTCGCCGAACAGCCGCCGCCGGGCGTCCGCCAGGTCGGCGGCGACCTCCGCGGTGTCGCACTCGAGGCCGGCGACCGCCGCCAGCCAGAGGTCGAAGCCAGCCGTCTCGAGCATGACGAGCGGGCTGTCGTCGACGTCGAGACAGAGGACCGGGTACTCGCCGCTGGCGTCCGGCGCGCCGGTCGACAGCAGGCGGAAGGAATCGCAGCCGCGATCCAGGAAGGCGCCGCGCGGCGGCACGACCGCGGCGAGCTCGGCGAAGAACGGCGCGACCTCGTCGTCCCACTGCGTGGCGGCCAGCTCGGCGAGGGGCCGATCGGTGAGCCGGGGGTCGTCGAGCGACGTGATCATCTCGATGGAACGCACCAGCCAGGAGGCATCGAACTCGAGCCAGCGGCGCAGCGACGGGGGCAGCGGTGCGCCGTCGGCGAAGGCGAGGCGGTCGATCACCTCGCGGGGCAGCGGGCGCGGGTCGTGGATGCGAAGCGGCGAGGCTCCGGCGCGCACCTTCTCGATGACGAGATCGACGAGGTCGGCGCCGCGCGTGTGGGTTCGGTTCATGCGCGCAGGCCGAGCAAGCGGAATGCCGTCCGCCGCCGACGCGGTGGCGCGGCGTTGGCCGTCACCCGCCTGCCAAAGGTGCAAGCTCGCGCCAGCCGGCGAGCAAGAACTGCGTGCCGCGCGGATCAGTCGGGGCAGGGCGGGCCACCCGGCCCGCAGCAGATCTGGCCGCAGTCGTCCTCGCCCTGCGGTCCGCCATGCGCGCAGGTCTGTTCCGCTGCGCAGGCGGCGTGCTCGCCGCAGCGGCACTCGCCCTCGATGCACGCCTCGCCGGCGGCGCAGCAGACGTCGCCGCACTCGGGACCGACCTCGCAGGCACCGGAGGCGGCGCAGCTGACCGCGGGCGCCGCGTCCGCGCTCGGCGCGGCGTCGGCCTGATCTCCGCCATCAATCGAGCGGGCGGCGTCCGCGGTCACGGCGGCGTCGCTCGATCCACCGCCGCCGCCGTCATCGTCGCCGCACGCGGCGGTGGCACAGGTCACTACAAGGAGTAGTCGAAGCATCATACCGGCCGCTGGACGCAAGACGCGGGCCGGCGCGCAGGCGCGCGGAATCCATCGCTCAGGCGCCGGGCGCCTGCGATGGAACCTGACATCATGTGCGGCCTGCGGTCCCCGCTCAGCGCACGATCGCGGCCAGCCAGGCGTCGTAGTCGAGCGCGGTCATCCCCTGGCCGTCCACCTCGGTCATGCCCATGAAGTAGGAGAGCACGTAGACGTAGCCGGCCGCGTCGAGCGCGATGCCCTCGGGCCAGTCGGTGCCGTCGCCGCCGAGGGCGACCGCCCACTCGTGGGTCGGGGCGTTGCCGGAGCTCATGCGGGTGACGAACGCGTCGTTGACCCCGGTGAGGTCGAAGGTGCCGAAGGTGATGTCGGCCGCGAAGGATCCGGTCAGCAGGGTGGACCCGTCTGCGGTGGTCGCGATGGCGGTGCCGACGTCGAAGCCGGTGCCGCCGTAGCGGAAGGACCAGATGTGGTCGCCGTTGGCGGCATAGCGGACCGCGAACGCGTCCAGGCTGCCGTGCGATCCCAGGGAGGAGCCGCTCTCGGCGAACAGCACGTTGCCGGAGAAGCTGCCGGTCGCGACCCATCCGCCGCCCGGATAGGCGGCCACCCCCGACGCCGAGGCGTTCTGGTCGGCCTGGAGATCGCCGAAGTCCTGCGCCCACTGGCATGACAGATCGGTCTGCGCCAGCTGCGCGACGTAGCCGTCCGGCGAGTTCGTGCCCGACGACGAGATGCCGCACGCGTCGAAGTTGTAGGTGCCGGAGAAGCCGCCCGCGATCGCCACCCTGGTGTCGCTGACCGCGATGGCGCGGACCTGGATGTTGGTGTCGAGCAGCTTGGCGCGGGTCGCGTTGCCGTTGGCGGTCCGCGCCTTGACGACCACGCCGTCGTCGATGCTCCCGTTGAGCACGGTGCCGTCGAAGTCGATCGGGCTCGACGAGCTCTCGGCGGCGATGAAGATGTTCGTCCCGGAGATCGCGAGGGCATGCGGACGGTCCTGGCCGTCGCCGCCCCACTGCTTGACCCACTCGATGTGGCCGTCGGAGGCGGCGAAGCGCATCAGCACGATGTTGCCGTAGACGTCGGCGGTGACATCGGTTCCGGCGATGGTGATCGTGCCGAACCCGTTGAGCGAGATGGCGGCGTAGGCATTGCCGTCGCCGTCGACCGCGAGCCCGCCGTAGTAGTTACTGGTGGATTCGCCGCTGGTGTCGACTCTGTTCTCCCAGGCCAGCTCGCCGGTGTCCTTGCGGTACTTGGCGACGTAGAGGTCGATTCCGTTGTCGTCGATCGAGCCGGCGATGATCGGGTTGCCTTCCGGATCGACGACGACGTCGTTCTCGATGAAGTCCTGCCCCATGAAGCTCACCTGGTTCACCCAGCGCTTCGAGCCGTGCGCGCCGAAGCGCGCGTCGACCGCGCGACCGGTGTCCATCGTCACCGCGCAGCCGGCGAAGCCGGCGCAGTCGCCGTCCCACGCCGCGAGATCGGCGGTCGGCGCCGGCACGGGCGTCAGCGTCACCTCGCTGCCCTCGGGAAAGTTGAAGCTGCAGGTGTCGGGGCAGTCGATGCCGGGCGGATCGGAGGTGACCGCGCCGTCGCCGCTGACCGTCACCTCGAGGGTCTGGAATCCGGGGGGCGCGCCGTCGACGTCACCCGCGGAGTCGTCGCCCTCGTGCGCGACCTTCCCGCAGGCGAACAGAGCGATGCAGAGGCTGAAGCGAATGCAGTGCATGTACGGGCATCGTACGGAGTTTTCGCCGCGGGCCTCCCCTTCCGACCAGGCGGGCCAGCGAGTCCTGCGTGTTACGCTGCGGGACAGATGGACCCGGGTGCACGTCACCGGCCGCGGCTGACCGTCCTGGTCAAGCTGCTGGTGGCGTTCGCGCTGCCGGCCTCCACGCTGTTCGCGCTGTTCGCCGCCATCGCGTACACCGTGATGCAGCGCGACCTCGAGGCGGAGCTCGGCACCCGGCTAGGCGCGGTCGCCGCCTCCGCCGCCACCCAGATCCACGGCGCCTCCCTGGTCAAGCTGGCACCCGGCGACGAGGACCATCTCCTGTACGACGGCGCGCTCAGGAAGCTGCGCGAGGTGGCCGCCGCGACCGGCGTCTCGCACCTCTACATCTTCGACCGCGACTTCAAGGCGCGCGCCGACACCGCGCCGGACGTGCCGATCGGCACCGAGCTCTACCAGCCGCAGCTCGATCGCGAGGAGCTGGCCCGCGTGTTCGCGCGCCGCGAGACGGTGTCAGGCGTCCTCTTCGAGGGGCTCGACGGCAGGCAGTACAAGTCGGCCTACGCCCCGATCCATGCCTCGGAGAAGGACCACACGGTGGTCCTCGCGATCGGGGTCGACGCGCCCGCCGTCTTCTTCGACCGGCTGGCGGAGCTGCGCCGTTCGCTCATCCTCTACGGCGCCGGCCTCATGCTGGCGATGGTGCTGGTCGCGGTGCTGGTGGCGGCGCGCATCACGCGCCCGGTGAGACGGCTGGCCGACGCCGCCGAGCGGATCGGCAAGGGAGACCTCGGCACCCCGATCCGCCGCCTGTCGCACGACGAGATCGGCTTCCTCGCGGAGACCATGGAAGAGATGCGGCGCGACGTGCGCGCGCGCGACGAGCGCATGCAGGAGATGCTGTCCGGCATCGCGCACGAGGTCAGGAATCCGCTCGGCGGCATCGAGCTGTTCGCCGGCATCCTGCGCGACGAGCTGCCGGACGGCGACGAGCGGCGCGGGCACGTCGAGCGCATCGAGCGCGAGGTCGCCTACCTCAAGGAGGTGGTCGCCGAGTTCCTCGACTACGCCCGGCGGCCGTCGCTCGAGCTCGGTCCGGTCGAGCTCGCCCCGCTCGCCGAGGACATCTGCGACCTGGAGGCGGCCGAGGCCGGCCGGCTCGGCGTCGAGCTCGATCGCGACGTCCCGGCCGATCTGGTCGCGCTCGGCGACAAGCTCCAGCTCAGGCGCGCGCTGCACAACCTGGTCAGGAACGCGGTGCAGGCGGCTGCCGCCGGAAAGCCGGGCCACGTCGAGCTCAGCGCGCGCGCCGACGGCGAGCAGATCCGGCTGGCGGTCAAGAACGACGGCCCGCCGATCCCGGACGACATCCGCGAGCGCGTCTTCGAGCCGTTCTTCACCACCCGCGAGAAGGGGACCGGCCTCGGGCTCGCCTTCGTCCGCGAGATCGCCCTCGACCACGGCGCCGCGATCGACCTCGAGTCGCACGAGGGCGGCACGACCTTCACGCTCACCCTCAAGCAGCGGCGAGAGGCGTAGAATCGAGCCCAGTGGCCACCATCCTCATCATCGACGACAACGAGACCATCCGCGAGGGCCTGGCCCACACGGTGCGCAAGATGGGGCACCGGCCGCTGGTCGCGTCCGGGGGCGACGACGGGCTCGGCCAGCTCAAGGCGGCCGGCGAGGTCGACTTCGTCATCACCGATCTCAGGATGGAGGGGATCGACGGGGTCGAGGTTCTGCGCCAGGTGCAGAAGCGCGATCCGGACGTGCCGATCATGATCATCACCGCGTTCGGCACCGTCGAGACCGCGGTCGAGGCGATGAAGCTGGGCGCCTTCGACTTCCTGACCAAGCCGTTCGCCCCCGAGGTCGTGCGCCTCAAGGTGGAGCGCGCGCTCGAGCTGTGCGCGTCGCGGCGCGCGCGGCGACGGCTCGAGGCGCAGAACGAGTACCTGAAGGACGAGGCGCAGGGGCGCTACCGGTTCGCGGAGCTGGTCGGCGGCTCGGAGAACATGCAGCGGGTGTTTCGCACCGTCGAGAAGGTGGCGCCGACCGACTCGTCGGTGTTCATCGCCGGCGAGAGCGGCACCGGCAAGGAGCTGGTGGCGCGCGCATGCCACAACCTGTCGAAGCGCGCCTCCGGCCCCTTCATCAAGGTCAACTGCGGCGCGCTGACCGAGACGCTGCTGGAGAGCGAGCTGTTCGGCCACGAGAAGGGCGCCTTCACCGGGGCGGTCAAGACCAAGCTCGGCCGCTTCGAGCTGGCCGACGGCGGCACCCTCTTCCTCGACGAGATCGGCGACGTGCCGCTGTCGATGCAGGTGAAGCTCCTGCGGGTGCTGCAGGAGCAGGAGTTCGAGCGGGTCGGCGGCGAGCAGACCATCAAGGTCGACGTCCGGGTCATCTCCGCGACCCACAAGAACCTCGACGAGGAGGTGGCGGCCGGCCGATTCCGGCAAGATTTCTACTACCGCCTGCACGTCGTGCCTCTGCTCCTGCCGCCCTTGCGCGAGCGGCGTGAGGACATCCCGCTCCTGGTCCAGCACTTCATCGAGAAGCTGGCGCCCAAGACCAACCCGTCGGTGCGCGGCATGGCGGACGACGCGCTCGGGCGCCTGATGGCCTACGCCTGGCCGGGCAACGTGCGCGAGCTGGAGAACGCGATCGAGCAGGCGCTGGTGTTCGCCGACGGCAACACGATCGGCGTCCCGGCGCTGCCCGTGTTCCTGCAGGGCGGCGAGGGGGACGAGCGGCTCGAGGTGCCGCGCGAGATGTCGCTGCCGGACATCCTCGAGGACCTCGAGCGCCAGCTCATCCTCAAGGCATACCGCAAGGCCGGCGGCGTCAAGACCGAGACCGCCCGCCTGCTCGGCATCAAGACCAGCGCCCTCTACTACAAGCTCGACAAGTACAAGATCGAGTAGAAGGCTCAGAGGCCGGCGGCCAGCTCGGCGGCGAGCAGCCGGTGGAAGAGGTGCTCGCCCGCCTCGCGGCGTACCGACAGCCGGCCGGTGTGGTAGGCGCGCGAGCGGAGGCCGCGCTGCACCGACGCACAGATCGCGACGTCCTCCTCCTGGATGCGCTGCGAGACCTCGATGCTGGCTCGGCAGCGAGCGCGCGCCTCGGCGTCGCCGACGTCGGCGAAGTAGAAGTCGAACAGGACCTCGGTGCGATCGAGCGCGAGAGGGCGGACCAGGTTGACGTCCATCATTCCCTGGTAGCAGTTGATCATCGTGTTCGGGTGCAGCCAGTAGTAGCGCGCGCGGTCGCCCTGGCGGACCGCCGACACCTCCGGCTGGTCGCCGGCGACCAGCGGGCTCGACTGCAGGCAGTGGCGCGGGCCGTTCTCGATGAGGTACGCGCTGTAGTCGAGCACGCTGTCGAGCCCGCGGTGGAGGTGCGGCACGTGATAGCCGCCGTCGAGGTAATTGTCGACGAAGACCTTCCAGTTGCAGTCGAGCAGGTAGCGGCGCCGCTCGACGACGGCGCGCGGCCGGCGGCCGCGGGCGGCGATCTCCGCGACCAGCGCGCCGCCGAGCTGCTCGCGAACACCCGGGCCGCCGCGCTCGAGCCTGACGAAGACGAAGCCCTCCCACTCGTCGAGGTCGACGGGGCGAAGGCCGCTGTCGCCCTTCTCGAAGTGGCAGACGCCGCCGAAGTCGGGCGTGCCGCGCAGCGCGCCGTCGAGGGCGTAGGTCCAGCCGTGGTAGGGGCAGCGGAGGTGCTGCGCCGAGCCCTCCGCCTCGGTCATGACCGCGGCCGCGTGGTGCCGGCACACATTGAAGAAGCCGCGCAAAACGCCGTCGGCGCCGCGCACCACCAGGACCGGCTCGCCGGCGACCTCGCCGGTGACGTAGCGGCCCGGCGCCGCGACCTGGTCGGCGCGCGCCACCAGCTGCCAGTTGACGCTGAAGGTGGTCCGGCGCTCGAGGTCGAACACCCGCGGATCGGTGTAGAAGCCGGCCGGCAGGGTCTCTGCCTCCTCGAGCGGGCGCCCGCCGTCATACCGCGCGATGAGCGCGGCCAGGTCCTCGGCCATCGCTAGCGCCCGCTCTTCTCGACCTCGAGGTGACCCTCGAGCAGGTGGCGCGCCAGATCCAGCGAGCGATCGACGAGCGCGCGGGCGCCGTCGTGCAGCTCGGTGCTGCCCTTCACCTGCACCACGTTGTTCTCCATGTCCTCGGCGCTCCAGCCGCGCGAGTGGGCGACGTACGGCAGCTGCGGGAACAGGAAGCCGAGCTCGCTGAAGAAGCAGAGCATCTGTCCCGCCACCCCCTGCACGTTGTCCTGCCCGCCGACGATGATGAAGGAGGCCACCTTGTTCTTGATGAGGACCCGATGATGCGTGGTGAGCTGGTTCTGCACGCAGTTGAGCCGCTCGACCATCTTGAAGTAGTGCGAGCTGGCGACGCCCCAGCGGATCGGCGTTGCCACCATGATCATGTCGGCCCAGTGGACGATGCCCTCGTAGACTCGCTCCATCTGGTCGGCCGGATCCATCTGCGTGATGGAGCAGGGCCAGGTGCAGGCGCGCGACGACTTCGAGTAGTAGCCTTCGCAGTGGCGGAAGGACAGCTCGGCCAGCCGGATGAGCTGGCTCTCGGCGCCGCGAGCGCGCGCGTGCTCGAGCGCCGTCCGCAGGAGATCGTCGGACCCGGAGTAGCGCGGGTTCTTGATGTCCATGCCGGTGGTCGAGATGCCGAGCAGGCGCGGCGGACCGGGCGCGCGCTCGACCGGGCGCGCCAGCGGATGGGGGGCGTGCGGCTTCTTCTGGCGCGCGGTCGCGCCGGCGATATCGATCTGCACGCGGCCGTCCACCACCCGTACCGGGTAGGCCGGCACCCGGTCCTCTTCGAAACCGGGCTCACCCACGCCGGTCTGGCAGTGGAACTTCCAGTTGTGCCAGGGACAGACGACGTAGTCGCCGTCGAGCCGACCCTGACCGAGCGGGCCGCCGACGTGGTTGCACACCCCGGAGATCGCGTGGAACGCGCCGTCGCGACAGGTCAGCGCGATGGCCGTGCGATCGATGCGCACCTCCTGCAGCGGCGTGCGCGCCAGCTCCGCCGCATTTCCCACATCCTTCCAGTCCTCGCCCGCCATCGGGCGCACGATAGCGCAAGCGGGCCAGGGAGCGTAACCGGGTGCGCGGACCGGCGTAGAATGTCGGCGATGGGGGACAAGGACGTCGTCACGCCGCCGCATGTCTACTTCAACCGGCGGAACTTCATGCGCGCCGGCGCCATCGCGGCCGGCATGGCGGGCACCGGCCTCCTCTACCGGCGCCTGAACGGTGTCGACCTGGTCATGACCGAGACCGCCGAGCTCGGCGGGCTGACCCGGCCGGCGGAGCCCGGCTTCCGGGTCACCGGCGAGGCGATGACGCCGCGCGAGTCGATCCTCAACTACAACAACTACTACGAGTTCTCGACCGACAAGGACGGCGTCGCGAAGGCGGCAGCCGATTTCAAGACCGCCGGCTGGAAGGTGGCCGTCGGCGGCCTCTGCCACAAGCCGACCACCTTCGATCTCGACGATCTCCGGCGCATCAGCCCGGCCGAGGAGCGGGTCTACCGGATGCGCTGCGTCGAGGCCTGGTCGATGGTCATCCCGTGGGCCGGCTACTCGCTGTCGAAGCTGCTCGAGCGGGTGCAGCCGATGTCCGACGCCACCCATGTCGCGTTCGAGACCTTGCTCGATCCGGCGCGCATGCCGAACCAGTCCACCGACGTCCTCGACTGGCCCTACCTCGAGGGCTTGCGGATCGACGAGGCGATGCACCCGCTCGCGCTGCTGACCACCGGGCTCTACGGCCACGAGCTGCCGCCGCAGGACGGCGCGCCGGTGCGCATGGTGATCCCGTGGAAGTACGGCTTCAAGGGGATCAAGTCGATCGTGAAGATCACCCTCACCTCGATGCAGCCCCCTTCCACCTGGAACAAGCGGGCGCCCGACGAGTACGGATTCTTCGCCAACGTCAACCCGAGCCACCCGCACCCGCGCTGGAGCCAGGCGAGCGAGCAGCGCATCGGCGAGTCGGGCCGGCGCAAGACGCTCATGTTCAACGGCTACGGCGAACAGGTGGCGCGCCTCTATTCCGGGATGGACCTCGATGTCTTCTTCTAGATTCGTCGACGGGCCGTTCGCCAAGCGGTTCGTCATCTTCTGCGGCGTGGTGCCGGCGCTGGTCCTGGCCTGGGACGCCTGGCACGGCAACCTCGGGGTCAACGGCGTCAACTACCTCATCCGGTCGACCGGGATGCTGGGCCTGGTCTTCCTCATGCTGTCGCTCCTGGTCACTCCGGTTCGCGTGCTGACCGGGTGGAACGTCCTCATCTCGGTCCGGCGCAACTTCGGCGTCTACGGCTGCCTCTACATCAGCGCGCACTTCCTCATCTACGTGTTCTTCGACCGCGGCGGCGACCTGGCCGACGCAGCCTCCGAGATCATCAAGCGCCGCTACCTCTGGTTCGGCTTCGGCGCGCTGGTGCTGATGCTGCCGCTGGCGCTGACCTCGACCGATGGCATGGTGTCGCGCCTCGGGCCGACCCGCTGGAAGGCGCTCCACCGGCTGGCCTACGTCGCGGCCATCGCCGGGGTCATCCACTTCTACCTGCTGGTCAAGTCGGACACCCGGCGGCCGTTCGCCTTCGCCGTCGTGCTGACCGGGTTGCTCCTGTTCCGCATCGTCCGCCACGAGATCGGCCTCCGGCGCGAGCTGCGCGCCGCGCGCACGCGGGTGCTGCCGCCGAAGTCGGTCACCACCGCGAAGAAGAAGTTCTGGTCCGGCGAGCTGGTGGTGGCGCGCATCTTCCAGGAGACCCACGACACGCGGACCTTCCGCTTCCGCATGCCGGACGGCAGCCCGCTTCCGTTCGAGCACGTCGCCGGCCAGTACATGAACTTGAAATTGCGCATCGACGGGCGGCGGGTGAACCGGTCCTACACCATCTCGTCGGCTCCGACCCGGCCCGACTACGTCGAGGTCACCATCAAGCGAGTGCCCGACGGCTACGCCTCGCACCACATGCACGACGTCGTGAAGGAAGGCGACCGCATCTCGGTCTCTGCGCCGGCCGGCGTGTTCGTGTTCGCCGGCCACGAAAGCGACCGCATCGTGCTCCTGGCCGGCGGGGTCGGCATCACGCCGGCGATGGCGGTCGTGCGCAGCCTGACCGACCGGTCCTGGTCGGGTGACATCTACCTCCTCTTCTCGGTTCGCCAGAAGCGGGACGTCATCTTCGAGCGCGAGCTGGCCCACCTCCAGGAGCGCTTCCCCAACCTGCACGTCGACATCGTGGTGTCGTCCGAGCGCGGCCACATGACCCGCGAGATCATCGAGAAGCACATCCCGGGCCTCACCCGCGGCCCGATCATGATGTGCGGCCCCGGCCCGATGATGGTGGCGATGCGCGCGCTCCTGGTCTCGATGGGCGTTCCGGACGCCGAGATCCACGAGGAGGAGTTCGTCTCGCCGCCGATGCCGGCGCCGGGCGAGCCGGAGCCAGTCGAGGAGATCCCGACCAACGGCGCCATCCCCAGCGTCAGGTTCGAGAAGAGCGGCAAGTCGACCGAGGTGCCGGCCGAGCTCACCGTGCTCGAGGCGGCCGAGGAATGCGGCGTGACGATCCCGTTCGAGTGCCGCTCCGGAATCTGCGGCCAGTGCAAGACCCGCCTGGTCTCCGGCAAGGTGGTGATGGAAGTACAGGACGCGCTCACGGCAGGCGACCGGGCTCGGGGTATCATGCTCGCGTGTCAGGCACGAGCGGCGCAGGATCTCGTGGTCGACGCGTGAGCCTTCGCCCGCTCGGCGGCGCGCTCGTGGTCGTCTGGGTTGTTCTCTCCAGCGCGGTGGCGCGCGCGCAGCCGGCGCCGTCGCCTCCGCCTCCGGACGTGGCATCGCCGGCGGCCCCGACCGCGCCCCCGGTCAGCGTGGCGGGGGTGCCGGACGACATCGGCTACAAGCCGGGCCGCTGGATCACCTTCCGCGCCACGCGCAAGACCAAGCTGCGCATGCGGCTCATCCTCCAGCCCATGATGCGCTACGGCCACGTCTCCAGCGGCGCCGACGACACGGTCGATCTCATCATCCGGCGCGCCCGCCTCGGGTTCGACGCCAACCTGCCCGACCGGCTCGGCATGCGGTTCGAGATCTCGGTCAAGAACATGCACTTCGAGATCCACAACATGTTCGGCTCCTGGAAGCCGGTGAAGCACCTCGAGGTGCAGGCCGGCTTCATCAAGGCGCCCGGCGGGCTCGAGCGCGACACCTTCTCCTTCGATCAGGCGTTCATCGAGCGGAGCGTGGTCACCTTCCTCAACTACGACCACGAGGTCGGGGTCAAGGTGTCGCAGCTCCTGGCCGGCGGCCTCCTGCGCTGGTCGGCGGCCATCGCGCGCAACCCGCCGCCGCTCGAGGGGGGCGATCCCGAGGACACCCCGGTCATCCCGACAGGCGTCGAGGCGGAGGATCTCACGCGGCCCGCCTCGAAGTGGAACGCGTCGGCCCGGGCGGTGGTGACACCGAGCGACGAGGTCGAGGCCGGGCTGCGAGCCGGCGTCCGCCTGCGCCCCGAGGAGCCGGACTTCGGCGAGATCGCCGTCGAGCCGTACGACAGCACGTTTCTCACCAACCGGCCGTACCGCGGCCTGTGGACCAGCGCCTCGGCCGACGTCGCGCTCGCCGAGCCGCACTGGCGGATGCTCGCGGAGGGCGGCTTCCGCCGGGACGGCGTCCAGCTCGCATACCCGACCGGCGACGTCTCGTCCGAGACCGAGCTCGACGGCCACCTGTGGGCGACCTGCGGCTATGTCGTGTTCGGCTTCACTCCGCACGGCCACTACGGCAAGGCGGTGGATGCCGCGCCGCTCGAGAGCGGCTGGGAGATCGTGACGCGGGTGCAGGGCTCCTACGTGAAGCCGGTGGACGATCCCGATCCGACGGCGTCGGGCCGCGCGGCGACCCTGGCGATGGGAGAGCTCGGCGTCCACTGGGAGGTGAACCACCAGCTGCGCCTGCAGAGCGACGTCGCGCTCGAGAAGTTCGGCGACAACGACGTCACCCTGCTGAACGAGAACAAGGGCGCCACTCGATTGTGGGCGCAGATCTGGGCGACGCTCCGCCTCTAGTGATGGTTATGATCGCCGCCGTGATGGTGCTCGCCGTGCGCTCCAGCCTTGTCGGCGCGGTCCCAGGCATC
>Ga0310810_10005229_pt1 | contig 14489 bp, 8 predicted proteins | sample NCmetagenome_FD_207641 | JGI IMG/M metagenome (GOLD analysis project Ga0310810, IMG submission 207641) | Soil microbial communities from experimental microcosm in Duke University, North Carolina, United States - NC | ecosystem: Engineered > Artificial ecosystem > Soil microcosm > Unclassified ... | reverse complement strand
AGTGGCTCCGTACCGCTGCCGACAGCGGCTTCCCGTGCCTGGTCTGGTTCGAGCGCGATCCACTGCTGCAGCCGCTACGGGGCAGTGCCTCGTTCGCCGAGCTCCTCGCCTACGTGCGCAGCGTGCGTGAATCGGTCCGCAGCGGCGGCACTCGTCAGTAAGCCTCCTATTGACATTCGATAGGAACGTGCGCGACACTCCACTCGTATCGACTATCGATAGGAGACCGGATGCCTCGTCAACGCGCCACGCTGCTCCAGGGCACGCTCGACCTGCTGATTCTCAAGGCGCTCGCTACCGAAGAGCGGCACGGTCTCGGCGTGTCGCGCCGGATCGAGCAGATGACCCACGGCGCCTTCACCGTCCAGCCCGGTTCGCTCTTTCCGGCGCTCCATCGTCTCGAGGAGGCGGGTTGGCTCAGCTCCCGGTGGGACGCTTCAGAGAACAACCGCCGGGCCAAGTACTACGCGCTCACGCGAACCGGGCGGAAGCAGTTGGGCGAGGAGACCGCTCAGTGGCAGCGGATCGCGCTCGCCATGTCGCGCGCGCTCGACGCATAGGGAGACTTTCCGATGTTCGGCCGGCTCACGCGACTGTGGCGGAACCTGGTTCATCGCGACCGCGTCGAGCGCGAGCTCGACGATGAGATGCGCGCGATCGAGGCGCTTCTCGTCGATGAGCATCGGCAGGCCGGCATGCCAGCGGCCGAGGCGGTTCGGCGTGCGCGGCTTGCGCTCGCCGGCGTCGAGCCGGTCAAGGAACGGGTCCGCGACGTCCGGGCCGGCGCCGAGATTGAAACCGTGACAAACGACGTGCGCTACGCGGTTCGCCTCCTCGCTGCCAATCCGGGCTTCACGCTGGTGGCCGTTCTCTCGCTCGGACTGGGCATTGGCGCCAACAGCGCGATGTTTGCCGTGGCCAACGCGCTCGTGTGGCGAGCGCTCCCGGTCACCTCGCCCGAAGAGCTCCACCTGGTCCGGATCGACTCCCGCCTGCCGGTACCGCAGCGCTTCTCCGCGCCGCTGGTCGACGACCTGCGTCGAGGCCTTCCCGATCCGCACGTGCTCGCGGCGATGAGCCGGGTGACGCGCGCGCGGCTGCGGCTCGACGGCGGTGAGCCCGAGGCGGCGGCCGTTCAACTCGTTTCCGCCGACTACTTCCAGGTCTTCGGCGTGTCAGCGTCGACCGGCCGGCTCCTCACTCCGGATGACGCCAGCGCGATCGGAGCGGCGCCGGTGGCGGTGATCAGCCACGCGTTCTGGCGTCGACGCCTCGCCAGCCAGCCTGACGTCGTGGGTCGCGAGCTGGTGGTCAACGGCGTGCGATTGACTGTCGTCGGGGTCGCGGCTGAAGGGTTTGCCGGCGCCTGGCTCGAGTCGCCGGTTGACGCGTGGGTGCCCACAACGATGCAGGCCGACCTGCACTACGCGCAGAACTTCAGTGCCGCTGCCGACGCGGAGCCCGATCGGCCGTGGACGCCGCAGGCCGGCATCCAGTGGCTCGACGTCGTAATTCGCACCGCGGCGCCGGCAGGCCGGGAAGCAGCCGCCCTGAATGCGGCGTTCCGGCCTCATCTCTTGGAAGCGGCGACGCGCATCGAGGACGAGACCGAGCGGCGCCTCGCCATCGACCGCCGCCTCGCGCTTCAGCCGTTCGCCCACGGCGCCTCCAATCTGCGGGAGCGGTTCCGCGCGCCGATGTTCGTGCTGATGGCGATGACCCTGGTACTGCTCTCCATCGCGTGTGCGAATACCGCCAACCTGCTGCTGGCACGCGCCACGAGCCGGCAGCGCGAGATGGCGATGCGCCTCTCGCTCGGGGCCAGCCGCGGGCGCGTGGTACGGCAGCTGCTCACGGAGAGCCTGATTCTTGGAACGCTGGCCGCCGCCCTCGGCCTCGTCCTCGCGCCGATTGCGAGCGAGCTTCTGGTCCGCATGACCGTTGGCGTGCAGTCGGGCCCGCTGCCGTTCTCGGTGGCCGTCGACTGGCGCGTGCTCGTCTACACCGCGTTGGTGTCGCTGGCCACGAGCGCCCTCTTCGGCGTGGCCCCGGCGTGGCACGCCACCGACGTGGCGCTGGCCGACGCGCTCAGGGCCAGCGCCCGCAACATTCCACGCGGCGGCCGCGGCCGTCTGTCCCGTGCGCTCGTCGTGCTGCAGGTGGCGTTGTCGCTGCTGCTCGTCGTCGCCGCCGGGCTGTTCCTGCGAAGCCTGCAGAACCTGCAAGCCGCGCCGCTGGGCCTGGAGACAACGCACGTGGTCTCCGCGTCGATCAACCCGGTGCTGGGTGGCTACCAGCCCGAGGAGTGGATGCCGCTCTACGAACGCCTCGTCGACGCGGCCGAGCAGCTTCCCGGCGTACGCTCGGCCAGCATCGCGATGTGCGGGCTGATGGCCAACTGCCGGTCATCGGTCGGCGGCCTGACGATCAGCGGCTACCAGAGCCAGCCCGGCGAGGAAGTCATGCTGCAGGAGAACTACGTCGGTCCGAAGTACTTCGACACCGTCGGCATGACGCTCGTCGAGGGACGGAGATTCACCGAGCGGGATCGCACCCACCCGGAGTCGGTGGCCATCATCAACGAGGCGGCCGCGCGCCGTTACTTCGCGAACCGTTCGCCAATTGGTCAACGCTACGGCGAGGACCGGCCGACCGTGGAAATCGTTGGCGTCGTCCGGGACGCACGGGTGAACACCGTGCGCGAAGCCGCGGTGCCAATGGCGTTCTACCCGATCGAGCCGGCCATTGTCGCCGGGACATTGGAGCTGCGTACCTCTGGCGATCCGCGGGCGGTCGTGGCCGCCATCCGCAAGACGATCTCCCAAACCGAGCCTCGGCTTCCCGTCGATCGGGTGAGCATCCTGGCCGATCAGGCGGATACGACGCTCCGCCAGGATCGCCTCATCGCACGACTCACGGCGCTCCTCGGCGGCATGGCACTCGCCCTTGCCTGCCTTGGCCTTTACGGCATCCTCTCGTACCGCGTGCGGCAACGCACCGCCGAGCTCGGTATCCGGTTCGCGCTCGGGGCGTCGCGGCCGGCCGTGCTCCTGGCAGTGGTCCGCGAGTCACTGGGGCTGGTGCTCGCCGGACTCGCCCTTGGCGTGCCGCTGGCGCTCGGAGCATCACGGCTTGCCAGCGCGCTCCTCTATGAAGTGAGTCCTGCCCACCCATGGACGCTGGCGTCCGCGGTGATAGTACTGCTCACCGTTGGTGCGGTAGCCGGCGCGGCGCCGGCCTGGCGCGCGGCGCATGTCGATCCGATGACCGCGCTGCGAAACGAGTAGTCAGCGCCGTTCACGCGAACGGCTTGTCGATCGAAGGGCTCGGCGGCGTGAACCACTTCGGGCCGGCGTCGGTCATGTAGATGCAGTCCTCGAGCCGGATGCCGAACTCGCCATAGATTGCGATCATCGGCTCGTCGCTGAAGCACATGCCGGCTGCCAGCGGCGTCTTGTTGCCGCGGACGAAGTTCGTCCACTCGTGCCCGTCGAGCCCGATGCCGTGACCGGTTCGGTGAGGAAGCCCGGGGACTTTGTAGTCGGGACCGAAGCCGGCATCGGTGATCACCTTCCGTGCCGCAGCGTCGACGACCTCACACGGCGCGCCGATCTTCGCCGCCGCGAAAGCAGCGGCCTGAGCCTGCTTCTCGAGGTTCCAGACGTCGATCTGCCTCTGCGACGCCTTCCCGAACACCGTCGTCCGCGTGATGTCCGACTCGTAGCCCTCGACCTTACAGCCGCCGTCCACCTGGATGACGTCACCTTGCTTGAGGCGCTGCGGCTCGATGCTGCCGTGCGGGAACGCGGTGAACTGGCCGAAGCTTACCGACGCTCCGCCGCCGGGCGCTCCGAGGGCGCGGTGGGCCGCGGCGATGTTGCCGCGGAGCTCGTCCTGCGTCATCCCTTCGCGGAAGGTGTCGAAGGCGGCCTTGAAGGCGGCGAGGGTGATGTCCATGGCCCGCTGCATCAAGGCGATTTCGGCAGGAGACTTGAACATCCGGCAGCCGGCGGTGACGACTTCCGCATCGGTGAAGTCGACGCCCGGCGCCTCTCTCCTCACGCCGCTGTAGATGAAGAACCGCAACCGTTCTTCGACACCGACGCGGCGGGTATTGAGACCGCGATCCTTGATGATGTTCACGATCTGCCGGTACGGGCTCTCGTCTTCTTCCCACACGCGCACGTCCGACTCGCCGCCGACCAGCTCCCGGGCACGGGCTTCTTCGAATCCCGGACTCACCCAGCCGATTTCACCTTTGGCGGGGATGACGCAGACGAACGGCCGCTCGCTGAGGCCCCAGCGAACGCCAGTGAAATAGAACAGGCTCGAGCCGCCCTCGAGAAAGATGGCGTCGAGCTTGTTGTCCACCATCAGCTTGCGCGCCTTCTCGACGCGCGCTGCGCGCTCGGCGGCGGTGATCGGCTTGATGCCGTCGGTCATCGGCTTCAAAGCCTGGATGGACGCGGGTACGCCTGACGGCGCTGCCGGGCCTGGTTGCGCGGCTGTTGCGGTGGATTGCGCCGGCGAACACGCGGCGGTGCCAAGTGCTGCGGCTGCGGAGGAGCCGAGAAAGGCGCGACGATCGAGGTGCATGGGAATGCTCCGGGACTGAGGCAATAGAAGTCGAGTACGGGGCGATGCTAGCACGGCGTCACTGAGCCGTGCGGGTCAGCACCCGGCCGGGCAGCTCGTCGACGAGGCGGCCGTCGCGCACTCGCGCCACGCCGTTGACGAAGACCTGCTCAATCCCTTCCGAGTGCTGGTGCGGCTCGAAGAACGTCGCCTTGTCGCGAATCCGCTGCGCGTCGAAGACCACGATGTCGGCGGCCATGCCTTCGCGGATCGAGCCGCGATCTTTCAGCCGCATGATCTGCGCCGGCAGCGTGGTCGCGGCCCGGACCGCGTGCTCCAGCGTGATGACGCCGCGCTCGATCGCGTAGTAGCTGATCTTGCGCGTGAAGCTGCCGTAGAACCGGGCGTGAGTGGACGGACCGTCTTCGGGCAGCGCGATGCCGCCATCGGTGGACGTGGCCACCCACTCCTGTTTCGCGATGTGCTCCATGTCCCACTCGGCCATCGAGAAGCCGCGCATCCGCGCCCCGCCGGGCCGATCGAGGCCGTCCATCTGGATGCGGATCGCGGCATCGACCGGATCGAGCTTCCACCCGGCTGCGATCTCGCTCAGCGGCTTTCCGTAAAGCGACTTGTCCGAGTAGTCGAAGACGACGATGTTGTGCGCGCCGCCGCGGCGACGGATCTCGTGGGCGATGTCGGAGCGGACCTGTTTCTCTGTGGAAGGATCGCCGAGAACGCGCTTGAGCATCTGGGCTCGTGATCCAGGCGCGGGTGCGCCGGTTGCGCCGGGGGCGCGGGTTGCCCACGCGGGAATCAGCACGGTGGATCCATCGGTTCCGCTCGTTGGATACGGATACTGATCGCTCCAGATGTCCACGCCGCGATCGCGGGCGCGCTGGATGAGGCCGACCGCGGCGGCGCTCGACCCCCAATAGTTCTCGCCTTTGGCCTTGAGGTGCGAAGCGACGACCCGGGCGCCGGTCTTCTCGCCGATCTCGATGGTCTCGCGTACGGCGTCGAGCAGCGTCGGCGGGCCGGGCCCGTCCTGGCTTGGCACGTACCACAACGGATCGCTGCCCTCGCTGCGCTCGTGCGAGATGTAGATACCGTCTACCTCGGGCAGCTCGCGTGCCATCTCGACGATCTCGTCGGTGGTGCTCCAGCGCCCGGGCTCGTACTCGAGGCCAGCGGAGAGACCGACGGCCCCGTCCTGCAGTCCCTGTCGCAGCAGCTCACGCATGCGTGCCTGTTCGGCTGCCGTTGAAGGCCGCTTCACGTCGTCTTTCATGACCATGCGCCGGACGGTGCCATGGCCGACAAGCAGCAGGGCGTTGATGCCGATGCCGTGCTTCTCGAGCAGGCTCTTCTGATCGCGAATCGGCCAGGGCGATCGGCCGTCCTGGTTGACGACAACAGTGGTGATGCCCTGCGAGACGAGGTTCGGGGCCGCACGCCGGGCCCGGTTCGTGTCGCGCAGTCCGCCATCCGGGCTCGACCCGTCGTCGGCATGAGAGTGGATGTCGATGAAGCCGGGCGTGACGTACTTGCCGGTTGCGTCGATAACGGTCGTCGCCGTTCCGCCCCCGAGGCGGCCGACCGCGACGATGCGGCCGTCCTTGACGGCGACGTCGGCGGGAAACCAGGGGTTGCCGCTGCCGTCGAGGACGCGGCCGTTCCTGATCAGCAGGTCATAGGGTGCGGCGGATTGACCCGCCACGACGGAGACGGCGAGCGCCGCACAGACGACGGCAAGAACAAGGGACGAGCGGTTCACGGTGGCGATTGTAGCGGAGCGACAGGGTCGCACCGCTGCCGGCCATCGCGGCCCAGGCGCGGAGCGAAGTAAGATTCCGCAACTTCACGTACAACGCTGTCCGAAGGGAGGCGAGGTTACGGATGGCTGCAGCGGACGGGTTCGACCCCACACCCGCTGATCGGTTCACGTTCGGCCTGTGGACCGTCGGCAACCCTGGACGCGATCCGTTCGGCGAGCCGGTTCGGCCGCGGCTGACGCCTGTCGAGATCGTCCACCTCCTCGCCGAGGTCGGCGCCATGGGCGTCAACCTCCACGACAACGACCTGGTGCCGATCGACGCCGCGTCTGCCCAGCGTGACGCGATCGTCCGCGATTTCAAGCGCGCGCTCGCCGAGACGGGACTGCAGGTCCCGATGGCAACGACGAACCTGTTCACAGATCCTGTCTTCAAGGACGGCGCATTCACCTCGAACGACTCGCGAGTCCGCGCCTACGCGCTGCAGAAGACGATGCGCGCGATCGATCTTGGCGTCGAGCTCGGCGCGCGTGTCTACGTGTTCTGGGGCGGACGGGAAGGAACCGAAACCGATGCGGGCCGCAACCCGCTCGACGCGATCAAGCGCCTGCGTGACGCGCTGAACTTCCTGACCGCGTATGCCAGGGACCAGCGTTACGACCTGGTGTTCGCGCTCGAGGCCAAGCCGAACGAGCCGCGGGGTGACATCTACCTGCCGACCACCGGGGCGATGCTGGCCTTCATCGAAACGCTCGACGACGCGGCGATGGTTGGCGTCAACCCGGAGGTCGCCCACGAGCACATGGCGGGACTCAACTTCCTGCACGCCGTGGCGCAGGCCTGGGATCGCGGCAAGCTGTTTCACATCGATCTCAACGATCAGGCGTTCGGCCGCTACGACCAGGATTTCCGCTTCGGGTCTCACAATCTCAAGTCGGCGTTCTTCCTGGTGAAGTTCCTCGAGGATGTCGGCTACGAGGGCAGTCGGCACTTCGACGCGCATGCCTACCGCACCGAGGACGTCGAGGGCGTAAGAGCGTTCGCGCGTGGCTGCATGCGGACCTACAAGGTCCTCCAGGCGCGCGCCAGGCAGTGGAACGCCGACGCCGAGGTGCAGGAGCTGCTGGCGGCTGCGGGAGCGGCGACGCCGGTACCGCGCTACTCGCGGGAGGAAGCGGAGATGCTCAAGGCGCAGGCGTTCCCACGCGAGGCAATCGGCGCCGCCGGTCTCGCCTGCGAGCGGCTCGATCAACTGACGGTGGAGATCCTGCTCGGAGCGCGTCGATGACCTCGCTGGACTGGGTCGTAATCGCCGCCTACTTCGCGCTGCTTCTCGCCATCACGACATGGGCCGTGCGCACCAATCGCGAGACCGCGGACGATTATTTTCTCGCCGGCCGGAACGTCGGCTGGCTGGTGGTCGGCGCCTCGATCTTCGCGTCGAACATCGGGTCGGAGCACCTGGTCGGCCTGGCCGGCTCCGGCGCGACCAACGGTGTCACCTACGCGCACTACGAGCTGCACGCGTGGTGCCTGCTCGTCCTGGGCTGGCTCCTGGTCCCGATCTACCTGCGTTCCGGTGTCTACACGATGCCGGAGTTCCTCGAACGGCGCTTTTCGCCCACCGCCCGCTGGGTGCTGTCGCTGATCTCGCTCGTGGCGTACGTGCTGACCAAGATGGCGGTCGGCATCTTTGCCGGCGGCGTGGTCTTTTCCGCGCTCATGCCCGATCTCGGCTTCCGACTTGGCGGCATGCCGGTCAACGCATTCTGGATTGGATCGGTCAGCGTGGTGATCCTCACCGGCCTCTATACGGTGATCGGCGGAATGCGCGCGGTGGCATACACGGAAGCCATCCAGACGCTGATCCTCGTGGTCGGATCGCTGCTGCTCACCGTGTTCGGGCTCGTCGCGCTCGGCGGATGGGGCGAGCTGCGAGCCGCGCTCGAACCCGACATGTTCAATCTCTGGAAGCCAGTGCTGCCCGACGGCGTGGCCGGGACGTGGGCGCCGGTGAAAGAGCCCGGCCGGATGGCGTGGTATTTCAACCAGGCCTATCCGTGGCCCGGCATGCTCCTGTGCGCGCCGATCATCGGCCTGTGGTACTGGTGCACGGACCAGTACATCGTGCAGCGGACGCTCGCAGCGCCGACCGTCACCGAGGCCAGGCGCGGCACGATCTTCGCCGCGTATCTCAAGCTGCTGCCGGTGTTCATCTTCATCGTTCCGGGCATGATCGCGCTGGCGTTGGCGCGGACCGGACGGGTCGCCGCGCTTCAACAGATTCTCGGTCCGGATGGCCGGACGCTGCCGGAGGCGAGTCAGGCCGTCTTCCCAATGCTCGTCCAGCACTTGATGCCGACGGGCCTCCGCGGGCTGGTGGTCGCGGGACTGCTCGCCGCGCTCATGAGCTCGCTCGCCGGCGCCTTCAACGCCAGCTCGACGCTCTTCACGATCGATTTCTACCAGAAGCTGCACCCGAAGGCCTCGCAAGCGCACCTGGTGTGGGTTGGGCGTGTGGCGACGACGATCATGGTGCTCGTCGGGCTGTTGTGGATCCCGGTCATCCAGGGTGCGCGCGGGCTCTACGAGTATCTCCAGGGTGTGCAGGGATACCTCGCGCCGCCGATTGCCGCGGTGTTCTTCCTCGGCGTGTTCAACAAACGGCTGAACGCAGCCGGCTGCCTGGCTGCGCTCCTCGCCGGCTTTGCACTCGGCATGTTCCGGCTGCTCGTGGACACGCCGGTCACGCTCCGCCTGCCGGGCTTCGAGCAGGGCTATACGGCTGGATCGTTGTTGTGGATCGTCAACAACATCTACTTCCAGTACTACAGCCTGGTGATCTTTGCCGTATCGTGCGCCGTGTTGATTGGCGTGAGCTACGCGACGGCGCCCCCGGAGATGGCGCGCATTGCCGGCCTGACCCGAGGCACGATGTCAGCCGCGGATCGCGCGGAGAACCGGAAGACCTGGAATCAGGGAGACGTCCTTGCCTCTGGTGTCGTCCTGGCGATGATCCTCGCCGCGTATCTCTATTTCGTCGGCTAGCAGCGGGTAATCTGCGTTCATCTGTGCCATCTGCGGCCATGGCCATTTATCTCGGGTTCGACTCGAGCACGCAGGGGCTGACGGTCACGGCGATCGCCGTGGATCGCGGCCGTCATGACCTGCTCTTCGAGCAGTCGTTGAACTTCGACGAGGCGCTCCCGCAGTACGGCACGCGCCACGGCGTCCTGCCGCCGGCCGACCCTCGAGTGGTGCACGCACCACCATTGATGTGGGCCGAAGCGCTCGACCTGATGATGGCGCGCGTTGCGCGCAGCGGCCTTCGGCTGCAGGACATCGCCGCCATCAGCGGTGCCGCGCAGCAGCACGGCAGCGTGTACCTCTCACCTGGTGCGGAGTCGAGGCTGGCGTCACTGGAGCCGACGGAGCCGCTGGCGTTGCAGTTGCGCGACATCTGGTCGCGTCCGACCGCGCCAGTGTGGCTGGATTCGAGCACGTCAGCCTCGTGCGCGGCGATCACTGCGGCGGCCGGCGGCGCGGCGACGCTGGCCCGGCGGACCGGTTCGCGCGCCTTCGAGCGGTTCACGGGTCCGCAGGTTCACGCCTTCGCTCGCGCGCAGCCCCAGGCGTATGCGGAAACCGGACGAGTACACCTCGTCAGCTCGTTCATGGCATCGCTCCTGATCGGCGGCCATGCGCCGCTCGAGCCAGGCGACGCATCGGGAATGAACCTGATGGAGCTGGGATCGCGCGCGTGGGCGCCGGACCTCGTCGCCGCCACGGCGGCGGATCTCGAAGCGAAGCTCCCGCCGATCGTTCCGTCGGGCACGATCGTCGGCACCCTGGCGCGGTACTGGCGAGAGCGCTACGGTTTTCCGGCAGTTCGTGTCGTCGCGTGGACGGGAGACAACCCATCGAGCCTGATCGGCCTCGGTCTCGTTGGTAAAGGACGTCTCGGTGTATCGCTCGGCACCAGCGACACGGTGTTCGGCGCAATGGCGATGCCGCGTGTCGATCCTTCGGGAACGGCGCACGTGTTCGGTGCCCCAACCGGCGAGTTCATGGGCCTGACGTGTTTCGCCAACGGGTCGCTCGCGCGCGAGCGAATCAAGGACGCCTACGCTCTGGACTGGAGCGGGTTCTCGAACGCGTTGCGAGGCACGCCGCCTGGCAACAACGGCGCACTGATGCTGCCGTGGTTCGAGCCGGAGATCACGCCGGCCGTGGCGACGCCAGGCGTCCAGCGCTCCGGGCTCGACCCGGACGATGCGCCGGCGAACGTTCGCGCGATCGTCGAGGCGCAGATGATGTCGATTTGGCGGCACTCACGTTGGATGAGCGTCCCAACCTCCGTGCTGCACGTGACCGGCGGCGCTGCCGTCAACCGGGACATTCTGCAGGTGCTGGCGGACGTGGCAGGTGTCCCCGTCTTGCCGCTGGAGTCGTCGAATGCCGCGTCACTGGGAGCGGCGCTTCGTGCCTGGCATGCGGTCGAATCCCAATCCAGCCGGGAGGTGAGCTGGGTTGATATCGTCTCGCCGTTCGTCCGCGTCGCCTCCCCAGGACCGGTCCAACCGCGATCCGAGCTGCGCGCGACCTACGACGAACTGATGCGCGCTCAGGCCGCGTTCGAGGCCGCAAACCTGTCCCGCGCGTAGGCAATCGTCCCCCCGCTTCGGTGCGAGGGTGCGACGGAGGCCCGAGGCGCTTTGTCGCACCTGTCGCACCTGTCGCACCCGTCGCACCTGGTTCTTAGAATCCGAAGCGAATTCCCACCTGCGCCTGCCGCGGCTGTCCTCCGCCCGACAGCTGCGTGAGCAGCAGGAAGTTGGTCAGCCGCTGATCCGCAGCGTTCTGGGTGCTCCCAGCGGTCGGATTCAGGAAGTTCGATCGGTTGCTCAGGTTGATCAGATCGACCGTCAAGTCCATGGTCTGACTCGCTTTCGGCCGCCACCGCCAGCCGAGGCGCATGTCGAACTGGAGGAAGCCCGGCCCGTAGGCGCCGTTACGGCCGCCATCGTTGTGCACGGTGATGGCGTTGGCGCCGTTGCCCGAGTAATCACCGGCGGGCAGCGGATCGAACAGGATGCCGTTCCGATCGGGATCCACCGAGGTGTTGATGATCGTGAACGGCAGGCCGCTCATCATGCGGAGCGTTCCGGCCAGCGTCATGCCAAAGGTGTGCGGCACTTCGCCGCGACCGCTGATCACCAGGTTGTGCCGCCGGTCGCGATCGGTCGGACCCTGGTTCTGATCGAGCCTCAGGTCGTCGAGAAACTGGAACTGGATCGGCGCGGTGTACTCGCCATTCGTGTTGCCACGTGAATACGAGAGCGTGTAGGACACCCGCCCGCTCCAGCCGTTCGACTCCCGCTTTTCGAGCTGGACGTTGAGGCCGTCGTAGTCGTACTCGCCGACGTTGGAGCGCGTATAGACATTGGTCACGAAGCTGGGATCGACCCGGACGATCGGCGCGCTGGCCAGCTCGCTGGTCCGGACGCCGGGGTTCAGGTTGTCGACCATGAACAAGCCGCGCCCGTAGGTGTGCACGTAGTCGGCCGACGCCGACATGCGCGGTCCGAGCTGCCGCTGGTAGCCGGCGCTGATCTGCTGAATGCTTGGCGTGGTCCGGCTCGGCTTGTCGAGATAGACGTCGCCGGTGTTCCGCACGCGCTGGCCGGGCGGGTAGAGCTGATCGAGCAGGGCGCGATTGACGACCGGCCCGTCGACGAGCATCGGGTTGGTCGGGAACTGCCCGGCGCGGGGGCCCGGGTCGATCCGGTCGGCCGGGAACTGCGCCAGGAACGAGTTCGAGTCGATGCCGTTTCTGACGAAGTCCTGCACCATCCCGAAATTGATCTTGTCGTAGAAGTAGCCCCACCCGCCGCGGACCAGCGATCGCCCTTCGTTCATCGAGTAGGTCACGCCCACGCGCGGCGAGAAGTTGTTCGTGTCGACGGGGTAGCTGCCCGGATCGCTGGCGAAGTACGGATTGGCCGACTCGTCGAGCGGCGTGAACTCGAGGTCGTAGCGCAGACCGATGTTGAACGTGAGGTTCGAGTTCAGCCGCCACTTGTCCTGCGCGAAGATCGCCCAGGCCCGCTGGTCCATGTTCACCCGGAAGTCGGCAGGCACCTGGATGGTGAGCCGCTCGGGATAGGTCCGCGGATCGGCCGCGTTGAAGGGGCCATTGGACGGGATGATGAACTGCCCGTTGATCTGGGCGTGGTTCTGGAAGTTCCACGTGGTGAAGTAGTACTTGGTGCCGAACTTCAGATCGTGGTCGCCCTTCTTGTCGGGGAGGAACCAGCTCAAGGTCTCCGAGACCTCGGGCGAGTTCGTGATCCAGTGCGTGCCGGCGTTGCGTGGGCCGTCGAAGAACGTCAGGTAGCTGATGTTCGCGCCGACAGTCTGCGACGCGACAAAGTTCTGGTCGCTACAGGCGTCGAAGCCGCCGCTCGGGCAGGTCTCGAAGTCGTTCGGGGCGAACCGATCGTCCTCGCGCGTCCACCCGAAGCGGAACTGGTTGACGATGTTCTGGCTCAGCACCGAGTTGAGCGCGACGTTGGTGTGCTGGTCGAGGTCCCATTCGCGCTGGCGCCCTTCGGGGGTCACCGCCAGGTTGTTGGTCTGGTTGCGCTGCGGCGACCACTCGGCGAGCCAGCGCGCCGACCAGCTGTTGTTGGCGTTGATCTGGTGGTCGACGCGGTAGAGGTGATTCCACGCCCGCACTTCGGTGACGGTCGCGTAGTTCAGCTCGGGCCGCGGCGGAATCTGGATGGTTCGGCCCTCGTTGATCCAGACGCGCTCGATGTTGGCGAAGAAGTGGAGCTTGTCCTTGATCACCGGCCCGCCGAGGGCACCGCCGTACTCCCGCTTCTGGGCGTTGGGCTCTTCCAGATTGTTTTGCTTGACGAAGAAGTCCTCCGCGCGCATCGCCTTGTTCGTGTAGAACAGGAATCCCGCGCCGTGGAAGAGGTTCGTGCCCGACTTGGTCACCGCGTTGACGATCGCGCCGGAAGTGCGGCCGAACTCGGCGTCGAACTGCCCGATCAGGATCTGGGACTCCTGCACGCCCTCGACCGGCACGCGCACCTGGCCGCCGTTGTTCTGGCCCAGATAGTCGTCGTTGTCCCAGGCGCCGTCGACGAGGAAGGAGTTGTTGCGCGTGTCCACGCCGTTGGCCGAGATCGTCTCCGAGCCCCACGACGCCAGGTTCGGCACCTGCACCACGCCCGGCAATAGCGCGGCGTAGCCGAGCCAGTTGCGCGAGATGCTGGGCAGCTGCGTCAGGTCCTTGGTATCGAGGTTGCCGCCGATCTGCTTCGACGTCACGTCGATGAGCGGGGACTCGCCGGTGACAGTAATCGTCTCCTCGAGGGTGCCGATATCGAGGCTGATTGGCACCGTGGTCGTGTTCCCCACCACGACCGCCAGGTCGCGGCGCAAGAAGCGCTTGAAGCCGCTCAGCTCCGCTGCGACCTGATAGGTGCCGGGTGTGAGCCCCGGCACGTACCAACTGCCGTCGGCGTTGCTGGTGACTTCCCGGAACGTGCCCGAGTCCTGGTTGGTGATCGTGATCGTAACGCCGGGCAGGTTGCCTCCCGACGTATCGGCAACGGTCCCGCGCATGTCGGAGAGACCCTGCGCGGCGGCGCTCACGGTAACCAGCACGAACGCACTGACGATCGTTGCAACGACAACCAACCGAGCGTGATGCGAGCTCATAGGGTGGCCTCCTCGAAAAACCGAAACGTCGAAGGATGCCGACGAGCTGACGCGCGATGAATTGAGGTTCCAGAGAATAACAGACCGCACCGGCAGAGGCGGCGGGGGGGAATGATAGGCCAGCCTACGGACGAGGCTGGGGGCTAAGAGCGGGTGCGAAAGGTGCGACGAGTGCGACGGGTGCGACAGGTGCGGTCGCGCCGCGTCAGTTTTCCGTGACCGGCTTTCCGACGATCGCCTCGGTCCGCGGTGACGCGGGCCCGATCGTGCCGGGCGACTCGATCTTGCGGAACATCTCGGCGCGCACCGGGAGAATGAACGAGAAGCGGTAGTCCTCGCGCATGCGGCCGATCGGGATGCCCACCAGGTCGCCGTTCTGGTTCAGCACGCCGCCCCCTGAGACGC
>Ga0310810_10005228_pt1 | contig 14490 bp, 13 predicted proteins | sample NCmetagenome_FD_207641 | JGI IMG/M metagenome (GOLD analysis project Ga0310810, IMG submission 207641) | Soil microbial communities from experimental microcosm in Duke University, North Carolina, United States - NC | ecosystem: Engineered > Artificial ecosystem > Soil microcosm > Unclassified ... | reverse complement strand
CGACTCTTCTTCAAAGACTTCTACGGCAACCCTAACTCGATCGTCCTTAAGGTCAAGCTCGATATCAGCGAGCTCAATAGGATTTACCTGCCCGTTCAGAATCGCAATCTATTGCATCTCTACTCTGACGCGCACAGGTGCACGGGCATCGTGCGATGTTTGAAGTTAGAGGAAATGCTTGCTTCAAAGCTGAAGTGCCTACTTCAGCGGCGAATGTCATCCGATTTGTACGACTACGTCTATGCAATCTTCATTGACCGAGAGCTTGATGTCAGCACCCGCGAGATAGTGTCAGTCCTCCTAAAGAAGACCATATGTGAGCCGAGCCCCGGAGCGCTAGCAGGGTTACTGCTCGGGCTTCCGCTGCAAGTGCTGCGCGCGGCGTGGAACGAGTACGTCGTAACTCCCTTAGCGAGCATGATCGACTTCGACGTAGCGGTTGCCCGATTTACGGAAAACGTGCGGACCCTGTTCGCGGACTTCACATATACCGCCGCAAACGTCGCGTTCTTCCCTGCGAATCTGCGGAACCAGATCATGGAGGCCGCCACGGGATTGAATCTCCTGGCGGTCACCTACAGCGGCCGACGACGGGAAGTCGAGCCCTACTCGCTCGTGTTCCAGAAGGGACGGATTTGGACAAGAGTACCTGTACGTATGGGACAGGACCGGCGGATTCGACAGTGGCCCAGGCCTTAAGACCTTTCTACACGACAGAATCGAAGCCCTTGAGATTCTTCCCGAGCAGTATGAGCCGCGTTACCCAGTGGAGATATCGAAGGCGGCCGAGTTGGGTAGCAAGTCGTATTTCGGCCAGCCGTTCGGTGCGGGTGGCGGCGGACGACCGAGAAGAAAGCGCGTACGTATCTACACCGGAACGCGCCATGTATACGTTGTGGAGTGCTCGTACTGCCACCGCCGAGTCACTCGCACGAAATACTGGACTCGGTTGAACGCCACCACGACCGGGCCGGAAACCGCTGCTTCAGTGTGGTGGGCTTTCTGGTCGACCAGCGCTATCGGTGACAAGTGTCCCATTCACGAAGGTGGATAGGTACTTGGAGTCCCTGACGGGATTCCGAAAGGGGTCCCAAATTACATGTCGCGATCGAACGCCGGGGGCCCCGCTGCAACCTGGGGGGTGGTGAAGTGGGACGGGTCTAGCGTGCAGGTCCGGCGCCAGCTGCCCGCAACGTCCGCCGCGTATCACCGGCCGTCGCGTGACCCCGGCCAATGCGCTGGGCACTGGGGCTATCCAGCCGGGGTGGGCGAAGTGGGCACCGGGGGCACCGACCATCCAGCCAGTTTGTTATACTATCCGCACAAAACTCGCACAACGGTGGCTTGATGGGCGTTGTAAGTATGGTCGGGGTGAGAGGATTTGAACCTCCGACTCCCTGCTCCCAAAGCAGGTGCGCTACCGGGCTGCGCCACACCCCGAGGCCAGGTAGCGAGCAGTATACGCTTCGCCGCGCGGCCCCTTCAACCCGCCCAGCGCCGTAGCAGGCCTCGGGCGAGCGCCATCGCCCGCCCGCGATGGCTGACCGCGTGCTTGGCGACCACGCTGACCTCTCCGAAGCTCGCCCCAAACGGTGGGTAGTAGAAGATCGGGTCGTAGCCAAAGCCGCCGTCGCCCCGGGGTGATTCCAGGATGATCCCCTCGACCGTGCCCTCCACGGTGCCCTCCCGGCCGTCGGGGCCGGTGATCGCGATCACCGCCCGGTAGCGAGCGGTCCGCCGGGCGGCCGGCACGCCCGCGAGCTCTCGCAGCATCAGGGCGTTACGCTCGGCGTCGGTCAGCCCCTCGCCGCCGTACCGCGCCGAGAGCACTCCGGGGCGTCCGTCGAAGGCATCCACCTCGATCCCGGTGTCGTCGGCCAGCGCCAGCAGGCCGGTGGCCCGTGTCACGGCGCGCGCCTTGCCGAGGGCGTTGTCGGCGTAGGACGTCTCTCCCTCGGGGGGCAGGTCGATCCGCGGGTGGGCAGACAGATCCTCGATCCGAAACGGTACGCCCGCGAGGAGGGCGGCCAGCTCCCGGCCCTTGGCCCGGTTGCCCGTGGCCAGGACCAGGCGCCGGTCAGAGGCTGAACTGCCGGTCGTCACGCGCCGCGAGCGCGCGACGCTGCAGGCCGACCAGCCGGGCGATCCCGTCACCAGCCAGCGCCAGCAGCTCGTCGAGGCGCGCCTTGGGAAACGGCGTCTGCTCCGCGGTGCCCTGTACCTCCACGAAGGCTCCCGCGCCGGTCATGACCACGTTCATGTCCACCTCGGCGGTGGAATCCTCCACGTAGTTGAGGTCGAGCACCGGCCGGTTGCCCACCATGCCCACGCTGATCGCGGCCACGTTGTCGCGGATCGGCGAGCCGGGCAGGGCGCCGGTCTTGACCAGGCGGGCGATGGCGTCGGCCACCGCCACGAACGCCCCGGTGATGGCCGCGGTGCGCGTGCCGCCGTCGGCCTGGATGACGTCGCAGTCCACCCACACCGTGCGCTCTCCGAGCTTGGCCATCTCCACGACCGACCGGAGAGAGCGCCCCACGAGACGCTGGATCTCCTGGGAGCGGCCGCTGGGCCCACCCCGCTCGCGATTCATGCGGGTATTGGTCGAGCGTGGCAGCATGCCGTACTCCGCGGTGACCCATCCCTTGCCCTGCCCCTTCAGGAAGGGCGGCACCTTGTCCTCGAGCGAGGCGGTACAGATGACCTTGGTATCCCCGAACTCCACGAGGACGGAGCCCTCGGGATGGCGCAGGTAGTCGCGGGTGATCGTGACCGGCCGGAGCTGGTCCGGGCGTCGCCCGTCCTGCCGGAGATGCATCGTGCTCATCGCTTGGGCAATCCCTTCGGTACCGGGCTCAGGGTCTGGGCGGTGCGCAAGCGCTGGTCGTAGCGACGCTTGTACTCGGCGAGGCCCGCGTAGATGGCGCGGGCCAGGGCCTCGCGATGCTCCGGGGTGGCGAGCTTCTTCTCCTCCTTGCGATTGGTCAGGAAGCCGATCTCGATGAGGATCGCCGGCATCGCGGCGCCGCCCAGCACGTAGAACCCCGCCTGCTTGACGCCGCGGCTGACCAGGCTGAGCGACTTGCTCATCGAGTCCTGCACCGTCTCGGCCATGAAGCTCGACTCCTCCTGGAACTCGGACTGGGCCAGGTCCCAGAGGATACTCTTGAGGATGTCGCCCTGCCTCCGGGAGGCCGGGCTCTCGAGCTGGACGACGTTGTTCTCGGTGGCCGCCACCTGGCGGGCCGCGTTGTCGGAGGCCTCGGAGGACAGGAAATAGGTCTCGACGCCCTCCGAGACCGCCTGCGGGTGCGCATTGGCGTGGATGGAGACGAAGAGGTCGGCGCCCTGCTTGTTGGCGAAGTTGGTGCGCTCGCGCAGCGGGACGAAGACGTCACTGTCCCGGCTCAGCGCGACCTTGACGCCGAGGCCGCCCTCGACCATGCGCGCCACCCGCCGGGTCACGTCGAGCACCACGTCCTTCTCCATCACCCCGCTCGGGCCCGTCGCGCCCGAATCGTGGCCGCCGTGGCCGGCGTCCAGCACGATGAGGCGGAGCGGCTGCATGCCTCCGCGGCCCGGCTCGCCGCCCCCGGTCGACTCCTTGGGCCGATAGACGTCCAGCACCAGGCGGTAGGGATCCTGGAGCACGGTGTGCTTGATCTCGCCCGCCTGGCCCTCCAGCAGGACGCGCAGCACCGCGGCGTCGCCCACCGGCTCGAGCCGCACCTCCTGCACGAGCCCGTCGCCGATCTCCTCCACTCGCGAGCGGCCGAGCGACAGGCCGGGCAGGCGCACCCGCACCTCCTCGTCGGTCGAGACCACCGCGTAGGCGAGGCGCGCGCCGGTCTCGATGACGATGCGGGTGAAGGTGGGATAGGACCGATAGCGGAGCTCCTCGAATGGCACCGCCCCCTGCGTCGCCTTCGCGACCGGCTTGCGCGCCTCGGCGACCGCGGCGATCGACACGCCGGGCGCGAGCCGGGGCAGGCCCTTGCCGAGGAAGTCCCGCGAGACGAGCCAGCTCGTTCCCACCACGCGCGCCGCGGCGTCCAGCGCGATCGCCTGGCCCTGGACGGTGGCCCGGGTCTGGCCCCGGACGAACTCCACGGTGCGCGTCTGGATGGTGAGGGTTCCGCGATCCCCTTTGACCGACCAGGCCCCCTTCAACAGCGCGGCCAGGTGGTCGGGGGAGATGTAGGCGCTGCCGTCGTCCATCACGGTGATGGAGAGGGTGCCCAGGCGCCCGGACCGATCCTTCACCTCCACCGATTCCTGGCGAGCGGCCAGCGCCACGCCGACGAGGAGCCCCATCAGCACGCTCAGCAGCACGCCCGCCGTCAGTGGTCGCGTCATGATCGTGGCACCCGAAGCATCCGTCATTCTAGCAACGGAGCGTCGGGGCCGCTAAGGAGGATTTGTGATAGGCTGCGCCGTCATGGGCCAATTCGGCATCGGCCAGTCCATCAAGCGCTTCGAGGACGTACGCCTGCTGCGCGGCGAAGGACGCTTTCACGCCGACGTGAACCTGCCCAACCAGGTCCACGCGGTGCTGGTCCGCTCGCCGCACGCCCACGCCCGCATCCGCTCGATCGACGCCGACGCGGCGCGGCGAGCCGCGGGCGTCCTGGCCGTCTTCACGGGGGCCGACGTGGCGCGCGACGGCCTCGGCACCATGAAGATGACGCTCAAGCGCACGCGCCCGGACGGCTCGCCCATGTTCGCGCCCCCCCACCGCGGCCTGGCGGTCGACCGCGCGCGCCACGTGGGCGATCCGGTGGTCCTGGTGGTGGCCGAGACCCGCGAGCAGGCCGAGGACGCCGCCGAGCTGGTCCGCGTGGACTACGAGCCGCTCCCCTCGGTGACGGACACCGGCACCGCCTCGCAGCCGGGCACCCCGGCGGTCTGGGACGAGTGCCCCGACAACGTGTCGAACCTGCACCAGGTCGGGGACAAGGCGGCCACCGACGCGGCCTTCGCGCGGGCGGCCCACCGGGTGCGGCGCCGCTACGTCATCACGCGCGTGCACGCCCAGTACATGGAGCCGCGGGGCGCGCTCGGGGTCTACGACCCGGGCGAGGACCGCTACACCCTCCACGCCGACGTCCAGTATCCCCACCGGGTGCGGAACGCGCTGGCGGGCAACATCTTCAAGATCCCCGAGCACCAGATCCGGGTGATCGCGGGCGACGTGGGCGGCGCGTTCGGCACCAAGGGCTGGCAGTACGCCGAGCATCGCCTGGTGCTCTGGGCCGCGCGCAAGATCGGCCGGCCGGTCAAGTGGCAGTGCGAGCGCCGGGAGGCGATCCCGGCCGACGAGCACGCGCGCGACAACGTGAGCCAGGCCGAGCTGGCCCTCGACGCCGAGGGCCGCTTCCTCGCCCTGCGCGTGCAGACCTTCGCCAACGTGGGCGCCTACGTCTCGTCGGACCGCAACCTCCTCGCCACCTTCAGCAACATCGCGACCCTGGTCGGGGTCTACGCCTTCCCGGCCGCGCACGTCGCGGTGCACTCGGTGCTGACCAACACGAATGCGACCGCGCCCTACCGCGGGGCGGGCCGGCCCGAGGCGACCTACGTCATCGAGCGCCTCATCGACGACGCGGCCCGCGAGCTCGGGATGGATCGGCTGCTGCTCCGGCGAATGAATCTGATCCCGGCCTCCGCGATGCCCTATCGCACCGCGCTCGGGGTCACCTACGACTGCGGCGAGTTCGAGCGATGCATGGACGGCGCCCTTCGCCTGGCCGACGTGGCCGGCTTTCCCGCCCGTCGCGAGGCCTCGCGGGCCCGCGGGCGCCTGCGCGGGCTCGCGGTCGTCAACGCGATCGAGCAGGCCGCGGGGCCGCAGCCCGAGTTCGCCGAGATCCGCTTCGCCCCGAGCGGCAGCGCCACCGTGTTCATGGGCACCAAGAACCAGGGACAGGGCCACGAGACCACCTTCAAGCAGATCCTCCACGAGCGGCTCGGCCTCGACCCGGCCGACGTTCGCTACATCGACGGCGACACCGACCGGGTGGGCTTCGGCATGGGGACGATGGGCTCGCGCTCGACCGTGATCGGGGGCACCGCGCTGTGGATGGCCGCCGACAAGGTGATCGCCAAGGGCCGCAAGATCGCGGCCCGGCTCCTCGAGGCGGCCGAGGCCGACGTGAGCTTCGCGGACGGCAAGTTCTCGGTGGTGGGGACGGACCGCGCGGTGGCGCTCAAGGAGGTGGCCCGCGCCGCCTTCCAGCCGCCCCAGCTCCCGCCCGGGCTCGAGCCCGGCCTCTACGAGACCGGGACCTTCGCGCCCAAGCAGGCCACGTGGCCGAACGGCTGCCACGTCTGCGAGGTCGAGGTGGACCCGGACACCGGCGACGTGACGCTCGACCGCTACGCGATCGCCGACGACGTCGGCACCGTGATCAACCCGCTCACCCTGAAGGGCCAGATCCACGGCGGCGTCGCGCAGGGCGTCGGGCAGGCCCTCATGGAGCAGGTGGTCTACGAGCCCGGCTCCGGCCAGCTCCTGACCGCGTCGTTCATGGAGTACGCGATGCCTCGGGCCGACACCTTCTGCGACCTGGCGATCGAGAGCCACCCGGTCCCGACCGCGCTCAACCCGCTCGGGGCCAAGGGGGCGGGCGAAGCCGGGACGGTCGGCGCGCTGCCCGCGGTGATCAACGCGGTGATGGACGCGCTCGCGCCGCTGGGGGTGCGCGAGCTCGACATGCCGGCGAGCAGCGACCGCGTCTGGCAGGCCATCCGGGACGCGAGCGGCGCGCCCTAGAAGCGGTAGCGGAGCCCGACCTCGAGCAGATTCGATCCGCTGTGGGAGAACAGGCCGAAGATCCCCGAGCGGTGATGCACGCGGGCCACGAAGCTCCACGGCGAGCCGGGTAGCCCGACCGCGGCCTCCAGCATGAGGTAGTGCAGGAGCGCCGCCGCGTCGCTATTGTCGGGATCCCGGCGCTCGAGCACCGGAACCTCGGTGGCCAGCGAGAGTCCGCCCCCGAACGCGAACGACGTGTCGAGATAGCGGTTCCACGGAAACGTGATCCAGCGCACGTTGATCGAGGAGACCAGCTCGACGTGCTCCTGCTCGCCGACATGCTTGAGGACCTGCCCCTCGAGCTCCCATCGCATGTGCGGGCCCCAGTCCACGAACTGATACGCGACGGAGAGCCCGGCGGTGTAGGAGTCCTTGAAGTCGATCTTGCCGGGCAGATCGAGCAGCTTGCTCCCCGAGTACCGGCCGCCGAGCAGGGTCACCGCCCAGTCCCGCTCGCCGTCCGCGAACGCGGCCGGGGCGCACGCCAGGGTCAGGAGGGCGACGGCGCCGAGGAGGAGCCCGCGAAGCCTCACGGGCGCGGAGTCAGGCCCAGCATGAACAGGTCGGTGACGGTGCGCGCCAGGCGCTCCGCCGCGGCGGGGGAGGCGGCGTGGTCCTTCAGCTTGCCGTCGACCAGAAGCGCGGCCAGGCCGTGGACGATCGACCACGCGGCCACCGCGAGCGCCTGCGGGTCGCCGCGCCGCACCCGTCCCGCGGCCTGGCACTCCGTGATCGCCTCGACGAGCAGCCCGAACGTGCGCCCGCCCGCTTCCTGCAGCGCGGGGTGCATCGCCTTGTCCGGGACCTCGGAGCCGAACATCACCCGCAGGTAGGAGGGATGGGCGAGCGCGAACCGCACGTATCCCACGCCCAGGGCGCGAAAGCGCTCCGCCGGCTCCGCGGGCCGCGACCAGATCTCCATCATCCCCTTGGCCATCTCCACGAAGCCCCGCTCGGCCGCCGCGGCCAGCAGGGCCTCTCGATCGGCGAAGTGCCAGTACGGCGCGGCCTCCGAGACGCGAGCCCGCCGGGCCACCTCGCGCAGGCTGAAGCCCTGGGGCCCCTTGCGGGCGATCAGCGCCACCGCCGCGTCGACCAGAATGTCGCGCAGGCCTCCGCCGGCCGCGCGGGCGCGGCGGTGAGGCGACGGTGACCGGCGACGCTTGACACTCATGATTTAACAGCGTTAATGTACGCCCCGGCGACGGGCTCGGCAGGCCACGTGCCCCGCGACCCCGCGCGGGAGGGTATCATGATCCGCCATCACGTGCTCCTGGGAACGCTGCTGGGCGTCGCGGTCGTCGCGGCGGGCTGCGGCCGGGTCGCGGTCTGGGCCGCGCCGGAGAAGGCCGCCAGCGCCGGGCGAACTCCCGCCGCGGTCGAGGCCGACAAGCTCTTCTGGACCACACTGCACGGCGGGGCCTACGATCGGATCCCTGACGCGTTGACCGCGCTGAAGGCCGCCTACCTCGCCAACCCCAACGACGCGGTGACGGCCTCGCACGTGGGTTGGATGCACATCTGGCGGCTCGGCGAGCGAGCCCGGCACGAGCCGGTCCAGCCCGAGATCACCGACGACGCGGTGCTCGCGCGCAAGTACTTCGAGGAGGCGGTGCGGCTCGACCCGAAGGAGGCGCGCTACCTGGGCTTCTACGCGAGCCTGCTCATGGCCGAGGGCAGCATCCACAAGGACGAGAAGATGGTGCGCCGCGGCTACTACACGATGAAGGACGCGGTGACCGCCTGGCCCGAGTTCAACCTGTTCACCGCCGGCTACACCGCCTCCACCCAGGCGGTGGAGTCCGAGCGCTACCGTCAGGCGGTCGAGCAGCAGTGGCGGAACCTCGACGTCTGCGTCGGGGAGACGGTAGATCGCGCCAACCCGGGCTACTCGCGCTACATGCGGCTCGAGACCCGGGAGGGGCCGAGGCGGGTGTGCTGGAACTCGTGGATCGCCCCGCACAACTTCGAGGGCTTCTTCCTCAACTTCGGCGACATGCTGGTCAAGGCGGGCCAGCCCGAGACCGCGGTGGTGATGTACCGCAACGCCCGGCTCGCGCGCGAGTTCGGCACGTGGCCCTACCGCGCGGTGCTGGAGGCGCGGATCGCGAGCGCGGCCGCCAACGTCCAGGCCTTCCGCCGCGCCGAGCCGGCGCCGGGCGCCGCGACGCTCATGGTCCGCTCGGCGTTCGCATGCATGGCCTGCCACCAGGAGTGAACACAGCACCGCCCGCCGGTCGGGATCGCGACCGGCGGGCGGCGTCACATGGTGGAGGCGGTGGGCATCGAACCCACGTCCGGAAACCCTCGGCAACAGGCATCTACATCATTAGCCGGTTATCTCGTGCGTCTCGCCTCTCGGCCCCCCAACCGGCCGGGTCACCGATCAGCCAGCTCCTGTAGTTCTCGCCCCTCACCCCGGAGCGGGGATCGGAACCAGTCACCGGTATATGACGTTCTGACCCGGACCCCGTTGACCCGATCCGGAGAACGCTAGCGGGTGTTAGGCCGCCAGAGCTAGCTGAGTGTCGGCAGCTATAACCGTGCCCCCAGTTTTACGAGGAGAGAGCACCTCGTGATGCCACCTGTGCGTCACTGATCCCCGTCGAAACCAGTCGCCCCCTTCTACGCCCGTTGCCGGGCGCGTGTTTCCTTTTCCATCTCCCGCCGGCTCTCGCGCTCCCGGAGGGTCGCGCGCTTGTCGTGGAGCTTCTTGCCGCGGGCTAGGCCGAGCTCGACCTTCACTCGCCCTTCCTTGAAGTATAGACGAAGGGGGATCAGGGTCAACCCACGCTCGGCGATCTTGCCCAGCAGCCGCGAGATCTCGCGCTTGTGCAACAGCAGCTTGCGCCGCCGCTCCGGATCGTGGTTGGCGTCGGTGCCGTGGTGGTAGGGGCTGATGTAGCAGCCGATCAGCCAGGCCTCGTTGTTGTCGATGGTCGCGTAGCAGTCCTTGAAGTTGACCTGGGCCTCCCGGAGGGACTTGACCTCGGTGCCCTTCAGCACGAGTCCGGCCTCGTAGGTCTCGAGGATGGAATAGTCGTGGAAAGCCTTCCGGTTGGTGGAGATCACCTTCTCGTCGACCATGGCTCGCTCAGCGCCCCCGGCCCGCCCGGCCCCTTGACTTCAAGGTCGCGGTCCGTAAGATGAAGACCTTGCCCCGGGCCGAAGTGGCGGAATTGGCAGACGCGCATGATTCAGGGTCATGTGCCCGCAAGGGTGTGGGGGTTCGAGTCCCCCCTTCGGCACCAGTAGAGTCCTTCCGGTAAGCGTCCACGATCCGAGTGTACCCGAGCCCGTCCGCGGCGGGGCCGCGAGTCCCGGGCTACGCGAGCTCGGCGAGGGTGACGCGGCGACCGAGCGCGGACGAGCGCTGCGCCGCCTCGACCGTGCGCATCGCGGCCAGCCCCGCGTGGACGTCGACCGCGGGATGTCCGCGACGAGCGGCCGCGTCCAGGAACAGCTCGAGCTCGCGCCGTAGCGGCTCGGGGCCCGTGGCCTTGAAGCTCTCCACCGCGCCCTCGGGGGCCTGCCAGCCGGTCGCGGTCTCCACGTGGCGGTTGGCGAGCACACGCACTTCCGAGGTCCCGAAGTCCGCATCGAGCGTGGCGTGCTCGCCGACGATCACACAGTCGCGGTAGGTGCCGGGCGCGAAGTAGCCCGCCTCGACGAAGGCCGGGACGTTTCCGTACTCCACGGTGGTGAACGAGCAGTCGTCCAGGCCGCGGCCCAGGTGGTCGCGCAGCGTCGCGGTGACCGCGGTCGCCTCGCCCCCGAGCAGGTGCGCGAAGAGATCGAAGTAGTGGATGGCGTCGGTCTGGGTCACGCCCACGTCGGTGCGCGGTCGCTTGAACCCCGCGAAGCGCCCGGTGCAGTAGCGCACGCGGCCGAGTGCGGCCAGGCGCTCACGCAACGCGGTGGTCACCGGGTGGAACCGGAAGATGTGGCCCACCTGGAGCACGCGCCCGGTCTCCGCGACGACCGAGGCGAGTCGCCGCCCCTCGGCCACCGTCAGGGTCAGCGGCTTCTCGATGAAGCAGTCGCGGCCCGCCCGCAGGCACTCTCCGGCCAGGTCCAGATGGTTGTCGGCCGGCGTGACGATGTCGACCGCGTCGACGTGGGGCAGGGCGTGCCGGAAGTCGTCCACCGCGCGCGCGGCGACCACACCTGCCTTGACCGCGAACGCGCGGCGCTCGGCCGAGACGTCGGCGACCCACAGCTCCACGCCGAGCTCTCCGAGCACGCGCAGGTGCCGCTCGCCCCAGCGGCCCAGCCCGATCAGCAGGACCCTCACCGCGGGTCCCCGCCCTCGCCGCCCACGTCCTCCGCGATCTCGTAGCGCAGCAGCCGGTCCTTCATCCAGCGGACCACCAGCAGGTCCACGAAGGCGCGCACCGCTCGGTTGCCGATGCCGTACTTGGACACGCCGAATCGGCGCGGCCGGTGGTTGACCGGCACCTCCAGGACGCGGAAGCCCCGCATCTTCAGCAGCGTCGGGATGAACCGGTGGAACCCCTTGTAGAGGGCCAGGTCCCGCAGACACTCGCGCCGGAACGCGCGGAACGTGCATCCGCTGTCCTGGATCGTCTCCTCGCTCAGGCGGTTGCGCACGCGGTTGGCGATCCGGGAGGAGAGGCGTCGCACCCAGGAGTCGCCCGCGGCCCGGTCCACGCGCCACCCGGTCACCGCGTCCCACCGGTCCAGGTGCGCGAGCATGCCGGGGATGTCGTGGGGATCGTTCTGGAGATCCGCGTCCATCACCACCACGTACCGGCCGCGGACCGACTTGATCCCCGCGTCGGTGGCGGCGGTCTCCCCCGCGTTGGCCTTCAGCCGCACGAGCCGCACGCGCGGGTCCTGCTCGCGGAAGCCGCGGACGATCTCCGCGCTCCGGTCGCGGCTGCCGTCGTCCACGAAGATCACCTCGTAGCGCAGCCCGGTCGGCTCGAGGACCTGGCGGATCTCCGGCCACAGCAGCGGGAGGTTCTCCTCCTCGTTGTACACCGGCACCACGATGGAGAGGTCGAGGGCGCTGGCCACGGTCGGCGGGCCGGAGGACGTCACGCGCTGGGTGGCGGCACGCGCGGGGCGGTGCCCTGCCATTCCGGCGCGAGCGTGTGCGGCAGGCCGAGCCGGTCGAGCACCCGGGCCAGCGTGTGGGTCACCAGATCGTCGATCTGCTTGGGGCGGTTGTAGAACGCCGGCATCGGCGGCAGGATCACCGCTCCCATCTCGGCCAGGGCGGTCAGCACGCGAAGATGACCCAGGTGGAGCGGCGTCTCGCGCACGACCAGCACCAGGGGCCGGCCCTCCTTGAGGGTCACGTCGGCCGCGCGGGCGATCAGGGTGTCCGCGGCGCAATGCGCGACCGCGGCGGCGGACTTGATGCTGCACGGCACGATCACCATGCCGTCGGTCTTGAACGAGCCCGACGCCACCGCCGCCCCGATGTCACGATTGCGGTAGCGACGGGGGGCCAGCGCCTCCACCGCCTCGACCGAGTAGTCGGTCTCCTCCACGATGGTGCGCCGGCCCGCGTCGGAGACGATCAGGTGCGCCTCGACGTCCGCGATGCCGCGCAGCAGCTCGAGGAAGCGAATGCCGTAGATCGCGCCGGAGGCGCCGCTGATCCCCACGACCAGACGCTTCACAGCCGGAACCTCCGACGGTAGACCTCGTCACGCGTCTTCTGGTAGAGGAGCTCCCACTCCGCGCTGCCCTCGGGCGCCGGGCGCGAGTACGTGCTGAGCGCCCGGCGGACCTCCTGGTCGATCGACTCCTCGAGCTTGGACTCGTCCTCCAGGACCCGGAAGACCTCGGTCCGGAGCTGGCCTTGCGCCTTGTCGTCCGCGGCCTTGATCATCACGCTCTCGGTCGCGGTCAGGTCGGCGACGATGCGGTCGGCCAGCGCGAACATGCGCTCGCGGCTCATGCGGGTCACAGCGTGAACCCCCGCTCCTTGGCGAGCTTGGCCTTCACCAGCGTGAAGAGTCGCTTGTAGTCGGAGGCCGAGTCGCGGATCAGCTTGGCATTGTCCATGAGGAGAGTCCGGGCGTCGGCGTCGATCTTCTCCTCGGCCTGGAAGTTCTCGAGCAGGATCCGACGCACGACCTCGCGAGCCCGCGTCTCGTCCCGGACGTCGGCGAGCTTGCGCCCGACCAGCCGCTTGACCACGGCCTCGGCCATCCGTCCCGCCACCTCGTCCCGTCGTGCCATGCTCGAAGTGACAGGTTACATGGCCGTGAACCGGGGTGTCAAGCACAACTATACGGAAAATAGGTCAAAAGTGGCCGTCCACCTCGGGCAGAAGCAGGCGGAATCGGGAGCCTTTCCCGGGGAGACTGTCGACCTCGACCCGTCCGCCGTGGGCCTCGGCGAGGGCCTTCACCAGGCTCAGGCCGAGCCCGAGACCCCGGGCAGTGGTGGTCTCGGGATGCGCAACTCGCACGTACTTGTCGAAGATCCGCGGCAGCTGCTCGGCCGGGATCCCGACGCCATCATCCTCGACCGCCACCTCCACCATGCCCGGCCGGTCTGGCGCCGGACTCGCGGATACGATCACGCGGCCGCCCCGCGGGGAGTACTTCACCGCGTTGGAGAGCAGGTTCTTCATCATCCGATCGAGCGCGTCCGGGTCGGCGCGCAGGGCGAGGCCGGGCGCGGTCCGCGTCCACTCGAACCGATGCTGGCGGTGCTCCGTCGCAAAGAGCTCGACATTGCGCTCGAGCAGCGCGTCGAGGTCGACCGGCTCGGGGTGCAGGTCGAGCGGACGGCCCGTCTCGATGCGTGAGAGATCGAGCAGCTCGCCCACGATGCGCCCGAGGGCGCACGCCTCGGTATGCAGGTAGACAAGGCAGCGGTGGGCCTTCTCGGGCGGGAGCGTCGAGCGGAGCAGGAGCTCGCTGAACCCCTGGAGCGCGGTCAGCGGCGTCCGCAGCTCGTGCGAGACCACCGAGAGGAACTCGGTCTTGGCCTGGTCCAGTTCCCGCAGGCGCACCGTCGCGGCCTCGACCTTCTCCGCGAGCTCTTCGGCAAAGCGCTGCTGGCGCAGGGTGAGCCGCGCGTTCTCCACCGCCAGTCCGACATGCACCGCCAGCTCCTCGGCGGCCGCGCGGGTGCTGCGCGACAGCTCGCCGACCCATTCAACCGCCATGACCCCGATCACCCCCTCCCCGGAGACGAGCGGCAGGGCGAGGGCTCGAAGTGGCGTCGACTCGGGCGGGCCGTCGCTCCAGACGCGGGGATCGGCTCGCAGGTCTCGGCTCGTCACCGGCTCGCCGGTCGCGAGGGTGAAGGCGCCCGCCGAGCTCCGGTCGACCAGCGTGCCCACGGGCACCGAGGCCAGGAGGGCCGTCTGCACGTCCCGCCCGACCAGCAGCGCGACGCGACGCGCTCCAAGCGTGAGCCGTAGCTCCCGGGCGACGCCCGCCAGCGCGGCCTGGAGCGGGCCCGGCTCCGCCAGCCGGCGCTGGATGGCCAGGACGGCCCTCAGCCGGGCTGCGCGAGCCCGTGCGCCGTCGGCGAGATATCCGACGAGCAGCCCGGTCAGCAGCGGCAGGCCGAGGGAGAGTAATCCGTCGAGCGTCTGCGATGTCAGCCCATCGCGCTCGACCGCCGGCAGCACGATCGGCGCATGGACGAGACCCGCGAGCGCGCCGACCAGACCGCCCGCGATG
>Ga0310810_10005226_pt1 | contig 14491 bp, 10 predicted proteins | sample NCmetagenome_FD_207641 | JGI IMG/M metagenome (GOLD analysis project Ga0310810, IMG submission 207641) | Soil microbial communities from experimental microcosm in Duke University, North Carolina, United States - NC | ecosystem: Engineered > Artificial ecosystem > Soil microcosm > Unclassified ... | reverse complement strand
GCTTCCCTTCGTGTTCGTCCTCAATAAAAAGGACCTGACCGATGCGTGGCGGCCGGATGCGGACCGGCTCGAGGCGCTCCGTCCGCGCGCGCTCGCGATCCTGCCCGCCAGCGCCAAGACCGGGGAAGGGGTCGAGGACGCCTTCCAGCGGCTGGCGGATGCGCTGCTCGCGCCCTGACGCGCCGACGCGCGCTCACAAATCAAACACGGTCTCGGCGCGTGCGAACTCGACGCGGTGCTCGCTGTCGCCGGTGCGGCGCAGCATCGACTCGTCGAGCCAATTGCGCTCCGACCAGTCTCTGTTGGGATCGTGGTGGCCGATCAGCGTGTGACCGACGCGGCAGGCGCCGGCCATCTCGATGACGTCCTCGATGCAGCTGTGGCCCCAGCCGGCGCGGGGAATGGCGCCGCTGCCGCCGATGCCCATGACGCCGTCGTACTCGGCGCGCAGGTACTGACCGTCGCGGTAGAGCAGGTCGGCGCCGGTCGCGTATTCGATCACGCGCGCCTCCGCGGCCAGGCTTCGTGGTTTATCCGGATGGTCGTCGTCGCCGTGCCACAGCTCGTGATCGGTGCAGAACACGAACGAACGGCCGCCGTGCTCCACCCGGTAGCCGAGGCACGGCGCCGGATGAAACAGCTCGAACGGTGTAACCGTCGTCCCGCCGAGGCGGATCGGATGGTCGAGGGCGTGGCTGATGCCGCTCGGGACGGGATCGTCGCCATCTGCGGGCACCTCGCCGATCGCGCAGGCTTCGAATGACGCCGGCATGACGCCATAGAAGATGGGCGTCTGGACTCCCTGCGCAGATCGGGCGACCCGGCGGGAAAAGATGCCGAGATTGAAATCGAGCGCCCGCAGGAACTGGTGGTTACCGTAGATGTGCAGACGGTTGCGCGGATCGAAGCAGACGGCCGCCTGATCGAAGCCTTCGGTGTGATCCAGGTGGCTATGGCTGCCAAACAGATACAGGTGCCGCTCGGCCTGGCCGTCCCATTTCGCCTGCAGATCGCGCGCGCAGTTCCGGAATCCGCTGCCGCAATCGAACACGAGATCGTAGCCGTCGGCCGTCTCGACGCGCACGCAGGTGGTCCAGCCGCCGTAGACGCGTGGCTCGGGCACCTCGAAGCGCTGCGCGTAGGCCGTCAGCGCCCTGGCGTCGGCCGGGCCGCCAAGGATCTCTTCCACCGTCGCGGCAATCCGGCCGTGTGCATCCGCGTGCCGCGAGAGGTCCTGGAAGACGTGCTCGAGGAGGGCGGCGCTGGCGCGGGTCTGGAACGCGCGGCGCTCCGCGCGCGACGGAAAGATCGAGCCGCTCCCCTGGGTGCCGTACAGCTGCACGCGCAGATGCCGAATCGATGGGTCAGCCATGTGTGCTGCATTGTGCCTGCGCCGCCGGCTCGCATTCAAGAGCACGCGATCGTCCGGGCAGCAGCGACACCATCGACTGTCTCCTCGCGTCGCAGCGCGATCGCGTCTCGAGACCGGTTGTTACCGATGTCTTTGGACCGTTCGCGGCCAGGCGCGCTACTTGAATGTCGTCAACAGCCGCTGGAATCTCGGATCGTCACGGATGCTGTCGTAGTCCGGGTCCCGTTCCAGCCAGTCGCGCTGCCCCCACCCCTGCGCCGACACCCGTTCCAGCAGCGCGATGGCGCGATCGGCGTGTCCCAGCTTCGCTTGCAGGCAGGCGCCGTTGCCAAGCGCGCTCATGTCGTTCGGATTGAGCTCGAGGGCGCGTTCCGACCACGCGATCGCGCGCTCGGCGTGCCCTTCCTCGAGCAGGTACAACGCACCGAGCGACAGCGCACGCCCGTCGAGCGGGTTCAGCGCCAGCACGTGCTCGGCGCGACGGATTCCCTCGCGCCGCCACGCCGACGCCTCGTGCTCCTGACCGAGCATCTTGAGCGACTGGGCAAGGAGAAACGGGCTCTGAAAATCCTCCTGCCGGACCTCCGCCGCTTTCTTGAAGAGCGTTGCCGAACCGGCGACATCGCCGCGCGCGAAACGCGACCTGCCGTAGTAGTAGTAGGGATCGAACAGGTTGGGATTGAGACGAATCGACTCCTCGAATTCCCGTGCCGCATCTTCGTAGCGCTTCATCAGCGCCAGGGCGCAGCCGCGCGCGACGTGCGCCTCGGCGAGATCCGGTGCCAGCTCGAGCGCGCGTTGACTGGCGCGTTCGGCGCCCGCGACGTCGACGTCGTTTGCGCCGAACCACTCGTACAGCGTCGAGTGGGCGGTCGCCAGCCCGGCGTAGGCAGGGCCATATGCCGGCTCGAGCTCGATCGCGCGCCGGAACAGGTCGGCGGCTGACTGCAGATCGTCATGCCTGATGCGGTGCAGACTTTGACGTCCGCGCAAGTACAACTCGTAGGCGGCCGGCGCGGTCGCGGCCCGCGCTGACGGGCGTTTCTCTCGCGGGCGGGCGACGCCGCCACGCAGCGATGCCGCCACGCTTTCGGCGATCTCATCCTGAATCGCAAATACGTCGGTGAACCGCCCGTCGAACCGGTGCGACCAGCGATGGTACCCGCTCGCCACTTCGATGAGCTGCACGGTCACCCGAAGACGATCGTCGGACTTGCGCACGCTGCCCTCGAGCAGCGCCTCCACGTTGAGTTGCTCGCCGACGTGGCGGATATCCTCGCCCTTGCCGCGGAACTGGAAAGAGGCGGTGCGGGCGGCCACGCGAAGGCCGTCCACATGCGTGAGTGCGTTGATGAGTTCCTCCGCCAATCCGTGGCAGAGGTATTCCTGATCGTGACCGGGACTCATGTCCGCGAACGGCAGCACCGCAATCGATGCGATGGGTCCTGCTGCCGGAGTCGACGGTTCGGGCGCCGCTGGCTTGTGGCGCGAAACGGAGGCGATGAAGCAGTATCCCCTGCGGTGTCGAGTCTCGATGAACTGCGGGTGCCTGGCATCGTCGTTCAGCACGCGCCGCAGCTCCTGAATGCAGGTCGTGAGCGCGTCATCGGTGACCGCGACGTTGGGCCAGACCGAGGCAAACAGCTCCGTCTTCGAGACTGGCGAACCGGCGTTGGACACGAGCATCGTCAGGACGCCGGCCGCCTTCGGCGTCAGGCGCACTTCCTCGCCGCGGTGCCAGAGTTGACCCGTGTCGAGCTGAAAGATGTAGTCACCGAACTCGACGCCTCGCACCATGAGCGGACCGGCTCACAGTATATTTCCGGTCCGGCGCAGACCGCAGCCGTTATCGGCGAGCCAGGAGCTTGACCTCTCGCGACATCGCTCGCGCGAGCGCTTCGTGCAGGACGCGAACGCCGCTCAAATCCCAGCTGAACGATGCAATTGCGTCGGTGGTCTCGAACACGTCCAGACTCGCCGCGTCTCGTTGTTGCTCGTAGTCGGCAAACGCCTGCTCGGATCCAGCGTCGATGGCATCGGTGAGCAGCTGCGCGTCGCGCAGCGCGTCGGTGATCCCGTGAGCGGTGAGCGGATCCTTGAAGTAACCCGCGTCACCGACCAGCGCCCAGCCCGGTCCGTGCACGTGTCGAAAGAATCCCTTCTGCCCGGCGAAGCCATGAAGACGCGCCGGGTGCGCGCGAGCCACCTGCTCGGCCAGGTCTGGAGCGACCTGCCGCAGCAGTTCGTGGAACGCGCTGTCGTGTCGGTGTGCGAACCGCGGCGTGAATTCCTCACTCGGCACCGACAACGTGACGCAGACCTGGCCTTCGTTCGTGGGGATCGCCCCGGCACTCAGACCGGGCACGAAGTACCAGCGGTAGCCGTCCGCGTCGAGCCCGCGGAAGTGTCCATACATGGTCGCGGTCGCATGTCGTCCCACGCGATATATCGGCGCCTCCACCAGTCGCGCGACGGTCGATTGCAGACCGTCCGCTCCGACGACCACGCGGCACGACACGCGATGCACGTTGCCCGATTCGTCGTGGCACACGACGCCGGTTATGCGGCCGCTCGCGGCCCGCTGCAGGTCCGTCAGACGCAGGCCGTAGACGACGTCGGCGCCGCTGGTGGCCGCCGCGTCGACCAACAATGCATCGAGCACGTGGCGGCGCGGTGCGTAGAGCGCGTCGACGCCGTCCCGTGCCGCAACCGGCACCGAGAGCGAATCGTCCCCGTAAAAGAACGTCGCCTTGTGGACCGGCGCCGCTCCGGACGCGATGACATCCGGCAGCAGATGCCAGCGATGGAGCTGGACGACGGCGCCGCGCATCAGCGCGTGCGTCGAGAGCGTATCGGTGCCGTAGCGACCGCGGTCGATCAGCAGGACGCGGTGACCGGCACGGGCCAGCAGCATCGCCGTCGCCGCGCCGGCGCACCGGGCGCCGACCACGACGACGTCATACCGCGACTGGGGAATCGTGTTTCGAATCATGTGCGGAGTCCGTGTGTCGGAGTCGGATCGCGATGTGCTCCGTGAGCACTCGGGCGTCGTTCCCGACGCCGTCGATGAAGGCAGATTTGCGCGTGCGCTGGAACGGCAGCCCGATCGCGTAGACACCAGCCCGCGGTGTCACGCCGCCTTGATGGAGCAGCTCGCCACGCGCGTCGAGCAGCGGGATCTTCAGCCACGAGTAGCTGCGGCGATAGCCCGTGGCCCAGATGACGGTTTCTATGCCGGCCGTCCTCACATCGAGATCGCTGAGCGCGGTCACGAACGCCGGCCAGAGCGGCTCGAACGGCTCGCGCCCATTCACCCCGGCGCGGCCGTCGTCCGCCACGTCATCCAGCCGTGACAGTAAGCCGGCCAACTTCAGGTCGGCGGCGACAGTCGTTTTGATCAAGTCGTCATCGAAGTGCAGCCGATGGCCGTCGGCAGCAATCAGACGGCCGACCACGACGACGCCGGCGCGACGAAGACGTTCGAGATCGACGGTCGCGCGATCGGGACGACCGACGAGCTGGAATGAAGGCATGTGACGCGACGTGTCGACGTCGAAGACGGATTCCGTCGTGGCGTCGAGAATTCCGGCGCGATCGAGCCACCACATGATGTCGCGTCCGCGATACATCCTCGGCACGCGCAGGTGCTGACCGCTGGAGATCACGACCGGCCGGCCGCTGGCGTGAATTTCGTCGGCCAGCTGAATGCCGGTAGCGGAGGCGCCGACGACGAGCACGCCACTGCGCGGAAGCGCGGCGGGATTGCGATACGCGCTCGGCACGAGCTGAAGGATGGAGGAGTCGAGCCGCGATGCGATTGCCGGCACGAACGGTTGGTCCGAATAGCCGGTCGCCAGCACCACGTTGCCCGTGTGCCACACGCCGCGGGTGGTCGTCACGACGAACCCATGACCGGCCCCTTCGATCGCAACGACCGACGTGTCGGTTTCAATGGGCGCTGGAAACGTGCTCGTGAACAGCTCGAGGAACGCGACCAACTCGTCCGCGGTCATGAATCCGTCGGGATCGGGGCCCTGATATTGGAAGCCTGGAAGACGCGTCATCCAGTTCGGCGTGAGCAGCCGCAGCGAATCCCATCGCTGGCTGCGCCATCGCTCCGCGACCCTGCCGCGCTCGAGCACGACATGCTCGATGCGCGCGGCTGACAGGCAGCGGCTCATCGCGAGCCCTGCCTGTCCGCCGCCGACGATGACGACATCCGTCCGGCGCATGACGGTTCAGCCGGCGTTCACCGACAGCGACACGGGAACGCCGTTGGTCAGCACGTCGAAGACCGCGGAGCGTGCCCGCGATTGCGCGACGATCTCCTGCAGCTCCTCGGGAGACGCGTCTCCTTTGATCGAGAAGGTGACGCGGATGCCCTCGTAGCCGTTGCGGACGTCCTTCGCGAGACCCAGAATGCCGCGCAGGTCCATGTCGCCTTCGATCGTCGACTCGACTTCGCGCAGCGTGATGCCGCGTGCGGCCGCGATGTTGGCGATCCCGCCGGTGATGCACGAGGCCAGCGCGTGCAGCAGGTACTCGACCGGGAGCGGCGCGCGATCCTCCCCGACCAGCACCGCGGGATGATCAGCCGTCGTTTTGAAGCTGGTCTTGTGCTGCTGCTCGCCACCTGCACCCGAGAAGCGGTCGATCGTACTCTCGCTGAGCGTGCCGCTCTGCCAGCGATTGCGCGCGCGGAACTGGAACTTCGCCAGGCCCGGCTGCCCTTTCACCGCGTCGAGCGTGGCGAACAGCGTTGGTGTGTCGACGCCGTTGCGGGGCCCCCGCTCGCGGCGTGTCTTGATCATGGTTTCAGTTGGCATGTTGTCCTCCAAATTCTGTGCGTTGAGTCACTCGGCGACGGGGTAGCAGTAGAAGCGAACGACGGACGGCGCCTGATGGGCGCTGCCGCAGTACTGCAGGAGGGCGGGCATCTCCGCGGTGGTCACACCCCGCTCCACGGGGTAGTCGTAGCTGAAGCCGCTCTCGTACTCGAAGTGAACGTAGATCGTGAACGTTGGCGCGGCCTGTGCCGCCACGCCCGTGCCCTGGATTCCGACCAGCGCCGTGACGGCGGCGGCCAGAACGCCGGCCATCAACTTCTTCCTCATGTCTCTGTTCTCCCTTTTCATCGCCGCCCGTTCATCGGGCGAGTGCGTGGGAACAGATTAGGAGGCAGGCCGATGTGGAGTAACGAGAGGGGGCCGGGGTTTATCCGGGATTGCGATGGGAGTTCCGCGGGCTATCCGGGGAAATGGCCCAGGGGCGCGGGCGCCGTCACCGGAGGGTGACGCGCCAGGCCCCGCGGCCATGGGTGAACGCGAACAGCTGTTTCTGTCCCGCCGCCGTGCGAATCAGCGAGAGCCACATCGTCACGGCCGGCCCGAATCCGGTCTCTTCGGCCCGCCACGTGGCGCCGCCGTCGATCGACACCATCACACCGAGATCGGTGCCGAGGTACAGCCGCTGCGGATCGTCCGGATCGACGACGATCGAGTGGGCCGGGATGTCGGGCAAGCCCGTCGGGCCGGAGCCATCGAGGCTTTGCCATGTCTCACCGTTGTCGACGCTGCGAAAGACATGCGCGCCGCCGAAGTTTCCGTAGGTGGCATAGACCGCGCCGGAATCGGCGTCGACGGCGATCGACGTGACCCATCCCTGACGCGGCTGCGTGGTGGTGAACGTGATCCCGCCCACCGCTTGCATGGCGTTCGTGGTTCGCAGGATGTCACCGCGATCGGTGCCGGCGAACACCGTGGCATTGCTGATCGGTGAGACCGCGATCGCGCTGATGCGCCCGCCGTCGGGGGCCCGCGACCTCGTCACCTTGCTCCAGCTGAGTCCAAAGGTCGCGCCTCGATAGAGATACTCTCCGCCGAGCCAGATTACGTTCGACACCGGATCGTGCGTGAACGGAGCGATGAACAGGTAATTGGCTTCCGGGCCGATGTTGCTCGCGAAGATGGGATCGAGGCCGGTTCGGGATTGCGAAATGGTGAGACCGGCATTGATCGTGCGGCCGAGGCTGGCCCACTGATATTCCATCAGCCACGCGCTGGTTTGCGTTGGATGCACCGCGGTGAACCCGCCGTCGCCACCAAAGATCGACTTCCATCCGTCGGGTCCTGCCGCGTCGGAACCCAGCAGCGTGTTGTTGTCCTGAGCACCCGCGAGATACCGGGTGCCGTCGGAAAAGGGCGTGCCGTGATAGAACTGCGTCACGCCGTAGCCGTGATTGAGCGACGTCCATCCGACCTGGATCGGCTCACCGCCGGTGCACGCGGCGGTCGGGCCGTTTGACGTCGCCGCGCGCGCGTTCGTGGTCCGGTAGATGCCGCCGTCGTTGCCAATCAGCGCGATCTGATTGCCCTCGCCGTCGTAATTGGGGTGGAAGGTGATCGCATGTTGATCCGAGTGCGCGTAAAACGACCCGGTGGTGCTGCCGTAGCCGAAGCTCGCCAGTCCCCAGTTTCTTCCGCCATCGTCTGATCGGAACCAGTCCACGCCGGCCGCCCACACGCGATTCGGATCCCGCGGATCGACGGCGATCACGTTGTTGTACCACCCCATCACCGCCGGCAGCGCGGTTGAGCCCTTCGGATCGCAGACGCGCGCCGCCGCGCTCGCCAGGTTGGTCAGCAGCATGGTGTTGACGAAGTTCGGATCGCTGTTGTTGACGCGCGTCTGCCACGTCCCCGCCCTGCCGCCGCCGTCGCTGCGATACACGGCGAGCAGGCCCTGCTCGTAAATGCCATGCGGTCCCGGGGCGTTGCTTGCGGCCAGCGCATACATGACGTCAGGGTTCGACGGCGCAATCGCGAGCGAGGTGCGCCCCATGTCGGCCTCGCGCAACACGACCTCCGCGTCGGATCGATCGGCGGCGCGAGGAAAGCGATAGACGGTGGCCTGTTCGTAGGATCCGCACGATGCGAACAGCACGTCTTCGGATCGATCGGGCCGCAGCGCGAGATCGAGGCAGCCGCCGCGCACGTCGACCGCGAGCAGCTGAGCCCAGGTGGCGCCGCGGTCCGTCGATCGCCAGACCCCCGATCGCGTCGCGGCATAGATGCGTCGTGAGTCGTTGACGCCGAATTCCAGATCGTTCACCCAATGAAAGTCGGGCGTGTTGGTGGCGGGAAGCCGTTGCCAGCTTCTCGCGCCGTCGGTGGTGACGTAGATTCCGCTGCCGCGAAGCGGCAGACCGGTGCCGCGGACCTCTTCGCGGAAATATCCTTCACCCGTGCCGGCATACATGACGTCGGGGTGCGCGGGATCGATCAACAGCGAGTTGACCGCGATGTTGGTGAGCCCGTCGCCGGTCGGCCGCCAGGTCGTCGCGTTGTCGTCGCTCTTCCAGATTCCGCCGGAGACGCCTGCGGCGAAGATCGTCGTCGGCGTCGTTGGATGAAACTTGACGACGCGCGTGCGGCCGCCGATATTGCCCGGGCCGAGCGGCGTCCACGCATCAAGCACGCCGGTGGCGTTGCTGTCTCTCAGCGACATCACGCGCGGACCCGACAGCCATACGCGTGACGCGGGTTGAGCCGCAGGAATGTCGCGGCCGATGGCCGATGAGAAGCGCGCGAGCGATGCGACACGCCGCGCGGCCGCTTCGTACAAGCGCGGCATATCCAGCCGGCGATCGGCGGGCTGGCGGCGTGCGAGATCGCTGCGCGCCGCCGCCTCTGGTTCGTCCTGGCGCGGCGTCGTTCGGTCGTGGCGCTGCGGCCGCGTGTGGAGGGTCAGCAGCAGGCTGCCGATCGCCACTGTGATGGCGCCGAGCCAGAGGATTCGGGTTGTGCGCATCATCGGCTCCCGCTCGTGACTGCCTTCACGTGTGTCGATGGCGTCACGCACAGACGCAGATGCCATTCGAGCAGGTCACCACGCAGCGGTTCAGCTGAAGTTGATGATCTGCGGCATTGCAGCTCGTTCCCGATGACGTCTGGTAGGTGCCGCTGAGGGTGCCCGCGATCGAGTTATCCGTGCCGACGTCGGCCTTGCCCGTTGCCGCGAGCGCGACGACGCCGCCCGTCATGTTGTCGCCAAACGAGAAGCTCGGGAAGTTGATCGTCTGGCCAGAGACGGTGCCGTTGATTGTGACCGTGCTCCCCTGATGGTGTACGAGTTTCACCTGAACGGCCGCACCGGTCTGAGTCACGGTCGCGGGGTATTTGAGCACCCACGCCTCGGGTGGCAACTTGGCAGAACAGGTGGCTGATGCGGTGATGGTCGCGTTGTACTCACCCGCGACGTTTGCCGGCGGTGTTGGAGCGGCCGAACTGCCACACCCGCCGCACGCCATCAATGAGCCGATTGCCATCGCGATCGCCAGCCGTTGCATCGTGCCTCCAAACCCAACCGATTGGAACGTTGTGGTCAGTCCTGATCAGTTAGAGGGCCGTGCTGGACGAATCCTTCGCGGCCGCTACTTGGCGCCGAGCATGATGCTCCTGAGGCCCATCACGAAGTTGAACTGACCGTCGGGATTGTTACTGTTGAAGCTGCACAGCAGGACCACGCTCGATCGATCGGCGGGAAACATGATGCTGAATGAACTGTAGCTGTCGAGTCCGCCGGCGTGCGTGAAGCGAAGGTCGCTGCTGCCGCCGCCCGACCCCATGCCAAAGCTCGTGACGCCCGCGCTGCGGTCGAAGCTCTCGACCGCGCCGAACCCGAAGCGGTTGCTCAAGAGCGCCTGATTGAACCGATTCATGTCGGCGGCGGTCGACGTGACGCCGCCGGCGGCATAAACCCACGACGGATGCGTGTCGGAAGGGAATGGATAGCCGACTGATTCTGATGCGGGAGGGATCTCGAACGACGACCGCGACATCCCGGCGGGGCCGAAGATGTCGCGCTGCACGACGTCTTCATATCGCACGCCATTCACGTGCTGAAGTGCCGCGCCCGTCAGGATGGCGTGCGAGTTGCTGTACTGGTACCGCCGCACGCCGTCCCAAGGCTGAATGAGCGACAAGAGCGTTTCCACGGTCGTCGGAGAGGTACGTCCGCTCTGATACGCCGGCGTATCCAGGTAATTGGGCAGGCCGGGAACGTGCTTGATCAGCTCGTCGAGGGTTGGCGCAGGCTCTGGGTAAGCGACGAATCGATTGATCTTGTCGGTGCGGCTCAGCCTGCCGGCCTGCTCGCTTATGAGTACGGCGCTCGCGGTGATTGGCTTCGTGAGCGAGGCGATGCGATAAAGCGAATCGCCGTCCGCCGGGCGTCCCGGCGCCACCTGTCCGCGCCCTCGTTCGAGAAGGACTTGCCCGTGCTGGCTGATGGATATCGAGCAGGCGGCATTGCCAGGGATTGTCAGGGCGTCGAAATACGTCGACAGGGCCGACTTCAGGTCGCCGGCGGTCGTGCCAGGGGTTGGCGCTGTCGGCGTGGCGCCGCATCCACACACGATTCCCACGGCCGCCACCAGAACGACTGCATGCCCACGCACCTTGAGGCTCCTTGCCGCCAAACCGACTGATTCACCATGGTGGTCAGTCTTGGATCAGTTAGAGGGCGATACCGGACCAATCCTTCGCGGTCGCAGGTGCCGGTGTCGTCCTGGGCGATTCCACCAACAACGGCATGTATGGACGATCGCTAGAACGTGTAGCGCGTGCTGAAGCGGACGACGGTTCCGATGATGTTGGTGCTCGGCTGCCTGAAGGCGCGGTTGGTGGTTTCAACGACGTCAGTCACGGTCTCGGCGCCGGTGAGGTTGAAGAAGTTCAACATCACGTGAAGCCGCTGGGTATCCTTGATGGCGAATTCCTTCTGCGCGCGCAGGTTCATCACGTTGATCGAGGGCAGGTAGTAGGTCCCGACCTTCTCCGCCAGGATCGTCATGTTGCCCTGCAGCAGCGCGGTCGTCCGATTGGGGTCCGCCAGTCGCAGGAACGGTTCGGTCACGGTGAAGAGCCGGCCGTACGGCTCGCCTTTCATGCCGTTGTAGGAGAGGCTGACCAGCACGCCGCGCTTGAACACATAGCTCCCCGACGCCTTGAACGTCCATCCGGTCGTCTGCGTGTTCTTCGAGTTCCAGTACAAAGTGTTCGGATCCTCCGAGAACTCCGACGACACATTCCGTTTCGTCCAGTCGAAACCGCTGGTCAGCTGCCAGCGGTCGCTCATGCGTTTGGTGACACCGAATTCCACCGTGCGGTAGGTGTCGCCGATCGGCTTGTTGGTCAGGTAGTAGTCGGTCGTATCCGCCGGCACGCGGGTTTCCCAGATCGTGATGGTGCGGTCGTCGGCGCTCCTCGGGATGGCGTCGGGACCCGGGTCGACCGCCTGGACCGGCGTATACGAGGACAACGTGCGAAGCCGGTCGTAGCGGCCGAACGTGTGCTTCTGGCGCTTTCGAACCAGCGTGACATGGGCGCGCACGTCGCCAGCGATCTCCTGCTCCGCACCGAGGGTGTATTCGTCGGTGTACGAGTCCTTCAACTCCGGATCGACGGTCGTGGGCGTCAGTTGCGCGCCGCCGAAAATCGGCTGAAGCGTCGCGACATATGCCGGCGTAATCCGCGTTGCGGCGACCGTGGGATCCGCCGTCAGGTAGCTGGTGTCCCACGCGTACTTCCTGGTGATGATGTCGATCGGATTTGCGAGCGAGGAAATCGACGCCGCCGGATTCGTCGCGAATCGTCCCCAGCTGGCCTTGAGCGCCGTCTTCGAATTGCCGAAAAGGTCGTAGATCAGCGCGACGCGCGGCACCACGGTGTTGAACGTCACGACGTCGCGGGCCGGCGTCTCCCCCCTGACGGCGAACGGACCGACGCCGCAATCGGTATCGTCGACGCAGGGCTGGTTGCCGTTAGCGCTGAACCGCTGCCCGGGGTAGGCGCTGTGGTAGCGATCCAGGCGAAGGCCGTAGTTGAGCGTCAGTTTCGCGGCGACCTGAAACCTGTCCTGGAAGAAGAGCGCGTGGTTCTCGAGGACGTTGACGTTCGACACCGGCCCGTTGTCCGTCCAGAATGCGCTCGGCACGCCGTTCGTCGTCGCGATCAAGACGTGGCCGACGGTGCCGGCCGGCCCCGGAGCGCCATCGGCGGTGTATCGCGGCGCGTAGCGCTGATACATGTAGCCGATCTTGATGTCGTGGCGGGCCGCGTCGAGCGTGAGGTTGGCGTTGTAGTGCCGACGTCTGTCCCGCGAGACACCAGGTGTGTTGTAGGCGCCGCGCCGGGCGAACGTGACATCGTCGATGATCGGCGTCTTGTCGGTGTGCGTCGTCAGCGGGACGTCGTTGCCATAGACGTTGATCGAAGAGTCCAGCGTCGCGCGATGGCCGAGCACCCGCAGGTAGTCGAGCTTCGCGATATGGCTCCAACTATCCTGAAGCGCCGTCGACTCGACGAGATATTGCTGGGCGTAGACGCCGGAACCGCCTCGATAGGGTTGGTACTTCTTGCCCAGCTGCGCCATGAACGTCAGGGTGCTCCCGCCGCCCAGTTGCTGATTCAGCTTGACAGTGTATTCGGTCGTTTGCGTCGTGAACGGCTGCCCCTGGGTGCCGCCCTCCTGTGGCGGCCTGTCGAACATGCCGGTCGTCAGCGCGATGTACTGATCGCGGAATGACGTGAAGTACCACAGCCTGTCCTTGATGAACGGGCCACCGAGCTGACCATTGATGTCGCGATACCTCGCATAGTGCTCGGCACCGTCGTAGGGTTTGTCGCTGCCGGGTTTGTAATCGGCGTAGACCTCGCCACGCGGCGTGTTGCCGCCGCTCTTGATCACCGTGCTCACCGCGGCGCCGGCAACGGGAATTTCCGCGGAGTTGCCCGCCGCCGCCACCCTCGCCTCAGCCAGCGCACCGTAGTCGATGTAGGCGCCGACGTCGTCGGCACCTGCGGTGATGTTGACGCCATCCACGGTCGTGATCGACTGGCCCGCCAACCCGTACGCGCGATATGGTGACTGCGTGCCCGCCGTATTGCCGCCCACGTCCGGGCGCGGCATCGTGATCCCCGGGGTTTGCGCCAGCAGCGCAAACAGGTCGCGCTGGTTGGGGATGTCGCGCAACATCGCGCCGCCGAAGTTCGTGCCGACGGTCGCATTCTGCATATCGACGATCGGATGGCGCGCGGCGACCAGGGTGACTTCGCTGATGCCGGGCACCTTGAGCTCGAGGATCACGGAGCGCGACCCGGCGGCAAGGACCAGTTCGGGAATCACCGCCGCCACCAGCCCGGGGTACTCACCGTTGAGCGCGTATCGGCCCGGCGCCAGGCCGCCAATCTCGAACCGTCCGTCCGCGCCCGCTGTCGTGCGGCTGACGGCACCGCCCGCCGCCGCCGTGACCGTGATGACGGCGCCTGGAATCGGCGTCCCCGATTCGTCGCGGACCTGTCCGGACACGCTGGCCATGGGTGCTGATCGATCGGCCGGCGCCCGCGCGACGCGTGCCGGTGCCGCCGATGCCGCATCGTCGCGACGCCTCGGCGTGCGCGCAACGATCAGCACGCCTTGCGCGCCCGGCCGTGCGTACAGACCGTGCGGCCGCAGTACCTGGTCCAGCATCTCCCGCGGTGTTCCCGATGGTTCGGAGGACACGCGCAGCGCCACCGGCACCAGGCTCGTGCTGAAGACGATGCGCAGGCCGCGGCGATTGAGATCCTGTAAGACCTCGACGAGCGGCCGTCCGGCATAGCGCGGGGCGTCGCGGCTCTCCTGAGCGGCGACGGGTATGGCGCAGCCGCCAACCAGCAGCAGAACAAGGATCGCCGCCCTCATTTTGCCTTGCTCGCTCCGCTCGCGTCGTCGGCCGCGACAAGGGTAATGACCTCGCCGTCGGTGCGGCGCGCCAGCCCGCAGGAGGGCAGGACGACATCGAGCGCCTCCTCCACGGTGAGGCTTTCGATCGCGCCGTAGACGATCGTCGCACGGTTCGCTCGTTCCAACGCCGGATCCGCAAAGCGAATCGGCCGCCCGCCTTCCCGTTCCGCCCATGCAAGAAACTCCGGCAGCGGCCGGCCTTCCAGCCGTGGCGGCGGGGCGGCGCGCACGATCCAGTCCCAGTCGGCGCCAGAGGTCGACGCCCGGCCGGAGAGGATCCCGGACGCCGTCACGCGGAGCTGGCCGCCGCGATCGGCCTCGCGCATGCCGAAG
>Ga0310810_10005225_pt1 | contig 14494 bp, 6 predicted proteins | sample NCmetagenome_FD_207641 | JGI IMG/M metagenome (GOLD analysis project Ga0310810, IMG submission 207641) | Soil microbial communities from experimental microcosm in Duke University, North Carolina, United States - NC | ecosystem: Engineered > Artificial ecosystem > Soil microcosm > Unclassified ... | reverse complement strand
GGTTCGATTCCGATTTCACGCGCTTCCTGCTCGCTCATCGTACGATTCTCGCCATCGAAGCGACGGCTCCAGATGACGATGTTCATGCCGAAGCCGGCCGCGCGTCGGATCACTTCCTGGCCGATACTGCCGATACCGAGCAGCCCGAGCGTCCGGCCGTACAAGCCCTGCGCGTTGGAGAACTCCTTCTTGTTCCACCTGCCGGCCTGCAACTCGGCGACGTTGTCGGGCACCCGTCGATCCAATGCGAGGATCAGCGCAAAGACAAGCTCCGCCACGGCAATGGCATTTTTTCCGGGACAATTCGACACGTAGATGCCGCGCGCCGACGCGCCGGCGACGTCGATCGTGTTGTAGCCGGCGCCGGCGCGAACGATGAGCGAGAGGCGCCCGGCGTCGAGCACGTCAGCGGTGACCTTCGTGCCGCGCACGACAAGGACGTCCGCACCCGTTGCCCGCACCGCGTCGGCAAGCGCCGCGTCCTTGAGATCCGGCTGGTACAAGACGTCACAGCCGACTTTCCGGAGGCCGTCGATGCCGCTCTGCTCGAACTTGTCGGCGATGACGACCTTCACGCTCGGCCGACCTTCATATGATGTGAACGAGCAGGCCGTCGCGAAGCTTGGGTTCGAACCACGTCGACTTGGGCGGCATGATGCCGCCGCTGTCGGCGATGATCATCAAATCATCGACGGTGACCGGATACATCGAGAACGCCACCGCCGCCTCGCCCGAATCGACCGCCCGCATGAGCGCATCCGATCCGCGCGCGCCGCCGATGAAATCTATGCGCTTGTCGGTGCGCACGTCGGCGATGTTGAGCAGATCTTCCAGCACACCGCGCTGCAGCCGCGAAACGTCCAGGCTGCTTCCGCGCGAATCGTCGGCCGGAGCGACGCTCGCCAGGTCGATGGCATACCAGCGGCCGTCCAGATACATCGACACTTCACCCTGACGCTCGGGAGTGGGTGCGCCATCGGTCACCCGGAACTGCGCGCGAAGCGCACCGAGGAACTGCCGCGCCGTACGGCCGCCAAGGTCCTTAATCGTGCGGTTGTACGGCAGGATCTGGACTTGATTGTCGGGAAACGCCACCGCGATGAATGAATCGGCGCCGGCGTCGTCTGCGGTCGAACCGGGACGGCCGGCCAGCTCCTCGCGAGCGCGCGCGGCGCTCGCCGCGCGATGGTGACCGTCAGCGATATAGAGCGCGGGAATGCGGGTGAACGCGTTGACCAGCTGCTCCGTCTGATCGAGCCCTGCCCGCCAGATCGTGTGCCGCACGCCGTCAGGCGCGCCGAAGTCGTACAGCGCCTCGCCGGCCGACACCTGCCGCGCGAGCGCATCAACCGTCCGATCCGCCCGATAGGTAAGAAACACCACGCCGGTCTGAGCGCGCAGCTGGACGATGTGTCGCGTGCGGTCGTCCTCCTTGTCGCGGCGCGTGCGCTCGTGCTTCTTGACAACGTCCGAGTCGTACTCGTCGACCGAGAAACATCCCGCGATCCCCGTCTGCTCGTGGCTGCCCATCTGCAGACGATAGAAGTAGAGCGCCGCTGTCTCATCGAGCACGAGTGAGCCACGGTCGCGAAGCGCGGCGAAATTGGTCCGCGCCTTCTCGTACACCTCCGGGGCGTACGGATTCGTGCCCGCAGGAAGATCGATTTCAGAGCGCGTGACGTGAAGAAAACTCAGCGGATTACCGTCGGCGAGCTGTCTCGCTTCGTCGGTCGTGACGACGTCGTAGGGAACGGAAGAGACCGCCGCAGCCTTGTCCGGCGTCGGCCGCAAGGCGCGGAACGGATGGATCGAAGCCATCCGATCATTCTAGGCCACAGTAGAACCGCAGAACAATACAGGCACGATCGCGACTGGCGACTCGCGGCTCGCGACTCGCTTATTTGTCGCGGTCGGTGGCCGCGCTCACGGCGTCGGGCTTTTGCGTCGGTCCTTCGGCAGCAACCCCCTGAGAGAGCCGCGTCAACGTGGCATCAGCGGTGGAGCGGAACGCAGCAAGTTCGGCGACAGGAATCGGCTCGCCGGGCGGCAGCTTCCGATGCTCGATCAACGGATTCACGAACACGCCGTTCTTACGGAGGCGGTAATCCAGATGCGGTCCGGTGGCGTCGCCCGTCGCGCCCACCCGGCCAATGAGTTCTCCCTGATCGACGTGCGCGCCGGCGCGAATCCCCGTCGCAAATGCGGAGAGGTGCAGGTAATAGCTCTCGAAACCGCTGGCGTGACGGATGCGGATCATGTTGCCACCGCCTCCGCTCCATCCGGCCGAGACGACGGTGCCCGATGCGACCGCCACGACCGGGGCACCGACCGGGGCTCCGTAGTCAATCCCGAGATGGGCGCGATAGGTGCGGTAGATGGGATGCAGCCGGCTGCGGGAGAATCCGGATGTGATCCGAGGCTCGAAGCGCAGCGGCGACCGAAGGAAGAATCGCTTCAGCGATCGTCCGTTCTCATCATAGAACGCCGGCTTGCCGCTCCCCGGGTCGGTCCATCGAAACGCGCGCAGATCGCGTCCGTCCGTGAGAAAGCGCGCCCCCAGCACCGCGCCGTATCCGGAAAACTGTCCGTCGTGGCTGGACTTCTCGACGAGGATGTCGAAGCTGTCACCGGGTTGGAGATCGCTGTCGAAATCAATCTGGCCGCTGAAAATCTCGGCAACCAGCATCGCGAGCTTATCGGTTTCGCCCGCCTTGGCCATCGCGGCAATGACCGACGGATGGTCGCTATCGATCTGCCCGCGGACCGACACGGTTTCGATCTGCTTCTCGTATGGGACAACCTCAGCGTCGAGCCGCATCGGCTGATCCCGGTCGCGCGAAATGATGCGCAGAAACCGATCGGCGTCAATCTGGTACTCGAACTCCCGCAGCATGCCGTCGAGCGATCGCACCAGGCGATAGTGACGGTCCGAGTGCAGCTGACGCGGGTTGAAAACGGCACGGGCCGCTTCGATTGCGGCGGTAACGAATGGAGCGGCGAGCTGCTGGTCGCGCAGCAGAGCGTCGAGCGTCGCGTGCGGCGGTACCTGCGCCTCGATCGTCACAATCTCGGACTTCAGCTCGACGTCGGGCAGCCGTACCGCGGGAGGGGGAGGAGATGCTCCTCGCGCACAGGCCGCCATCACGGCCGCTCCGAAGAGCGTACAGATCTGTCTTCGGCTCATCGCAGAGAGCGAGTGTAGCGTACCGACAGAGACGACGGGCCGGGATCCGGGGGCCCGGGATCCGTCGTCCGAGATCCGGGATCCGTCGCACGGACACCCGTAGCGCGGGGCTTCACCCCCGCGTCAGAGCTGGAAACTGGAAACTGGCAAACTGGAAACTAGTTGCCGGATGCCGGCATGATCCATACGCCCCACGTATCGGTGGCACGGCTGTGGTAGGCGACCCTTCGGCTGTCAGGCGACCACGTGTATGTCTCGGCGGAGGGATCCGACACGACCTTCTTCATCACGCCGCTGCGAAGATCGAGGAGCCACGTGCCGTCGCCCGTGATCTGAAACAAGGCGCGCGTGCCGTCGGGAGACACCGCAGGAATCCCCGCGAGCGGGGCCTTTCGAGGGGAGGGATATGATCGCACGGCGCCAGTGCGGAGATTCATCACCACCGCGCGACCCTCGTGGGTGAAGGCGACCCGTTCTCCGTCGGGAAACCACGACGCGCCCCAGACCTGCCCCGCCTCAAACGATGTCACCCGTTTGCGCTGCCCATTCGCGAGCGTGAGGGTCCACATATTCCAGACGTGCGGCCGAGCCGGCTCGGCCAGGACGTAGGCAAGCGTCTTTCCGTCAGGAGACCAGCTGGGAATCGCCGCAAATCCGTCGCCGCTTACCCGACGCAGGTGATGCCCGTCCTTGTCGGCAAGGTAAACACCGCGAGCGCCATCGCGATCGGAGTCGAATGCGATTCGACGTCCGTCCGGCGACGGTCGCGCGTGAAAATTGCGCGCCCCATCGTCGGTGACGCTGGTAATCCGGAGGAGGGCGGCGTTGTCGCTCGCATCCGCGCCTGCCCGCGCAGTCGACGTTGGCTGGTGGAACATCGCGCTGCCCACGCTGGCGAAGGATGGCGGATAGGCGACCACACTCGACACGGCCACACGCTCAATGGATCTCGGCGCTTCTTGCGACGATGCCGGTTCTACCGAGTCCATCTGTTGGAGGTCGAGCGTCTCAGGACGATCTGGGCGAACCGTTGCAGTCGCGGCGGTTGTTCGACGATGGGCGGAAAAAGAGCTTCGCAGAGATGGCGCGATTCCGATCAACAGCGCCGGGATCGCCAGCGCGGCGACGACAATCGCCCGCCGGCGCGGCTTGCGTGACGTTCGCTCCGGATAGTGCGCGAGGACGGCCGGAACATCGACGGCGGCGATCGACTCTTCTTCGTACACGGGAACGACGTCGACGATCCCGGCTTCGCTGATCTTGCGGTCACGATAGCGAATCTGTTCCTCGAGAATCGGCCAGACCGTTCGCAGCACAACCTCGTCGTCGAGTCCGGTCGCACGCGCGTAGCGGAGCAACAGACGGCGCGCCGCGGCTGGCGCGGGCCAGCGGCGGAGATATCCCCACTCGAGCTCGCACAAAAGTGGTGCCGGAATCCCGGTTCGATCGGAGACGTCAGTGAGTGTGAGTCCGGTTGCGCGTCGCGCGCGGCGGATATCCGAGATTGTCATCGCCCCGGCGTCGAGCGCATTGACGGCGACCGGCAACGACTCGGGCACTGGGCGATCCAGCGTGCGCGAGAGCACGAGCGCCTCGATGCAGAGCGAGGCGTCCGGCGCTGCGAACCGGGCAAGCGCGTCGGCAAACGCCCCGAGCGACGCGTACGGCGGAAGATCGAGCGTTCCCATTGCGCGCGCAATGACCAGACGCAGCGCGCCAGGCACGCGGCTGCGCGCAGGCAAGCCCGAGCTCGGAAGCAATGTTTGAAGGAGGTAAGCCGCGTGGCCAACCGTCCTGGCGTCTGCGGCGATTGGCCCCTCGATCATGATCGATCCGGAAGCGCTGAGTCGGATCACCTGGGGCGACGGAACACCGGGAAGCGAACCTTGAGCAATCCGATTCGCAATCTCCCGAACGATTGTTACGGCCTCGACGGTACCGACTCTGCCGGCGGCTAGCTCTGCCAGAGCGATTGTGGGATCGTCGTTGCCCATCACTCGACCGAATGCGACAAACGGGCCACGAGAGCGAAGTGGCGTACAGCGGCGTTACATCTCTAACAGTCAACAGGATGCGCGATTGCGCGGTTGAAGAATCGGTCAAACAGCTGAGCGGAGGCCGATACGAAGAGTCACAAAATTACACAGCCAAAGGGAGAGAACGCCGCCAGAAGGGACTTGACGGCGTTCTCTCGTCGCTACCGCTTGTCGAGGGTGATCTGGATCAACTTTCTGAATTTGACCGGCACGCCATCCACGGTCGCCGGCTTGTACCGCCATTCTCGGGCGGCTGACAGAAGCTGCGGATCGTACATCGGGTGGATGGACAGCCGCAGGCTCAGATTGATGACGCGGCCTTGCTCATCGATTACCACATCGAGGATGGCGCGCTCGCGCGCCTGCGCCGAAATCGTCGAGGGTACTCGCGGCACGTCCTGTCGGATCGGGACGGGCGCCACGACCCCGGTGTCTTCCGCGGTCCAGACCCGCGGCTCCCGTGGCGCCGGTGCTGTCGGAGCAGGAGCGGCCGCCGGTGTCGGCGCCGGCGCGTCTGGCTTCTTCGGCTCGGGCGGCGGCGCGGCAGCGGCCGTCGCCAGATCAAGGAACCCGTTCGCCAGTGTCCTCAAGTCGGCGAGACGCCCATTCATCTGTGGATCGTCGAGGAGTGCCAGAAGGTTTCTGAATTGCGACTCAGCGGACGAGTACTCCTTGCGATCGTAGGCGGCCTTGGCCGCCGCATAACGCGTGGAGGCAATCTGCGGAAGCAGGCGCTGCCGGACTTCGCTGAATGCGGTGCGAACACGCGGCGACGCATCCGCTTCGCCCGGCATGAACAGAGGGTCGGCGGTGATCACCGCGGCAATGGCGCTCTCGGCCTCGGTGCTGCGGCCAAGAGCGAGCAGGCATAGCGAACGATACTGCTCGATGGATTTTCGATCGGTGGCCACGACATCTGACGGAAGTCCGCTCAGCACGGCGAGGGCTTCATCGTAGCGGGCAGATGCATACAGATCGCGCGCCGCTGTTAACGGGTTCTCGCGACCGTCGCGCAACTGCGCATGCGCGGAGGCGGCGAGCGCAACTACCATCGACGCGGTAACGAGAATTCGGCCCTTCATGACGCACCTTGCTCTTGACAATGTTGTTCGAATCACCGGCGCCTACTTCATGTCGACGCTCAGCCGCACCGGCGCGTCGAGCGTCACCGAAATGGCGTGGCGCTTCTCACCGAGCTGCGGATGCTTGAATACAACCTCATGGGGCCCGATCGAGACGCTCAGATTGCCGATCGGGGTTTCGCCGACGCGGCGCCCGTCGATCCACACTTCCGCCCACGGCGCGGCGTTCAGGTTGATCGTGCCCATTGGCAGTTCGAGCCCAATGGCCGCGACCTTGCCCGGGGCGACCTGGACCACGCGCGTCGCCTTGTAGCCAAGCGAGTCGTTCGAGAGATCGAGCTCGTGACGGCCGGCGGCAAGCATCAGCCGATCTGCGTCGGTCGTACCGATCAGTCGTCCCTGCTCGCGAATCTCCAATGTGAACGGCGCCTTCACCGAGACCCAGCCAGAGACGGGGCCACCGGCGGCGACGGCACCCATGGGAACGACCAGCGACGCGGTTCCGCCGGCCTGGACGGTGACGGTGTGCTTCGCGCCGGCGCCGTCGCTGCCTTGTAATTCGACCTTGTGATCGCCCGGCGTCAGGTCGGGGATTGTCAGAGGCGCAGTTCCTCGCTCCGTGCCGTCGACGATCACCTTCGCGCCTGCTGGTTCCGACTGGACGGCGAGCTGTCCCGTCAGCGGAGCTTCGGCGAGTTCAAGATATTGAGAGACTTCAGCGTTAGCGGTCACGGTGAACGGAATCACGCGAGGCACGCCGCGGCCCCGCAGCTCGAGAATGTGAGACCCGGGCGTCAGCGAGACGCGGGCCGGTGTCCGCCCGTGAGCGAGGCCATCAACGAACACGTCAACCCCTGCGGGATTCGACTGAACGTTGAGCGATCCCATCGCCGGCGTGACCGCCGATGCGCTGAGGTACTTGTAGCCAAGCAGGCCGCCGCCACCGAGAATGATGACGAGCGCGAGAAGAGCCGCAATCCGTCCGTACGGCGGCGCCTTGCGAGACCCTCGCGCCGGCGCCTGGGGCGCAGCGGTGAACGGTTCGTCGGGATTGAAGAGCGGTCTCCCTTGAGCACTTGCTGGCGACGGCAGGAGCGGATCCGGCCCCAGGAGATCTGTGAGTTCACGAGTCGTCGCGAGCGGAGCCGGCCTGCCCTGATCACCAAGAGCAGGCGCGGTCTGCTGCAACAGGACGGCATCAAGGCGCGCCTCAATGTCGCTGACGGAGGGTTGCGCGGGCGGCATCGCGGGCTTCAGCGCTTCGGGCTCCCGCAGTGTGGCAATCTCGGGAGCCATCGTCTTCGCCACGACGGGCTGAGCCGGCTCAACGCTTGAAATCGGCTCCGGCACGGGTTCGAGCAGCGAGGCGATGTAGCGCGACAGGAACGTTTCGAGCGCCACCGGCGCCGCCACGTACATCCCGTCGTCGGATACGACTTCTTCAAGGGAGGCCATCGCCTCCGGCGCGGACGCGAACGAGCGGCGGATGTCAATCTGGAGCGCTCGCTCCAACCACGCCCGCAGCGGCTGCGACAGCGACTGCTCTTCACCGAGCGCTGAACGCTCGCGCGCTTGATTCAGCAGATCGGGAACCCGGTGGGGATACTCGTCGGCGCGAAGCGGACGGCCGAGGATGAGCGCCAGCGACACGAGCCCCATGCCGGTGACGTCCGCGCGGTGATCGAAACGGGGCAGGCCAGCGCTCGGCGGCATTGCAACGCGGAACTCCTGCCAGAGCCGATCGCGGCCGAACTGCAACTGCTCGATCGCCGCTCCCAGCACATGCTCGACGATCACGAGCCGGGCGTTCGGCGTGACGATCAAGCGCTCGGGCGCAATCAGCCCATGCGCGACGTCGCGCGCGTTCTCGTGCAGCACTGCAACCGCCGGCACGAGCTGACGGATGAGACAGAGCGCTGCGTTGATGTCGAGTTGCAGCTCCTTCTCGTGCGCGACGCGCAGGATGTCGGAGAGCCGCGTGCCCTCGATGTGATCCGACACGATTGCGAGCGCTGACGTCGGCGCCATGGCGCGATCGACGCGGCGGACGCGAGCATAGTAGGCATGCCGGAAATTCGCGAGCCTGGCCGTGCGCTCCCGCAGCGCAAACTCGAAGGACGGAACGGCCGTGAGCGCTGGCCGCAGACGCAGGATCTGCAGCAGCTCGCCAGTCGCGCCGTCGGCGGCGACGACGCGCTCACCAAGACCGTCGGAAAAGAGAGGGGCTTCCGGGCGATCGCTCGCCGCAAGGCTGGACATGACAGCGCAACGCAGTGCAACCACAAGACCAACGTGCCAATTTTGAAAAACGGGCGCAAGTCGTTGAGTGACTGGGACTCCGGCGACGCTTGCGAGACCTCATTGCGAGATCGCCGTTTACAGGGTTGTCAGCGGCCGAGCGAAAACTGTAAGCGGGGTAGATTCTGCACGTGAACAATCGATGCCAGAAGGCGTACTTCCGATCGGTGCGTGCGTTTCTGGCAGTCGCCGTCTTCTCGACACGGGCCGCTCACGCAGGTCTTTCAACACGCATACCGCACGAACCCGGCGCTCCGATTCGGAACATGCTGCTGCCGCGCGTGCGCCCGTCGCTCCACCAGCGACCGATAAAAACCGCCTGTATTCTTTTCGATGGAGGGAGCGGTCGCACCGTTCGAGCATCCGGTCGGACTCCGGCTCATGAACACGACGCTTCGATCGGCGGCACGCGATCGCGCCGACTTCTTACAACATCGCATTCCCTCTGTCGTTTGCGTTATCGGGCCCTGCACAGTTCTTCCCATCCGACCATCTGTCGGAATCGTAAGGGCAGAGACCATGCGCGACGTCGCAGCCGACGTGGTTTGGGACGGAATGCCAGTTTCCAGTCTCCAGCTGCCAGTCTCCAGTTGCCAGAGGCGTAAAGGACCAACAATCTGACTTCTGGAAACCGGAAACTGGAGACTGGAAACTGGAACCTGGAAACTGACATTAATATTCAGTATTCGGTCTGACGTGACATATATGCGCCAATCGTTTCGCGTTCTGCTTGCGGCGATGCTCATTTTTTCGTTCACTGCCCTGGAGGCCGACGCTCAAGAGCATCGAGCCACCATTCGCGGCGTGGTCGCCGACCCGTCTGCGAAGGGGATCGCAAACGTGGAGGTTCGCCTATTGCGCGAGGAGACGGGCGAAACCCGTCGAGTGAAGACCGACGAAAACGGGCTATTCAGCCTGCCGGAGCTGCCCCCCGGCGTCTACCGTATCAACGTGCAGCAACCCGGGTTCGGGCCCTTCGTCGCCCGCACCGAGCTGACGATGAATCAGGAGTTCTGGCTCGACGTGCCTCTTCAGCTCGGCACCGTCTTACAAGCGGTCGACGTCATGGCACCGTTCATCCCGGTCGATCGCGACACGCCCGCCGTTCATACATTCATCGATGAGCGCACGATTACCGAGCTGCCGCTCGACGGGCGCAACTTCCTGGAGCTGGCGTTGCTGGCGCCGGGAACGGTTCCACCGCCTCAGGGTTCGGCCAGCACGGGACGCGGCGATTTCGCGCTGTCGATCAACGGCGCACGCGAAGATTTCAACGGCTTTCTGCTCGACGGTGTGTACAACATCGATCCGAAGCTGAATACGCCAGGCGTGCGACCACCGATCGACGGTATCAATCAATTCCAGGTCTTTACATCGTCGTACGACGCCTCGTTCGGCCGGAATGGCGGCGGGCAGATCAACGTCATCACGAAATCGGGTGCGAATCGCTTGTCGGGGTCCGCGTACGAGTTTCTTCGCAATGGCGCGCTGAACTCCCGCAATCACTTTGCGCCCACGGACGTGCCGGCCCCCGACTACGATCGCCATCAGTTCGGCGGCTCTGTCGGCGGCCCGCTGGTGTCAGGTCACACCTTCTTCTTCGGCGACTACGAACATACGTATCTTCGCGAGGGGATTACGCGGGTGACCAATGTGCCGACCCAGGCCGAGCGCAACGGCGACTTCTCGCAATCCCTGTTCGCCCGGCCAATCAATTTCCTCACCGGCCAGCCATTTCCGGGCGACGTCATTCCGTCTTTCTTTCAGAGTCCCGTCGGACGTTCCATCGCGGCGTTGTATCCGCTCCCCAACCGTAATCAACCGTTCGCGAACTACGTGTCCTCACCGACGCTTCGCGACGACATCGATCAGACCGACCTCCGTATCGATCAATCGTTGACGGGCGGGTCCAGGCTGACCGGCCGGTACAGTTTCAGCGATCGTCGCCTGTCCGATCCGTTCGCGGGTCCAGGCTTCGCTCTGGTTCCTGGATTCGGCACGACCGTCCCCCGGCGCGGGCAGAACGTCGCGCTCACGTTCACGCACATGCCGAGAGCCAGGATCGTCAACGATGCGCGATTCGGGTACAGCCGGGTGTCCATCGGCGTATTCGCGGAGAATACGCACGTCGACAACGCCTCGGTGGGCCTCCCTTCATTTGGCTCGAACCCGCGCGATGCAGGACTGAGCGTGATATCGATTGCCGGCTTCTCGCCTCTCGGCCACGAGTACACGACGCCGCAGGAAAGCACGTCGAACACCTTTCAGTTGTCGGACACGGCCACGATGTCGGCAGGGCGTCATCTCCTGAAGGCTGGCGCAGAGTGGTACGGCATTCGGCAGTCAGCCTACCGCGACGTGCAATCTCGCGGGTTCCTGACATTCATCAATCAGGGCTACACCGGCAATGCACTCGCTGATCTGCTGCTCGGATTGCCGGTCCTCACCGGTGGCGCCCATCTCGACAACCCGCAGGAACTGCGAGCTTCCAGCTGGAGCCTGTTCGCACAGGACGACTGGCGACCCACGCCCGCGCTGACGGTCTCGGCCGGTCTGCGCTACGACTACATCGCGCCGCCGGTCGATGCCGACAACCGCGCGAATCTGTACGACATGTCGACTGGACAGCTCGTGCCGGTCGGCACGGGCAGCATGCCACGCGGAGGCTACACCCCCGACCGTAACAATTTCGGGCCGCGGGCTGGATTCGCGTGGACGCTCGGCAAAGAAGCGAAGGACGTTCTGCGGGGTGGATATGGCATCTACTACAACCAGGGCGCGCTAGCGACCTCGGAGGGCCTGTACTTCAATCCACCCTACTTCAATCTGAGCGTATTCTTCCCAGGAGCAGGAACCCCTCCAACCCTTTCGGATCCATTTCCTGCGTCCTTTCCTGTTTACATTCCCCAGTCGGCGACGGCGTTCCAGCGGGATCTTCAGACTCCGTGGATGGAACACTGGAACGTCAACCTGCAGCACATGTTCGGTCAGACGCGATCAATCGAGGTTGGGTACATCGGTTCGCGCGGACATGATTTGATTTCGGCGCGTGACGGCAACCAGCCGCCGGCCAGTCCCAATCTCCTGAACCTCCGTCCGAACCCGCTGTTTGCGGATGTCACGCTGATCGAATCCAGAGCGTCGTCGCGGTTCAACTCTCTGCAGATCCGTTACCAGGAGCGGCCAGCCGCCGGCACGACCCTGCTCACGTCCTACACTCTCGGCAAGTCGACCGATGACGCCTCGGGATTCTTTACGAGCGCGGGCGATCCGAATTTCCCGCAGAACAGTCTGGATCCGGCGGCTGAGGAAGGACCGTCGTCTTTTGATATCCGCCATCGCTTCACCGCCGCGCTGATTCGCCCGCTGCCGTTTGCGCCGGGGCAGCTTCTCGGCGATCTCGGCTGGTTCAGCAAGACGTTTCGGGATACGGATTTCGAGCTCGTCGCCACGGCTGAGAGCGGCCGGCCGTTCACCGTCATGCTGCTTCCGGACATCGACAACAGCAACACCGGGCGGTCGAATCTCGGATTTGGTTTCAACGATCGTCCAAACGTGAGCGGCTCGACGTCGGTAGCCTCGCCCAGTGCGGCGGAATGGTTCAACACCAAGGCGTTCTCGCTGCCGCCGTTCGGCACGTTTGGAAACAGCGGGCGCAACACGCTGCGCGGTCCCGCGTACGCGAATCTCAACGTCGCGCTGGTGAAGCACTTCCGCGTCGGCCCGCAGGCGCAGATCGAGTTCCGCGCCGAAGCCTTCAACCTCACCAACCGCATCAACTACGATCTGCCCGACAGCTTCTTCGGGTCGCCGACGTTCGGACAGATCCTCTCGGCGCAGAGCCCGCGTCGATTTCAGTTCGGCGTACGGGCCACCTTCTGAATCACTGATCACTAATCACTGATCGGCGAATCCCCAATCCTCCAATCGCGGATCCTTGAATCCGTTCGAATCTCGAATCCGTCAAGCTGGAATCCAATCTCGACGATCACGATCCAGGGATCCAAGGATTCGACGATCAGCGATTGAAGGATGAGCGATTCAACGATTTCAGATTCACGAATAGTGATTAGTGATCAGGGATTGGCGGCCTCATAAAGCCGCAGGAGCCGCATGGACCAGGGCGGTGCGTTCGCAGTGTTGGCGGTCTGCGTGATCCGCACGAACTTCGTGCGGACCGGCGCAAATGCGATCGTGGTCACCCCTGGTAGACCTTGACCGTCAGCAACCGGCGCACTCCATGTGCTGCCGTCCGTAGAAACCTGCACACGATATCCGCGGGGGAAGGTTGACGTCTGTGCTGCACCCGTTCCGGTCGTCGACGACGTGAAGCGGATTTCCGTCAACATGACCGGCGCTGGCAGTTCGACCTGAAACCACATATCCGGCTGCTGCGGCACACCGCTCGTCCAGCCCATGAACGTCAGGCCGCCGGCCGCGTCGCTCCGATAGTTGTAGCCACCGTCGGCGTTGGCTTGCGGTGCCGGATGCCCTTCGTGGCTGGCCGTCACTTTCCACGCCTCGGAGGGCACGAGCAGCCGGGGCAGCGACGCCTCCAGTTCGGTCGCCGTCCATGGCGCCTTACGATCGGACGTCGCTGCACGAACCCGCTCGACATCGGGCACGCTGACCATTCCGCTCGAGTTGCCGAAACTGTTTCGAACGTACGAGACAACGTCGGCAATCCACTGATCCTTGTTCGTGCCCATCGCGACCATAACTTGCGGGTACGTCCTGCCATCGAGAGGCCCGGCGAGACCATGCACCACCGCTTTGATCGCGTAGTCACGGTGGCCGTTCACCCGCGACGATCCGGCGAGTGATGGTGCCAGCGTATTGCCAACCGCCGCTCCGGGTGTTGGCGTGCCACGTCCATCCGACCCGTGACACGCGTAACACACTTCGGTGTAGATCGAACCACCGCGGTCCAGGCTGCTCTGCTCCTCGGTCGTGAATGCCGCTCCGCCGCGACCGCGGCCGCCGCCGGGCGGATTCAGGATGCGGTCGGCCACGAATTGGACGCCTCTGGCCTTGTTACCGCCCATCGCGGACGTGATCGATGAGGATGCGTCCGGCGTTTTCAACAGGTTCATGGTCAACATCGCCTGGATGACGACGTCGGTGTCGGGATCGCTGGCGAGCCGGCGGTAATCGGCGTCGAACGAGTGATCGCCGGCTTTGTAGAGCGTCTCACTTGCACGGACGCCCTGAATCCGCACGCGAGGATCCGGATCGGCGAGCAGTTCGCGCGTCAACCGCGCGGTGAGCGCGTTCAACCCTTCGAGTGTCCACAGCGCGTGGAAACGCGCCAGTGGATTCTTTGACGTTCGAACCAGCACCTGGAGCGCCGGAACGACCGTCTTGTCCTGTTTCAACACCAGCAGCTGCTGTGCGGTATCGCGCCACCATCCATTCGGATGTGAAAGGTGCGCAACGAGTTGCGCGGCGCTCTCATTCAACATGCGCGGCCGCGTCTGGTCGCGCGCGATTCCGTCATAGGTGAGCCGCCAGATTCGGCCGTGCCCGGTGATCTTGTCGAGCTGATACTGCTTGATCTTCTCGCGAAGATAGGTGCCCTCTTTCGCCCATTCGGCTCCTTCGATCATTCCTCGATACATGTCGGCGATATAGATCGTGCCGTCAGGGCCGGTGGTCACGTCTGCCGGACGAAACAGCGGATCGAGAGAGCGGATGAATTCGGAACGCGGGTAGACATTCTGAAGCTGGGTCAGCCCGTCGGTCTTGATCGGCCTCAATCGTCGAACGATTCGCGACACGACCTCTCCATGCAGGTAGTCGCCAACGAGATCCTTCGGCAGACGATCACCGCGATAGATCTCGTTGCCTGCGGCGGCAGTCGCGTAAATCAGCGAACCGTCCGGGAGGCGCGTCCC
>Ga0310810_10005222_pt1 | contig 14496 bp, 15 predicted proteins | sample NCmetagenome_FD_207641 | JGI IMG/M metagenome (GOLD analysis project Ga0310810, IMG submission 207641) | Soil microbial communities from experimental microcosm in Duke University, North Carolina, United States - NC | ecosystem: Engineered > Artificial ecosystem > Soil microcosm > Unclassified ... | reverse complement strand
CGGCACGCCGGAACGGCTCATGGGCGCGACGGTCGATATCACCGAACGGAAGTCTGCACAGGAAGCCCTCGCCAATTCTTACGCCGAAATCCAGCAACTGAAGGACCGCTTGCAAGCCGAAAGCGAGTACCTCAAAACCGAAATCAAGGTCAGCCATGCTCATGGCCATGTTATCGGCCAGGGCAAAGTCATTAAGCGAGTGCTCCATGACGTCGAGCAAGCAGCCCCGGCTGATTGCCCGGTGTTGATCAGCGGGGAAACCGGGACTGGCAAAGAGCTCATCGCTCAGGAAATTCACCGGCTCAGCCGGCGCAAAAGCCAGATGATGGTCCTCGTCAATTGCGCGGCGCTGCCCTCCGCCCTCGTCGAGAGTGAATTGTTCGGCCGCGAGCGCGGTGCTTATACCGGCGCGTTGACCAGCCAGGTCGGACGGTTTGAATTAGCTAACGGGTCGACCATTTTTCTGGATGAAGTCGGCGAGCTGTCGCTGGAAGTCCAGGCGAAGCTCTTGCGTGTGCTGCAGCAAGGGGAGTATCAGCGGTTAGGCAGCCCCAAAACCCACAAAGTCGATGTGCGCGTAATGGCCGCCACCAACCGGGATTTGGCCGCCGAAGTGCGCAAAGGGCGCTTCCGCGAGGACCTCTATTACCGGCTCAACGTTTTCCCGATTGCCATTCCTCCACTGCGAGAGAGAATCGACGACCTTCCGCTCTTAGTCTTTGCCTTCATGGAAGAGTTTGCGACACGCATGGGCAAGAAGATCACCAAGCTGCCTCGCAAGGCAATGGAGATACTTCAGCGTCACACCTGGCCGGGAAATATTCGAGAGCTCCGCAACGTGATCGAGCATAGTGTCATTTTGAGCTCGGGCGATACCCTTAAGCTGACCATCGCCGGTGACGGGGCAACCCGTGAGGCCCAACCGGTGACACTGGCCGAAGCTGAGCGGGAGCACATCCTTAGAACCTTGGAAAGCACGAGTTGGCGGATCAAAGGTCCACACGGCGCGGCCAAGATTCTGGATCTCGAACCCAGCACACTCTATTCCCGCATGCAAAAGCTCGGAATACCGCACCGGCGTCAGAAAGACGAAATGACGTCCCTGAGTTGACATACAGACTTGGCGCGACCCTATTTCGCCAGCAACAATAATTTTTCTTCGCTCTGTAAGCCTTCCAGCACTAGGAACTTGCGCTTGCCTCAGGCTGTGCTTCGGCGACTGGCATGGTTCCGGCAATGTTCCTTGTCGCCCGCGGCGGAACCGCAGGACTGATGCCGACGAGCAGTTACCGTGGGAAAAACTCGAGCCCTTGAATCGGGGTGTTATGAAATCTTCCTGGGCTACAGTCGAATCCACAGCAGTTTTGGACCGCCACCGATCGTTTGGGCTTTGTTGCAGAACAAAATCAACGGGTGAAACGGAAAGCGAACTACTTGAAAAACTGGTTTATCATGGGAATTGGCGCGTGCTTGGTGCTTTGTTGCGGTTGCAAGAGCATCGGCCCCTCAACTGTACCTCGAGACCGCTTTGATTATAGCGCATCGATCTCGGAGTCATGGAAGCGCCAGACCCTTCTGAATATCATAAGGTTGCGTTACCTCGATCCACCCACATTTGTCGATGTGGGACAGATCGTTGCCGGCTACACCCTTGAGGCTGCGGTTAATGCCGGCGGGACGCTTTCGTCAGCTGCCGCGGTGCAGGGCAATTACCTCAGTGCAGGGGGCGCGGCCAGGTTCACCGATCGTCCGACGATTACGTACACTCCCTTAACCGGACCGAAGTTCATTCGCTCACTGATGAGTCCCCTTCCGCCCGAGTCTGTTCTCTATACCGTTCAATCCGGTTGGCCGGCCAATGCCGTCTTTTACTCGGCGGTCGGCGCTATGAATGGATTAAAGAACCAGGAGACCACTATTGATGGCATGACACCACCCGATCCGAAGTTCCTGCGCGCACTGGAATTATTGCGAAAAATTCAGCTCACCGGAGCAGTTGGTTTAAGGGTCCGGCAGGGCGGCTCGCAGGGCTCCAGCACCATCCTGACGTTCCAGACAAAGGATATTACAGACGAAACCCTGGCCGACATCAAGGAACTGCGAGGGTTGCTCCGTTTGGATCCGAACGCGACGGAGATTCAGATTGCCTTTGGAGCCACCGCCAGCAGTGACCGCGAGCTTGCACTGCAAACCCGCTCAATTTTGCACATCATGATGGCAATGGCCGCCCAGGCAGAAGTCCCGCCCGAAGATTTAGCCCAAGGTCGGGTCTCGCCCGGGTACGAGTCTATCGGCGCCGGGGGAGAAGCCACGCGCCTAATCCGCATTCATAGTTCAAAGAGTAAGCCAAATGACACTTACGTACTCGTCCAGTTCCGGGACCATTGGTTCTGGATCGACGATCGAGATTTGAGGAGCAAGCGGGCCTTTTCCTTTATGATGATGCTCTTCACTCTGGCAGAAACCGGAGATAAAGAAAACCTGCCGGTCATAACTATACCGGCACAATAGACAGCTTAGTCTTACCGCTTTGCACATCGACCTTACAAACCTCGTTAATAGATCGTCGGTCCGGGACGGGATGCCGACTCCGGGTTCAAATACCGACTTCACGAGCGCGATTATAAGCGCGCGCTTCAGCAGCTTAAGATCAGCTAAGCTACTAGTGATTAGTGCCTTGAACAGGCGGTATAAACCGCTGCCAGGGCTGGCATATTTTTCGCATGATCTATGGGCGTGGTCTTTTCCATCATAAGGCTGTTCCCTTCCGTAAAACAGCGGGCTCAGGTGATTGAACTGCTACGATCCGTTCAGGACCTCACTCGACCGTGTCCGGGCTGCATGGGTTCATGGTTTTCTGAAGAGGAACTCTTGAACAATCACGTTCGCTACGCCGAACAATGGGAATCGGAGGAAGCCCTGCACCAGCACATTCGCTCGGACTTATACAAGCGCATCCTGGCGGCGTTGGAGCTCTCCAAGCGCCCTCCCGAGGTCACCTTTTACTACTGCTCGCAAACCAAGGGCTTGGAAGTCGTGGAAGCGGCAAGGCGGCAGGCCAAATTGCACGAGTCGGCCGGCAGCACAAACGGAATCTGAAGGACTTTTTGTGAGAAAACAGAATTAAACCTAATGAGCAAATCACTTGGTCCCTTTGTTTTGTCGTCCCGATGGCTGTCGAGCCTCACGATCAGTCTCGGTGTCCTGCTATGCGCCGGGGGCCTTTGTGGCGCTGCGGATCCCGACACATCGTCGGCGGCAGCTCCCACCCCTGATGGCAGTAAGACTAACGAGGTCCGGCAAGCAATCCACGAAAAGGGCCAGGCGGCTGTCGGTAAAGCGGAGGAGCTCTGGCAGGCCATCGACGAAAAGCGGCTCAAGAACCGCACCCCGGATGAGCTCGTTGCCTGGGTCATCATGGGCTGTTTGGTGGGCGGACTTCTTTTTCGGTTCGGTAAGAGAGGGCAGTTAACCAGCATCGTACTGGGTCTGGTTGGGTCGTTCATCGGCGGCATAGTAGCGCACGTCGCCCAATTGAACTTCGGTCTCGGTCCCGTGCTCATTACCTACGAGGATCTTATCTGCACTCTGGCCGGCGGCCTGCTGATGCTCTGCGGCGCCCGCTGGGCAGTCGTTAAAAAACTCTTCAAGCCGGCTTGATCTCGAAGTTCAGAATGCTTTTTCCGGCCGCGTTGTTGCTGGCCGGGTGTGGCACGACTCCCGTTTCCAAGCCGGTCGCAGCAGATCCGGCAATCCTGCGTGTAGGCGTCTGCCCCATTTCTCCCCCCATGATTTTCAAGGACGGGGAACAAATCACCGGCGTCGAGGCGGACCTGGCGCAGGCTTTGGGTAAGGAACTGGGCCGGCGAGTGGTTTTCGTCGAGGAAAAATGGGAAAAACTGATTGATGCGCTGTCCGAGAATCGGATCGATATCATCATGTCCTCGATGTCGATTACCCCGGCACGCCAGTACCGCATCGCCTTTTCGAATCCTTACCTCAAAGTCAGCCAATTGGCATTGTGTCGTGATGAGGACAAATACGCCTTCGTTCTTAATGTCGCAGCGCAAGCCAAACGAGGCTTTGGGCTGAAGCAGGGCACCACCTCGGATTTCCTCGTCCGCCAGGAGTTTCCGACGGTAGAGAGAAAGTACTACAAGACTGGTGAACAAGCCGCGGAGGCACTCGTCGATAAGGATATTGACGTTTTCCTTAGCGACGCGCCGATCGTGTGGCATCTCGCGGGACGGTATGAAGTCAAAGGTCTTGTGGTAATCGCTCTGCCTATGCCCAGTTATGACGAGCTGTTGGGTTGGGGGATTCGACGCGGGGATACTGCCCTGAGGGACTCGGCCAACGCCTTCATCGCCAAGGCCCAGGCCAGCGGTGCGTTAAACCGTATTTACAGTCAGTGGATGCCCGGGTTCCGATGAAACGCCTTAGCGGAGCGTGCCGGCCTGAGCCTTTAGAGTGGGTAATAACTTTTAACAGAATGATCATATGAAAATTGAATTCTTCGCTCTATCCTCGATGACCTTCGCTGTCATCATTTGTGTTGCGCACGCTGATGTTCTTGAGCTCAAGAACGGAAAGGTGCTGAATGGGACCTATGTCGGTGGAACCGCCGGCACGATTCGTTTCGAGACCTCCGAAGGAGTGCAGGTCATCGAGACTGCCCAGGCGCTGGCCCTTACGTTTACAGGAAGCGGCGCGGCTGCCGCGGGTTCTACTGCTCCTCCCGCCGCAGCTCCAGCTCCCGCGCCGGCACCTGCGGGAGGCCCGGTTACTGTTCCGGCGGGGACTACTCTCCTGGTGCGAATGCAAGACGGCGCCTCCTCCAATGATGCCAAAGGCAAGCGGTTTACCACGACGTTGGAAACGGATCTAATCATCAACGGTCAAATGGTCGCCAAGGCCGGCACCCGCATTTATGGCCGCGTGGAGAATGCAAAGAAGGCCGGACGATATGCCGGGCAAAGCTCGCTCGACCTCCGATTAACCGAATTGACCGTCGCGGGTTCAATGGTGCCGATTGTGACCGGTCCATACGCGCAATCCGGCGCCAAATCAATGGGCAAGACAGCACGCGGCGCAGCCGCGGGCGCCGCCATTGGCGCAATTGCCGATGGCGGCGATGGGGCCGCCAAAGGAGCCGCTATTGGCGCCGTCGCCTCCGGCGTGAAGCGCGGGCAATCCGTTGTGGTATCACCGGGAACATTGCTTGAGTTTCAATTGCAGCAGCCATTAACCGTCAATTCGGCTTCGTAACCACTTAGCTGTAACCGCGCGAAAGGACGACAACATGCATTCTATGAGTTCAACAAAAAACTGTTCCCTGGTGATTGCACTGGGATTCTGGCTCGCCGGCGCGGCGCTGGCAACCGCGCAACTGCCCCGCGATGCGCTTGAAGTGTTGCGGAGTGAACTAAAGCTTGACCGCAAGGTGCTGGTGGCCGAGCAAATGAAATTCACCGAATCAGAGAGCCAGGCGTTCTGGCCGATTTATGACAGCTACCGCGCTGAGGTCGACAAAGTTACGGACCACCTCGTCGAGTTGATCCTGGAATTCACCGAAAACTATCCAAACATTTCGGACCGTCGAGCGACTGAAATGCTCAAGCAACATGCCAAAATCGAAAGTGACCTGCTGAGCATTAAGAAAAAGTATATCAAGAAGCTTGGAAAAGTGTTGCCTGCGTCCAAGGTGTTCCGCTTCGCGCAAATCGATAACCGTCAGGACTTGGCGACGCGGATGTCACTGGCGGTTTATGTGCCGGTCCTTCCGGCGAGACAACTCGGAGAATCCCCTCAACCAAGGTGATCTTATGTCCCGGCTTTTCCCAATTTCAATGCTTGGATGCGCCGCTGCCTTAATGTTGGTCGCTGGATGCGCCACCCCCGTCAACAGCGAGTTCAAATCAGGAACTCGCTTTGGCGATTACAAGACCTTCGCCTTGATGCCTCTGCCGGACAAAAGCCCGGCAGACGATCCTGGCATGATGATGCGACTGGCACAACCAGCTCGCGAAACGGTAGTTGGCGAATTTGCTGCCAAGGGACTGAAGCAAGCGCCGCCGGAGGTCGCCGACCTTGCCGTCAACCTGAAGGGGCGGTCTTTGCCTCAAATCGAAGTCAGGAATTACGGCTACACCTATCCTGTAATGACGCGTTACGGGACATACACCGTGGTTCAAAATCCATATACTGAAATTTCAACCTATACCGAGCGCACATTAATAATTGAGATAATGGATAATCGCAGCAAAGAGGTCGTTTGGATTGGCTGGATGAAGAAAGACACATCTGGTAAGGTCACTGCGGACATGTTGCAGGACGCCATCCGAAAAATCCTGGCAAAGTATCCGCCAACCCCCTCCCAATAAAAACCTGCCGTAAAGACCCTTCAAACTATGCATCCAATTCGTTCTGAACTGAGCCGCAGTTTCCGATCGTTGTTCCTGAGCCTGCTCGGCCTACTCCTGGCTTCCGGCTGCAGGACTGGAGAACCCACCTCCGCCAGTTTTGCCTCGGTAGATATTCCCGGGCGAACTCCGGACCAAATATGTCAGACCGCCGGCAAGGTGTTTCAGGAAAACGGCTATGCAGTTCGGTCACTCTCACCTTCCGGCATGGTTTTCGAGAAGGAGGGATCGCAGGGACAATCCCTGGCTTATGGGGGCGTGGTTGATACCTACTATGGCGGCTCGACCATCGTGCGCGTCCGAGCTGCACTGGTCGATCTGAGCAGCGGAACCTACCGGTTGCAATGCAAAGCTTACATGGTTCGTCACGCAAACGATTCGTTTTTCGAGGACGAAAGCGCCCTCTTGAACTTCCGCAGCGGTCCATATCAGAAGGTGCTCAACGAGGTCGCCAAACGTCTGAAGTGAGCTTTGCTGCCAGGCGCAATTCTTTCGAGTGCCTTCCGCTTGCCAAATCCGCGCAGCCCCTTGGGATATCTATTTGGCGGGCGGCGAAAAGTAAGGCATTTGTTCCTTCGGTCGATAATCCTGCGGAAGGGCGGCGGCGAGGTTGATCTCAAGCGCTTGCTGATCTCCTGAAACGTTTCTGGCCACCTGGCGGACACCACGGCGCGTCGTTCGATACTCATATAATTCCGTGCGCACCGTACCTGCCCCGGCTGGATTCAGCGCAACCCGCACCGGTGTGATTTTGGCATTGGCAACTGAAACCAGAACGGGTTGCGGGCCGGTGGTTAATTTATTCATAAACCAGACTTCGAAGAGATTGGTTCCCGCCGGCACTGCCAGGCGCAGAATATTACCCTTCAGGGGTGAATATTCGAGAAATGCCTCGACCATATCACCGTTTTGTTCCTCCGCGCGCTTAACCCGCCAGCTCAGGTTGAGGTTGGAGTCGGTGTAAAAATCAACATACCCAACTGTCGTTTTGGGTTTAGTCGGATTGACGTCGTGCGTCGCACAACCACAGGCCAGCACCCAAACAAGCGCCGGCACAAATTGGATAACCTTCATCATGTACGACTGATTCCGGCGATGACCCCAGCTTAAAGCATGTTACGGCGAAATGGGCAGGTCTTTCAGCATCTCATCCACTATGGTCTGAACCCGTGCTGTCCGCGCTTCCTGGGTCAGGTCCTTGAGTACCGGCGCCTGCATCGAGCGACGTTGAAGGAGCTTCGAACTGGCCGGATCGATCAAATCCACGACCAACGTGCCGGCTTGAAAGTAACTGCGAGTGTCTTTAGTCGTGTCCTCGGCATGAACTTTTTTGACCAACGCATCGCTATCAGCACTGTAACCGAAGTAATCATTCATTGAGGTCGTTGCCGCGTTGTCCCCGACGATAACCAGGTAAGCGACTGTAACCTCGCCTCCCGACTCCACGTGGCTGACACCTTTGGCCCCCAGATTCTTGATCAAGGCCTGTTGCACCATCGTGTGAACTTGCTGCCGAGTTTCGGCGTAGCTTGGGATCTCCCGTGAGCCGGTATTTAGGAACGAGAAACTCCGCCCCTTGACGGGAGCCTTGTCGACGCGAGTCGAGACGGAGCTGCAGCCCACTAACACTACGAGCAACAGCAAGGTTAGTACCTGGCAGGCGGTCTTGGTTTGAGGATTGGACAACTGAGTTGAACGGGTTTCTTTCATGCTAGTCTTTCGTTTTATTTTGAATGGTTTTTCGTGTGAGGAAAGTCAGAATTTCACCCCGACCCCGAGTGTCAGCCGGAAATCACTATGCAAGGGCACGACGCCGCTGGCTTCGGTTTGCGGATTTTGGAGATAATCCCACACGAAGGAAACGTTGAGATCCAAATGTCGCTTGATCTCAAACTCCAGACTCGACACCCAGTGATGAGAGTAAAGCCCCGCCTGCTGACTGGCCAGCGTGGCGGCAAAAGTCTGCTCAAACGTTAGGCGTGAGGTGATATCCGCTTTGAATTTGGTGGTCAAAAGGCCGGCGGGCGTCGAGGCCGAGTCGGACTCTCCGGGCTCCACCGTTTCGAAGCGGGTGTATTGATAGCCCGGGCCGGCCGCCACTTTCCACTCGAGCTTATCTCGATCAAAGATGTAATAGCCAAACCCGACGCCGGCGGTGACCCGATGCGCGATGTTGGCCAATTGGTCGCGGTAATATTCCAGTTGGACTGGGCGAATAAACCAATACTTGTTCAGCCGGACGTCGTAGCTGAGGTTGACGCGATGATTGTTGGCGTTCTGCGAGCCTTCGACCTCGCTGTAATTGCCCAGATAGTTCAACAAGAACTGAGTGGCGGGTGTTCGGCGGGCCAGTTCCGCGCTGGCATTCAGGTTGGCTTGCTTGGAATTGCCCCCCTGTATGCTTAAACCAATGTTGGCTTTGCCCGACCAAAGGTTGATTTCACGGGTGCCACCGGGCCGATCACCTCGACGACGTCGTTGCTGACAATGACCGTTCCGAATACCTGTTCGAGTTGGTCAAACTTGATGAACATGGGCTTAGCTGAATACAGCCGCCGCACATCTTTAAAATCGAGCGTAAGGTTTTCCAGCTTGTCGCTTTCGAACTGAACTTTCTTATCTTGCACGTAGTCGAGGTGACCCTTCAGCCATTCGTCCGATTTGAGTTGAAGCCAGTCGAAACCATCCTTGCCAACTCCTGGGGGCTGCCAAAGACCAGACATGCTCGCGGCAGGCTGACCGGCCTGGAACGCGTTGGTTTGTGCGCCCTGAGTGGCTGGCGTCCGTTGCAATTCGCGAATACGGCTGCGCAACACCGTCACGCGTCCCCCGATTTCAGACTGGAATACGACGGAATCCGCGGTTTCCTCGAGGATTGTGCCGACCAGGCGCTCCCCATTGACCCCGAGCAAAACGTCTGCCTTCACAGGCGATATCAGCCAGAGGCAGATAACTGCAGTCAGCTGAAAGCTTTTGCGAGCTTGGAAGCCCGGCATCATCTCTCAACAGGGCTCTGGCCGCCAACTATTGCCGCCAAAGGCGATGGTCCCCGCTTTAGCCTTACCCTCAACCTTTCCTCGGTTGGTTCAAACGTTTTCATTTCGGCCTCGAGCTCTGCTCATCCCCAACCCACTCGAATGCGGGAGCAGATTTTGTTGAATTCCTGGAGCCAGACGGCCGACCCCTGGCGCAAGTCTCCACACATGTTGCGGAGCGCCAGACCGACTGGTCGTCCGTTCGCTCGATCTTCCTGATAGTTTACAAATGCCTCCTGGATTATGTCGAGGCCAGCATCGAGCTCCGCCAGGCTGTTGGCGCCCTGGGTCAATTGCTTCGGGGTTAAGGTTTGCTTAAAGCCGTTGAACGCCTGTCGCAAGCCTTCAAACGTCTGCTGCATATTCCCATACCCAGACTCACCATAATTGGGCGCGGTCCGGGACGCGTTTTGGACCCAATTCACCTGGCTGCGCACGCCATTCATCGCCGTGCGTTGCGCATCTGGTGTTGTGGGCACGCCGAATGGCCATTGGGCGAGCACCTGAACAGAGAGCAGAAACAAGACGCCGCAAAAAACAGTTAATCCAGAAATTCGGCTGCGCGCGTTCATCTTAAAGATTGGCCACCGCTTTGTCTGGCTGCAGCAGCCTGGTCAGAACTTGTAACTCAGCTGTAATCCCGCGGAGACTTTCCACTGTCCGTACGCCATGTTCTCGTGTCGTGCGGATCAACTCCCGGGTTTCATTTTGCTCAACTACGCCCGGGTTGGTTTCGAGCTGAGCCCTCAGTTTTCGCAGGCCCGACAAAAACGGTCTAAACGCCTCGCCTGTTTGTTGCGAAGCCTCTTTGATTTTGACGAACGCCTGTTGCATCACTCGGGTGCGTGCGGCGTTTTGTGCCGCTTCCGCTGAAGGAGCGGAACGGAGTTCCTGAGCCCATGCCTCGAAATACGCATCGCCCCGCGTTTGAATCGCTTGGGCTCGTGCCCGCACGCGCAGTGATTCCGATTGCAGTTGTTCGACTTGCCGCGAAAAGCGGCTGACCAGCTTCGGTGGGCAAAGATTCGTTTGCGCAGCGGCCTGGTCTAACCAATGCAAGGCTTCCAGCACTGCTGTTTCGGATTCTGTAACTAATTTCTGATACTCCTCGGTGCCGGTACCGGGACGAGTTCTGCTAGTCGAACTCGGCTCACTGGTTTTGCAGGCTGGCAGGCAAGCCAAAACCGTCGCGCAAACCAAAACCGCAACCTCTTTATGAGCGAGCCGCCACGCGACTCGGGAAACATTGTTCCCCCGAAGAATCCGGCTCGTAACAGCCCCAATGCCTCCTTGCATGCTAAGTGGATTAGTCATTCCATAGCGGCGGCTGCGCCGGACTCTGCGGGGAAGAACCTGGACAACTGCATCTCGCCGCGGCGGGCACTTGCATTCACGCTTTGGGACGGTGCCAAGTTGAGAGAATGTGTTTTAGCTGCGAACACCAGTTATTTGCACGCCAGAGCCGTGCCACGACTTTTCTTGGTCGATTGCGTTGATGCTAGGCTCTGATGTACAAAAACCTACGTCGACGCGCACGGAACCGGATCAAGTCCATTTCAAAGCCGCTAAAGTCGACGTGCGGTCCTTTGGTCTGGATTCCGACCTGGGCGCCCGACCGGCTAAAATACCCACAGCCGATCGGTCGCGCCAGGATCACGGAACTAATCAAACCCTGCAATCCCCGATCGTCTGCCTAAAAACTCCATCCAATTGAGAAAACGCCTTCAAGCTGCGTGGTAATGCCGTGCGTGCCGTCGTACTCCAACCAGGTTGCGCCACCCATCACCTTCACGATGAGACTATCGGTAATGCTCCACCTGATCCCCGCTCCGGCATTCCAGGTAAAATCGGTTTGCCAGGCATGAGGATGTTGTGAATAACAGATCCAACCCCACCACGGATCCCACCAGCACGTATTAACGGGGGGCAGGTTTTCTAACTCGACCTCCGTGTATTGGTAGCCGATTCCGGCGGTCACGAACGGGGTAATGCGGCGGTTAATGATGTTGTAGTCAATGTTGAAACGGCCCGTATGGATGAAGGCATCCTGCTTGTAGAAGACCGAACCGCCCCCAGTTTCCAACGGCACATTCCCGCTGAAAGTGGCGTTGCCAAACATAAAATCGCCATGAACGCTGAAGAAGTCGCTAAAATGATAAGCGAGGCCAAAACCGCCTAGCCCGGTGTCATCCATTTTGGCGGTAACATTCTGACCGTTGGGTCCATTAAAGTGGAGATCGCTCGAGGAAAGGAATTGTCCAATCCCATAAATCTCCATCTTGCCGGTACGTTCTAACCCTTCGAACGCGTTAGGAATTTGCGCCATGCCTGGCAGCGCGAAGGCCACCGCCGCAAATAGCGTGGTGAGTGTGGCAGCCGAGTCAGGCAGTCTCACAGGTGTTTTCATGTTTCGGTCTTGTTAGTTTGTGTTTGTTTGTTTGTGAGTTAACAGGAGTTTGATTGGAATTAGATTGAGATGGTCTGTTGCATCCGGGGCAGTGTTGCCGTCAGGCGATGTTTCTGTGCAATGAGTTTTGCCAGCGCATTGCGCGGCCCGTCTTCGCCGTGCGTCAACACGACTTGCGGCTTCGACGATGCAATGCCGTCAAACCACTTCAACAAATCCTTTTGGCCCGCGTGAGCACTGAAGCCGCCCAACGTGTGGACCTTTGCCTTTGCGGCGATCTTTTCGCCATGAATGCGCACGACCTTTTCGCCTTCCACTAAACGCCGGCCGAGGGACTCCTGGCTTTGATAGCCCACAATCAGGACGTGGGTTTCGGGCTTCCAGAGGTTGGCTTTCAGGTGATGCAGGATTCGGCCGGCATTGCACATGCCCGCCCCCGCCATGATCAAGCATGGGCCGGATTGATCATTAATTTTCATCGAATCTTCAGCGGTTGCGCAGAGCTTCATCGTCTTAAGGTCCTCGCGCAGCGGCTTTTCACTGATGAACTTCATCATGCCTTCATCGAACAGTTCCCGGTGACGTGTGTATATATTAGTCGCCTGAATTGCCATCGGACTGTCAAGGAATATCGGAAAGTGGCGCACCTTTTTTTTCCGGAACATCCAGCCCAGCAATCCCGTCAGCAGCTGGGCGCGACCGACAGCAAAGGTCGGCACTAGAATCTTACCGCCCCGGTCGACGGCGTCTTTCACGAGACTAATGAACTCCTCAACGGTTTCGTTGAAGGGCCGGTGGTCATGATCACCATAAGTTGACTCCAGAAAGACCATGTCGGCGTCTTGGAATGGTTCGAAGTCGCGCAGGATTGGTACGCCGCGGGGGCCCAGGTCCCCCGAGAACACGATGCGCTTCTGCCGCCCGTCCTCTTCAACAATCAGCTGGATGCTCGCCGAGCCCAACATATGCCCCGCCTCGGCCCAAATCGCTGTGACACCTCGCGCGACGCGGACTGGTTTGAGGTAAGGCACCTCCTGGAACCGTTGAATGACTTCTTCGGCGTCTTGTGGCGTATAGAGCGGTTCAACCGGCGGCTCCCCGGCTCTCGCACGCTTGCGGTTCTGTCGGTCGGCATCTCCGGCCTGAATTCGCGCCGAATCACGCAAGATGAGTGACGCCATTTCAATCGTGGCCGGGGTCGCAAAAACAGGAACGCGATGGCCACGTTTGGCAAGTAGCGGTAAACGCCCGGTGTGATCCAGGTGACCATGCGTGATGAGCACAGCGTCCAATTTCTGCTTCGCTCCAGTCGGCGGACGATTCAAGGCTTCGGACTTTTTGCCTCCTTGGAACAGCCCGCAGTCGATGAGGAGGTTGGCTTGCTGCGTTTGAACGTAGTAAGCCGAGCCGGTGACTTCACCACCCGCGGCCCCAATAATAGTGATCTTCATAAGTGCTTATCGATAAGAACTCACCCGTTGCGCCTTGTCGTCGTTTTGGAATGCCTCATCTTCGTCTGCTACCAGTCCGCCCAGGCCGGGAGGCATTCACGTTCGCTCGCCAATTTTGGCTCCGGAGCTGCGCTAGGGTTCGGGCGTAATATTGCCGTTCCAACCCGGCAACTTCCTGTGCGCGTGGAAGCATGCCGCTGTTGGGAACTCGACTGACACCCGCGTCTCTTCGGGCGGCCGCGCCGGTCTGCGCTACCGGCCGATAAACAATTCCGGCGCTGCCTCGCTCCGCTCCGCGGGCCGAGGCTACTTGCCCGGCTTCAATCCGACCCTGGGTAGGCGCGTAAAAACTCCAGCCGCCGCTCGTTTCGCGGCGGTACCAGCCATCGTTTTTGCGACGGTAAACGTTGCCATCAGGTGAGGCGTAGAGATCTCGCCCGCCCCCCGGCGCCTGCCGCACCGCACTCAGCAACTGTGCTCCGTTGGGAATGTCGCCGGATCGCGCGGAGGATTTTGGTCGCAAATAAGGATTCAGTGCCAAGGTGTTGGCGGGAGGCGACATCGCAGACGCGCCGGCGCTACCACGGAATCTGCCATAGAGGGCTGGATACCCTCCGGAACCTGATGTGGCCCCTCTTTGTGCTGCCGGGGCACTTTCTGCCGATTCGGCCCTCGCGGCGGAAGCAGCCCGTTTAGCTGAAGCGGCGCGGTCCGCCGACGCGCTGCGCTCGGCTGAAGCCGCGCTGGCAGCAGAAGCGGCACTAGGCGCCGAGGGCGCGCTTTCGGCTGAGGGAGCGCTGGGGACCCTGCCTGCCGAGCCGCTGTAATGAGAGACGTGGTTACCTTGCTGCCAACGGTCATAAATGTTGTCTATGATCGCAGCTCGAAGTCCTCCAGCTGGAGTCCACCACGGCCGCCAGACCCACCATTGATACCACGGCACGTAAGTATAGCTATAGCCCCACGTCCAACCCCAGCCGTAATACTCGTCGCCATACCAAGGCTGATAATCCCACCCCGTCCCATACACAACAGTGCCGTCATCCTCGTAAGCGCCTTGGTACCCGGGAGAATAACCCACTTCAACCTCATCTTCACTGGCGCTATAGATTCGGGTAAAAGTTACGTAATAAAGTGGTGAGCTCGGCGGGATTGTGTAGATCTCCTCCGGCACGGTGCTC
>Ga0310810_10005221_pt1 | contig 14496 bp, 14 predicted proteins | sample NCmetagenome_FD_207641 | JGI IMG/M metagenome (GOLD analysis project Ga0310810, IMG submission 207641) | Soil microbial communities from experimental microcosm in Duke University, North Carolina, United States - NC | ecosystem: Engineered > Artificial ecosystem > Soil microcosm > Unclassified ... | reverse complement strand
GAAGTGCTTGCGGGTGCCCGCGAGCAGGTCGTCGTCCACGTTCGAGAGGATGCCGAGCCGGTAGCCGGCCTTGAAGAGCCGCTCGAGCGAGGGGTTGGTGTCGGGAAACGGGATCCACCGCGGCAGGCTCTCGGCCAGGAAGCCGGCCCGCGCCTCGGGCAGGGCCCAGCCGAGTCGTCGGGCGATCCGGCGCGTGCTCTCGGTGAGCACCTCGCGGTAGCTCCGGTAGCGCTCGGCCTCCACCTGGGCCTCGATCTCCTCGTAGATTTCCAGCACGTGCCGCGGATCGAGCCCCCCGCCGCTCTCCGCCACCGCCCGGGCGAACGCGCCCGCGATGCCGCCGTCCCAGTCGATCAGGGTGCCGTAGCAGTCGAACGTGATGATGTCGTACGGCCGAGGGGCGCTCATCAAATGTCCGGCGACGGACCCTCGCTCAGCCGAGCGCCGGGCGCTTCGCCGCCCACGGCCGCGCCTCCTCGAACGCCGCCGAGGCCTGCAGCACCTGGAGGTCGGCCAGGCGGCGCCCGACGATCTGCAGGCCCACCGGCATGCCCGAGGCGGTGAACCCGGCCGGCACGGTGGCGGCGGGCTGGCCGGTGAAGTTGAATGGGTAGCTGAAGCCGGCCCACGGGAACCAGTCCCACGCGTGCTGTGGGAAGTGCGCGGGATTCAGGCGCCCGACCTCGAAGGCGGCCACCGACACGGTGGGCGTGAGCAGCAGGTCGTAGGTGTCGAAGAGCGTCCGCACGGCGTCGCAGTAGGCGTGCTTGCGCCCCCTCATGTCGACGTAGGCCTCCGCGCTGTAGCGCCGACCGTCCTCGAGGGCCGCGACCAGGCCCGGGTCCATCCGGGCGCGGAACTTCTCGAGGTGCGCGCCGTAGTTGCCCGCGTAGTGCGCGTTCCACATGAGGTGGATCATCTCTCGTGTGTCCGGCAGGGCCACCTTCGCCTCCTCGACGGCGGCGCCCAGCTCCTGGAAGGCCTCCGCGGCGCGCCGCGCCACCTGGCCGATCTCGGGATCGACACGGCAGCCGCCGAGGTCGAGGCTCCACCCGACGCGCAGGCCCCGGACGCCGTCGCGCAGGCGGCCCACGTAGTCGGCGGGCGGCGCGTCGAGCGACTGGCGGTCCCAGTCGTCCGGACCCGCCATCACCGCCAGCATGAGCGCGGCGTCGGCCACCGTGCGCGTCATCGGGCCCACGTGCGAGGCGCTGTCGGTGTTGGAGACCGGCCACATCGGCACGCGGCCGAAGGTCGGCTTGAGCCCGTAGATGCCGCAGAAGGCCGAGGGCACCCGCACCGAGCCGGCCCCGTCCGAGCCCTGGTGGAGCGGGCCCAGGCCGGCGGCGGTCGCGGCCCCCGCCCCCGCACTCGAGCCGCCCGATGTCATCGCGGTGTTCCACGGATTGCGGGTGATGCCGGTGAGCGGGCTGTCGCCGAGCGCCTTCCACCCGAACTCGGGAGTGGTGGTCTTACCGGTCAGGATGGCCCCCGCCTCCCACAGGCGGCGCACGAACGGAGCGTCGACCTCCCCGACGCGGCCCGCGAAGATGTGGGAGCCGAACTTGGCGGGCACCCCCTTCACGAGCGCCAGGTCCTTGATCGAGACCGGGACACCGTGGAGCGGGCCGAGCCGCTCGCCCTTCATCACCGCGGCCTCCGCGGCGCGCGCGGCGGCCAGGGCGGTGTCACCGGTCACGGTGCAGAACGCGTTGATCGTCGGGTTCACCCGCTCGATGCGCTCGAGCACCGCGCGCGTGACCTCGACGGGGGAGAGCGCCTTCGAGCGGATCGAGACCAGGAGATCGGTGGCGGAGGTGTAGGCGAGATCGGTCGCGTTCATGGGCCTCTCCGGAGCGAGGTGATCGGATTCCGCGGGCATGGTAGCACGGTCAGCCGCGCCACGGCGGCAGCGCCACCGGGACCCCGCTCATCCGGGCGAAGCGCGCGGCGAGACGCTCGCCGAACGACGAGGCGTCGAACGCGTTCGCGTCGCCGGCCACCCGCGCCTCCGCCGCCCGCACCAGGCCCCGCATGCACGCCCCCGCCTCGTAGTACCGCAGGCGCGACTCGTCGAGGGCGCGCGCCCGGCGGTAGCGCGCGAGATAGCGCGCGGTCATGACCGGGCGCAGCGCGGCCACCAGGACGCGCAGGGCCGCCGGCACCGGAAACAGCTCCACCGGCGTCAGCCGCAGGATGACGAGCGTGGCGGCCACGTCGCACTCCGGCTCCGCGACCAGGGCGTTCGGCCAGTCGAGCACCGCGGTCACGCGCCCGCCTTCGGCGAGGAGGTTCTGGGGATGGAAGTCGCAGTGGCAGATCACGCGCGGCCCGCCGACCGGCCGGCGCTCGAGCAGCCAGCGCAGGCCGGGGCCGAGCCCGGTGAGCCCGGCCGCGCGGACGCGGCGGTCGAGCGCGGCGAGATGCCCCTCGTAGCCGACCGCGCGGCGGTCGAAGCCGCCGCCGGCCGCGCGGCCCTCGTCGTCGAGCGCGCGCAGCAGCGGCTCCGCGTCGAGGGCGTGCAGGCGCACCTGCGCGTCGGCCAGCGTCGCGCTCACGCCGCGGAGACGATCGTCGAGCAGCGGTCGGCCGGAGGCCCGCTCCATCACGAGGAAGCCGGCTCCCAGGGGACCGCGGTCGGCGGAGGCGGCGAGCACGCGCGGAACCGGGTACCCCTGGGCGACCAGCGCGTTCTGGATGGCGCGCTCCCGGAGCGCGCGCGCGGGATCGTGGGCCGGATTCATCACCCGCAGGATCAGCGGGCCCGACCACGGGCCGGGCGCCCCCCGGAGGCCGAGCGCGAAGATGCGGGTGTCGAAGCCGCCGCTGATCGCGGTGGGCGGGGCGGCGTATGCCAGGTCGGGCGCGTGAAGGGCAGCGCGGAGGTGGGCGAGGAAGGCGGAGGCGAGATCGGGTGGGGCGCTCGTGGGCGCGGCTCCCCTCACCCTGCCCTCTCCCCCGGAGGGGGAGAGGAAGAGAGGAACGGGGCGAGACGGGTGAGGATGAAGGCGTAGTCGAAGGCGATCTCGCGCAGGTAGTCGTACCGGCCCGACGCGCCCCCGTGGCCGGCCTCCATGTTCACCTTGAACAGCGGCGGCACGGGGGCGGCGCCGATCGCGCGCATCCGCGCCACGTACTTCGCGGGCTCCCAGTACATGACCTGGCTGTCGTGGAGCGACGTCTTCACCAGCAGCGCGGGATAGCGCCGCGCGTCCAGGTTGGTGTACGGGCAGTAGGTCTTCATGTACTCGTACTGCTCGCGGATCTTGGGATTGCCCCACTCCTCGAACTCGCCCACCGTGAGCGGCAGCGACTCGTCGAGCATGGTGTTGATCACGTCCACGAACGGCACCCGCAGCACCGCGGCCGCCGCGCAGTCCGGCCGCAGGTTGAGCACCGCGCCCATGAGGAGCCCGCCCGCACTGCCCCCCTCGATCACGAGCCGGTCGACCGCGGTGTAGCCGTCCTTCACGAGGTGGTCGGCCGCCGCGATGAAGTCGGTGAACGTGTTGCGCTTGGCCATCATGCGGCCGTCGTCGTGCCACCGCTTGCCGAGCTCGCCGCCACCCCGGATGTGGGCGATGGCCACGCTCACCCCGCGGTCGAGCAGGCTCAGCCGGTTCGAGGAGAAGCCGGCCGGGTACGGGTAGCCGTAGGCGCCGTAGCCGGCGAGCAGCATCGGGGCCGAGCCGTCGCGCGCGGTCTCGGCGCGCCGCACGAGCGAGATCGGCACGCGGGTCCCATCACTCGCGAGCGCATGAATACGCTCCGAACGGTAGCGCGTCGGATCGTAGCCTCCCAGGACCTCGACCTGCTTGAGGAGCCGGAGCCCCCGCCCCGCGATGTCGTAGTCGAACACCGAGGCGGGCGTGATCAGGGACTGGTAGCGGAGCCGGTACGCGTCGGTCTCGAACTCGGCGTTGGCGTCCGCGTCGAGGTCGTACGTCGGCTCCGGGAACTGCACGTGGTGGTGGGCGCCGCTGCCGGCGTCGGTGACGCGCAGACGGATCAGGCCGTCCTCGCGCTCGTGGACGACGTAGTGGCGCGCGAAGACCTCCACGTCCTCCAGCATCACGTCGTCGCGATGAGCCAGGAGCTCCTCCCAGCGCGCCGGCCCCGGGTCGTCCACCGGCGCGGTGACCAGCCGGAAGTTGCGGCGTCCACCGCCGTTGGTGCGGATGTAGAAGAGATCGCCCGCCGGCCCGCGGCCGTGATCGACCTGGTACTCGTGGTCCTTCTCCCGCGGCAGGATCATGCGCCACGCGCCGGTCGGGTCGGCCGCCGGGCAGAAGCGCGTCTCGGTGCTGGTGAAGCTGCCCGAGATCAGGAACAGGTAGGCCAGGCTGCGCGAGCGCCCCACGTGCAGGCGGAAGAGCGCGTCCGTCTCCTCGAAGAGCAGGTCGGCCACCGCCGTCCCGAGGCGCTGCCGGTGCAGCCGGTACGGTCGCTTGGCGTCGTCCTCGGTGACGTAGAAGAGGGTCTGCCCGTCCGCGGCCCACGTGACCGCGCTCACCTTCTCGACCCGCTCCGGGAGCAGCGCGCCGGTGTCCAGGTCCTTCACGTGAAGGGTGTACTCGCGGAAGCCGGTCACGTCGGTGGTGTAGGCGAGCAGGCGGCCGTCGTCGCTCACGCTCGCCGCGCCCAGGGCCAGGAATGGGTGGCCGACCGCGAGCTGATTCAGGTCGAGCATCACCTGCTCCGCCGCGTCCAGGCTGCCGGCCTTGCGGCAGTAGATCGGGTACTGCTTTCCCTTCTCGGTCCGCGAGTAGTAGAAGAAGCCGCGCCGCCGGTAGGGCACGGTCTGGTCGTCCTCCTTGATGCGCGCCAGCATCTCGGCGTAGAGGCTCGCCTGAAACGCCTCGGTCGGCTTCATCACCGCGTCGGTGTAGGCGTTTTCCGCGGTGAGGTAGGAGGTGACGTCGGGGTCCTCCCGGCTCCGCATCCAGAAGTAGTCGTCGACCCGCACGTCGCCGTGGACGAGGTCGGTCTTGGGCACTCGCTTGGCCACCGGGGGGGTCGACGACATGCCCCGCACCGTACCACAGGGGCAACGCTTGCGCGGCCGGCGGCTCGGTCCCTACACTGACGCCGGCATGCCCGAGCTGCCCGACGTGACCGTCTACCTGGAAGCCCTCGACGCGCGCATCCGAGGCGCCCGGCTCGAGCGCCTGCGCCTGGCCAACCCCTTCGTGCTGCGCTCGGTCGACCCCGCGCCGGCCGAGATCGCCGGCCGGGAGGTGACCGGCCTGCGCCGGCTCGGCAAGCGGATCGTGATCGAGCTCGAGGGCGGCTGCTTCGTCCTGATCCACCTCATGATCGCGGGTCGGCTGCACTGGAAGGAGGCCGGCGCGAGGCTGCCGGGCAAGATCGGGCTGGCCGCGCTCGACTTCTCCACCGGCACCCTCACCCTGACCGAGGCGGGCTCGAAGCGGCGCGCGGCCATCCACCTGGTGCGGGGAGCGGCCGCGCTCGCCGCCCACGACCCGGGCGGGCTCGAGCTGTTCGAGACCGATCTCCCCGCATTCCGGGCCGCGCTCACCCGCGAGTCCCACACGCTGAAGCGGGCGCTGACCGATCCCCGCATCCTGAGCGGCGTGGGCAACGCCTACTCCGACGAGATCCTGCATCGGGCGCGCCTCTCTCCGGTGCGCATGACGCGCCAGCTCTCGGAGGATGAGACCGCGCGGCTCTTCGAGGCCGCCCGGGCGACCCTCGCGGACTGGGTGACGAGGCTGCGTCGGGAGGCGGGCGGCGGATTCCCGGAAGGAGTGACCGCGTTCCGGCCCGCCATGGCGGTGCACGGCCGCTACGGCCGGCCCTGCCCCGAGTGCGGCGCGCCAGTGCAGCGCATCGTTCACGCCGACAACGAGACCAACTACTGCGCCCGCTGTCAGACCGCGGGGCGGCTCCTGGCCGACCGCGCGCTGTCGCGCCTCCTGCGCCAGGACTGGCCCCGCACCCTCGAGGAGATGGAGGAGCGGCGGCCCGCGGTCACGGCTCCCGTGGTCGGTCCGGCCGATCGCGGAGCGTCCACCGCCTCCCCGCCGCCGTCGTCACGACCATCCCGTCGACGCCGCTGACCTCGGCCGGCCCGCGGGGTGGACGCTCAGCGGGGCTTGGGGCTCCCGGCCGGCTCGCCCACCAGGATGTCGGCGGGGTCGGTCCCCTGCAGCTTGACGCGCACCCGCCAGGGGCTCGGCCCGGCCTGGGCGAGGGGGAACGAGGCGATGGTGGACGGGCCCACCGCGGAGGCCGACCCACCGCCGCCCACCGTGGTCCCGGTCGAGACACCGACTCCGGTGCTCACGCCGCCGCCCAAGCTGCCGAAGCTGCCGATCCCGAAGCCGATGCCGACCGGGCTTCCCCCACCGCTCGCGGGCGGAGTGTACTCGATCGTCTGGGCCTCGAGCAGCCCGCCGTCGGTCCGGACGATCTGCGCCCGCTCCAGGCGCCGGCCGTCGGTGGCGATCTCCACGCGCAGGCGGTCGGCCACGATCGTGTAGGCGGCGGAGATGGTCGCGCCGCTCGGCTGGACCTCGGGCTTGTACGGCAGGCTCAGGGAGGAGGACGCGCAGGCGCCCAGGGCCAGCGCCAGGATCATCGCCGCGACCGGGGCCCGCATGAGCGGTATTATCGCACGCGGACAGGAGACAACGCATGAGCGTGGAAGAGGAGGAAGCCCGGGTCCCGCCGGGGGCAGATCTCGAGCGATACGTGCGCGAGCTCGCGGAGTTCGTGGGCCTCGGCGAAGCCGACACGGCGGTGATCCGGGAGAGCGCGCCCGCGGTGCTCAAGCACGAGGCGGCGCTGACCAGCGCGCTCTACGAGCACTTTCTTCGTTTTCCGGCCACCGCGCGCTTCTTCCTGGCCCCGGACGGGACGCCGGACCGGGCGCGCATCGAGCGCCGCAAGCACAGCCTCGCGCGCTGGCTCAAGGAGACCGCGGAGGCCGCGCTCACCCACGACTTCACCTACTACCTGCTCATGATCGGCATCTCGCACAGCCACCGGGACCACGGGCCGGGGGGCAAGATCCCGCCGCAGTTCATGGTGGCCGCGATGAGCCTGACCCAGACCGCGCTGGCCGGGATCTTCCGCGACGAGCTGGGCGAGCCGTCGCGGGCGCTGGCGGCGACGGTGGCGTGGAACAAGCTGCTGCTGCTCCACCTGAACGTGCTGCTGATCGGCTACCTCCTCCCCCAGAACACGACGCCCCGGGAGCCGGCCGGCCCCCGGGGCGCATCGTGAACGGGTGAGGCCTAGTGCGGCTTGTGGGTCAGCGTGAGGCCGATCGCCTTGGCGGCTTCGTCGTACTTGGCAACGGACTCGGCGTGCTTGCCCGCCTTGTGCAGCGCGTCGCCCTCGGCGGCAATCGTCTTGGCCTGATAGGCCGCAGCGTCGAACCGGTTCCCAGCCGCGGCCATCACCTGCGCATGCAGGAGCGGACACTCGTTGGCGAGCACGGGGCTTACCGCGAATCCGAGGGCGGCGATCGTGATCAGGAGCGTCTTCATGTGTCACATCCTCCTCGCGTGGGGAACTGTGGGCCGGTTGAGGGCGGACTGCACGAGCAACGGAGCCGGGACCGGCGGCGCGCGATCGGTCGAGACGAGCCCGGTCGACGCCGGGGCGACCACATCGTCCGCCGCGACGCCGGTCGCTAGCGGGGAGCGCGGCCACGGAACCGCGCCCATCGCGGACGCGACCGCGATCCCGGCGGCGAGATCGAGCGGCCGCTCGGCGACGACGGAGAGGTCGACCGGTGCGGCGAGCCACCGGTCCCCGTCCATGACGACCGTGGCCAGCGGACCAGGAGGGCGAGCCAGCGGGAGGCGACACGAGCGCGCCGCGCTCCATCCCGTCGACATGGCGGCATCCTGACCGGACGGCCGTCGGGTGTCAAGCGCTCTTCGGCCGCGAGCGGCCCGGGCCTCCAATTGACAGCGGGCAGCGGCCGCCGCATAGTGAGCCCACGACCGCGAAGGGAGCCCTCATGGCGAAGCCGACCACGATCCGGGAGCTGCGTGACAGCGGGTACACCTCCAGATCCGTCAAGCAGGAGCTGCGGGACAACCTGATCGCGCGCCTGCAGAAGGGTGAGGGGCTCTTCTCGGGCATCGTGGGCTACGAGCACACCGTCGTCCCGCAGATCGAGAACGCGGTGCTGAGCGGCCAGGACATCGTGTTCCTGGGCGAGCGGGGCCAGGCCAAGACCCGCATGGCCCGCCTGCTGGTCGGGCTGCTCGACGAGGAGCTGCCGGCGCTGGCCGGCTGCGAGATCAGCGACGACCCCTTCGCGCCCATCTGCTCGACGTGCCGGCAGCGCGTGGCCGAGCAGGGCGACCGGGCGGCGATCGCATGGATTCCGCGCGACCGGCGTTACGGCGAGAAGCTGGCCACCCCCGACATCACGATCGCGGACCTGATCGGCGAGGTGGACCCGATCAAGGTGGCCGAGGGCCGCTACCTCTCCGACGAGCTGACGATCCACTACGGGCTGCTCCCCCGCACCAACCGCGGCATCTTCGCCCTGAACGAGCTGCCGGACCTCGCCGAGCGGATCCAGGTCGGCCTGCTCAACATCATGGAAGAACGCGACGTGCAGATCCGCGGCTACAAGGTGCGGCTGCCCATCGACCTCTACGTGGTGGCGAGCGCCAACCCGGAGGACTACACCAACCGCGGCCGCATCATCACCCCGCTCAAGGACCGCTTCGGCTCCCAGATCCGCACCCACTACCCCAAGCGGGTCGAGGACGAGATCGCGATCATGGAGTCCGAGCGCTCCGCGTTCGCGGACGCGGGGATCGAGACCAGGAGCCCCGAGTTCATGAAGCAGCTCGTGGCCGAGGTCACCCACCTGGCCCGGCGGTCGCCCGAGATCAGCCAGCGCTCCGGGGTCTCGGTGCGCGTGACGATCTGCAACTACGAGAACCTGCTCTCGAGCGCGCTCAAGCGGGCGATCCGGCTCGGGGAGGCGGTCGCCGCGCCGCGGGTCAGCGACCTGGGCGCGATCATCGCCTCCACCGGGGGCAAGATCGAGATGGAGAGCCTGGGCGACACGAGCGAGGACAAGGTGCTGGGCAAGATCATGCAGCGGGCCGTCCTCAACGTGTTCAACCGCACCTTCGCCTCGGGCGAGCTCGACGAGGTCGTGGGCGCCTTCCAGGACGGGCTCAAGATCGAGGTCTCGGACGCGATGCCGGCCGAGCTCTACCTGCGCCACCTCGGGCAGGTGCGCCCGCTGCAGGCCGCGGTCCGCAAGCTCGGGGCCCAGGATCCGGCCAGCGTGGCCGCCGCGGTCGAGTTCGTGCTCGAGGGCCTGCACCTGAGCAAGAAGCTCAACAAGGACGTCCAGGCCGGGCAGTCGCGATACCGGGGGGCGTGAGGCACCGGTGTCGCCCCTGAGCTGGTACTCGCGCTGGGACGGCAGCCAGCGGCTCGACGACCTCGACGCCGATCAGCTCCTCGAGGCCATGTCCGACGACCTCCTGTCGGAAGGCGATCCGTGGAGCGCGCTCCGGCGCCTCTTCCAGCGCGGGGCGAAGAACCCGGACGGGGCCAACCTGCCCGGGCTCCAGGACCTGCTCAACCGCCTGCGGCGGCAGCGCCAGCAGCAGCTCGACCGCTACGACCTCTCCTCGGTGCTCGACGACATCAAGCAGAAGCTCGACGCCATCCTGAAGACCGAGCGCGAGGGCATCGAGCGGCGGGTGGCCGACGCCAAGGAGCGCGCCCAGAAAGGCGAGGCCCCCGAGTCCTTCAAGCAGGCGATGGAGCAGGCCGCCGCCGAGCACCGGAAGACCCTCGACGAGATGCCGGAGTCCCCCGCCGGCCGCATCCAGGGCCTGCAGGACTACGAGTTCATGGATCCGGACGCCCATCGCCTGTTCTGGGAGCTGATGAAGGGGCTCCAGCAGCAGATGCTCCAGCCGTTCCTGTCGAACATGCAGAAGGCGCTCGGCAACATGAGCCCCCAGGACCTGGAGCGCATGCGGGAGATGCTCCGCGATCTCAACCGCATGCTCCAGGATCGCGCGGAGGGGCGCGAGCCGGACTTCGACGCGTTCAAGCAGAAGTGGGGCGACCACTTCCCGGGGGCGGAGAACCTCGACCAGCTGATGGAGCAGATCGCCCAGCAGAGCGGCCAGATGCAGTCGCTGCTCTCGAGCATGTCGCCCGGCCAGCGCCGCCAGCTCCAGGACATGATGCAGTCGCTCTTCATGCAGGACGAGCGGCTCGAGGCCGAGCTGCGCCAGCTGGGCATGAACCTCTCCCAGCTCATGCCGCCCCCCGACGGGCGCCGCTACAACTTCCGCGGCGACGACGACCTCACCATGAAGCAGGCCATGGAGCTGATGGACGAGCTCCGGCAGCTCGACGACCTCGAGCGGCAGATCCAGAAGGTGCGCGACCCCAACGACCTCGAGAAGATCGATCCGCAGCAGATCGAGCAGCTCCTCGGCGAGGAGGCCAAGCGCGACCTCGAGCGCCTCCGCGAGATGACCAAGAAGCTGGAAGAAGCCGGCTACCTCGAGAGAAAAGGCGACCGGCTCGAGCTGACCGCGCGGGCCATCCGCAAGATCGGCGACAAGGCCCTGCGCGACATCTTCGGCCACCTCAAGCGCGACCGCTTCGGCGGCCACGCGCTGGAGCGGCGGGGCGCGGGCGGCGACCGCACCGACCAGTCCAAACCCTACGAGTTCGGCGACCCGTTCCTGCTCGAGCTGCGGGAGACCCTGATGAACGCGGTCGAGCGCAACGGGGCCGGCGTCCCGGTGCGCCTCCACCCCGACGACTTCGAGGTGGCGCGCACCGAGACCCAGACCCACGCCGCCACCGTGCTGATGCTCGACATGAGCCGCTCGATGATCTTCAACGGCTGCTTCCTGCCCGCCAAGAAGGTCGCGCTCGCGCTCAACGCCCTCATCCGCGGCCAGTTCCCGCGCGACAGCCTCTACATCGTGGGCTTCTCGCTCTACGCCCGCGAGTTCAGCGCGGCCCAGCTCCCCCACCTGGCCCCGGGCGAGTGGAGCGTGGGCACCAACATGCACGCGGGGTTCCTGCTCGCCCGCCAGCTCCTGGCCCGGCACAAGGGCGGCAACAAACAGGTGATCATGATCACCGACGGCGAGCCCACCGCCCACATGGAGGGCAGCGAGCCCGAGTTCGCCTATCCTCCGACCCGGCGGACCCTGCAGGAGACGCTCAAGGAAGTGCAGCGCTGCACGCGGGACGGCATCACCATCAACACCTTCATGCTCGAGCAGAGCCACGCGCTGACCGCCTTCGTGGAGCAGATGACGCGCATCAACCGCGGCCGGGCCTTCTTCGCCACCTCCGACCGCCTCGGCGAGTACGTCCTGGTCGATTTCGTCCGCTCCAAGCGGCGGGCCGTCTCCTAGCCACCCGACCGGATGCCGGACGCCGCGTCGGTCGTCCTGCTCGTGCGCCACGGGCTGACGCCCACCACCGGGATCAAGCTGCCCGGCCGCGCCCCCGGCCTGCACCTCTCCGACGAGGGCCGGCGCCAGGCCGAGGTGGCCGCCGAGCGGATCGGCAAGGTGGGCAAGATCGCGGCGGTGTACGCCTCGCCGATCACCCGGGCCCGGGAGACCGCCCAGCCGATCGCGCGCGCGGTGAAGCGCGCGGTGCGCATCGAGCGGGACCTGGCCGATCTCGACATCGGGGACTGGACCGGCATGAGCCTCAAGCAGGCGGCCCGGCGGCCGGAGTGGGAGACGGTGCAGCGCAACCCGAGCAGCTTCCGCTTCCCCGGGGGCGAGTCCTTCCCGGAGATGCAGACCCGGATGACCTCCGCGCTCGGCCGCATCGTGGCCCGGCATCCCGGCCAGATCGTCGTCGCGGTCTCGCACGCCGACCCGATCAAGGCCGCGGTGGCCCAGGCCCTCGGCACCCCGCTCGACCTCTTCCAGCGCATCATGATCGCGCCCTCCGCGATCACGGTGGTGGCCTACCGGCGCGGCGGGCCCAGCGTGCTCACCGTCAACTCCCTCGCGGGCGACCTGGCCTGGCTCGGGGGCGGCAAGGCATGAGCGACAACCCGTCCTTCGAGATCGACTCCCCCGATCACTTCACCGCCGGCGCGGTCGGCCCGCCCGGCCAGCGCGTGTTCTACCTGCAATCGCGCGAGGCGGGACGCGTGCTCACCCTCAAGGTCGAGAAGGAGCACGTCCGCGCGCTCGCCGAGTACCTGGGCGGCCTCCTGGCCCAGGTGAAGCGCCCGCCCGAGCCGGCCCGAGGCGGGGTCGAGCTCCTCGAGCCGCTGCAGCCGGTGTGGGACGTCGGCACGATCGCGGTGGGCTACGACGAGGGCCGGGACCGGGTGGTGGTGGAGGCGAGCGAGCTCCTCGAGGACGCCGGGGAAGAGGGCGGCGAGCCAGGGCAAGAGCAAGAGACCGGCCCGCAGCCGGCGATGGCGCGCTTCCGCATCACCCGCGGCCAGGCCGCCGCCTTCGTCGAGCGCGCCGGCGATCTCATGAAAGGCGGGCGGCCGAGCTGCCCGATCTGCAGCCGGCCCATGGACCCGGAGGGCCACGTGTGCCCCCGGTCCAACGGCCACGTCACCCACTAGCCATGCCGGGGCGCGCGGACCCGACCATCGCGCTCGACCTGCTCACGCGCGGGGAGGTCACGGTCAAGGGGCGCATGCCCCGCAGCAGCAACGCCACCTTCCTGGTCGAGTGCTGTCTCCACGGCCAGACCACGCTCGCGGTCTACAAGCCGGAGCGCGGCGAGCGGCCGCTGTGGGATTTCCCTCCCGGGCTCTACCGGCGCGAGATCGCCGCCTACCTCCTGTCGGAAGCGCTCGGCTGGGGCCTGGTCCCTCTGACGACTCAGCGAGAAGGGCCTCTAGGAGAGGGATCGCTCCAGCTCTTCGTGGCGGCCGACTTCCGCCAGCACTACTTCACGCTGCTCGAGCAGGGCGGGCACCGCGAGACGCTCCAGCGCATCTGCCTCTTCGACCTGGTGGCCAACAACGCCGACCGCAAGAGCGGCCACTGCCTGTGGGTGCCGGACGACCGGATCTACGCGATCGACAACGGGCTGTCCTTCCACGCGGAGTCCAAGCTGCGCACCGTGATCTGGGACTTCGGCGAGGAGCCGATCGCGGCGGCGCTGCTGGAGGATCTGCGCCGCCTGCTCGAGGCGGGGCTGCCGACCGCGCTGGCCGAGCTGCTCGACGCCGACGAGCAGCGCGCGCTGAAGCGCCGCGCGCGCGGGCTGCTCCGGTCCGGCCACTTCCCGGTGGACGAGAGCGGCCTCCGCTACCCCTGGCCGCTGATCTAGGCGCGGTGGCCGCGGCGGGACGAATCGCCGTGGATCACGTCGCACCAGCGGCGATTCTCGTCGCCCCCCGCCTCGGCGCTGCCGGTCAGCATCGCGTCCGACATGACGCGCGCATCGTCCACGCCTTCCCGCAGGGGCATGTGCAGGGCGCACCACTGCACCTCCAGGATCTCCAGCAAGGTATCGGCGTCGGGCTCGCAGGCGGGGCAGTATGCGCGAGCAATACGGGGGGTTTCGGCCGGAATGTCACTCAAGGCAGGCCACCACGGCGGGAAACTGCGGGACTTCCTCGCGAGTGTCGAGCGATGGCAACCTCCTGTCCGGAATGCCGAACCGGGCTCGAGCCTCACGACCATTCTACACAGGGGATTATTTCAATCCTAATTCTCCCCGCGATCGGTCGGACCCTCCCCGGCCCCGGAGCGGGCGCATCCGGAGCCGGGAGGCGCTGCCTACAAGAAGGTCTGGTCGGGCTCGAGGCCGAGGAGGTAGCGACCGACCGTCTCGAGGTGGGCCTGGCGGCCCTGGAGCTGCTGGGTGACGGTGTGGATGTCCCGGAAGCGGCGCTCGAAGGCGCTGCTGGTGAAGATGGAGCTCGACCCCGCGGCGTGATGCACGGTGTCCACCACCTGCTTGGCCTGGTGGATGCCGTAGGTGGAGGCCAGGCGGATCTGCACCCGCTGCTCCACGCCGAGCGGCAGGCCCGATCGGCTCACCTCGGCCCAGATCCGGGCGAGCGCGTCCAGCAGGAAGACCCGCGCCGAGCCGAGCTTCGCCTCGGCCTCGGCCACCTGGAACTGGATGATCTCGCTGTCGCGCAGCTGCCGCTTGGACGAGCGCGGCTCCTTGTCGCGGGCCAGCTCGACGAAGGCGTCCAGGCTGCTCCGCGCGATGCCCATCGCCACGCCCGAGAAGCCGGCCGCGTAGAGGCTGCCCGACGGGAAGCAGTAGAGCGGGCCGGGGTGGCGGCGCTCAACGGGATCGTCGCGCGAGACGGTGTGCTCCTCCGGCACGAAGAGGCCGGTGACCGTGAACGCGTCGCTGCCCGTCCCGCGCAGCCCGGTCACGTGCCAGACGTCGACGATCGTCGCCTGCTCCGCGGGGAAGAGCATGGTGCGCCCGTCGGCCGCGCCGTCCGGGCGCCGCCGCACCCGGCCGTCGGGCCCCTGGATCGGGCAGTAGCCG
>Ga0310810_10005220_pt1 | contig 14497 bp, 12 predicted proteins | sample NCmetagenome_FD_207641 | JGI IMG/M metagenome (GOLD analysis project Ga0310810, IMG submission 207641) | Soil microbial communities from experimental microcosm in Duke University, North Carolina, United States - NC | ecosystem: Engineered > Artificial ecosystem > Soil microcosm > Unclassified ... | reverse complement strand
CGGGCTTACCTGGCGCAGATGTTCCAGCGCTACGGCAATTGGCCGGATGCGCTCGCTGCCTATAATTGGGGGCCGGGTAATCTCGAGGCCTGGATCGCCGCAGGCCGGCCGACTGAGCGGTTGCCGAGCGAAACGGCCCGCTATGTGCGGCGGGTGTTGCGCGACGCGCTCGTTGCGAGCGCCGCTCGGTGGTGACCCGTACGCCGGACTAGCCCTGGTGAAACAGCATCGCACCGCCAAGCGCGGCCGGCAGATCGAGCGCGACCGCCTCATCTCTGGAAGCTAGCCGCACGCGTCTACCGGACAGACCGGCGTCCCGAAGACAATTTTCCAGGATTGCAAGATCGGCGACGGCGATCTGCGCCGCGACGAAACAAGGCAACGTGCCCGCCGGGGTGATGCCGAATGCGTCCCGCAGATAGCGCGGGCGGGCGATATGGACGGTGCCGCGCTCGATTGCGATCGTCGTGACCTCGCCTGCTTGCGTCGCGGGGCGGCCGATAAAGCGGGCGAAGCGCGCGGCCGGCTCGGCAGGATTGTCGGCGGCGATCCATAACCCGGTCAGGGCTCGCGCGCCGTTTGGATGATCGAGAAAGCCGTCGCGCCAGACGAGAGGCTCGGTGTGATGAGTCAGAAACTGCACCCGGCCTTCGGGCATGCTGCCGTGGGCGATGCGCGCGATGGTAAAGCGAGCATCTTCGCTGCCGCGATCGGTCGCGACCGGCCGGCGCATATCGACGATGGGCAGGGTCGCGAAGCCGGTCTCCGCCAGCCGGCGGTGCTCGGCGGCGGCATCGGCGCTGCTGAAGGCGGCGAGGTGTAGCCCGACATGATCGGCGATGCGCTCGCGCAATTGGCGCGCGAGCTCGGTTTCCGCCGTTGCGGTCAGGATCTCGACATAGCCCTGCCGCAGCATCGCGCAACGATTGCCGGTGCCGGCCGGGACCGCCTCTTCGTTCACCCGGTTCGTCTGCGCGGTGAAAGGGGTCAGGCGAAAGCCGCAGCGTTCGAGAGCGGTTGCGGCCGGATCCATCTCCGGCACGAAATGCGCGACATGGTCGAGAAAAACGGCGCCGGGTGGCGGCAGCTGGTTCGTCATGGGCGCACCTCGCGGTAAAACACGGCGAGCCAAACCGTCGGCTGGCCTGGATCGGTCCACTCGACGCGGTGGCGCCGATGCGCCGCGATCTCGACCCAATCGCCGGGCGCGAGATGCCTCGGCTGGGGCTCGTCGGCGAACCGCAGCCGCGCCGCTCCGGCCAGCAGCACGACCCATTCCGTCTCGTGCTGGTCGTACCAGAAGCCAGGCGGGCTCGCTTGGCCGAGGGAGACGATGCGCTCGATGCGCAGACCGGGGCGGGAGGCGAGCGCCTCGCTGATTTCTGCTGCGCTCGCGTCGGGCAGATCACGGAGCAGATTCATGGTCCGGCCACCGCCAGCGCGCCGGCGATGGCGCGCCGCCAGCCGGCGTGGCGCTCCTCGCGCTCGCTGTCGGACATCGCCGGTGTAAAGCGCCGCTGCGGGGTCCAGCGCGCCATCATCGCTTCGGGTTCCGGGCAGAGCCCGCGAGTGAGCCCGGCGGCATAGGCGGCGCCCCAGGCAGTCGTCTCGATGGATGCGGGGCGCTCGATTTGAGCCGGCAGGAGGTCGGCGAGGAATTGCATGGTCCAATCGCTCGCGGCCATGCCGCCATCGACCCGCAGACGATCGATCGCGAGCCCACTATCGTTCTGCATCGCTGCGACGAGATCCCGCGTCTGATAGCCGACCGCTTCGAGCGCGGCGCGCGCGATCTCTGGCGGGCCGCAATCGGCCGTCAGGCCGCAGAGGATGCCGCGTACGTCCGGCGACCAGTGCGGCGCGCCGAGCCCAGTAAAGGCCGGCACGAAATACACGCGCTGTCGCGGATCGGCCCGCGCCGCGAGCGCCTCGGATTCGGGGGCGGACTTGATCAGGCCGAGCCGGTCGCGCAGCCATTGTACGGCGGCCCCGGCGATGAAGATGCTGCCTTCGAGCGCATAGGCCGTCTCGCCGCCAAGCTGGTACGCGATGGTCGTCAGCAGCCGGTGATCCGAGGCGGCCGGCTGCTCGCCGGTATGCATTAGCGCGAAGGCGCCGGTGCCATAAGTCGATTTGACCATGCCAGGGTGAAAGCAGGCCTGTCCGATCAGCGCCGCCTGCTGATCGCCGGCCATTGCGGCGATCGGAATCGCATCGCCGAACAGTTCAGGCAACGTTGCGCCGAAATCACCGCCCGTTGCCCGTACCTCCGGCAACAGCGCGCGCGGGATGCCGAGCGCCTCGGGCAATTCCGCATCCCAAGCAAGACGATGCAGATCGAACAGCATCGTACGCGAGGCGTTCGTGACGTCGGTCGCATGCAGCTTGCCGCCGGTGAGGCGCCACAGCAAAAAGCTGTCGATCGTGCCGAACGCGATCTCGCCCCTCGCCGCGCGGTCGCGCAGTCCCGGCACCTCTTCGAGCATCCATCCGATCTTCGATGACGAAAAATAGGGATCGATGACGAGCCCGGTGCGTTGCGCGATCGCATTCTCGAAGCCGGCGGCACGCCATTCCTCGCAAAGCGCCGCGGTGCGCCGGTCCTGCCAGACGATTGCGTTTTGCACGGCTCTGCCGCTGGCCCGCTCCCACAGCACCGCGGTCTCGCGCTGATTTGTGATGCCGATCGCGGCGATTGGCCCCTTCGCGGCCGAAATTGCTTCGCGGCAGGTCGCGACGACGCCGGCCCAGATCTCTTCCGGATCGTGCTCGACCCAGCCGGGTCGCGGATAATACTGCGTCAGCTCGATACGGGCCGTGTGGTGCACGCGGCCCGCCGTATCGAAAAGGATCGCGCGGGTGCTCGTCGTGCCTTGGTCGATCGCCAGCAGGTAATCCGTCGCGGCCACCGCCCCTCCTTCGCAAGCGCGGCGGAGCGAGGCGGCTCGCCCAGCCGTTTACCGCAGCAGATTGCCACAATGTGGGCTGGAGCGGGTGAGCCAAGCGAGCAAAGACCATCGGCGGAGCGACTGGCGTCCGTTGCAGGGCCAGAGGGCGCTCGTCACCGGCGCCAATTCCGGTATCGGCCGGGCGGTCGCCTTGGCGCTGGGCGCGGCTGGGGCCGATGTCGGGGTCAATTACGTGACGCGACCGGAGGATGCCGAGGCGGTCGTCGCCGAGATCCGCCAATCCGGCACGGAGGCGCTCGCGCTCGAAGCCGATGTCTCGAACGAGGATGAAGTCGTCGCGATGTTCCGCGCCGCGGTCGAGCGCTTCGGTCGGCTCGACATCCTCGTTGCCAATGCCGGGGTGCAGCGAGATGCGCATTTCGTCGACATGACACTGAAGGACTGGAGCACGGTCATCGCGATCAATCTGACCGGCCAGTTCCTGTGTTGTCGCGAGGCGGTGCGGGCAATGGCCCGGCAGGGCGTCACCCCCGAATTGTCGAAAGCCGCCGGCAAGATCATTTGTATGAGCTCCGTGCATGAGCGCATCCCGTGGGCGGGCCATGTCAATTACGCCGCCTCGAAAGGCGGCATCATGATGATGATGCAGTCGCTGGCGCAGGAGGTGGCGCCACTCAAGATCCGGGTCAATTCGATCGCGCCCGGCGCGATCCGCACGCCGATCAACACCGCCGCCTGGTCGACTCCGCAGGCCTACAGCGCGCTGATGACCTTAGTGCCGTACGGCCGGATCGGTGAACCCGAAGACATCGCGCGCGCCGCGGTGTGGCTCGCCTCGGACGAAGCCGATTACGTCACCGGCGCCACGTTATTCATCGATGGCGGCATGACGCTCTATCCCGGCTTCGCGAGCGGCGGCTAGCGGGTCAATAAACGACGACGCTACGGATCGACTCGCCGGCATGCATCAGGTCGAAGCCTTTGTTGATTTCGTCGAGCTTCAAGGTGTGCGTGATCAGATCGTCGATGTTGATCTTCTTCTCCATGTACCAATCGACGATCTTTGGGACATCGGTGCGCCCCCTCGCGCCTCCGAAAGCGGTACCCTTCCAGACGCGCCCGGTCACCAGCTGAAATGGGCGCGTGCTGATCTCCTGCCCCGATACGGCGACGCCGATAATGATGCTGACGCCCCAGCCGCGGTGGCAGCATTCCAATGCCTGGCGCATCGTCTGCACATTGCCGATGCATTCGAAGCTGTAATCGGCGCCGCCCTTTGTCAGATCGACGAGATAGGGGACGAGATCGCCCTGCACCTCCTTCGGATTGACGAAATGCGTCATCCCGAATTGTTCGGCGAGCGCGCGGCGGCGTGGGTTGATGTCGACCCCGACGATCATGTCGGCGCCGACCATCCGGCAGCCCTGCACGACATTCAGCCCGATGCCGCCCAAGCCGAAGACGACAACGCGCGCTCCCGGCTCGACCTTGGCGGTGTTGATGACGGCGCCGATACCGGTCGTGACGCCGCAGCCGATATAGCAGACCTTGTCGAACGGCGCGTCCTCGCGAATTTTCGCAACCGCGATCTCCGGCAGCACGGTGAAGTTCGAGAAGGTCGAGGTACCCATATAGTGAAACAGTTTGTCCTCGCCGAGCGAGAAGCGGCTCGTGCCGTCCGGCATGACGCCCTGACCTTGTGTCGCCCGGATCGCGGTGCAGAGATTGGTCTTGCGCGACAGACATGACGGGCATTGCCGACATTCAGGCGTGTAAAGCGGGATGACGTGGTCGCCCTTTTTGACGCTCGTGACGCCAGCCCCGATATCGACGACGATGCCGGCGCCCTCATGTCCCATGATCGCCGGGAAGAGACCCTCCGGGTCGGCGCCCGAGAGCGTATAAGCATCGGTGTGGCAGATCCCGGTCGCCTTCACTTCGACGAGCACTTCGCCCGCTTTCGGTCCGTCGAGCTGCACCGTCTCGATCGACAGGGGCTGCCCCGCTTTGTGAGCCACCGCCGCGCGCGTTTCCATCCCGCTCTCCCAGGTCAATCGTCCAGCGGGTTTAGTATAACGCGCGCCGGCGACGGCGGGACGTTGTTCACGTGCGGAGGTTTGCGGCCGGCCGCGGCGCCGGCACATTTGTATCGGCGGTATTCGGAAAGACCGTACCCATCACGTTATCGAGGTAGGTGAAGAAGCTCTGGCTGGCGTACCCGGCGAGAAACCCAAGGCCGCTCGCTGTCAGCGTCAATTGGCCGGCGACCCCACCGGAGCCCTGAATTGGGACCGAGGTAGGGCTGAGAAAGAGGCCGACCGCGATGCCGGCAACGAGTCCGGTCGGGATGCCCAATAGCATCCTGACAAAATCGCGCGGCGCCAGTTCGCTGACGGCAATACGATTGAGAATCGCGCGGAATGCGCCAATGAGGGTTCCGAGTAGCGCAAACATCATCGGCAGGATGTAGGTGGTGAACACGGAGAGAATCGAGGTCGCGGTCTGCCAGTAGGTCGCGTTATCCTTGATCTCCTGCGTTGGCTGCCGTTGCGCCGGCGCGGCCTGCGCCGGTTCTTTCGATGCGGCCTGAACCGGCTCAGAGGTAGCGCTTGCCTTCGTAGGGTCCGTCGAGGAATTCGTGACTTGGACAGGGCTATTGCCCGACAGGAGCCACTGCCAGCACCACACGTGCAAGACGCGGCTCACCTGCCCCATCCCGTCGCAACCGAACACGCTGCGTACCTCTTTGACGGCTGCTTCTCCCTTCCAAAGATTGTATTCGTGGCGTCGGCATGCGAGTTCGGCGCGCGCCGCCTCTTCGACGGCTTTGGCCTCAACTGACGCCCCGGTGGCGGCGGGCTGGCTGGTGCCGCAATTCAGCAGCACCGGGTTATCTCGCAATTCCTCGGTGAACCCCTTCCAGTTTTCATCGAGCCGCTCAAGCGACGCACGACCCAGCCCGGCATCCCAATAAGCGAGCGCGGTCAGCAACAGCCAAACCAGCGCGAGCCCGGCCAGCCCGTCGCGCCAGCGCCGGAAACGGCGCGCGTGAGACTGGAGCACCGGAAAGGTTCGCACCGCCAGATCGACGCGCGTGTCTTGGTCTCGAGCGTGTGCACCCACCGGCGTTTCGGTCGCGGCGGTGCGGTCCGCAGCGTCTCTGACGGGCTTCCCCTTCCATATACCCCAGGAGGTGAACGCGTCCCATAGACGGGCTGGCCATGTCTTGACCTCCGCGTCGATGAACATCGCCGTATAGGCGATCGTCGCCCCGCGGGCCGGCGCCGCCAATGTGCTCAACCTATCCTTCGCCATAAGCAGGATCGCCGCGTTGGCCGCATTGACCGCGTCGCCGCCCTGCGGCGGGTAGCGCATCGTGGTGATCGCCTCGACGATCTCACCGGCAGTCAGCGTTTCACCCGGTCTTGTCGGGTTCGGCATCGACAGCGTCGTGATCGAGCGATCCGCCCGGCCGGAGATAAAATCGATCAACAGGTGAACCTCGTTCAAATCCTGCTCGAAAATAAGGCGGTCGAGCAGATCCCTGTTGCCGGTCTGGTCCGCTGGGGGCTTGTCCTGGCTGATTGTTGTGTCGTTCACGGCCGCGCTCCCTGAAAACTTTGTTTCTATTCTTCGCGCGAATAGTAGCGCGCCGGCTTTCACATGCCATCACCGATTGCTCGAATTATCGCCGAAACAGCGGGTTGCGAGCCGCTCGCCAGAGGAGTACCGGATCGGCCTTGGCATAGCAGCGAGGGCATAGACATGGCGCGGATCGCGGTCGGCGGGTTTCAGCACGAAACCAATACCTTTGCGCCGCAGCGCGCGACCTGGGCCGATTTCGAACGCGCCGATGCCTGGCCCGGCTTTATCCGCGGGCCGGAGCTGATCGACGCCGTCGAGGGCTTCAACATCCCGATCGCTGGGGCGGTGAAGACGTTGCAGGAGTTGGGCCACGACCTCGTGCCGCTGTGTTGGTGCTCGGCGCCGCCATCCTCCTATGTCGAGCGCCACGCTTACGAGAAGGTCGCGGACGCCATCCTCCAGGACCTCGCCGCAGCGGGGTCGCTCGACGGCATCTATCTCGACCTACACGGCGCAATGGTTGCCGAGCATCACGAGGACGGCGAGGGCGAACTCCTCCGCCGCATCCGCGCTCTCATTGGCGACAAAGTTCCGATTGTCACGAGCCTCGACTACCACACAAACCTGACGCCGGAAATGGTGAAGCACGCCAGCGCAATGATCGGCTACCGCACCTATCCGCATATCGACATGGCCGAGACCGGCGGCCGCGCCGCGCGACTGCTCGATCGGGTGCTGAAAGATCACCGGCGGCTCTACAAGGCCTACCGACAGATCGATTTCCTCATTCCATTGGTCTGGCAATGCACGTTGACCGAACCGGCCAAGGGCATCTTCGAACTGATCGGCGAGATCGAGCAGGGCAGCCGGCGCGGCGCTGGCTCACCCAGCGGCTCGCATAATCAGGGGATCGTCAGCATCACGCACACACCCGGCTTTCCGCCGGCCGACATCAAGGAGTGCGGCCCGGCACTCGTCGTCTACGGCCTCGATCGGGACGCCGCCGAAGCCGCTGCCGACCGCATTACGGCGGCCATCCGCGACCGCGAAGCGCAATTCGCCGGAAAGCTCTACACGCCGGAGGAAGCAGTGAGCGAAGCCATGCGCATTGCGGCGCATGCGACAAAGCCGGTCATGCTCGCCGATATTCAGGACAATCCCGGCGCGGGCGGCACCTCCGACACGGTGGGGGTGCTGCGCGCGCTGATCGCGCATCGCGCCAAGGGCGCCGTCATCGGCATGATGGTCGATCCCGAAGCGGCGGAGCGGGCGGAGGCGCTTGGCGAGGGCGCGCTGCTCGATTGCGGCGTCGGCGCCAAGGTGGGCTATGCGGGCGAGACGCCGGTCGAGGCCCAATGGCGCATCGTGCGGCTTGGCAGCGGCCGTTTCACCGGCACCGGGCCGATGTATGGCGGCGCCAAATTTCAGATCGGCCCGATGGCGCTCGTAACGGACGAGGCGAGCGGCGTCTCCGCCGTGCTCGCGTCAAAGCGCATCCAGGCGAACGACAAGGAAATGTTCCGCCATGTCGGCGTCGAGCCGGCCGAAGTGCCGATCCTCGCGCTCAAATCGACGGTGCATTTCCGCGCCGATTTTCAGCCGATCGCGGAGACGATCCTGTGCGTCAACTCGCCCGGCGCGCATGTCAGCGACCCCAGCGAATTGCCGTACCGCCATCTGCGGCCCGGCATCCGCCTGCGGCCGATGGGTCCCGTCCGGGAGTAGTTACCGGCGCTGCTGGCGGCGCAGGAAGTCGACGAAGGTTGCGGCGAGAAGCCCTTCCTTCTTCTCCCAATCCTCGAACGCGATATCGAGATCCATGCGGTCCTCGGTCAGCACCTCATGGTATTCGGCGTTCGGCATCAGCCGGTGCGCCACCTGGCCGGGAAGGCGCGGATGCACCCGGTCATTGCCCGGGGCGATGCAGGTGGGCATCGTCATCGAGCGGAGCTGTGCCGGGCTTAATCCGATGACGGGATGATCGGCGCCGGCCAGAAAGCTCTGCCGCCAGCGCTCCATGCGGGCGATGAAATCCTGCAGGTCAAACGCCATCAGCTTGGCGCGTGCCGCCGGGTTCACCTTGATGACCTCGCTCCAATGCTCGAGCGCACAGACCGCCGCCATGCCGCCTTGTTTCGCCGCGTCGATATGGGAGGTGTAATACTGGTTTGTCAGCCGCTCGGCGGCATAGGCGCCGCCCGTCACGCGCCACAGCAAGAGGCCACGCACATCTTCGGGGCGGCGCAGGGCCAGGATCATCGCCACTCGACAACCGGACGAGCTGCCGCCGATATACGCCGGCAAGGCGTCGAGCCGGGCGAGGAGCTCGTGCAGATCCTCGACCCATTCGTCGTTTTCCGACTCGCCTTCTACGGCGATGCCCGACGCGCCGGTGTTGCGCCGGTCGTACACGATGACGCGGTATCCCGCCTCGGCGATCTTTTCCCCGAGCGACCGCACACCGGAGCCGGCACGGCGGCCCCCGGGCTGCAGCGCGACAAACGGGCCGCGCTCGCCAAGGATCTCGTAATGGATATCGACGGCTCGGATGTTGGCGACCGGCATGGCTTTCCTCCCTGACCCGTCGAGCGACCGGCCGATGTTAGCAGCGAGCGGCCTCAGGCGCCTATCGCCAGCGTTGCGGCGCCCCAGAGCACCAGCACAACGCCGACAAGGCGGCCCATCCAGCCGCCCCACGGCAAGGTCTTCTCGATAAGCACGAGCAGCGCGATCGCACCGATCCAGGCGAGGTTCATGACGCCCCCGACAAACAACAGCGCCATCAGCATCCAGCAGCAGCCGAGGCAATAGGCGCCGTGCCCGAGGCCGCTCTTGAGAGCGCCGAGGCCGCCCTCGCGCCAATGGAACAGCAGGAAATCGAGCGGCGAGCGGCAATGCCGCAGGCACGTCTCCTTGAGCGGCGTCCATTGATAGATGCCGGCGGCGACCAGCACGGCAGCGACTACGAGGCGGCTCGCGACGGCCATCGTGTCGGACAACAGGCCGGCCTCATCGAGGCCCCATTGCAGCAGCGTCGCCATCGCTGCAAAGCCGAACCACACCGCCAGATAGCCGAGCACGAAGAGGGCGGTGTTGGCGCCGAACGCGCCACCCGCCGCGGCGCGCTTGCGGGCGATGTTCGCGACCAGCAAGGTCACCGGCGCGGCACTCGGCAGCATCATGGCCACCATCATGACCGCCCACATCGCGAAGACGACGAGCCCGTAAGAGATGGACCATTCCGGCGCCATCAGCATCATCTGGCCGCCGCCCATATCCATCTCTTCCATGTCGATCCCGGCGCCGAGCCACAGCCAGGCCCAGGCGAGCGCCACGACGATCGCGAGGCTGCCGAGCACGACAGCCCGGTCGCGGCGCAGCGCGGCGAAGAACCAATCGGCTGTCATCGCCGGTGTTCCAGGATCGGGATTGCGGGATTGGTTCTCATCCGGCAAGGAGGCCATGGAGCACGCCGCGGAACAAGCCGGTTCTCCCGGCGCGCGGAAGCCTATAAGCTGCCCGCCGTACGCCGGGCGGGGACGCCGCTGGGCAGCGAAGGACATCTTAAAGCGCGAGGGAGCACCGCATGAAAATCCTTTATTTCAACGACTTCAGGCTCGGCGTGCTGAAGGGCGACAATAGCGTGGTCGATGTGACCGCGCTTGTGCAGGACATCCCGCATGTCGGCCCGGGCGACCTGATCAACGGGCTCATCGAGCGGTTTTCCAGCTATCGCCAGAAGCTCGAGCAGGCGGTCGCGCAGGGCCAGGGGGTGCCGCTCGCCAGCGTGCGCATCCGTCCGCCTTTGCCGAAGCCGACCACGATCGACTGCATGGCCGTCAACTACATGGAAGACGGGACGCGCAGCGCGCCGGCGCCGATCAACGCCTTCCACAAAAGCCCGAGCGCGATCATCGGCAATGGCGACACGATGGTGTTGCCGGATGTGCCGGCGACGATCTTCGAGGGCGAGGCGGAGATGGCCGTCATCATCGGCAAGCGCGCCAGCCATGTGAAGGCCGCCGATGCGATGGATTATGTGTTTGGTTACACGAACTTCATCGACGGCTCGGCTCGCGGCTTGCCGCCGGCCGGCAATGTGTTCTTCCAGATGAAGTCGCGCGACACCTTCGCGCCAATCGGACCGTACATCGTCACGAAGGACGAGATCCGCGATCCGCAGAAATTGCAGATCCGGCTGTGGAACAACGGCACGTTGATGCAGAACTTCAACACCGACGATATGGGGCACAAGATCCCGCGCTGCATCGAATGGCTGACCTCGATCCACACGCTGGAGCCGGGCGACATTATCGCGACCGGCACAAATCATCGCGGTCTCAACCCGTTCATGGACGGCGACAAGATCGAGATCGAAACCGAGGGGCTCGGCCGGCTGACCTTCAACATCAAGGACGAGCTGAAGCGGAAATGGGAGCGCAAGACCCGCCTCCAGATGCACGAGGCGGCGAAGGAGAAGACGGCCGGCAACTACCCGGACATCACGCCGCAGGCCGAAGGCAAATACGCCAAGACGGCGTGAGATAGCGCAGCTGGAAGCCCCTCTCCCGCAGTCCGGGAGAGGGGCTTTTTATTTAACCGATCCAATCGAGCGAGGCGCCGTGCGGGTCGGTCCAGGCGACCGGCTTCCCGTTCACCGCCAGCAGGAAATGGCCGCGCGGCCCCGGCGCTCCGGCCCGTGCGGCGATTTCGGGAACGGCTTGCGGCGCTTCATTCGAGATCCAGACATCACAGAGCGAACTCACCGATCGGGTGAATTCCGCGCGTTCGGTGGACGAAGCTACATAGGGCAGCACGGCAGTATGGAAGATGACCCGCGTCGCCTCGCGAGGCATCTCGCCGGCGAGCCGTGCCAGGTCGCGGCGCAAATCACCCTCGACGAGACGCGGCTTGTTTGCGGTGGCAATCGCGATTGCCGCGCGCAATCGCGCCAGCCGATCCGTCTGCTCGGGCCACACCAGCGCTTCGAGCCATGCCACTTGTCCTGGGTCCGAGAGATCTATCGGATCGAGATCAAGCCCGGCCCGCCATACGACGTTCGGTAGCATGTCGGGTAGCGGCGTTGCGCCGGTCACGGCGCAGGGAAAAGTGGGTGTCTGTTCGTGAGCGCCTACGGGTCGGAGCCGCCGTCCGCCGTAATCGTACCCGTAAAGATCGGGCAAGAGGCAGAGGCCGGCCGAGGCGCCGGTTTCGAGGAGCGCCAAGGGTTGTGGGAGGCTCGCGAGGATCGGCAGCAACACCGCGCAGCGCCCGGGTTCATTGGTCTGCGTCGAGCGCATCAGCATCAGCGCGTGGAGCGCGTCTTTCCGCTGCACGACACCGCGGCGAAACCGGTTCCAGTCGGCTGGCGTACCGACCAGCGAGCGCGCGGCGGCGAACAGCAGATTGGGCTGCCGTTTCTGACGCGGCAGCGTCAGCAGAAAATCGAGGATTTCGTCATCTCCAGCGACGCCGCGAGCGAGCTCTTCGTAAAGCGGTGACTTGCCGTTCGCCTCATCCGCCGCAAAGCGATGGTAAGCAGTGCTGAGCTGGGCGCGCTCGTCTTGGTGCTGCATATGGCTCAGCTGGCGGTCAGCCGCTCGATCTCGGCGACCAGCTCGGCGGTTGTGCGCTGTCGGGCATAGCCGCGGTTATTGCGCAATGCTGATTCATGGCGCTCGACGCTGTGGGTCGCGCACGCATCGGTCGCGATCGTCACGAGATAGCCGAGGTCACAGGCGTCGCGCGCCGCCGAGTCGATGCACTGATCGGTCAGCAGGCCGGCGATGATCAGCGAACGCACGCCGAGATTGCGCAGGACGTAATCGATATTCGTCGAGATGAAGGGCGACGATGATGTCTTCGGGATGACGATTTCGTCTTCGCCCGGCCTGATCGCCTCGAGCACCTGTGCGTCCCACGAGCCTTTCGGCGCGTGCAGGCCGCTGATCTTGTAATCGAGGCCGCGGTCGCGCCCGTCGCGGGTGAGGCTTTCGATGACCGTGTACAGCACCTCGATGCCGCCGTTTCGGCAGGCGGCCTGCAGCCGTTGCAAATTTGGTAGCGTGGTTGCCGCGAATGTCCGGAAGAAGTAGCCAAAGCGCTCCTCGATTTCCGGCTCGGTCAGACCGCGATATTCGCCGCCGTCGCGCCGCGCGGTATAATTCTGCACGTCGACGATCAGCAGCGCGGTGTGGCGCGGATCGATCTCGACCTCGCGGCTCAAGGCCTCCGTCATTGGTCGCCCTTGCGAAGCAGGGCATCGGCCTGCGGCAGGAGTCGCGCCAGGCGCGCGGCCCATCGGGCCTGGCCCGCCGCATCGGCGATCAGATCCTGGCGGATCTCGATCTCGACATGCGGCAGCCCACGCTGTTCGCCATGCACCGGCACGGTGTAATCGCTGAGATCGCCGACGGCGTAGGGTTCGTTGTCGCCGACGCTGAGATCGCCCTCGCGGCGCAGCAGATCGAGCATAATGTGCGGCAGCCGTGCGTCCCGGTTGTAGAGGACGCCGATTTCGACGATGCGGGAGACGCCCTTGAATACCGGCGTAAAGCTGTGCATCGCAATTAGCAGAGTGCGCCGTCCGCTTGCGTGGCGCGCGTCCAGCAATGCCGTAATTCGTTCGTGGTAGGGCAAAAAAATCTCGCGCCGCCGCGCTTCCCGCTCGGCAGGTGACAGACCCTCGTTACCGGGGATGGGGGTCAGCTCGCTGATCATCGGGATCGAGCTATCGAGCCCGGGTTGGCGGTTGCAGTCGATGACGAGGCGTGAGTAGTTCTGCAGCAAGGCGGCGGCATCGAGCGACTCCGACAGGCGTTCGGTCACGCCGGCAATGCCGATATCCCACGCGATGTGGCGCGCGAGCTCGCTTTCCGGCAGCCCGAGCATGCCAATCCTTTTTGGGATTGCGCGCCCGGCATGGTCGGCAGTGAGCACAAAATCGGAGCGGCCGTCGGGCCGCAGCGCGCGAACCGGCGGCGGATCGTCCGGCGCGAGGAGGCGGTCCGCCGATACCGGCATTCGCCGTCAATACACCGCGGCGTAGCGCTCGCAGATCTGGGCTGGAACGAGGCCCTTCAATGCTCGCAGCTCGGCGCGCTTGAATTGCAGATACGCTTTGAAGAACGTGTCCCCGAACCAACTGCGCGCCGCCGCGCTCGCTTCGAGATTGTCGAGCGCGTCGCCGAGCGAGCGCGGCAGCGGCTTGACCCCGGCGGTCTCGCGGTCAGCGTCGCTCATGTCCCAGAAACTCCGCGCGGGTGGCGGCGCCAAGCTTCGCTTCTGGCGGATGCCGTCGAGCCCGGCCCAGACGAGTGCGCCCAAGGCCAGATAGGGACTCGCCGCCGCGTCGGCGACCCGGTATTCGAGGTTGAAGCGCTCTGCGGCCGGCTCGCCGAAGATCGGGCAAACGCGCAGGCTGGCGCCGCGGTCCTGCTGGCCGAGATTGGCCCAGGTCGGCGCCCAGCGGTTCGGGCGCAGGCGGAAATACGAGGCGGCCGCAGGCGCCGTAATCGCGGTAATGAACGGCAGGTGCTGCACGATACCGGCGGCGAAGTGTTCGCCGATCGGGCTCAGGTAATAGGGCCGCACCGCGTCGTACAGCACCGGCTTGTCATGCCGGTCGCGCAGGCTGAAATGGATATGCGTGCCGTTGCCGACGCCATCGGGATCGAGGATCGGCGCGAAAATCGCGCGATGCCCGAGGCGGTGCGCGACGGCGCGCGCCATCTCGCGCTGGATGACCGCTTCGTCGGCGACACGCAGCCCGCGGCTCGGGTGGATCGTCACCTCGTATTGCCGCGCGCCGTATTCGGGGAGGAAGCTGTCGGGCTTCAGCCCCGCCGCGCGCAACGCGGCCATATAGGCTTCACCGAAATCGCCCTGGCGACGCCACGCATCGAGCGCGTAGGTAGCGCCCGGCCGATCCTCGACGCCGGTATAGACAAATTCCTGCTCGAAGGCCGCCATCAGCGCGAGCCCGGCTTCGCTCTCGAGCGCGG